>Ga0316188_10000005_pt1 | contig 59035 bp, 48 predicted proteins | sample Phiworburrow1_MG_FD_204933 | JGI IMG/M metagenome (GOLD analysis project Ga0316188, IMG submission 204933) | Coastal sediment microbial communities from Maine, United States - Phippsburg worm burrow 1 | ecosystem: Environmental > Aquatic > Marine > Coastal > Sediment | place: USA: Maine... | reverse complement strand
CGAGGACTCGATCCGTCAGGGCCGGCACGACATCGACTGCAGCACCGAGCGCAAGGGCAGTCCGCATGTGCTGGTGTGCACCAAGAACCAGGCGAGCTACGAGCGGCGGGTCGCGCAGCGACGGGCAGACCTCGAAGATCTGACGCGTCTCAAGGCGTAGGCCTGTTCGGCCGGGCGGCCCACTGGGGCGAGATGCCATGGTATTCGCACCACCGCTGTGCGATCACCTCCACGGCCTGGCGCTCAAAGGCGAACCAGGCCTCGCGTTGCGGCGGGCGTGCGGCCAGCGCGTCCTTGAAGCGGCTGAAGGGCTTGCGCTGTCGCAGCGCTTGCTCAAGTGCTCGGGCGAGGCGGTCATCGCCGCACTGATCGACGAAGTCCTCCATGACACGGAAGGCCTCGGACGACTCGATGGGTTCGATGAACAGCCAGCGGTCGTCATCGCGGGGATCCACGTCGGCTTCGTCGACGGCATCGGGTCCGATGAGGGGCAGGATCGTCCCCGACTCGATGTTCAGCCAGTGGCTGCTCTCCCCGAGCGGGTCGCGCGAGTTCAAGGCCCAGGTCAGCTCCTCGAGGTCGATGGTCAACACCCGCGCGGCATCGCCACCGCGGCCGGGCGGGGCGCCCTCCTTGCTCACCTCGATATTCCCAAGGCGTCCCACAAGAACTGGTATGACACGGCGGGTCGCCCTTGGGCGGCGGACTGCTGGCGCTCGCCTTCCTCGTACTCGCGCAGCAGGCCCTTCACGCGCTCCAAGCCCGCCAGGGTGGTGATGGCCTGGCGCGGCGTGCGTCCGTGCAAAGCGGGAATCGTCTCGTCAGCCCAGTTGGCGTAGTGGCGATGGAGCACCTGCTCGATCGCTTGTGCGATGACCTCGGGCGGCAGGTCCGGTGTGCTTGTGGACGAGGATCGTGGCGTGCGGCCCGAGTCGCCGCCGCCGGCTCGGGCGAGATGGCCTGCCGGATCGGTGATCTCGCGCGTCAGGTGCTGCACGGCCGCGCCGGCCACGCCTTCGAACCAGGCGCGGCCAACATCCGCCAGCCGTTGTGTGCGGTGGAAGAGTTCGACGCGGTCGGTGCTGCGTCCTGGATTGATGGTCGACAGGCTGCGCTGCGCGCCGTCAGCGCCCTCGATCATGCGATTCCATCCTTGCTGCGCATCGCCGCTGACATCGGGCTGCGACGCCAAGGAAGCGGCGAGCGCCGCCGCATCGAGCACGCGGTAGTGGTCGGTCACCAGGAGCAGGGGATCGCCGGTCGACGCATCCTGGATCTGCGGCAGCGGTGCGGGCGCGAACCACTGGTCCAGCCAGGCGCGGGCGATCGCCAGCTCGAGCAGATCGCGCTGGTTATCGATGTGGAGCTTGAGTTCGGCGGAGCCGGTCAGCAGCTGCCGGGCCTGCGCCAGTACGGCCGCCTCCGCCAGCTTGGAGAAGGGATAGATCGCCCCAGAGAGCTCACGGTGCCCGTCGACGCCCGCGCCGTTGGCGACCTCCATGATGCGCGCGCCCATCAACATGCCCGGCCTCGCACTGCGGCTGCCGCTGATCTCGCGCACCGGCTGCGGCTGGGCCTGCGGGTCGAACTCGTCGATCAGGGTCATGCCGACGCCGGGTTGCACGTCGGTGACCCGGTACAGGCGCAGGGGCCGTGCGCGCAGTTGAGCGATCCAGTCGCGCTGGTCGGGCGTGAGAAACGGGCCCTCGCGCCCCAACAGGTAGGCGTTGACTTCTCGCAGGCCACCACGGGCGTGGATCTCCCCGCGGGAGATCAACCACTCGCCGGCGTTGATCGACACCATGGTCATGCCCTCTTCGTCCAGCTGCCAGCCGTCACGCGGACCTTCGGGCCGCCAGAGGTCCAGCAGGGCCTCGAACGCGCTGCGCCAGCCCTTGCGATGGCGCTCGGCCAACCATGAGATCGCGACGCGGGCCGCGTCTTCGTGATCGCGCGGGCGTAGGGGGTGAATGTTCATGGTTGAAATCAGGTGTGGTGGGTGAAGCTGGTCGAGGTGCCGCCGAACGCAGCCACGGCACCGCGCTGGTCGAAGGTAGGGGACATGGTCAGAGAATGGCGCTCCGTGGTCTTGTATGCTATTGTCATACATTCCTAGGGAGATGTGCTCGTGCCAACAGCATCCGCCGGCGTTCTGAGTGTTCGCGTCAGTGCCAGTGAACGTGCCTTGCTTGAGGCCGCGGCCGAACAGGCCAGTACCAACCTCAGCGACTTCGTGAGGCGGCGTGCGCTCGAAGCGGCCGAGTCCGACCTGCTGAATCGCCGCATCGTGACGATTCCAGCGAAGGACTGGGCTCGGTTCGAGGCCTGGGCCGGCTCGCCTGCGCGGGAAGTGCCGGCGCTTCGAAGACTGTCCAAGGCTCGCCCCGTCTGGCAGAAGTGACCTCAGGCGCGATGGCCGCCTTCACGCCGCCGCGACCCCTCGCGGCTGCTGACGATACGGCGGCGTTCGATTGCGGGCGTGACGCGTTGAACCACTGGTTCCGCCGCCACGCTTGGGGCAACCAGGAACTGGGGGTCTCGCGGACAACCGTGATCTGCGATGCGGAAGCTGGCAGCATCGTCGGCTACGTGAGCCTGTCGACAGCGCAGGTCGAGCGAGCTTGGTTGCCGAAGGCGCAGCAACGCAATCGACCCGACCCGCTGCCCGCCATCCTGCTGGGCCAGTTGGCGGTCGACCTGCGGTGGCAGGGGCAGGGCATTGCGCGATCGCTGATGTTCTATGCGCTCACCACGGCGGTGCGCCTGTCCGGGCAAGTCGGCTGCTTCTGCGTGCTGACGCATCCGCTGGATGACGATGTGCGGGCGCTCTATGGGGCCTTCGGATTCGAAGACCTTGCGTTCGATCCTGCGCGCAGCATGGCGGTTCGCATCGCGGATCTGGTTCGCAGCGGCTTTGGGGCAGCTGACTGAGCTCGCATCTCCCAGCTCACTGGCGTCAATGTGGCGGGACGAGCCGTTGCAATGGCGACAGGATCGCACCAGAATGGTCGCTGTTGGTCGTCTCATGAAGTCCCGCGCGGACTGGGGGAACAGACAGGGGAACAGCGCGAGATGCTTCCTGTATCTTCTCAATGCGATCAACAGCTTAGGACGTCGTTTTGTATCCCATCAGCCACCCCACCCGACACAGCATTTGAACCGCACGGCCAGCAGGCGACTTCTGGCCGTCGTCGTTTTCGGCGGCATTGAACAGTCTGTGACACGGTCGGTCGCTTCCTGGAGCAGCGCATGGAACTGAAGGGCAAGGTGGTGGTGGTCACGGGCGGCGCCTCGGGTATCGGCAAGGCGCTGTGCGAGGCCTTTGCGGCCGAAGGCGCGCGTGGCGTCGTCGTGGCCGATCTCGATGGGGGTGGCGCTCAGGCCGTGGCCGCGACGATTGGCGGATTGGGGTTGCGCGTGAACGTGGCCGACGAGGCCGAAATCCGCCAGCTGGTGGCCACCGCTACCGAGCGCTTCGGCCAGGTGGACTTGTTCTGCTCCAACGCCGGCGTCATCGCGCGCCGCGACGAGGACGCCGCCAACGCCGAGTGGCAGCGCCACTGGGACGTGAACGTGATGGCCCATGTGTATGCAGCGCGTGCGGTGCTGCCGCAGATGCTGGCGCGCGGCGCAGGCTACCTGCTGCACACCGTGTCTGCGGCCGGGCTGCTGAGCCAGGTGAACGCTGCGCCCTATTCGGTGACCAAGCATGCGGCGCTCGGCTTCGCCGAGTGGTTGTCGATCGCCCACGGCGCGCAGGGCATCCGTGTCAGCGCGCTGTGTCCGCAGGGCGTGGTGACGCCAATGCTGCTGGGCGCCGATGCGGCCAGCGGCCGCCCCAGCTTTCTGGCCGACGGCGCGCTCAGTGCCGAGCAGGTGGCGGCCTGTGCCGTGCAGGGGCTGCTCGACGAGCGTTTTCTGATCCTGCCGCATCCGGAGGTGCTGGGCTACTTCCAGCGCAAGGCCAGTGACTACGAGCGCTGGCTCGGTGGCATGCGCCGGCTGCGCGCCAAGGTGATCGGCGACGCGAGCTGATCTGCGCCGGGGCGGCCTTCAGATCGTCACGCCGCCATCGACGACGATCGCCTGCCCGGTGACGAAGGAGCCGGCCTGCGAGGCCAGGAACACGGCGGCGCCGGCGATCTCGTCGGGCTCGCCGATGCGGCGCAACGGCGTGGTCTGGTTACGCTGCGCCAGCAAGGCCTCGTCCTCCCACAGTGCGCGCGCGAAGTCGGTCTTGATCAACCCGGGCGCAATACAGTTGACGCGCACGTTGTGCGGGCCGTACTCCACCGCTAGGTTGCGCGCCAGCTGCAGATCGGCGGCCTTGCTGATGCAGTAGGCGCCGATGATCGGCGAGCCGCGCAGACCGCCGATCGACGAGACGATGATGATCGAGCCGCCCTTGTGCTCGATCATGCCGGGTACGACGTTGTTGATCAGCCAATGGTTGGCGACGATGTTGTTGTCCAGGATCTTGCGGAACTGCTCGTCGGCGATGCCGGCCATCGGCCCGTAATAGGGGTTCGACGCCGCGTTGCATACCAGCACGTCCACGGGCCCGAGCTGGCGCGTGGTCTCGTCGATCAGGTGCTTCAGCTCGTTCTTCGACGAGATGTTCGCCGGCACCGAGATCGCCGTGCCGGCGCCATGCCTTGCATTGATCGCCGCGGCCACCGCCGCGCAGGAATCGGCCTTGCGCGAGGAGATCACGACCTTCGCGCCGTGCTCGGCAAAGCGCTCGGCGATGGCCTTGCCGATGCCACGCGAAGAGCCGGTGATGACGGCCACCTTGCCGCCGAGGTCGAACAAGTTCATCGATGTCTCCTGGTTGTGGGCCGCAGTCGCCACGCAGTGGTGACCGACGTGCGAACATAGCAGAGCGTCGGCCGCTTCGCTGTCACCTACACAACGCGTGCAGCGAGCCGAGCGGACGCGTGGCCTGATCTTGGCAAGCCTCAGAACGGCACGGGTGCGCCGTCCCAACGCTCAGGCAGGGGCCGTGCGCGGGCCAATGCCTCTGCAACGCTGCCCCAGCCGTCGCAGGCGTTGCGGCCCGGACGGCGGCGCCAGCGGTTCAACAGGCCCTTGCAGCGCGCGTAGAAGTGGAAGAAGCGCAGCACCTGCTCGATGTCCTGCTCGCTCGGCGGTTGTTCGGCGCAGATCAGCTTGTCATCGCTCAAGCCGCGGTCCATCAGGCTGACCGCACCCCAGGCCGGCATGCGCAGTCGCGTGCCCCGGCGCAGTCGCGGGCCGAGCACCAGCGCGTCGAGCAGGTCACCTTCCATGCCCAGGTGTGTCGGGACCGCGCCGTAGTTGAACGGGCAGGGCAGGGGCGACACGAAGTCGACCTGGCCGCTGGAACCGCGCTTCAGGAAGCTAAACCTCGGCACCTCGATGATGATGTCCAACTCGATACCGTGCCGTGCGGCAACGTGCCGGGTGCGCATCAGAAGGGCAAGCGCCAGCGCGCCGCCAATAGCCAGTTGCGGCCGGCCGCGGTCTCGAAGTAGCGGCCGTTGCCCTCGTTGACGATCACCGCGCCTGCATAGGCCAGGTTGCTCAGGTTGTCCAGGCGAGCCAACAGCGACAGCGTGCCGCCGAGGACGGCGAAGTCGCGTCGTGCGCGCAGCGCAGCCACGGTGGCCTTGGGCGAGAAGTCCGTGTTCAGGTCGTTGACCGGCATTTCGCCCTGCAGCCTGAGCTCCAGCGCCACTTCGGTAGTGTCCGGCGCGCGCCAAGCCAGGCTGGCGAAGCCGCTGCTTTGCATCGTGCCGGCGATGCGGTTGCCCGCCGGTACGGTGGCGCGGTCCTGTGGCCGGGTGCAGGGTGTGGCCACGCAGGTCTGAAAACTGTCGCGGTAGGTGGCGTCCAGATAGGTCCACGCCAGCAGCGCGCGCCACGCCGGAGCGATCTGCCAGCGCGCGGCCAGTTCCGCGCCGCTGCGCCGGGTGCGGCCGACGTTCTGGTAAGTGCTGCGCCCGCCGGAGTTGCTGAGCACGCTGAACTCGTCGTCGGTCTGTGCGGTGAACAATGCGCCTTCGATCGCCAGCCCCCACGCCGGGTCGCGCCACTTGGCACCGAGTTCGAGCTGCCGGCTGGATTGCGGCTGCAACTCGGCGTTGAAGCCGCTGCCGCCATCGGGCCGGTAGGCCAGTTCGCCCAGCGTCGGTGACTCGAAGCCCTGGCCTGCGCTGACATAGAGGTTCAGGTTCGGCTGCGGCAGCCACTGCAGAGCGAGCACCGGCGTGCTGTAGCGGTAGCCAAGCGAACCCGAGTCGTCGCCGTTGCTCAGGTAACGGTCGTTGCTTCTGAACCTCAGCCCGCCGCTGCGCAGCCCGAGCGTGGCGAACACGGTCGGGTCGAGTTCGAACTCCGCCTGCGCATACGCATCGCTGCTGCGCATGCGATTCGATTCGTCGCGGCGCAGCGCACCGGTCACGCCGAGCTGACGATCGCTGCCCTCACCTATGAAGTTCTCGTAGCCACGGCGCGCCTCCGATTGCTGTTCGGTGGACACGCCGGCCACCAGCGAGATGCCTTCCCAGCGCCAGGCCAGCCGCGCGTCCAGCCCCGAGTAGTTGCGCGCCAGATCGATGACGCCGCCGGCCTGGTTCGGGTTGGCCTGAGCGGCCGGCGGGATCGATTGCCATTGCGTCACGTCGCGCTGACCGGCGTAGACGGTGATGGCGCTGTCGCGCAGCGCGCCGGCGTCGTCGAAGCGGTGGCGCCAGTTGAGGCCGCCCTGCGTCTGGCCACTGGTCTTGCGCGTGTTGAAGGCGATGGCCTGGGGCGTGGTCTGGTACGGGTCGGCGTCGAACTGCGCGCGCGTCAGGCCCAGCGGATCCTGCGCCGGCTGGTCGACGCTGTTCACCAGCAGCGTCACGGTGTCGCGCTCGCCGGCCCAGCCCAGGCGCAGGTTGCCCAGCGTGCGCTGGGCTGCGCTGTGCGGACGCACGCCGTCGGTGTTGAACTGGCTGGCGAGCACGCGGATGTTCCAGCCGCCAGCCAGCGGTGCCTCGGCGCCCAGTCGCGCCTGCCACAGGCCGTTGCTGCCGACGTCACCGTCGATGGTGTACGAAGCGGCCACCGGCGCGGCGCTGACCAGCGCGATCACGCCACCGGAATTGGCGCCGTACAGCGCCGAGAACGGCCCGCGCAGCACCTCGATGCGCTGCGCGCCGGCGAGGTCGAAGTGCGACACCTGGCCCTGGCCGTCGGGCATCGTCGCCGGGATGCCGTCGGTGTACAGCCGCAGCCCGCGGATGCCGAAGGTGGCGCGTGCGCCGAATCCGCGCGAGCTGATCTGCTGGTCCTGCGCATAGTTGTTGCGCAGGTTGGCGACGATGCCGGGCACCTGGTTCAGCGTCTCCGACAGGTTGACCATCGGCCCGGCCTCGCGCAATTGCGCGGCGTCGATCACGCCGATGGCATACGGGGTCTCGAAGGCGCGGCGCTCGGACTGGCTACCGGTGACGATCACCGTGTCAACGGGTACGGCGCCGGGCTGCGCCGCCGCCGGCGCCGCCAGCAGGCACACGAGCGTGCCACCGGCGGCGAACCTCCATCCACCCACTACTTGGGTCGGACCGCGTCGGCCGTGCCCTGGATGAAGGCCTTGATCTTCTCGACCTCGGCCGGCGTCAGCTTGCCGCTGAAGTCGGGCATGCCCTTGGGTGCGAGCTGCGCGCCGAGCACGAACTTGTCGAGGTTGGCGATCGTCGCCTGCGCCGAGTAGCCGAGGTTTGGCACGTTCCCGCCGCGGTCGACCCCGGGTACGCCGTGGCAGAACACGCAGTTGCTAACGTACAGCGCGGTGCCATCGCCGTAGTGATCCTTGTTGTACGGCACGCCCTGCAGCAGCGCGTTGAGTTTGTACTCGACGAAGGCCGGCGGCTTGGCCTTGCCGCCGAGCGCGAAGGTGTACACCGTGCCCGGGCCGGCGCGGTCGGTGTGGCGCGCGGCGATGCCGTACACGCCGCCCCAGCCGACGGCGATCGACACGTATTGCTTGCCGTCGATTTCATAGGTGGCCGGCGCGGCCACCACGCCGGTGCCGGTGGGCACCTCCCACAACTTCTTGCCGTCGCGCGCGTCATAGGCGACGAAGCGGCCGTCGGCGGTGCCCTGGAACACCAGGTTGCCGGCGGTGGTCAGCGTGCCGCCGTTCCATGGGCTGACCAAATCGACCGCCCAGACCTCCTTCTGCGTCACCGGGTTCCAGGCGACCAGGCGGCCAAAGGGCTTACTCTGCGGCGGCTCGACGTTGGCGAACACCGCCAGGTTCCAGCCCAAGTTGCTGTGCGGCTCGCCCGGGCGGTGGGTGTTGAACGTCCAGTCCTTGTTGTCGGTCATGTTCACCGGCACGCCCTGCACCGGCATGTACACCAGGCCGGTGGTCGGGTTGTAGGACATCGGGTGCCAGTTGCGGGCACCGTAGGGGCTGGGGATGACCTCGCGAGGGCGGTCGGCGACGCGCGCGATCGGCGTCTCAATCGGCCGGCCGCTGGCGTCGTAGCCGGTGGCCCAGTTGACCTCGACGAAGTTCTTCGCCGAGATGAACTTGCCGTCGGTGCGGTCGATGACGAAGAAGAAGCCGTTCTTCGGCGCATGCAGGATCACCTTGCGGGGCTTGCCGTCGATCTTCAGGTCGGCCAGGATCATCGGCTGCGTGCTGGTGAAGTCCCAGTTGTCGCCGGGTGTCTCTTGGTAATGCCACACATACCTTCCGGTGTCGGGGTCGAGCGCGACGATCGAGGCCAGGTACAGGTTGTCTCCGCCGCCTGGGCTGCGCTTGGCGCGCGCCCATGGGCTGCCGTTGCCGGTGCCGACGTACATCAGGTTCAGCTCCGGGTCGAAGGTCATCGCGTCCCAGGCGGTACCGCCGCCGCCGGCCTCCCACCACTTGCCGGCGCGATCCCAGGTCTGCGCGGCACGGGCCATCGAGATGTCCTCGTAGGGCTTGCTCGGGTCGCCAGGCACGGTGAACCAGCGCCACTTCTGCTCGCCGCTCATTGCGTCGTACGCGGTGATGTAGCCGCGCACGCCGTACTCGGCGCCGCCGTTGCCGATGATCACCTTGCCCTTGAACACGCGCGGCGCGCCGGTGATGGTGTAGGACATCTTGCGATCGATGATCGTGTCCTTCTCCCAGAGCTTGTTGCCGGTGGCAGCGTCGAGCGCGAACAACCGGCCGTCGTAGGAGGCAACAAAGACCCGGCCTTTCCACACCGCTACGCCGCGGTTGACCACGTCGCAGCAGCCCTTGTAGCCGAATGCGCGGTCGACCTTCGGGTCGAAGACCCACAGCCGCTTTCCGGTGCGCACGTCGATCGCGTGCACGATGCTCCACGATGCGGTGACATACATCACGCCGTCGATGACCAGCGGCGTGGCCTCGACGCCGCGGTTCGATTCGAGGTCGTAGCTCCACACCAGGCCGAGCTTGCCGACGTTGCCGGTATCGATCTGCTTCAGCTTCGAGAACCGGGTCTCGGCATAGTCGAGGCCATGGGTTGGCCAGTTGCGGGTGTTCTTGGCGTTGGCCTCGATGCTCGCGCCATCGACCTTGGCGGTCGCAGCGCGGACCTGGGCGGCGCTCATCGGTCCGGCCGCATGCAGCGGGGCCGAAGCGCAAAGCACCAGGGCTGATGCCAGCGAGCAGCGAGCGAGCAGGCGGAGTGTGGGACGTGGGCTCATGTTGTCTCCTGTGCCACCTGTAATGGATGGTCATCGTTTGAATGCGCAGGCAAAGCATCCGGCATCGCTACGATAGTCACAAGGCAGTGTTTACCCGATGCCTTGCCTTGTGCCCTGGCGCCGTGCGCCACGACATGACCGCTCAGTCGGCGGCTAAGCCACGGCGGGCACGCATCGCGTCGCCAATGCGCTGTAGTTCGGCCTCGCCCAGCAGCCGCGCAGCCATCGGCAGCAGTTCGCCGTCTTCGCGTGCGATATGCGCCGCATAGGCTTCGACCAAAGCATCGACATCGGTGCCGTCGAGCGCAGCGCTCTCACCCGCAGCCGCACGTTCGAGAACCGGACGGATCGCGCGCCAGCGCAGCTCGAGTTCGCGATGCTGCTGGCCGAGCGCATCGATGATCTCGTGCAGGCACACCGCGTCCGAGCCGGCCATCGATTCGATCAGTGCGGGGAAAAGGTCCTCCTCCTCGTCAGCGTGGTGGTGCACAGCCGCGGTGTCGAAGTAGCGCAGCACCTGCGCTGCAGCCTCGCGCGCTTGGGTATCAGCGCCATGGGCTTGCAGATGTGGCACCAGCCGTCGCAGCGTGGCGCATTGCCTGTGAATTCTCTGATGGCAGGCGTAGAGCGTCTCCAGCGGTGCCACGAAGTTGGCAAAGGGGCTGGGGTGGCCGGGCATCGGCAGTTTCATTGCTGCTCCCGCTACAGGTCGAGCACGATGCGCCCGCCGGATTGTTCGGCGCGCGAGCAGCACAGGATCACGCGCTGCGCGCGTTCGGCCTGGCTCAGCACGTAGTCACGGTGCTCGATGGCATCGCTGGCTGCGACGTCATACGCAGCGGCGCAAGTGCCGCACAGGCCGTCGCTGCACTTGGTGATGACCGCAACGCCTGCCGCGGCCAGCACCTCGGTCGCGCTTTGTTCGGCCGGCACGTTCAGTGTGCGCCCGCTGCGTGCCAGATGGAGCGTGAAGGGGTGGTTGACCCAGTCGGGCACCTCGGGCACGCTGAAGTACTCGCGGTGCAGCGCGGCTTCGGGCCAGTCCTTGGCCGCCGCCGCCGCGAACACGCCGTCCATGTAGCGCGGCGCGCCGCAGGTGTACAGGTGCATGCCGTCGGAATGAGCCGGTATCAGCGACGGCAGGTCGGCGCGATGCCCTTCGTCCTTGAAATGGAAGTGCACGCGTTCGTGCCATGGGACGCGCGCCAGGTCTTCGACGAAACCGGCGCTGCCGCGGCCGGCACTGCTGTAGTGCAGATCGAAGGGCCGGCGCAGGGCATGCAGCCGGTGCGCCATCGCGATCAGCGGCGTCACACCGATGCCGCCGGCGAAGAGCAGCGAGTGCACCGCGTCCTCGTGCAGCGGGAAGTGGTTGCGCGGCGGGCTGATGAACACGCTGCGGCCTTCGCGGAAGGCGCGATGCATCAACGCCGAGCCGCCGCGCCCGGACCTTTCTTTGAGCACGCCCAGTACGTAGCGGCTGCGGTCGGCGGGGTCGCCGGCCAGGCTGTAGGCGCGCTGGTATTCGGGCGCAATGACCACGTCGATGTGCGCACCGGCCTCGAACGGCGGCAGCGCGCCGCCGTCGGGCCGCGTGAATTCGTACTTCGCCACATCGGCGGCCATCGCCTCCCGCTTTTTCAGCAGCACCGGGAAGACCGGCGGCTCGCCTTTCAGCGCCCGTGTGGGTGGAGCCAAGCCCTCGGTGTCGCCGGATGCGAGCCGCGTCTTGTACTGCTCGGGAGCCAGCAGCGCGCGGTAGCGGCGGATGCCTTCCTCACGGTTCACCGGGAAGGCGACGGGGTAGGGCGGAGGCATCGTGTCGGCGGGATAGACGGCCAGCGTCTGCTCCTCGGCCTTCAGCACCAGGTCCTTCTGCAGCCGGCGTGCATGCGTCTGCGCGGCGCGGACGTAGCGGCCGCTGGCACGGTCGAGCTCAATGTCCCACCACCACTTCTTTACCGGATTGATCGTGCCGCGGTCGAGCCTGTCGTCCAGCGCCGCCAGCCAGCGTGCGCTGCCTGGCACCTTCATTGCCAGCCAGCGCACGCCACCTTCGGCAAACAAGCCTTCCAGGTTCCACGGGCAGGTCTTCATGCATCGCCCGCACATGCCGCCGCCGGCATTGGTGATGCGGTAGCGCGCGCACTTTTCGGCGTCGCTCTTCCAGATCTCGTAGCCGTTGTACATGAGCTTCGGGCCGGCGGTGATCGCGCCGCTGGGGCATTCGCGCGCGCACTTGTTGCAGCTTTCGCAGAATCGCTGCAGGCCGAAGTCGATCGGCTTGTCCGGCGTCATCGGCATGTCGGTGGTGACGCTGCCGCTCTTCAGCCGTGGGCCGAGATAGGGGTTGAGAATGACCTCGCCAATGCGGCTGACCTCGCCCAGGCCGCTCAGCAGTAGCAGCGGCGGCTGCAGCACGTCGCCGTCGAGCACCGAGTGCACCCGCGCGCTGTAACCCAGGCGGCGGATCTGTTCGGCGACGATGCCGCCCAGCAGCGAGAAACGCAGGTACGCGCGCATGCTCTGCGCGACGCTGATCCAGTCGTCGCCGCTGGCGCCTTCCATCGTCTCGTGACCTTGGTCGACCAGCAGGTTCAGCGCGTTGGCGTGATAGGCGGGCAAAGGGTTGCCGCCGGCATCGTGCGAGTACCATGCCCATTCGGGCACCGCGCAGATGCCCACCGCGTCGTTGCCCAGGTAGTAGGACGCAGCCTTCAGGTTGTCTGCATTGCGCTGCGCATCTGCGGTGCTCGGCGACACCGGCGCACGCGCGTCGCCGAACTGCAGCAGCAGCAGCGCGCCCAGCGCGCGGCGTGCGCATGCACCGATCGGGCTCTTCAACACGTAGTACGCGTTCTTGGCGCTGTCCTGCGCAGCCTTGCCTAGGTCACCGAAGAGCGCGCGCGCAAAGAAGTCGGCGCGTTTCGGGAAGCGCGGCACCCGCGCGTGGTCGATGAACGTGGTGGGCGCGTCGCGGCGCTGCAGCGTCTCGAACGGAAATTCACCCATGCGGAACTCACGGCGCGCGAAGGGCTCGTGGTCGAAGCCGCTCTTCGCCGCGGCACGCCCCAGCCACCAGGCCGGGCCGTGGGAGCGCCAGCGGTCGCGGGCGACGGGTTCGGCCAGCGGCGCATCGGAGGTGAAGGGCAATGTGGTACTCACCGCGGCCAGGCCGTAGCGCCGGCCGATGTAGGGATTGTGCAGATCGGGTTGCGCCAGCCCGCTGGCCACGGCCAGCTTGTTCAGGTCGACGTCGCTGCAGGTGGCCGAATGCGCGCGCGCCTCGAAGCCGAGCAGGCGCAGATAGGTGGACAGCACCACGGCGGTCTGGGCGGCCAGCACTGCAGCGCGCTGCGCCTGCGTGCCCACGATCCATTCGCAACCCGGCTCGGCGGGCCTGGGGTCGCGCGGATACTGCACCAGCAGCAAGATGGCATGCGTGTGATGACCGATCGGGCCGTGATGGCGACGCGCCGAATCGAGCACGTCGGCGAGGATCATGTCCATGCCGGCGGCGTAACTCTTCGGCTGGCTGCGCTCGAGCTCCTCGCCGAGTGCGTCGACCATCGGGTTGCGGATCGGTTCGACCAGTCGCGCAGGCGACGGGAGTTCGCACAGACCGACCATCGATGCATCGAAGTAGGTGGCCGCCGCCTTCAGGTGACGCGCGCGTTCGTCCGGGTGGTCGGGAATCTCCGCTGGTGCCGCCGTCACGGGACCATCGCGCACCAGGTCGAACATGCCGATGTAGCGCGCCATCGCGTGCGACAGCGATGCCGGGTTCGGGTCGTCGAAGCTCAGCGCCGCCATCGGCGGCACGGCAGCCAGGTCTGGCAGGCCGCTACGCCGAGGCAGTCGCTCCAACGGGAAGGGGCCCAGGTGCACCGGGCGATCGCGGGTGGAGAACAGTCGCATGCGCGCAAGCATAGGGGCTGGCTCGCGCGGGTGCTTCGGTCTCGGGCGGCGCGCACGCTTCGCGGCAGGCCGCTTCGGTTAGCCTATTGCGTTGCCTACGCCTTCCGCCATCGATCCATGCACAAGCCAGACGCAGCCGTCGGCGACGTGACCACGCTCGACCGCAACATGACGGCCGAAGATGCGCTGGTGCACGACGCACTGTGCGCCATGCAGGCGCCCACTGGGCTGGTCCGGCTGACGGAGTATCTCGCTGCAGCGGGCATCCGCACGCCGCGTGGCGCGGCCTTCCACCCGCCCGAAGTCAAGCGCCACCTCGAGCGGCTGCTTGCCGGCAGCCACGTGGTGCGCGACCCGCAGGGCCGCATCCGCGCCGCAGCACCGCATGCCGCTGCACGCTTTGCCACATTGATGCGCGATCAGGCGCAGGCGCGGGCCTGGTGTGCGGCATGGCGCAAGTTGGTGCACTTCGAGCATGCCTATTCGTTGGGCTTCCAGGAGGAAGAACAACTCGCGGCAGCGATGCGCCTGAACATCTTCGGCGGCGCCACGCTGGCCGACTTCGAACACCTCGGCAAGCTGGCCTACACCTTCACGCACTTGTGGAGCGGCGCATTGCGCCGTGCCGTGCTGCAGCCCTTCGATGCCGAACTGTTCGGCCGTATCGATGCCGCGCTGCAGACCGAACTCGCCGACCGCTTGCTGCGCGTGCTCAGCGGCTTTGCCGAGAGCAGCGTGAAGCCGCTGGAAGACTGGTTGTTAGGCGCCGGTGCCGCCACGCCGGCCGCGAAGCATCCGATGGTGGGCGCGCGCCTGGCCGAGACGCTGCTGTTCCGTGGTGACTTAGAAGGCGTTCGGCGCCTGTGCGCGCCGCTCAAGGGCGCCGGCGTGGAGATGGTCACAGCCGCGCTGCATATGGCCGAGGGGCAGTGGGCCGGCGGCACGTCCGCCTTCGAGCTGGCATTGAAGGCGGCCGCGGCCGAACTCGGTCGGCGCAAGAACCTGGCGTCGCCGTCGCTGGGCTGGATCTACCTTATGGCGCTGCTCGCGCAAGGCACCCCCGCGGCCTGGGCCAAGGCGCGCAAGTTCGCCGCGGCCGAGGCGGGCAAGGGCGCATCCGACCCCTTCGGTTTCTGGGCGCCGTGGATCTGGGCCATCGACCAGCGACTGGGTGACGCGCCCAGCGCGCCGCAGCAGTTCCGCCTGCAGGCTGCACCCCAAATGGGACTGCAGTCGTTGCAGTATCTGCACCACCTGCTGCTGGGAGCCTGGCTGCGCGTGCCGGTCGCCGATGTGTCGGCGCTGCGCGAGCATGCGTCGCAACTGTCCGGCGCTTTCGACGACGCGGAACTGGCCTGGCTGGCCACGCTGACGCGGCGCGCCGCTGCCTCGCTATTGGGCGAGCCGCCCTTGCCGGCCGATGCGGGGGCCGTGTTCTTCGTCGGCGCGGCACAGGAAAGCTGGCGCGAGGCGCTGGCGTCGATCCTGGCACTGGGCGGTACCGCCGGCGCTGCACCCCGGGTGCGTGAAGCCGGCGCACAGGACCGCCTGATCTGGGTGGTTGACACCGACGACGACGGGCGCATCCTTGCCATCGAGCCGATGGAGCAGAAGGCCGGTGTGCGCGGGCTGGGCAAGCCCAAGGCAGTGTCGCTGGTTGCCTTGGCGCGGCGCAAGGACCTGGCCACGCACGATGCGGCCATGCTGCGTGCGCTGAAGCGCGAGGATTACGGCAACCGGCCGGTGCTCGATATCGTCGATGCCGCGCCTGCGCTGGTGCGCCACCCCTGCGTCGCCTTCGCGCGCGATCCGTCGCGTTTCATCGAGGTCAGCGAGGGGCTGCCGGCGCTGGAGATCATGACGCAGGGCGAGCACGTCGCGTTCCGCCTGCTCGATCCGGTGCGCAGCGACGCCTTGCGCAGGGCCGAGGCCGGCGACGAGTCGCTGCCGCAGCGCTGGCGCACGCAGCGCGCACGGCAGCGCAATGTCATGCTGCTCGACGACGGCGACGGCCGTGCCCGGCTGGTGCGCCTGACGCCGGCGCAGCTGCGTGTGGACGAACTGGTGTCGCAGGGCTGGAAGGTGCCGGTCGCGGCGCGCGCCGAGATGGACGCGGCGATGCGCGTGCTGGCAGCGCACTTCCAGGTGGCCAGCGACGCCGAGACCGGACACGAGGTGCCTTCCGACCGTCGGCTGCGTGCCGAGCTGATGCCCCTGGGCCGCGGGCTGCGTTTGAGCCTGCGCGCCGCACCTTTCGGCGACTTCGGCCCGCGCCTGCCGCCGGCTCACGGCCGCCAGCGCGTGACCACCGTGCACCAGGGCCTGACGCTGTCCACGCGACGTGACTTGGCGGCAGAGCGCGCCGCCTTCGAGCAACTGCTGCAGGCGCTGGATTTCATCGAGGACGAAGGCGCCGACTGGCAGTTCGACGAACCCGACCAGGCGCTGGCCGTGGTCGAGGGCCTGAGCCGGCTGAGCGCGCACATCGTCAGCGAGTGGCCCAAGGGCAAGCCTTTGCGTGTGCGTGCCCTCGGCGACGGCGCGGTGAAACTGCGCGCGGCGACGAAGGGCGAGTGGCTCGAGCTCGATGGCGAGATCGAGCTCGACGGCGGCGAGGTGCTGCGTCTGCGCCAGCTGCTCGAGCTGGCGCGCGACAGCCGCAGCCGCTACGTGGCGCTGGCCGAGGGTGACTTCCTGGCGCTGGGCGATGCGTTGCGACAGCAGCTCGCCGACCTGGCGGCGCTGGCCCAGCCCCACAAGCAGGGCCAGCGCCTGTCGGGCGTGGCCGCGCTGGCCTGGGAAGCCAGTGGCCATGGCCTGACGCTCGACGGCGACGCCGCGTGGCGGCGGCGCAGCCAGGCTTGGGCGACGGCGCAGGACCAGCACTTTGATGTTCCCGCCGCGCTGGCGGCGGAGCTGCGCGACTACCAGCTCGACGGCTACCGCTGGCTGATGCGACTGGCACACAGCGGCTTTGGCGCGGTGCTGGCCGACGACATGGGCCTGGGCAAGACGGTGCAGACGCTGGCGTTGCTGCTGCAGCGCGCGGCTGGCGGACCGTCGCTGGTGGTGGCGCCGACCTCGGTGTGCGGCAACTGGCTGCTCGAAGCCGCGCGCTTCGCACCCGGCCTGGGCGTCGAGCTTTATGGCGATGTGGGCCTGGGTGCGCAGACCGAGGATGAGCTGGCCGACAGCGATGCATCGCCGGGCGCCGACAGCGTGCGCCGCGCTGCACGTCGCCGGCAGGTGCGTGTGCTCGGGCCGATGCAGGTGCTGGTGTGCTCCTACGCGCTGTTGCAGATCGACGCCGACATTCTGGCCGGCGTGCACTGGCACAGCATTGTGCTCGACGAGGCGCAGGCCATCAAGAATCCGGGAACGTACCGCGCCAAGGCAGCGCTGGCGCTGCGCGGTGACTTCCGCCTGGCGCTGACGGGCACGCCGATCGAGAACCGCCTGGGCGAACTGTGGTCGATCATGGGTTTTGCCAACCCCGGACTGCTGGGTAGCGCCGAGCAGTTCGCACAGCGCTTCGCCAACCCGATCGAACGCGCCGACGATCCGATGATCAAGGCGCACGGCGCGCGCCGGTTGCGCCGACTGCTGTCGCCCTTCCTGAAGCGGCGTACCAAGGCCGAGGTGCTGAGCGACCTGCCGCCGCGCACCGAGATCGTCCACGAGGTGGTGCCCGGCGCCAGGGAGCGCGCGCTGCTTGAAGCGCTGCGCCAGCAGGCCGAGGCCAGCGTCGGGCAGGCCATCGCCGCGAATGCCGGGGCGGGCGGTCCGGGGCAGAACCAGTTCCACGTGCTGGCGGCATTGACGCGGCTGCGTCGCGCCGCCTGCGACCCGCGCCTGGTGGCGCCCGAACTGGGACTGATCGGCGCCAAGGTGCTTGAGTTCGAACGCCTGGCGGTCGAACTGGTGGCCGGGCGTCACAAGGCGCTGGTGTTCAGCCAGTTCACCGACTTCCTGGCGCTGCTGCGCGAGCGGCTCGACCTGGCCGGCCTGAGCCACCAGTACCTCGACGGCGCCACGCCCGCCGCCGAGCGCGGCAAGCGCATCGCCGCGTTCCAGGCGGGCGCAGGTGACCTCTTTCTGATCAGCCTGAAGGCCGGCGGTTTCGGCCTGAACCTGACGATGGCCGACTACGTGATCATTGCCGACCCGTGGTGGAACCCGGCCGCCGAAGAGCAGGCCAGCGCGCGCGCGCACCGCATCGGCCAACAGCGGCCGGTGACGGTGTACCGGTTGGTGACGCAGGGCTCGATCGAGGAGAAGATCGTGCGCCTGCACCGCAGCAAGCGAGATCTGGCCGAAGGCATCCTCAGCGGCGAGGACGTCGGTGCTCCGCTCGATGCGGCGCAGTTGATGGAGTTGCTGAAAGGGCCCTGAGCTGCGGGGCGCCGGCCCGGATGCGGGCCGTCAGTCGCGCTGCGCGGGCCTGAGCAGGAAGTACAGCGAGCCCAGCAGCAGTCCCGCATAGATCGCGACCGACAACCAGGCCAACAAGCCCTGCAGACCCTCGAGTCGCGACCACACGCTCAAGACCAGCGCAACGAGGTTGCCGAACACGCCGACCCACAGCAGGGTGCGGCGAGCGGCGTCGTCGCGCGTGCCGCGCAGCAGCCAGTAGATCAGTCCGAAGGCCAGCAGCGTGCTGCCGAAGTAGCGCGCCTGCATCAGGTTGTGCGGTTCAGTCGGCACGCCGTACTGCTGCAGGGCCATTTGCGGGATGAGCAGGAATTCGAGCCCGAACAGCACACCCAGAATGCCCGTCAGGGCAAAGAGGCCGGAAAGCTTCATGGAACCCCCAAGCATGTGCGGCGCCACCCGTGACGGTGGTCGCGCGGCGAGCACGATAGCGCGCGGCAGCGAGTTTTGGCAATAGTGCCCGGGGCGGCGGCTGCCAACCGGCGGGCGCGGCGGATCGTTGCCGCACACAGCGCCTGCCATGGCGGCGAGAATGCAGCCTCCCGTCAAACCAGAAAGCACCGATCATGAAACGAAACCTTGCCATCGCGGCCGGCCTGGCCGTAGCCAGCCTGGCCCACGGCGCCGAAATCGTCGTCAAGCTGAATATGGCCGAGGCCAGCGGCGCCGGCGCCGCGGTAGGCACGGTGCGCATCGTCGAGACGCCCTTCGGGCTGGTTTTCCATCCCGCGCTCACCGGGCTTCCCGGGCCGGGGCTGCACGGCTTCCACGTGCATGAGAACTCGAGTTGTGCGCCGAAGGAAAGCGCCGGCAAGCCGGTGCCGGCGCTGGGCGCCGGCGGGCACTACGACCCGCAAGGCACGAAGAAACACGGCGAACCCTGGGGCGATGGCCACCTGGGCGATCTGCCGGCGTTGTTCGTGGCCGCCGATGGCAGCGCCGCCAACCCGGTGCTGGCGCCGCGGCTGAAGACGCTGGCCGACATCGACAAGCGCTCGCTGATGATCCATATCGGCGGCGACAACCACGCCGACCATCCGGCGCCGCTGGGCGGCGGCGGCGCACGCATCGCCTGCGGCGTCATCGAAGGCTGAAAGCGCGTCGCGGCGCACAAAGCGCCGCGACGGGACAACAGATGGCGCTGTCGCTGGTCAGCGCCTCAATGCGCGGTGGCCTTGTAGCGGCCGTACTCCAGTCGCGCGATGGCGCGGCGGTGCACCTCGTCCGGGCCATCGGCCAGGCGCAGCGTGCGCTGGTGCGCATAGGCCTTGGCCAGGCCGGGATCGGTGGTGACGCCGGCGCCGCCGAAGGCCTGGATCGCGTCGTCGATGATGCGCAAGGCCATGAGCGGCGCCTGCACCTTGATCATCGCGATCTCGAGCTGCGCCACCTTGTTGCCCACCTTGTCCATCATGTCGGCGGCCTTCAGGCACAGCAGTCGCGTCATCTCGATGTCGATGCGTGCGTTGGCGATGCGCTCGTCCCAGATCGTCTGCTCGGCGATGCGCTTGCCGAAGGCGACGCGCGACTGCAGCCGCTTGACCATCTTCTCCAGAGCCACCTCGGCCGTGCCGATGGTACGCATGCAGTGGTGGATGCGCCCCGGCCCGAGCCGGCCCTGCGCAATCTCGAAGCCGCGGCCCTCGCCGAGCAGCAGGTTGCCGACCGGCACGCGCACGTCCTTCAGCAGCACCTCGGCATGGCCGTGCGGCGCATCGTCGAAGCCGAACACCGGCAGCATGCGCACCACCTCGATGCCCGGCGTGTCCATCGGCACCAGGATCTGCGACTGCTGCGAATGGCGCGGCGCGTCCGGGTCGGTCTTGCCCATGACGATCGCGATCTTGCAGCGCGGGTCGCCGACGCCGCTGGACCACCACTTGCGGCCGTTGATGACATAGTGGTCGCCGTCGCGCTTGATCGATGTCGCGATGTTGGTAGCGTCCGACGAGGCCACCGCCGGCTCGGTCATCAGGAAGGCCGAGCGGATCTCGCCGGCCAGCAGCGGCTCCATCCAGCGCTTTTTCTGCTCGTCGTTGGCATAGCGCGCCAGCACTTCCATGTTGCCGGTGTCGGGGGCTGAACAGTTGAAGACCTCCGAGCCGAAGATCACCTTGCCCATCTCTTCGGCGCACATTGCGTATTCGAGGTTGGTCAGGCCGGCGCCCTTGTACGGGCTGCTGGCGGGCAGCGAATCGTGCGGCAGGAAAAGGTTCCACAGCCCGGCTTTCTTGGCCTTGGCCTTGAGTTCCTCCAGCACCGGCACCACCTGCCAGCGGTTGGTGCCGAAGGCCTCCATCTGTGCCTCGTAGGTCGGCACGGCCGGATAGACATGCTCGTTCATGAACTCGACGACCCGGTTGCGCCAGTAGCTCTGCTTTTCGGACATGGTGAAATTCATGCTGCCTCCAGTGTGCTGTGGCCCCCGTGGCCAACCGCGACAGTAGCAGACGCGGCACGGCCGGGTTGTCTCCAACGTGGCAAGGCGCATTGCGCGGCTATGCTGCAGCCCCGCGCAGACAAAGGCTCTCACCTATGCACAAGGCATTGAAGCAGTTCGACTTGAGCGGCCGGACCGCGTTGATCACCGGCTCGAGCGCCGGCATCGGGCTGGCGCTGGCCCGGGGTTTGGCTGGTGCCGGCGCAGCCGTCGTGCTGAACGGGCGCAATGCCGGCAAGCTCGAAGCCGCGGCGGTGCAGCTGCGCGCAGAAGGCGCCATGGTGAACACCAGTGCCTTCGATGCCGCCGACGCCGACGCCGTGGCGGCCGCCGTGGCCCGCATCGAGGCCGGGATCGGCTCGATCGATGTCCTGGTCAACAACGCCGGCATGCAGCGGCGCGCGCCGCTGCAGGATTTCAAACAGGAGGACTGGCACGAACTGATGCGCACCAACCTGGACAGCGTGTTCATCGTCGGGCAGGCGGTGGCGCGCCACATGATCGCGCGCCGTCGCGGCAAGATCATCAACATCTGCTCGGTGCAGAGCGAGCTGGGCCGACCCGGCATCGCGCCCTACACCGCCAGCAAGGGTGCGGTGAAGATGCTGACCAAGGGCATGGCCATCGACTGGGGACCGCATGGCCTGCAGGTCAACGGCCTCGGGCCGGGCTACTTCAAGACCGAGCTGAACCAAGCATTGGTGGACAACCCCGAGTTCAGCGGCTGGCTGATCAATCGCACGCCGGCGCGGCGCTGGGGAGATGTCGAGGACCTGGTCGGCGCTGCCATCTTCCTGGCCAGCGACGCCTCACGCTTCGTCAACGGCCACATCCTGTATGTCGACGGCGGTGTCACCGCCACACTTTGAAAGCACAAGACCCGATGGAAGCCCTCGTCATCCACGCCCCCGGCGACCTGCGGGTCGAAAGCATCGACACGCCGCAGCTCGGCCCCGATCAGTTGCAGGTGCGCGTGCGCGCCGGCGGCATCTGCGGCTCCGACCTTCACTACTTCCAGCACGGCGGCTTTGGCACCGTGCGCATCAAGGAGCCGATGGTGCTGGGCCACGAGGTGGCGGGCAGCATCGAGGCGGTGGGCAGCGCCGTCACCGGCTTTGCCGTCGGCGAACGCATCGCCATCAGCCCGAGTCGGCCCTGCGGGTTGTGCCGCTATTGCCAGCAAGGGCATCACAACCATTGCCTGGACATGCGTTACTACGGCAGCGCGATGCGCACGCCGCACGTGCAGGGCGCGTTCCGGCAGCGCATCGTCTGCGACACGCACCAGGCGCACAAACTGGCCGAGCATGTCACCGATGGCGAGGGCGCGATGGCCGAGCCGCTTTCGGTGGCGCTGCACGCTGTGAACCGCGCCGGAGCGTTGCTGGGCAAGCGCATACTGGTCACCGGCTGCGGGCCGATCGGCGCGCTCGTCGTCATCGCTGCGCGGCGCGCCGGTGCCAGCGAGATCGTCGTCACCGACATGGCCCCCGCACCCTTGCGCGCGGCGCTGAAGGTCGGCGCCGACCGGGTGCTCAATGTGGCCGAGGCGTCGCAGGCGCTAGCCGACTTCACGGCTGACAAGGGGCATTTCGACGTGCTCTTCGAAGCCAGCGGCAATCAGCGCGCGCTGGTCGGCGCCTTCGACGCGTTGCGCCCGCGCGGCATCATCGTGCAGCTCGGCCTGGGCGGCGAGATGACGCTGCCCGTCAATACCATCGTGGCCAAGGAGTTCGACCTGCGCGGCGCCTTCCGCTTCCACGCCGAGTTCGCAGTCGCGGTGGAACTGCTGAACAAGCGCCTGGTGGATGTGAAGCCGCTGATCTCGGCGACTCTGCCCTACCGCGACGCGGGTAAGGCCTTCGCTCTGGCGGCCGACCGCTCGCAGGCGATGAAGGTGCTGCTCGACTTCGGATAGCGGTGCACAGCGCGACCTCGGCACCGATGCTGGCGTGCACCGCCGCTGAGGCGAGCGCTTCAGGAAAGCCGGGCCAGCAGCGTCTGCAGGTCGGAGGTCAGGTCGTCGATTTGCTCGGCGTTGCCGCGGCGCGTGTCGAGCCGGTTGTGCAGTTCCTCGTTCAGGTAGCACGCGACCATGCGCACGCAGGCACTGTCCAGCGCCTTGCGTGCCGCCGCCATCTGGTTGAGCACGTCGAGGCAGGGTTCGCCTTCGGTGATCATGCGTTGCAGGCCGCGCAGCTGCCCTTCGGCGCGCTTGAGCCGGTTGAGCATGTCCTTGCGTTGGGCTTCGTCGGCGAGTGCGCTCATGGGGTCGGTTTCGCTCTGGTGCGCTGCGCACGCCGGACCATCCGGTGCGCGCCCGCGCGGACGAGAGCTTAGCGCAGTGCAGGGCGCGAAGACGGCACCCGGCGTCGCTACACTGCGGCGCGCGCGGCGCTCTTGCGCAAGCTTGCCATGCTCCAATTGCCAAACCACGTCGCCCGGCTCGTGCTCGGTCTCGGTCTCGGTCTCGGTCTTGTCCTGTTGGCCGGGTGCGTCGCCCATGCGGCGCCGGCAAGCAAGGCTGCAACGGTCGAGGCCGTTGCGAACGCGCCCCTGCTGAGCGGGCTTGGCGGCGAGCACTTCGCCGTCGAATCGCCGGACCCCAGGGTGGCGCGGTATTTCGACCAGGGCATGCAACTGGTGTTCGGCTTCAACCCGCAGGAAGCTGCACGCTCCTTTGCCGCCGCGACCGCGCTGGCACCCTCGTGTCCCAGCTGCTGGTGGGCGCGGGCCTGGGCGCTCGGCCCGAACATCAACAGCGACATGGCACCGGAGGCGGCCGAGAAGATCGCCCAAGCATTGCGCCAGGCCCGCCGCCATTCCGCAGCGGCGACGCCGGTTCGCCGCGCGCTGATCGAAGCGCTGTCCTTGCGTCACCCCGCACCCGGCCGCATCGACGAGGAAGCCTATGCCCGGCGCATGCAGGCGCTGGCGCAGCGCTATCCGCGCGACGCGCTGGTGGCCCTGCTGGCGGCCGAGGCGCTGATGAACCTGCACCCCTACGACTGGTGGACGCGCGACGGCCGGCCGAAGCCGTGGACCGCGGACATCGAGGCGCTGCTGCAACGCGCACTGTTGCTGCGGCCGAGTCTGTCGGGTGCGCACCACCTGTGGATCCATCTGCAGGAAGCCACGCCGCACCCGCAGCGGGCGCTGGACAGCGCTGAGTTCCTGGTGGACGCGGTGCCGGGGTCGGGGCATCTGCTGCACATGCCTTCGCACATCTTCATGCGTGTCGGCCGCTACGACGATGCGATCGTGGCCAATCGGCGCGCGAGCGCCGCCGACGAAAAGTACCTTGACGAAGTGGATGCGCAGCGCGCATACCGCGTCGGCTACGTCGCCCACAACTTCGACTTCCTGTGGGCCGCAGCGTCGATGGCGGGGCGGGAATCGGTGGCGCTGGCTGCGGCACAGGCCGCATGGCCGGCCGCCTGCGGCCCGGGTGGGCGGGATCCGGGCTCGGCCATCGCACAGCACTACGCGGTGCTGCCGTACTTCACGCTGGTGCGCTTCGGACGCTGGGAGCGCCTGCTGCACGACACGCTGCCGCCGGATTCGAATTCGCCGTACCCCATGGCCATGTGGCACTACGCACGGGGCACGGCACTGGTGCGCAGCGGCCAGGTCGACGCGGCGCGGCGCGAGCTTGAACGCCTTGACGCGCTGGCCGCCGAGCCGGCACTGCGCTCGATGCGCATCAAGAACATCAATCCCGCATCGCAGCTCGTGGCCATCGCCCAACTGACGCTGCGCGCCGATCTGGCCGCGGCCCAGGGCGACGGCGTTGGTGCCGTGCGGTTCTTGCGCCAGGCCACCGCGATCGAGGACGCGCTGGCATACGACGAGCCGCATCTATGGCTGGCGCCGACGCGGCATGCACTCGGCGCGGCACTGCTGGCCATGGGCGAACCGGCACAGGCCGCGCAGGTGTACCGCGAGGATTTGCGCCACTACCCCGCCAACGGCTGGTCGCTGGGCGGGCTCTCGCTCGCGCTGCGGCAGTTGCAGCAGCCGCAGGCGGGCCAGGAGTCCGCCGACGCCGCGGCGGTCGCGTTTCGAGGCGCAGCGCGCCGGCCGGCCGGATCGCGCTTCTGATAGGGCATTGCGCCTGATCGCATCGGCGCGATGGTCGGGTTTGGCGCGCAGCCGATCGCCAGTTGGGCACTTGTTCGCGCAATGGGGCGGGAAACAGTGGCGGTTGCTGCTGCTCCATCCTCGGCCCCCTGCGGCGAAGCGCAAGCCCACGGCTGCATTGCGCCCTAACCCGCCACCGGATCTTCACTCGCCCGACTTTGCGGCGTCGGCATGGGCAATGGCCGCTGCACGGTGCGGCAGTGCGACTGTTCCGCCCTGCGGGGAATCCCCTTGACCTTCGTCATGGCTTGCGGGCTGCGATGTGGATACCGTGAGGGGTATGTAAAGGATACCGTCCACTGCCGGCCTGCTCGAAGGTGAGTCGCCGGTAATGGCGCACCGGGACTCGATTCATGTCAAGCCTGTCACGTCGCCGCTTCCTGAGTGTCTCCGCCGCCACCTTCGGTGCCACGGCGGTCGCTTCGCAATGGTCGCCGATCCACGGTCTGGCACTGGCGGCCCAGGCACCGACTGGCACGGTGACGACCATTTCCACCTTCTGCGAGATGTGCTTCTGGCGCTGCGGCGGCATCGCCCACGTGCGCGACGGCAAGCTGTGGAAGTTCGAGGGCAACCCGAAGGACCCGCAAAGCCAGGGACGGTTGTGCCCGCGAGGCACCGGCGCCGTCGGCGCGCACTATGACCCCGACCGCATCCGCCAGCCGCTGTTGCGCGTCGGCGAGCGCGGCAAGGAGCAGTGGAAGGCGGTCAGCTGGGACGTGGCGCTCGACCACATCGCCGAGCGACTGGCCAAGATCAAGGCCGAGCATGGTGCGGAATCGATTGCGCTGTTCAATCATGGCTTCGGCCAGCGCTTCATCCAGCATGTGCTGAAGAGCTATGGCGTCATCAACTACGCGGGGCCATCTTATGCACAGTGCCGCGGCGCGCGCGACGTCGGCTTCCAGCTGACCTTCGGCAGCGGCGTCGGCTCGCCCGAGCCGACCGACATCCGCGACACCAGTTGCCTGGTGCTGATCGGCTCACACCTGGGCGAGAACATGCACAACTCCCAGGTGCAGGAGTTCGCCCAGGCGATCGAGCGGCGCGTGCCGGTGATTGTGGTCGACCCGCGCTTCTCGGTCGCGGCGAGCAAGGCCAAGTACTGGCTGCCGGTCAAGCCCGGTACCGATCTGGCGCTGCTGCTCGCGTGGCTGAACCTGCTGGTCAGCGAAGGCCGCTACGACAAGGCCTTCGTCGAGGCGCACGGCCACGGCTTTGAACAGTTTGCCGACGCGATCAAGGGCTATACGGTGGAGTGGGCGGCTGAGGAGACCGGTGTGTCGGCCGAACTGATCCGCGCCGCGGCGCGCGAGTTCGCAAGCCACCGCCCGGCCACGATCATCCACCCGGGGCGCCGCGTCAACTGGTATGGCGATGACACGCAGCGCAGCCGCGCGATCGCGCTGCTGACGGGCCTGCTCGGCAGTTGGGGGCGCAAGGGCGGCCTGTTCGTCGCTGCCGGCATGAAGATCGCGCGCTATCCGCTGCCGCCGTATCCGAAGTCGGACAAGCCGCGCGCCGATGGCGCCGACGCCGTGCAGTTCCCGTTTGCCGACGAGGGCATCACCACCAGCATCCGCGACGCCACGCTGTCCGCCAAGCCCTACCCGATCAAGAGCTGGTTCGTGTACTCGACCAACCTGATGCAGGCGCTGCCGAATCCGCAGGAAACGTTGAAGGCCATCGACCAGCTGGATCTGCTGGTGGTCTGCGACACGATCCCGAGCGAGATCGCCGGCTATGCCGACGTGATCCTGCCCGACACCACCTTCCTGGAGCGCCACGACGAGTTGCTGGTCGGCTACGGCCGCACGGGCTGGACGTCTCTGCGCCAGCCGGTCGTGGCCGCGCCGCATGACCAGAAGCCGGCCTGGTGGATCGCCAAGCAGTTGGCCGAAAAGCTCGGCATCGGCGCGTGCATGCCTTTCAAGGACATGGAGGAATACCTGTCCTACCGCATCGAGAAGTCCGGCCACGACTGGACAGCGCTCAAGCGCGACGGCGTGATCATCGGCCCGACCGTTCCGATCACCGTGGAGACCGGGCTGGAACTGAGCTTCGACACGCCCTCGGGCAAGGTCGAGTTCTGGTCCGAGCAGCTCGCCCGTGCCGGCTTCGACCCAGTGCCGAAGTACACCCGCCATCCGCAGGCGCCGGAAGGACACCTGCGCGTCATCACCGGGCGCGCGCCGGTGCACACCTTCAGCCGCACGCAGAGCAACCCGTTGTTGCACGACCTTATGGCCGAGAACGAGGTCTGGGTCAACGCCGCCACGGCCGCACGGCTTGGTCTGAAGCCGCGCGAATACGTCAGGCTGAAGAACCAGGACGGCGTGCTCAGCAACCGCATCCGCGTCAAGGCCACGCAGCGCATCCGCGAGGACTGCGTCTACATGGTCTACGGCTTCGGCCACACCAACCCGATGCTGAAGACCGCCTACCTGCGGGGCGCCAGCGCCGCCGGGCTGAACACGCGCTATGCCACCGATCCGCTGATGGGCAGCACCAGCATCCACAGCAACTTCGTCACCTTCGTGAAGGAGGCATGAGATGCCCCGCTTTGGAATGGTCATCGACACGCGCAAGTGTGTGGGCTGCATGGACTGCGTGGTCGCGTGCCAGACCGAGAACGACGTGCCCCAGGGTTATTGCCGCGACTGGATCACGACCGAGTTGCGAGGCAGCTTCCCCAGTCTGACGATGGAGATCCGCTCCGAGCGCTGCAACCACTGCGACAACCCGCCGTGCGTGAGTTGCTGCCCCACCGGCGCCAGCCATGTCGAGGACCTCGGCCGGACCGTGCAGGTCACCGCCAACAAGTGCATCGGCTGCAAGGCCTGCATCGCCGCATGCCCCTACGGCGCGCGCTACGTGCATCCGAAGGGCTATGTCGACAAGTGCAGCTTCTGCATCCACCGCGTGAAGGACGGGCTGGAGCCGGCCTGCGTGTCGGTGTGCCCGACGCGCTGTATGCACTTCGGCGACCTGGACGACCCCAAGAGCGCCGTCAACGCACTGCTGCAAACGCGCCGGCACCACTCGCTGCTGCCCGAGGCGGGCACCCGGCCGCGCGTCTTCTACCTGAGCTGAGGAGTATCCCGTCATGCTCGAAGTCACCACCACACGGCACAACCCGCTGATCGATCCGCACCTGGGCGTGTGGAGCTGGGAGATTCCCCTTTATCTGTTCGTCGGCGGCATCGTCGCCGGCATGATGGTGCTTGGAGGTCTGGCCATGCGGCGCGTCGCCAAGGGCGAGGATCCGCGCGGCTTCTTCTCGATGCACACTCCGCTGCTCGGTTTCGTGCTGATGAACATCGGCATGCTGGCACTGCTGCTCGACCTGACGCACCGGCTGTACGTCTGGCGCATCTACACCACCTTCCAGATCAGTTCACCGATGGCCTGGGGCTCCTGGGTGCTGATCGTCGTTTATGGCGTCCTGTTACTTTCCGCGCTGATCCGCCTGCCAGAGGCCTGGCCCTGGCTGGGCCGGGCGATGCCAGCGATCCGGCGTCTGTCCGACACCCTCGTCGCGCGGCCGTCGTGGATCAATGCGCTGGGCTGGGCCAACATCGTGCTGGGCATCGGCCTGGGCATCTACACCGGGATCCTGCTTAACACCATGGTGGCGCGGCCGCTGTGGAACAGCGCCATCCTGGGTCCGTTGTTCCTGGTCTCGGGCCTTTCGGCCGGCGCCGCAGTGATGCACATCGCTGCCACGCTGCTGCACGGGCGCAGTGCGCAGCAGGGCATGGTCGGCGGTGCCTTCTCGGCCCTGCTGCAGCCTCTGGGCTCGCGGCAACCGGGGAAGAGCAGCGCGCAGTCGCTGGTGCGTTACGACCAGATCTTCCTGATCGCGGAACTGGTGTTCATCGCCCTGCTGCTGATCAACCTGCACACGAGCTCGGCATCGCATGCGGTGGCCGCGTCGCTCATCACCACCGGTCCCTATGCGCTGGCGTTCTGGCTTGGCGTGGTCGGCGCGGGCGTGCTACTGCCGCTGGCCTGGCAGGGCCTGGAACTGTCGCACAAGGTGGCGCACACAGTGTTGCCGGCCGTCCTGGTGCTCGCTGGCGGCTTCACGCTGCGCTGGATCATGGTCAATGCCGGCCAGATCAGCGAGATCACCCCCGTTTTGCGTTTGGGTCAATAGCCACAGACCCGCGATGTCATTGAAAGGAGATTCCATGTTCCGCATCAACCTGCTCGGCGCGCTGCTGATGGCCGCCCATGTCGCCTCGGCGCAGACGACGGCCGCGCCCGCACCACCCAAGCTCAAGCCAATGCAGCCGGGCTTGTGCGCCGCGTGCCACACGCTGGAATCCAACCAGATGGGCGGCTATCTCGACTCGGCGGCGTTCAAGTCGCAATCGATGCAGTTGGACGTCGGCGCGGCCGCGCCGCAGATCCTGCGTTTCGATCCCAAGGCGCTGAAGGTCATCGACAACGGCGTCGAGAAGACGCCCGAGCACCTGCGCGAAGTCAAGAAGCGCCACGAAGCGCGTGTCACCTTCGTCGAAAAGGATGGTATCAAGGTCGTCAGCGAGATCCGCTTCAAGGGCCCGGCAAAGATCGACCCCGCCAACCTGATCGACTATGCCGGCGTGGCCAAGCTGATCGCCGAAGGCCAGGCCAAGACGCCCCATACGCTGATCGACTCGCGCCCGCTGGTTCGCTTCCAGGAGGGCGCGATCCCGACCGCGATCAACCTGCCCTTCATCGGCTTCGACAAATTCGTCGATCGCCTGCCGAAGGACAAGGACCAGCTCGTCGTCTTCTACTGCGGCGGCGTCACCTGCACGCTGAGCCCCAATTCGCTGAAGAAGGCGAAGCTGCTCGGGTACACCAACCTGCGTGTCTACCGCGAAGGCCAGCCGGAGTGGGCCACGCGCAACTACCAGGTGACGACACCGGCTTTCGTCAAGGCCGCCTACGTCGACCGCGACATCCCGCACGTGATGATCGACGCGCGCGCCGCGGGTGATGCCACCAGCGGCCACATCAAGGGCGCAGTCTCGGTGCCTGCCGGTCAGGAGTCGGCGGCGCTGAAGTCGCTGCCGCCGGTCGAATTGCACGCGCCGCTGATCGTCTACGACGGTCGCGGCGGGGAGCAGGCCGTGGCAGTGGCCAATGCCCTGGTCAAGGCCGGGCAGCAGAACGTGATGGTGCTCAACGAGGGCATGATCGGCTGGCAGGCTGCGGCCTACCCGATCGAGTCCGGCACGCCGGCGCCGACGAAGATTGCCTACACGCCCAAGCCGCGCGCGGGTTCGATCCCGGTGGCCGAGTTCACCACGCTGGCCAAGAAGACGCCGGCCAACGTCGTTATCCTCGACGTGCGCAATGCCGACGAGGCCTCGGCCGGCATGATCAAGGGTGCGGTGCTGATCCCGGACGAGGAACTGGCCGCGCGTATCGCCGAGGTGCCCAAGGACAAGCGCATCGTCACGCACTGCCTGACCGGCATCCGGGCAGAGATGGCCTATCACAAGCTGAAGGAAGCGGGCTACAACGTCGCCTTCCTGAATGCGCAGATCGACGTGGCCAAGGACGGCAGCTTCAAGATCACGGCGCGCTGACGCAAAAAAAGCGGGGAAGGCTTTCGCCGTCCCCGCTCACCCGAAGTTGGGCGGCCTGCTTCAGCAGCCGCCCTTCTTCTCTTTCTTCTTCGGCGCCGATGCCGGGGCGGAGGCCGGCGTCGCGCTGGGCTTTTGCGCCGTGGTCGTGGCCGTCGTCTTGGCCGGGTCAGCGGCATGCACGGCGCTGGCCGACAAGACAAGGAAGGTGGACGCCGCAAGGGCGAGCAGTCTGTTCATCGCGATTTCTCCTGGTGGTTGAAAAAGGGTCGAGCGTCACGCATCGCGCTGAGCGGCCCTGTCACGGCGCGGGCGGCGCAGATGCTACGAATCGCACACTCACCGACATTTGATCCAGGTCAGCGCAGGCGGGCTTGGATGCCGGAAGGGCACCCTTTGACTGCAAAGAGGCCAGCGCAAGGGTTCCCCGCAAGCGCGTCGAGTTATACCATAGGGGGTATAGGAGCAAGACAAATCATGAACACTCTCCTCGAACGACACGGTGCCTCCGGCGTCCACGAAGGACGGCTCGCAGTGCAGGCGTTCATGAACCCATACCTGGCAGGGTTCTTGCTGGGCTTGGTGCTGCTCGCCAGCTTCCTGATCACGGGTCGCGGACTGGGTGCCACGGCGGGCTTCGCCGCAGTGGCGACCTGGATCGCCGGCGCGTTCTCGCCGGAGCACGTGCAGGCCAATCTGGTGCACGCCAAGTATTGGAACGAGGGCGCGCCGCTGCTCAACTGGACGCTGTTCCTGCTGCTCGGCGCGTTCGTCGGTGCGGCGCTGTCGGGCTGGCTGGCGCGCCGCACGAAGCTTTGCATCGAGCGCGGCCCGCGCATCAGTGACGGCCAGCGGCTGGTGCTGGCCTTTGCCGGCGGCTTCATCGCCGCGATAGGCGCCAAGCTTGCCAAGGGCTGTACGAGCGGACAGGCGTTGACCGGCTCGTCGGTGCTCGACGTCGGCGGTCTGGTCTTCATGGGTGCAGTGTTCCTGTCGGCCTACGGGCTGGCCTACTTCGTGCGCAAGGAGTGGCTGTGATGTTGCCGTTGTCATCCACCATCGAGTTTTCATTGGCCGCCGATCTGGCCATCGCGCTGGTGCTGGGCGCCGGTTTCGGCTTCGCGCTGGAGCGTGCCGGCTTCGGCAGCGCGCGCCGGCTGACCGCGGTCTTCTACCTCTGGGACATGGCCGTGGTGAAGGTCATGTTCACCGCCGTCGTGACCACCATGGTCGGCCTGGCCATGCTGGCCGGCTCGGGGATGCTGGACCTGAGCGCGCTTTACTACGAACCGACGAACTTCATCGCGCAGGGCGCTGGCGGGCTGCTCTTCGGCGCCGGCTTCATCGTCGGCGGCTACTGTCCCGGTACCTCCATCAGCGCGATCGCCACCGGCCGCAAGGATGCGATGGTGTTCGCGCTGGGCATGCTGTGCGGGGTCTATGCCTATGCGGAGCTGACGCCGCAGCTGGACGACTGGTACAAGACCCGCGCCATCGCCGACATGACTTTGCCTTCGCTCACTGGCATCGGCATGGGCTGGTGGGCGCTGGCCTTCGTCGCCTGCCTGGCCGTCGGCGCGTGGGGCATGGCACGGCTGGAGCAGCGCTTTGCCGATCTGCGACCCCGATACTGAGCGCCGGCCGGGCCCCTGGCTCGGCGCCGTGCGAAGCTGTGTGGCTCATGCGCCGGTAGTCGGCAAGCTCCGCGGTACGGTGACGAGCAAGCGGTCGGCGACGACATCCGCGCGATCCGTGGCTGGCGCATCGCCGGCGTGGTGATCACCGCTGCGAGCAGTGCGGGTGACCTCCATCGACCGCCGCCAGGGCTCACCGCGAAGCAGGTGAAGACGCGCGACGGCATGGCGCTGAAGTCGCCCGGGCTGGTTATGGCGCTCTATGCGAAGCTCGCTCCGGCAAAACGGTTGCGGGCGCGAAGCGCTATGTGTAGCTGACGTGCGGAGCCGCATCAGGCCGCGCCCGACACCACCGCCTTTGCCGGCACGCGCCCGATCAAGCCGAGGCTCAGCGCGGTGCCCATCAGCACCACGGCGCAGCCGATCAGCATCTGCAGACTGATGCTTTCGCCCAGGTACAGCGCTCCCGACACCATGGCCACCATCGGGCTCAGGAAAGTCACCGACATGGCGCGCACCGTACCGACGCGCTTTATGAGCCGGAAGTACATCAGCATGCCCATGCCCGAACTGGCCACGCCCAGGAACAGCATCTCGGCCCAGGCCCGCGCGCTCGGCGGCTGCGCGGGCCAGGTGGCCCAGGCCACTGGCGCGAGCATCAGGCTGGCCGCCGCAAGCGTGCCGGCGGTGGTGACCATCGGGTGCAGGTCCGCCAGCTTCTGGCGGGTGTAGGTCGCGCCGATGCTCCACAGCAGCGAGGTGCCCAGCACCGCCAGCATCGCCAGCACGCCAGCCCCCGACTTGAAGGACACGTTGCCCCACATCAGCATGCCGACGCCGGCGAATCCGATGACCAGGCCGGCCACTCGCCATGCGCCCAGGCGCTCGTTGAGCAGGAAGTGCGCGATCAGCGCGGCGAACATCGGTGCGGTGGCATTCAGAACCGCCACCAGCCCGGCGGTGATGTGCAGCGACCCCCAGCTCAGCAACAGGAAGGGCAGGGCGGTGAAGGGCAGGCCCACCCACAGCAGCTTGCGCGGGTTGGCACGCAGTTGCGGCATGTGGCCGCGCCAGGCCAGCACCGGCAGCAGCAGCAGTGCGGCGATGCCCAGCCTAATTGCGACCAGCGGTGCCGGTCCGAAGTCCGGCACCGCCGAGCGAGTGAACAGGTAGGCCGCGCCCCACAGCACGCTGAGCACCAGCAGTTCGGCGACGTCGCGTGCGCGCATCAGGGGCCAGGACACGAATGCGCCGGCTCGGCGCAGCGGTTCTTCACGTCGGCCCGGCGTGGGCGAGTCATTTGCCCGCCACGTACCAGATCGGCGAGGTGTAGGCGCGCTCCTGGCCGAACATCGGCACCTGCTTGTCCATCGTCGTCTTGAAGAAGCTCTGGTCGTAGGCGGTCCATCGCGGCGTCGGGATCTCGAGCAAGCGCAAGTAGTAGAACGCGGGCTGCGTGGCGTCGAAGTCCGGATCCTTCCACACGGTGATGAGTTCGGTGGTGCCGATTGTGTTGGTCCAGGTGGCCTTGGCCACGTCCACCGTGTTGCCCACCGGGCCGACCTTGCCATCTGGCCCCGGCTTTCGGTTGCCCGACCAGACCACGTCATAGACCTTCTCGTGCACCTCACCCTTGACGTCGAGCCAGCCCTTGACGATCTGGATGCGGTCGAGATTCGCGCCGATCGGGTCCTTCAGCGCGGCCACCAGGAAGGTCGGCGCCTTGCCCTGCGGCGCGGCGCCCAGCTCGCCGCCCATCGGCACGCCCTTGGCGTAGCCCACCTTCGCCGGCTGGCGGTTGCTGGCGTCGGCGGTCGTGAAGTCCCAGCCGCCGAAGAAGCGCACGATCATGCGCGGGCCGGTGGTGGCGTAGGTCTCGCGGCGCTGCATCGCGTCCCAGATCGATTCGCGCGTGTTCTCCTGTGCCCACACCGCGGCGTAGCCCGAGGCCAACGTCTCCCAGCCGAAGATGGTCAGCCCGGTCTTCGGGTTCTTCACGAAAGGATGCGACCAGCGATCAGGGCTCGGCTCCGACGACGTGGTCTTGCCGAAGAAGTTGTCCTCGCCGGCCGTGGCCAGCGCGGTGTGCGTGTCGGTGCTGCCGACCATGCCGAACTGGTAGGGGTTGACGCCCAGCGCCTGTTCCAGCTTCAGCCCGTTCTTCAGCGCCGAGCGCGCGTACTCGAACTCGAGCATCCCGTTCTGTTTGGGCACGCTCAGGTCGAGGTTGCCCTTGTCCCAGCGCTCGTAGTTGGCGAACTCGTCGTTCGGCGACAGGAAGGGGTGGGTCTCTCCATCGCCCTTGATCTGCGTGGCCTCGTATAGCCGTTCCCACTTGATGCGCTCGGTGGCGTAGGCCTTGTCGAGCGGCTGCTTCGTTGCCGGCTCGACCATCGGGAACATGATGCCGTTGCTCAGGTTGCCGTTGTGCGCGATGGCCAGCACGTTGCCGCCAGTCTTGGCCTCGTACGCCGCCATCCACTTCCACAGGTCGCGCGGGTTATCGCTGCCGCCGGGCGGCAGCACCGTCATCGGCACCACTTGGGTGGCCTTGTCGCCGTTGTCGCGGAAGATGACGTTGCGGTGCAGGTTGTTGCCGCCAGTATTCGAGGTCCACTCGAAGCCGATGAAGGCGGTGAAGCGGCCCGGCTCGTTGTACTGCTCGGCCGCCTTGATCGTGGCATCCCACGCGGCACGGTAGGCGCGGCTGTCGGGCGAGTAGATCAGGTTCTTCGACAGCGTTCCCTGCGAGAAGGCGATGATGATCTCCACTGCCGCGTCCGCCCCCTTGCCGTTCTGGATCATCTCGTACCAGCGCCGGCCTTGCGGGTCCGCAAGCAGATCGGGTTTGCCCGACAGCAGATCGGGAAAGAAGCCCATGTTGTCGGAGTGATCGGCGACAACCAGGAAGTCCAGCGGCCGCGACAGCTTCACCGCTTGCCCGCTGGACGCGGTGATCTGCTCGCCGCGCGCGAAGCGGTAGGCGTCCTTCGGCGACAACCGCGCGCCGAAGGCGCCCGCGTCCATCGAGAACGCGGTGTGCACGTGCGTATCGCCGAAGAACGGCTGCGTCGGATAGTTGCGCCCGGCGTACGGCGAATAGGGTGCCTTGACAGGAAAGACACGCTCGGCCGTGGCCTTGTCGATCGTGCCGACATCGGTTGTCACGGACTGCGGCGCTGCCGTGGCACTGAACAGCACGCCTGCGAGCAGCGCGGCAAACGGGGCCAGGGTCAAATGAAGGTCTCTATGCATGGTCGCCGGGCTCCTCGAGAAGCGCGACCCATCCGCGCGAGCCGTGCAGGGTTGCTGGCCCGAGCTTAGCGCATGCCTGCACACTGCCTAGAATGCCCTTTTGACATCAGCGAAAGGCCTGTCACATGCGCGACTATCTGAAGTTCTACATCAACGGTGCCTGGGTCGATCCGGCCACGCCCAAGACCTTCGACGTCATCAACCCGGCCACCGAAGCCGTGGCCGGCCGCATCTCTATGGGCTCGGCGGTCGACGTGGACAAGGCGGTGAAGGCCGCGCGCGCGGCGTTCGAGACCTGGTCGCGCAGCAGCGTCGAAGAGCGCGTCGCGCTGTTTGAAAAGCTGATCGAGGAATACAAGAAGCGCTATGCAGACATGGCCGCGGCCATCAGCGAAGAGATGGGGGCGCCGGCCGCGCTGGCGCAGAAGGCGCAGGCGGCGATGGGTGTGGGCCACCTGCAGTCGGCTCTGGGCGTGCTGAAGAACTACCACTTCCAGGAGCAGCGCGGCACGACCATGCTGGTCAAGGAGCCGATCGGCGTGTGCGGCCTGATCACTCCGTGGAACTGGCCGGTCAACCAGATCGCCTGCAAGGTGGCGCCGGCGCTGGCCGTGGGTTGCACGATGGTGCTCAAGCCTTCGGAGATCGCTCCGTTCTCGGCGCAGATCTGGACCGAGGTGATGCACGCCGCCGGCGTGCCGGCCGGCGTGTTCAACCTGGTCAACGGCGACGGCCCGACGGTGGGCGCGGCGATCGCCAGCCACCCCGGCGTGGACATGGTGTCCTTCACCGGCAGCACGCGTGCCGGCATCGAGGTGGCGCGCAACGCCGCGCCGACCGTCAAGCGCGTGCATCAGGAACTGGGCGGCAAGTCGCCCAACATCATCCTGCCCGATGCTGACATCAAGCGCGCGGTGACGTCCGGCGTGCGCGGCGTTATGCAGAACAGCGGCCAGAGCTGCAACGCGCCGACGCGCATGCTGGTGCCCAACGCGAAGATGGCCGAGGCGCTGGCCGTGGCCAAGGAAGTCGCTGAGGCGACCACGGTGGGTGCGCCCGATAGCGGCGCGGCCATCGGCCCAGTGATCTCGGCCACGCAGTGGGACAAGATCCAGACGCTGATCGAGCGCGGCATCGAGGAAGGTGCGCCGGTGGTGGCCGGCGGTCCGGGCAAGCCCAAGGGTCTGGAGACCGGCTACTACGTCAAGCCGACGGTGCTGGGCCCGGTGACGAACGATGCCACGATCGCGCGCGAGGAAATCTTCGGTCCGGTGCTGACGATCATCGGCTACGACACGGTGGACGAGGCGGTGGCGATCGCCAACGACACACCCTATGGTCTGGCGGCCTATCTCTCGGGTACCGACCTCGACACGGCGCGCCAGGTGGCATCGCGGCTGCGCGCCGGGCAGGTCAACATCAACAGCGCGCCGACCGACCTGATGGCGCCGTTCGGCGGCTTCAAGCAATCGGGCAACGGCCGCGAGTGGGGCGACCATGCCTTCGCAGAGTTCCTGGAGGTCAAGGCGGTGCTGGGTTACGCGCCCAAGTCCGCCTGAGCCAGCCTGCAAGCTGCCCGCGCGGGTTCCCGCCCGCGGGCGGCGGGCAGTGCCCAGCACGAGCGCTGCCCGCTACGGAGCATTTCCAACAAGTCAGACAAGGAGACAACTTCGATGGCCGCAATCAATGAAGTGATCGATCTGAGCGTCGATGATGGCGTCGCTGTCATCACCTCGAAGCACCCGCCGGTGAATGCCTTGTCGGCGATCGTGCGCGACGGCCTGACGGCGGCCTTCGACAAGGCTATCGCCGACGATGCGGTCAAGGCCATCGTGCTCACCTGCGCCGGGCGCACCTTCTTCGCCGGCGCCGACATCAGCGAGTTCGGCAAGCCGCCCAAGGGCGCGTCGCTGCACACCCTGTTCGACAAGATGGAGAACGCGCCCAAGCCCATCGTCGCGGCGATCCACGGCACCTCGCTCGGCGGCGGCTTCGAGACCGCGCTGGTGTGCCATTACCGCGTCGCCGTGCCTTCGGCCAAGGTGGGCCTGCCCGAGGTCAAGCTCGGGCTGCTGGCCGGCGCCGGCGGCACGCAGCGCCTGCCACGAATCGTCGGTGCCGCCAAGGCCCTCGAGATGGTCACCTCGGGCGTGCCGGTGGGCGCCAAGGCCGCGTTGGCGATGGGCCTGATCGATGAACTCGTGCCCGAGGGTGGCGACCTGCGCGCCGCCGGCACCGCCTTCGCGCGCAAGGTGCTGGCCGAGAAAAGGCCGCTGGTGAAGGTGCGCGACAGGGCCGTGGCCGGCGCCACGCCCGAACTGTTCGCCGAGTTCCGCCGGAGCAATGCCAAGGCCTTCCGTGGCTTCGAGGCGCCCGAGGCCAGCATCCAGTGCATCGAGGCCGCGGCCAGCCTGCCCTTCGACGAAGGCAAGAAGGTCGAGCGCGATCTGTTCATGAAGCTGGTGGCCGGGGTGCAGAGCCAGGCGCAGCGCTACATGTTCTTCGCCGAGCGCCAGGCCGCGAAGATCGACGGCCTGCCCGAAGGCGCGGCCACGCGCAAGGTCGCCAGGGTGGGCATCATCGGTGCCGGCACGATGGGTGGCGGCATCGCGATGAACTTTCTCAACAAGGGCATCCCGGTGACCATCGTCGAGACGCAGCAGGCCACACTCGACCGCGGCTGCGCGACGGTCCGCAAGAACTACGAGAACACCGCCGCCAAGGGGCGTATGACGGTCGACGACGTCGAAAAGCGCATGGGCCTGTTGACGCCGACGCTGGACCTGAAGGCGCTGGCCGATGTCGACCTGGTGATCGAGGCGGTGTTCGAGAACATGGCGATTAAGAAGGAGATCTTCGCGAAGCTCGACGCGATTTGCAAGCCAGGTGCCGTGCTGGCGAGCAACACCAGCTACCTGAACGTCGACGAGATCGCCGCGGCGACGAAGCGGCCGCAGGATGTGGTCGGCATGCACTTCTTCAGCCCGGCCAACGTGATGAAGCTGCTGGAGGTTGTGCGTGGCGCGAAGACCGCGCCCGACGTTCTGACCACGGCCATGAACATCGGCAAGCACATCGGCAAGGTGGCGGTGGTCTCGGGGGTCTGCCACGGCTTCATCGGCAACCGCATGCTGGCCCAACGCCAGGCACAGGCCACTGCGCTGATCCTGGAAGGTGCAATGCCCTGGGACGTGGACCGCGTGGCCTATGACTTCGGCTGGCCGATGGGGCCGTTCCAGATGTCCGACCTGGCCGGGCTGGACATCGGCTGGTCCAAGGAGGCAAGCAAGGGCGCGACGATCCGCGAACGCCTGTGCGAGCTGGACCGGCGTGGCCAGAAGACGGGGGCAGGCTTCTACGACTACGACGCGAAGCGCAACCGGACGAATCCGCCGCTGGTGGAAAAGCTGATCCTCGATTTCGCGGCCGAGAAGGGCATCAAGCGCCGCAGCATCGACGACCAGGAGATCCTCGAACGTCTCGTCTATCCGATGATCAACGAGGGCGCGAAGATCCTCGCCGAAGGCATCGCCCAGCGCGCGTCGGACATCGACGTGGTGTGGATCTACGGTTACGGCTGGCCGGTGTACCGGGGTGGACCTATGTTCTATGCCGACACGGTCGGCGCGCGCGAAGTGGTCGCGGCGCTGGAGCGGCACCAACCGAAGCTCGGCGACGGCTTCGAGATCGCGCCGCTGCTGCGCCAGACGGCGAAAGAAGGCAAGCGTTTGACCGGCGGCTGAGCCAGACCATGAGCGAGGCCATTGCCGCCTTTCGTCTTGCCGCCGGCGACGAGCAGCTGGCCGACCTGAAACGCCGGCTGCGGGCCACGCGCTGGCCTGACAAGGAGCCTGTCGGCGACTGGTCGCAGGGACTGCCGCTAGCCTACGCGCAGGAACTGTGCCGCTACTGGGCCGACGGCTACGACTGGCGGGCTCGCGAGGCGCGGCTGAACCGCTTCGATCAGTTCCTCACGTTGATCGATGGCGTGGACATCCACTTCATCCACCAGCGCTCGCCGCATGCGCATGCATTGCCGCTGGTGATGAGCCATGGCTGGCCGGGCTCGGTCGCCGAGTTCCACAAGGTCATCGAGCCGTTGACCGACCCGACGCGTTTCGGTGGCGATGCTGCCGATGCCTTCCATCTGGTCTGCCCCTCTTTGCCGGGCTACGGGCTCTCGGGCAAGCCCGCCGAGACCGGCTGGAGCGTCGAGCGCATCGCGCGCGCCTGGGGCCTGCTGATGCGACGTCTGGGCTACGCCCACTACGTCGCTCAGGGCGGGGACTGGGGCTCGATGGTCACGACGGCGATCGGGCTGCAGGACGCCGGGGCCTGCCGGGGCATCCACCTGACTATGCCGATCGTCGTGCCCGACCCCGCGACGATGCACGATCTCAGTGACGCTGAGAAGGCCATGCTCGCCGGCTTGAAGAAGTATCGCGCCGAAGGCTCGGCCTATGCACGCCAGCAGGGCACGCGGCCGCAGACGCTCGGCTACGGGCTGGCCGATTCGCCGGCTGGCCAGGCGGCATGGATCGTCGAGAAGTACCAGGCCTGGATGGACTGCGACGGTCACCCCGAGAACGTGCTGACGCGCGACGAACTGCTCGACCAGGTGATGCTGTACTGGCTGCCGAATGCGGCCACCTCGTCGGCGCGGCTGTACTGGGAAAGTTTCGCCCGAGTGAACCGCGAGCCGCTGGCGCTGCCGGTGGGCATCAGCCAGTTTCCGAAGGAGATCTTCCGCTGCTCTCGGCGCTGGGCTGGGCAGCGTTTCAAGAACGTCGTGCACTGGCGCGAGTTCGACAAGGGCGGGCATTTCGCCGCGCTCGAACGTCCCGAGGTGCTGGTCGAAGAGATCCGCGCCTGCTTCCGGCCGTTGCGTCACCCCTGAGGCTACTTTATGAAGACGAACTTCGGCCAGTTCCTGCGCCGCCGCGCCTTTCTCAGCCCGCAGCTCGAAGCCATCGTGGAGCCGGCTATCAGCCGCCGACTGAGCTTTCGCGAACTCAACGCGCGCTGCAACCGCGTCGCGCACGCATTGACAGGCTCCGGCGTGAAGCCCGGCGACCGCGTCGCGCTGCTGCTGATGAATGGTGCCGAGTTCGTCGAGAGCTTCTTCGCGGTGGCCAAGATCGGGGCGGTCGACGTGCCGCTGAACTGGCGCTTGGTGGCCGACGAATTGGAGTTCATCCTCAAGGATTCGGGAAGCACGGTCCTGCTGTACTCGGAGAACTTCGCGCCGGTGGTGTCCGAACTGCAGCGCCGCGGCGACAAGACCGAGCTGCGTTGCTGGGTGCAGGTGGGCGGCACGCCGCCGGGGTTCGCTCTGGGCTACGAGGCCTGGATGGGCGCGATGCCGCAAGACGAGCCCGAGCCTGCCGGCTTCGACGACGACCTGCTGTTCATCATGTACACCTCCGGCACGACGGGTCTGCCCAAGGGTGTGATGCACTCGCACCGCACGGTGCTGTGGAGCGTGCTGTCGGTGGCCGCCACCGCCGACATGCACTACCAGGACCGCTACCTGACTGCGCTGCCGCTGTTCCACGTGGGCGCGCTGACGCCGACAATGGGCTGCATCCACCGCGGCTGCACGCAGGTGATCCTGAAGGCCTTCGACCCGAAGCTGGCCTGGGAGCTGATCCGCGACGAGAAGATCAACACCACGCTGCTGGTGCCGGCGATGCTGCAGTTCATGCAGGCCACCTTCGATACGAGCGTGCACGACGCGAGCACGCTTCGCTGGTGCCTGAGCGGCGCGGCGCCGGTGCCGGTGAGCCTGATCCAGGCCTATGCCGACATGGGCGTCGAGATCCACCAGGTCTACGGCCTGACCGAGAGCTGCGGCCCGGGCTGCCTGATATTGGGCGAGGATGCGCTGACGCGTGCCGGCTCCACCGGCCGGGCCTACTTCTTCACCGACGTGCGCGTGATCGATGTCTATGGCAGCGACTGTGCACCGGGCGAACCCGGCGAAGTGCTGATTCGCGGGCCGCACAACATGCTTGGGTACTGGAACCGTCCGGACGCGACGGCGCAGGCGCTGCGCGATGGCTGGCTGCACACAGGCGACGTGGGCACGATGGACGCCGAGGGTTTCGTCACCATCCGGGACCGCATGAAGGACATGCTGATCTCGGGCGGCGAGAATGTCTATCCGGCGGAGGTCGAGAACATGCTGATGGCCCACCCGCAGCTGGCCGATGCCGCGGTGATCGGGCTGGATTCGGCGAAGTGGGGCGAGGTGCCGCTGGCCATCGTCGTGGCGAAGAAGGGCGCGGCCCTCGGCGCGAAGGAGTTGCTCGAGTGGTGCAAGGGGCGGCTGGCCCCCTTCAAGTTGCCCAAGGTGGCGCTGTTCGTCGATGAAATCCCGCGCAATCCCAGCGGCAAGATCCTCAAGCGCGTGTTGCGCGACTTGTATCGCGACAAGGTGCGCGCGCCGGAGTGATCGCGCGCGGGACTCAATTGCGGATGTGCGCCGACCTGGCGATCGACTCGGCGCTGCCCAGGCCGTCCGGGAAGAAAGCCAGACGCGGTGCGGTGTAAGTGATGGCGAACAGCTCGCCATTGCGTACCGTGCCCCAAGCGATGCCGCGCAAGCGCACGTCGTCCGCCTTGCGCACACTGCTGAATTCGAAGCGGAAGCCCGGCGTCTCGGCAAAGGTGGTCGGCGCGATCAGGTCGAGCGTGAAGGACGAGCCGCCGCGCGAGTACAGGCGCTCGAACAGGCCGACGATTTCGGCGGTCTGCATCGTCGAGCGGAAAGCCAACGGCGCCTGCCCCTTCGGCTCGGTCGGCGTCGGTGCCAGCAGCGCGCCGTCCTTGAGCGCCACGTAGAACTTCAGCGCATCCACCGTGATGCCTTGCTGCGTCCATGTCGGCACCCCATTGCCCTGGTCTCCTTCGAATTGGTTCCAGGGCCGGTCCAGCTTGACGGCCATGCGCTGCTGCACCGTGACTTCGCCACTGGCCACGTGCGACACCTGGGCGCAGCCGCCCAACCACAGCGCGGCAACGGCCAGGCCGGCCAGCAGTGCGCGACGACGCTTCATCTCAACTCCTCGAGATACTGGCGGATCAGCTCGACATCGGGTGCATCCGGCGCTGCGGCCAGATATCGATTCCAGGCGTCCCGGGCAGCGTCGACCTGGTTGGCCGCGCGGTACAGCGCGGCCATCGAACGGTGGGTCTGCGCCGGTGCGTTGCCGTGGCGCAGTGCTGCCTGGTAATCGGCCATTGCCAATTCGGCATCGCCAACCGCGTCGCGTTTTCGATATGCCTCGCCACGGAAATACAGCAGCTGTGCCTGCGTGGGCTCGCGCGCCAGCAGCCGGTTCAGCAGCACCACGCTCTCGTCGAGCCGGCCCCGTCGGATCTCGTCTTCCAGCAACCCAAAACGCACGCAAGTCATCTGGTTGCGATAGTCTTGCTCGCCGGTTCGCCCGCCGCCGTTGCCGCCCAAGGCCTGCAGGGCCACGCGTCGTTCGTCCGAAGGAGGATGGGTGGCGAACAGCACGCTGTCCTGGGTTGGATCCCCAGCGGGATTCGCCTTCAACTCGTCCAGCAGGTTGGCCCATACCTTGGCCGCCTCGCGCGTGTCGTAGCCCGTCGCGCGCATCAGCTGGATGCTGATCCGGTCGGCGTCGCGCTCTTGGTCGCGCGAAAACGCAAAGGCGCCGCCGAGAGCGACCAATTGGCCGATCAGTCCGTAGACGCCGAGCGGAATCATGGCCGTGGCGAAAGCGGCGCGCGCCTTGGCGTCGCGCAGTTGCTCGAGCGAGTGCCGCTGCAGGTAGTGGCCGATCTCGTGGGCCAGGATCGCCGCCAGTTGGGCCTCGTTCTCCATGCGCAGCAACAGGCCGCTCCAGACCTGCATCATGCCGTTCGGTGCCATGCTGGCGTTGAAGTAGGGGGTTCGTACCGCATAGACACGGATGTCGGGGCAGTGACTCGCACCGAGCCTGCAGGCGATGTCGCTGAGGTATCTGCCGAGCGGCTGTTCGCGCAGGCGAAACGGGCTGCGCCGCAACCTGGCTTCCTCTCGATCCATCAAAGCCCACAGGCCCCCTTCGTCGCTCGCTACGTCGGGGCGTGCAAATCGCGGCGGCGGATCCCAATCGGGCTGCGCTGCGGCCGCGGCGCCGAGCAAGGTGCACTGCGCGCATCCCCATTGCAACCATTGACGCCGCTTCATTTCGCCGACGGATAACCGCCCATCAGTGCTTCGATCGACTCCCTGGCCGGTCCCGCCTGTCGGAGGTCGCCATAGCCACGCTGCAGGCGGTTGAACCAGACTACGTCCCCAGTGCGCAGATCGACGAGCGAGGCGTAGCCGACCTGGACTCCCCCGGACAGCACCACGTGACCGAGCGAGAGGATCGCAACCGCCGCCATCGCTGCGACGCGTTCCTGGCTGGCATAGGTATCGCGCACCCAGATGAACAACACGTAGTCGGCCCCCCACTTGTCGCGCAGCGGCTGCATCGCGTTGCCGAAACTCCAATTCAGCTGTCCGGCCTTGGTGGGAAGCTCCCACATCGGCCCGCCGAAGTGATGCAGCGAGATCGACTGCGCCACTGCTGCGTGCAAGGACACCTGCTCGGCGAAGTCATCGGCCTGCTCGGGGCTGATCGCAAGGACCTTGACACGGGCTTGCTGCTGGCGTGTGCGGATGGCTTCGTTCATGTGCTGCAACGCATGCGCGGTCCAGTCTGCCCTCGGTTCCGCAATGCCGCCCGCGCTGAGCGAGTACAACTCGACATCGATTGGCATCAGCAGCAACGTGTCACGTGTCGAGAGCCCCGTGAAGCCCGGCGCCAGATTCTTCGACGCCGCAACTGGCGGCGAACTGTTCTGGGCCTGCACCGGCGCGATCAGCGCAGCAAGCAAGCAGGCGATCACGCTCCATCTGCGGCCGGATCGGAACATCTGGCACCTTCCTTCGCACATGCTCGCAAGACGTGACTGCCATTGCACAAAAAAACACTGCAACGACAAACCGCATTCGATTCTGCGCGGCCGCTTGGGGCAGGCATTGCGCTGCCTCAACGCTGCGTTGTCTGCCGTCTAGAGCCTCGCGTTGATGTCGGCAATCACGACTGTGCAGGACACGCCGGCGCCGCCGTTTTCCGCCCAATGCACGTCGCCGCCAAGCAGCTTGACGCGCTTGCGCACGCCGCCCAGGCCGAGGCCGTGCGACCAGGCCTGCGGGTTGCGGCCTATGCCGTCGTCGGCCAAGGTCAGGCGCAGGCGCTGACCTTCCAGCGATGCCGTGATGTCCACGTGCGTCGCGCAGGAGTGCTGGATGGCATTGCTGACCAGTTCGCGCAGCACTCGCGTCAACGCCGACCAGTGCACCACCCCGAGCACGATGTCGCGGTCGTATGTGAACGACCAGCCGAGCTCGATCTGCACGGCAGCCAGCCGCTGCGTGATGTCCGCCTTCCACTCCGCGGCGGCGTGCGACAGACGCTGGTCGCTGCTGGCCAGTCCGCGTGTCAGGGTCTTCAGGTCCTTCAGTGTCTGGCGCAGGTAGTCCTCGATCTCCGGAGAAGGCGCCTGGTACATCAGCGTCAGCAGCCGTGCGCCGATGTCGTCATGCAGGTCCTGCGCGATGCGCGAGCGCTCCTCGTTGCGCCCGCGCTCCACTGCCTTGTCGTAGGCCACCGCGCGGCGCAGCTGATCGACTACGCGATCGGTCAGACGCGCATCGTCGTGCGAAAACATACGCCTGCCGCGCGCGGCGAAGCGCAGCAAGATCGACGAGTGGATCGACGACGTTTGCATTGTTGCGTCGATGTTGGGCACCGGCACCAGCAGAGCGGAGCCGCTGCCGAGCACGCGCGAGCGCTCGGTAGGGTGTTCAACCGTTTTTGCCTGCAGCGGCTCGAACAGGTCATGCAGCAGGCGCGCCAGCAGTGCAGGGCTGTCGCGCGGCTGCGCCTCCACGTCGCGCAGCACCCGGTAGAGTTTCTCGAACATGCGCTCCGCGCTTGGCACGGGCGACCCGCTCATCGGCTCCAGCAACCAATGCCTTGCTCCGGCATACACCGCGAGCGCGAGGAAGACCGAAAGCGAAAGTGATGCCAACGGCGCCAGCCCTAAGGAGGCGACAACGAAGAGGTCTATCGAGGTTGCCACCGAACTGGTGCCGGCCAGCATGGCCAGCTCACGCATCAGTGGCTGTGCGCGCGAGAACACCGGCAGCATCAGGATCAGCGCGGCCAGAAACAGGTACCAGGCGACCGAGGCGACCGCGGCATCGCCAAGCATCGTGGGCCCGTTCCGGCTGGCCGCGGCCACGGCGATGCTGAGCAACAGCAGCGTCATGACGGCGGCGCTGGCTAGGCGGCGCATCAGCACGGCAAAGGGGTTCGGCTCGATGCGGTAGGACCATGACATCAGCGCGATCGTCAGCAGCCCAAAGCCGAGCAAGACGATCTGCGTCGACATCCAAATGCCGGGCAGGCGATGTTCCGCCGCGGCGACCAGCACGGTGATGCAAACCAGCCAGGCAAGGCCAGCAATCCAAGGACCTCCAGGCACGCGCAACGGCTGCAAGGTCGCCAGGTGCACCATGGCGGCGGCGCTGGCAAGATCCAAACCCGCGCGGACCAGTTCGCTGTGACCAATGAAGCCGGCCGGCAGACCTAGCCCTGGAAGGGTTTCGATGCCCAGCGCCAACAGGTTGGCGGCCTGGCACAGGGCGATCACCGCGTATGGCAGGTTGCGGCGTTGTGGGTGCGCCAACAGCACTGTGGCGGCGACGAACAGCAACGCAAGGGCTAGTGCGGCATTCAGCCAGAAGTTGACACCCAGGCCACCAATGCCACGCGCAGCGACCGCGACGGGCACGCTGGCACCTCCGTTGAAGTGCAGTGTCAGCGACCCCTGGCGCAGCAACGAGCTGAGTCGCTGCTGGAACTCGACGACGCTGGCGGTCCGCCCATCATCGACAACCCACCGCGGCGATCGCAGCAGGAGGTTGACGTTCGCGACCAAAGTCTGCCCGTCCGCACCGCTGAAGTGGCTCAGGTGGGCGCCTTTCAGGCCGCGCAGCGGCGCCAGAGGGCTGGCGACGAGCTCGATGTCGCCGTCGCGCTCGATGAGCCAGGTCGCGTCAATGTAGGGCGAGGCTGCCAGGCCGCGCACCAGCGCTGCCAGCAGCAACGCCGCCAGCATGGCCACGACCAGCAAGCCCAGGCGCATCCGTCGAATCCGACGCTTGCGCGTCTGCGTAGGTGCCGCAGAGATCGAAGAAGGTGTGGGCGTCGGCTCCCGCGCGCCGGATGTGTCTGCATCCAGCGTCGGCAACCCTTGCGCACTGCGTGACGTCATGTCTGTCCCGCACGGCGGGGGAGTCAGCGCCTGCCGGTGTATCGGCCGATGGCGATCACACCAGCCCCTGCTTGCTGGCCAGCACGGCCGCCTCGGCGCGGCTGGAGACGTTGAGCTTCTTGTAGATCGACTTGATGTGGTCGTTGACGGTGAACCACTTGATGCCCATCAGCGCCGCGATCTCCTTGATCGTGAAGCCCTTGCTCAGGTAGGTCAGCACCTCGCTCTCGCGCGGCGTCAGACGCTCGTGGTCGAGCGGCTTTTCGATCGGAACCGGCCGGCTGCTCTGGAAGGCGCCGGCTGAGTTGAAACCCGAGTCCTGCGGCACACCGTCGGCGCCACCACCGGGCCGGAAGTGCGTCAGCAGCCGGCGCGCGATGGCCGGCGACAACGGCGGCTGGCCACGAACGATCTTCTGCAGTTCCTCGACCAGCACCTCGAAACGGTCTTCCTTCAGCAGGTAGCCGTCGGCGCCGCATTGCAACGCCGGGAAGAGGTGATCGTCGTCGGAATACAGCGTGGTGACGATCTTCGTCGCCGGGTATGCGCTGAGCTCGGACAGCAGTTCCATGCCATTGCCGTCGGGCAATTCCAGGTCGACCAGCAGCAGCTTGAAGGGATCGACACCGTGCAGGCCCTGCGCGCCGCCGGTCAGGCTGATCTGCTTGCGCGCCGAGTCGAGGTCGCCGCTCTCGGTGATGGCGATGACGTCGCTGAAGCTCTCGCGCACTACACGGCACAGGAAGCTGCGTGCCACGGGGTTGTCCTCGACGATCAACACCTTTACCGCCAACTGCCTGCTCCCGTTGCTGCCGCAGCCATGCTAGCGCATCACCCGTTGACCATCAGCACCTTGCCCTGCACCTTGCGCGTGGCCATGCGCGCATAGGCGGCCGGCAACTCGCGCATCGGCAGGCGTTGGTCGATTGCGGGCTTGATCTTGCCTTCGGCATACCAGCGCGCCAGCTCGGCCATGCCCTTGGCGCTGTTCTCGGGCTCGCGGCGCACGAAGTCGCCCCAGAACACGCCGACGATCGACGCGCCCTTCAGAAGCGCCAGGTTCCAGGGCAGGGCAGGGATGCCGCCTTGCGCAAAGCCGATCACCAGATAGCGCCCGCGCCAGGCGATCGAGCGGAACACCGGCTCGGCCAGGTCGCCGCCCACCGGGTCGTAGACCACATCCGGGCCCTTGCCGGCGGTCAGCTCCTTCAATGCAGCGCGTACATCCTGCGTGGCGTAGTTGATCGTGGCATCGGCGCCAAGCGACCTGCAGAAGGCGCACTTCTCGTCGGTCGAGGCGGCGGCGATGACCTTGGCGCCAGCGGCCTTGGCGATCTGGATGGCCGAGGTGCCGACGCCGCCGGCAGCTCCCAACACCAGCACCGTCTCACCGGCCTTCAGCTCGGCGCGATCGATCAGCGCATGATGGGTAGTGCCATAGGTCAGCGCGAAGGCCGCGCCATCCTCGATCGCGAAGCCTGGGGGCAGTTTGAGCACCCGCTTCGCGTCGGCAATCGCATGCGTGGCGAAGCCGCCGGTCGAGCCCATGGCCGCGACCGCATCGCCAACTTTCAGGTGCGTGACGTCTTCGCCGAGCGCCTCCACCGTACCGGAATACTCCGATCCGGGCACGAAAGGCAGCGCCGGCTTGGCCTGGTACTTACCCTGCACGATCAGGATGTCGGGGAAATTCAGGCTGGCGGCGCGGATCGCGATGCGGACTTCGCCTGCGCCGGGTTCGGGCGTGGGCACGTCCTTCCACTTCAGGTCATCGGGGCCGGTGAGTGTTTCGCAGAACCAGGCTTGCATGCTGTCCTCTCGTGATTCGGATGAGCCGGCATGATAGGCAATGCGCCGGCTCGGCCTGCCTACAATGCGACGATGCGCATCCTCATCGCCAACGACGACGGTTACCTGGCTCCGGGTCTGGCGGCACTGGTGAGGGCTTGCGAGGGCCTCGGTGAGATCGACGTCGTGGCACCCGAGCAGAATGCCAGCGGGACCTCGAACGCGCTGACGCTGAATCGGCCGCTGTCTGTTTTCGAGGCCACCGGCGATCATGTGCGCGGCTTTCGTGTCGTCAACGGCACCCCGTCGGACTGCGTGCACGTGGCGCTCACCGGCCTGCTGCCGCACCGTCCGGACCTGGTGCTCTCCGGCATCAATAACGGTGCCAACATGGGCGACGACACACTCTATTCGGGCACCGTCGCTGCGGCGATGGAGGGTTTCCTGTTCGGTGTGCCGGCGATCGCGTTTTCGCAGGTGCACAAGGGCTGGGGCGAACTCGACGCCGCGGCGGCCGCAGCGCGCCGGCTGATCGACCAGGTGCTGGCTGGCGGCCTGCCGGCCGGGCCTTGGCTGCTCAACGTTAACATCCCGAATGTCGCCGATGCCGGCAAATTGCCGCGGCGCATCACCCGGCTGGGCCGGCGCCATGCCAGCCAGCCGGTGATCCGCCAAACCAACCCGCGCGGTGAGACCATCTACTGGATCGGGCCGGCGGGCGACGCGCGTGATGCCGGCGAAGGTACCGACTTCCACGCTACCGCACAGGGGCAGATCTCGGTCACGCCGCTGCAGGTCGACCTGACCCACCACGCTGCGCTCGGCGCGTGGGCGGCGCTCGCGTGACGCGGCCATGACCGACAAGTCCGAGGCACGCGGCGCGCGCTTCCCACTCGGCCTGGACAAGATCGGGCCGGGCCCGGGTGCTCCGGTCAAGCCCAAGGAACCGCTGCGGCCGCAACGCCCGGTGCATCAGGCGGCCAGCGATGCAGCGCGTCAGCACCGCCCCAGCGGCCTGGGCCTGGATTCGGGGGCGGTGCGCGCACGCCTGGTGCAGCGCCTGCGCGCCGCTCAGCATGTGCATGAGGCCGTGGCCGAGGCCCTGCTGGCGGTCGCCCGGCACCACTTTGTGGACACTGCGCTGGCCACCCAGGCCTACGAGGACACCAGCCTGCCGATCGGGCTGGGCCAGACCATCTCCAAGCCCTCGGTGGTGGCGCGCATGCTGAGCCTGCTGCACGAAGGCAGCCTGGCGCGCGACCGCGGTACGTTGGGCCGGGTGCTGGAAGTCGGCACGGGTTGCGGCTACCAGACGGCCCTGCTCGGGCGCATGGCCAGGAGCGTGCTGTCTATCGAAAGGCTCAAGCCGCTGCACGACAAGGCGCAGCTGAACCTCAACGAGGTGCCGCGCGGCCATATCCGCTTGGTCTATGGCGATGGCCGTCTCGGCCACCCACCGAATGCGCCCTACGACAGCATCATTGCCGCCGCAGGGGGCGATGAGGTGCCAAACGCCTGGCTTGAGCAGCTGGCCGATGGCGGGCGACTGGTCGCGCCGCTGCTAGGCGCAGCCGGCCAGGCTCTGCTGGTGATCGACAGGCGCGGCGAGGATCTGCGTCGCACGGTGCACGAGGCGGTTCACTTCGTACCCTTAAAATCCGGCATTGCATAGGAGGGTCGAGCCGGCATGAGTCATCGGCAAGCGCGCGGGCAGGCACTGCCCGGTCTGGTACTGGTTGCGTTGCTGCTGGCCGGCTGTTCGACGTCCACGCGCAAGGCGCCGGTCGAAGAGCGCAGTACCGCACCCAAACCTGCTGCAGCGGCGTCTGCGCCGGCCTCTAGCCCTGCGGTGGCTGCGCCGGTGGCTGCCGCTGCGTCGGCGCCGCTGCCCGGGGCCGAGAATGCAGGCAAACCGGGTTACCACACCGTAAAGGCTGGCGACACGCTGATTCGTATCGCGCTTGACTACGGACAAAACTGGCGTGACATCGCGCGCTGGAATGCGATGGACAACCCGAACGTGGTCGAGGTGGGACAGGTGCTGCGCGTCGTGCCGCCGGCATCCGAGCAGAAAGTCGCCGCGGCGCGCCCAGTGCCCGGTGGCAGCGCACCGACGGCGGCTGCTTCGTCGGCGGCTTCGGCGGCAGCAACGGCACCCGCTTCACCGACAGCGACCGCCAGCCGCCCCGAGCCGATCAAGGCGCCGGCGGTTGTTGTGCCCGCCGTCCCGTCAGCGACCGGTGCCGCTCCGCCCGCCGCAGCCTCCGATTCCGATGAGATCGCCTGGATGTGGCCTGCCGCCGGTGCGGTGATCGCGGGCTTCGACGAGGGCCGCAACAAGGGCCTGACGATCGCCGGCAAGGCGGGCGACCCGGTGATTGCTGCCGCCGACGGGCGCGTGGTCTATGCGGGCTCGTCGCTGCGCGGCTACGGCAACCTGGTGATCGTCAAGCACAGCGAAGTCTTCCTCACGGCCTATGCGCACAACCAGGTGCTGCTGGTCAAGGACGACCAGGTCGTACGCCGTGGCCAGAAGATCGCGGAGATGGGATCGACCGACGCCGAGCGCGTTCAGCTGCACTTCGAGATCCGCCGCCAGGGCAAACCGGTCGATCCTGCCAAACTGCTTCCGCCGCGCTGACCCCTGCGCGGCGGCTTGGCGGCAACCCTTTCACCGACGGAATCATCTTGATGTGACGCAGGTCTGGCGCCGCGCTGGGCTTCGCGTTTTCCTCAGGTGCCGGTACTTGTTTTGATGGCTAGCATCCCGCCACTTTCAGGGCTGGCCTTCGCCGCACAGTGCAATTCATCCAACTGATCATCAGTGGCTCGGCGCAGGGTTGCATCTACGGCCTGATTGCACTGGGTTTCGTGCTCATCTACAAGGCCACCGAGACGGTGACCTTCGCGCAGGGCGACCTGATGATGCTCGGCGCCTTCGGCGGCCTGGTGCTGATGACGCTCCTGGGCTTTCCCTTCTGGCTGGCAGTGCCCTGTTCGATCGGGGCGATGGCGCTGTTCGGCGTGTTCGCCGAGCGGGTCGTGATACGCCCGGTGCTGGGCCAGCCGGCCTTCTCGATCGTGATGCTGACCATCGGCCTGGCCTACATCGTGCGCGGGCTGATCACCATGGTGCCGGTGATCGGTACCGAGACGCATACGCTGCCGGTGCCCTACAAGGACATGACGCTGCGCGTCGGTGAACTGGTGCTGGCCTACGAGCATCTGGCGGTGATAAGCGCGACGGCCGTGCTGTGCCTGCTGCTCTATGCGCTGTTCCGCTACAGCAAGATCGGCATCGCGATGCAGGCCTCGTCGCAAAACCAGATCGCGGCCTACTACATGGGCATACCCGTGCAGCGCCTGAATGGCCTGGTGTGGGGCCTGGCCGCGGCGGTGGCGGCGATTGCCGGGCTGCTGCTGGCGCCGATCACCTTCGTGCACGCCAACATGGGCTTCATCGGGCTGAAGGCCTTCCCGGCCGCGGTGGTCGGCGGCTTTGGCAGCCTGCCCGGGGCCATTGTCGGCGGGCTGATCATCGGCATCGTCGAGAGCCTGTCGGGCTTCTACCTGCCCGAAGGCTTCAAGGACATCGCGCCCTACGTCGTCGTGCTGATCATGCTGATGGTCAAGCCCAACGGCCTGTTCGGCGAGAAGCTGCGCAAGAAGGTCTGAGGAAGCACGCGCGATGCGATATATCTTCAAGACCAGCTACGCGCAGGACATTAGCATCGTCAAGCATGGCGGCCAGGCCTTCTGGTACGGCCTGCTCGGCGTGTTCCTTCTGCTGTCGCCGTGGATCCTGCCCGAATACCTGCTGGCGCAGCTGATCTTCGTGCTGATCTATGCGGTGGTCGGCCTCGGGCTGATGCTGTTGTCGGGCTTCACCGGGCAGTTCTCGATCGGCCATGCTGCCTTCATGGGCGTGGGTGCGTACACGCAGGCGGTGTTGAACAACGCCGGCTGGCCCTTTCCGCTGTCGCTGGCCTGTGCGGGCGGCCTGTCGGCGATTTTCGGCATTGTCATCGGCGTGCCGGCGCTGCGCGTCAAGGGCATCTACCTGGGCATCGCCACGCTGGCCTTCGGCTTCATCGTCGAAGAAGGCATGGCGCGTTGGGAATCGGTCACTGGCGGCAACGCCGGCATGCACGTCAAGGACCCGCAGTTCTTCGGCTGGAAGCTGGACAGCAACACCGAGTTCTACTTCCTGTGCCTGGCGGTGGCGGTGGGCGCCACGCTGGCCATCCTGAACCTGCTGCGGTCTCCCACCGGGCGTGCCTTCGTCGCCATCCGTGACTCGGAGATCTCGGCGCAGAGCATGGGTATCCACCTGGCGCGCTACAAGACCATGTCCTTCGCCCTGTCGGCCGCACTGGCCGGCCTGGGCGGTGCGCTGTACGCCCACAAGATCAAGTTCCTGTCGCCCGAGCAGTTCGGCATCCTGCAGTCGATCGACCTGCTTCTCATGGTGGTGATCGGTGGGTTGGGCTCGGTGCACGGTGCGTTCCTCGGTGCGATCTTCCTGATCACGATGCCGCAACTGATCGCGATGGGCAAGGACTACCTGCCACAGTCGGTGGGTCAGTCGCCGGGGCTGCAGGCGGTGGTCTACGGAGCGGTGCTGGTGGCCTTCGTGATGTTCGAGCCTCATGGGCTGTACGGCCGCTGGCTGAAGGTTCGAACCTACCTGCAGATATTCCCCTTCTACCGCGCCGGCATGTTCAAGCGCCAGAAGTCGTTCCAGAAGTCCGACCGGCTGAAATGAGCTCCCCGCTTCTCAGCGCCAGCAACCTGACCGTCAAGTTCGGGGGGCTGGTCGCCGTCAACGATGTCAGCTTCGACGTGCAGCGCGGCGAGGTGTTCACGCTGATCGGCCCCAACGGCGCCGGCAAGACAACGGTGTTCAACCTGATCAGTCGCATCTACCAGCCCACGACCGGTGGCATCCGCTTCGAGGGCGAGGACCTGATCGCACAGCCGCCCCATGCCGTGGCGGCGATGGGCATTGCACGCACCTTCCAGAACATCGAGCTGTTCGAGTTCGCCAGCGTGCTGCAGAACCTGCTGATCGGTACGCACACGCACCGGCGCACCGGGCTGTGGCAGGACCTGCTCTTCACCGGTGCGGTGCGCCGCGCCGAATTGCACGCGCGCCAGAGGGCCGAGGAGGTGATCGACTTCCTCAACCTGCAACGCTACCGCGACCTTATGGTCGCCGGCCTGCCTTACGGGGTGCGCAAGGTGGTGGAACTGGCGCGCGCGCTGTGCGCCGAGCCGAAGCTGCTGCTGCTGGACGAGCCGTCCTCGGGCCTGAACGTCGAGGAAACCGACGACATGGCCTACTGGATTCAGGACATCCAGCGCGACCTGAACATCACCGTGCTGATGGTCGAACACGACATGAGCCTGGTGTCGAAGGTCTCCGACCGCGTGCTGGCGATGAACCAGGGCGAAGTGCTGGCGCTGGGCACGCCGCAGGAGGTGCAGGCGCACCCGGGCGTGATCGAGGCTTATCTGGGCTCCACCGACGACCTGTCGAGCCTGCGGAGGCAGCGCGCATGACAGCGATCACCGACCGCGACGATGACGCCATACTGGCGCTGGCCAACGTCGAAAGTGCGTACGGCCCGATCAAGGCCATCCGCGGTGTCAGCCTGAAGGTCAAGCGTGGCGAGATCGTCACCGTGCTGGGCTCCAACGGCGCCGGCAAGAGCACCATCCTCAAGACGATCAGCGGCATCATCGACCCGGCGCGCGGCAGCATCACCTACAAGGGGGAGAGCATCACCGCGCTCGACCCGTCGGTGATCGTGCGCCGCGGCCTGAGCCACGTGCCCGAGGGGCGCGAGGTGTTTCCGCTTCTGTCGGTGCGCGACAACTTGCTGATGGGCGCCTACACGCGCCGCGATCGCGACGCGGTGGGGCGCGACATGGAGATGGCCTACGGCTACTTCCCGATCCTGCGCGAGCGTGCCACGCAGGAGGCCGGGCTGCTTTCCGGCGGGCAGCAGCAGATGCTGGCGATCTCGCGCGCACTGATGGCCGCGCCCGACCTGATCCTGCTCGACGAGCCCAGCCTCGGGCTGTCGCCGAAACTGACGCGCGAGATCTTCGAGATCGTGGTGCGCATCAACCGCGAACGCGGCACGACCATGCTGCTGGTGGAGCAGAACGCCAACATGGCGCTGAACGTGGCCGATCACGGCTACGTGCTGGAGAGCGGGCGCATCGTGCTCGAGGACAGTTGCGACCGCCTGCGCGAGAAGGAGGACATCAAGGAGTTCTACCTCGGTGTCAAGGACAGCGGCGTGCGCGGCGAACGGCGCTGGAAGAAGAAGAAGAACTGGCGATGAGCAATTTGTGGGAAACCGACAAGCTGCAGCCACGACTGGACGTCGTGGTGCCGGGGGAGACCGTGTCGGCGATGTTCTGGAACGCGGCAGAGCAACGCAAGGGCCGCGTCCTGATGCGGCAGAAGCAGTTCGGCATCTGGCAGGAATGGACCTGGGACCAGAGCGCCCAGGCGGTGCGCGAGATCGCCAACGGCCTGCTCAGCCTGGGTTTCGAGCCCGGCGACTGCGCGTCCATCCAGGCCAATACCGTTATCGAATGGGTGCTGGCCGACATCGCCATCCTCAGCTGCGGCGGGGTCAGCAGCGGCATCTATCCCACCGACGCCGCCCCGCAGACGCAATACCTTTGCGAGGACTCTCGAACGCGCTTCCTGTTCGTCGAGGACGACGAGCAACTTGACAAGGCGCTCGAGGTGCGCGAGCAGTTGCCGCTGCTGAAGAAGGTGATCGTCTTCGATGCCAAGGGCTTGCGCGATTTCAGCGACCCGGACGTCATCGACCTGGCAGCATTGCGCGAACTGGGACGCATCCACGGGCAGTTGCATCCCGAACTGCTGAAACTGCGGGTGGCCGGCTGCAAGCCCGAGGACCTGGCGATCCTTGTCTACACCTCGGGCACGACCGGTCGGCCGAAGGGGGCGATGCATTCGCACGGCGGCCTGATCTACACGATGCAGGGCCTGAACCGGCTGGTTTCGCAGGACGAAAGCGACGAGCGTATGTGCTTTCTGCCGCTGTGCCACATCGCCGAGCGCATGGGCGGCGAGTACTTCGCGCTGTACACCGGCACGGTGCTCAATTTCGTTGAGAACCCTGAGACCGTGCCTGATAACGTGCGTGAGATCGCACCGACGGTGTTCACAGCGGTGCCGCGTGTGTGGGAAAAGTTCTACTCGGCCGTCGCCATCGCGATCCGCGAATCCAGCCGCTTGCAGCAGATGACCTACGCCTGGAGCATCGGTGTGGGCAGCCGCATTGCCGAGCAGGTACTGGCCGGTCAGCCGGTCGGCGGCTGGTCCAAGCTGCAATTCGTGCTGGCACGCAAGCTGGCCTTGGACAATGTTCGAAAGACCATCGGCATCCACCGCGCTCGCTTCCTCGTCACTGGTGCGGCGCCGATCTCTCCCGAGTTGGTGAAGTGGTACCTGGCGCTTGGCGTGCCGATGGGCGAGGTGTGGGGCCTGACGGAAACCTGTGGTGCGTCCACCTACACGCCGCCGGGCCGCATCAAGCCCGGCATGATCGGCCCGGCCTGCCCATACAACGAGGTGAAGATCGATTCGGCCACCGGCGAGATCCTGGTGCGCGGCAAGAACGTCTTCATGGGTTATCTGAACCTGCCCGACAAGACGGCCGAGACCATCACCCCGGACGGCTGGGTGCACACCGGCGACGTGGGCTCCATCGATGCCGACGGCTATTTCAAGATCACCGACCGGATGAAGGACATCATCATCACGGCCGGCGGCAAGAACATCACGCCCAGCGAGTTGGAGAATGACCTGAAGTTCTCGCCCTACATCACCGACGCGGTGGTGGTCGGCGACAAGCGGCCCTACCTGGTGGTGATCGTCATGATCGACCAGGAGAACGTCGAGAAGTTCGCCCAGGACAACGACATCCCCTTCAGCAACTACGCCAGCCTGACGCAGGCCAAGGAAGTGCAAGACCTGATCTGGGCAGAGATCGAACGAGTCAATGCCAAGTTCGCTCGCGTCGAGCAGATCAAGAAGTTCTATCTGCTGCAGACCCAGCTCAGCGCCGAGGACGACGAACTCACGCCGACGATGAAGCTCAAACGCAAGCTCGTCGAGAAGAAGTACGCCGAGGCCATCGAGTTGATGTACCGATAGGGCCTTCAATCCATTTCGCCTAACCCCGCATTCGGAGCCCGCGATGAACAGATTCCTCATGACCTTGATGGCCGGCACGCTGGCGCTGGCCGGAAGCGCCAGCCAGGCCCAGTCGCAGGGCGTCAGCAAGGACGAGATCCTGGTCGGTTCGATCCAGGACCTGTCCGGCCCGCTCGCCGCCTTCGGCAAGGCCGTACGTCAGGGCATGCTGCTGCGCGCCGAGGAGGTCAACGAGCAGGGCGGCATCCATGGCCGCAAGATCAAGCTGGTGGTCGAGGACTCGGGCTACGACCCGAAGCGTGCCGTGCTGGCCGCGCAGAAGCTGGTGAACCAGGACAAGATCTTCATCATGGCCGGGCACATCGGCACTGCGCAGAACAACGCCGCGATGCCGATCCAGTTCGAGAAGAACGTCGTCAACTTCCTGCCGGTGACGGCGGCGCGCGAGATGTATGAGCCGCTGAACCGGCTGAAGTATTCCTTCGCGGTGACCTACTTCGACCAGGTGCGAACCTGGTTACCGAAGGTGGTCAAGGACAAAGGCGTGAAGAAGGTCTGCGCGATCTACCAGGACGACGAGTTCGGCCTGGAGGTGCTGCGCGGTGCCGAGGCGGCGCTGAAGGCCATGAACATGGAGTTGACCGAAAAGAGCTCCTTCAAGCGCGGCTCGACGGACTTCTCCTCGCAGGTGGCGCGCGCCAAGGGCGCGGGATGCGAGTTGGTGGTGCTGGGAACGATCATCCGCGAGACCATCGGCACGATCGGTGAATCGCGAAAGACCGGCTTCAGCCCGGTCTTCCTCGGCACCTCGGCGGCCTACACCGAACTGATCCACAAGCTGGGCGGCAAGTCGATGGACGGGCTGTACGCAACGATGACGGCGCAGATCCCGTACCCCGACGAGGCGTCGCAGCCGATCCGCTTCTGGGCCAACAAGTACCGCACCAAGTTCAACGACGATCCGACGGTGTTCTCGGCCTATGGCTACCTGATCATGGACTACTTCATCAAGGCCGCGAACAAGGCCGGCCCTGGCCTGAGCACCGACAGCTTCATCAAGGCCATGGATTCGTCGAGTTTCCCGGCCGACATCTTCGGCAGCCCGCCGGCCACCTTCAGCGCCACCCAGCGGCTGGGCAGCGATGCCTCGCGGCTGTCGCAGATCACCGACGGCAAATGGAAAGTGCTGACCGATTACGCGCGGCCCTGAACCCGTCGGCGCCTTGATGCTTCCCCCGCAACGCTCCCACAGGAGACACATGATGAAACCGCTGTTCACTGCCGTGGCCGCTACCCTTTCGCTGATGACAGGCATCGCGCAGGCCCAATCGCAAGGCGTCAGCAAGGACGAGATCCTGGTCGGTTCGATCCAGGATCTGTCCGGGCCGATCGCCGCTTTCGGCAAGGCCGTGCGCCAGGGCATGGTGCTGCGCGTGGATGAAATCAACGAACAGGGCGGCATCCACGGCCGCAAGCTCAAGCTGCTGGTCGAGGACGACGGCTACGACCCGAAGAAGGCGGTGCTCGCGGCTCAGAAGCTGGTTAACCAGGACAAGGTGTTCATCGTCGCGGGCCACACCGGCACGGCGCAAAACAACGCGTCGATGCCGATCCAGTTCGAAAAGAACGTCATCAACTTCCTGCCGGTGACTGCCGCGCGCGAGATGTACGAGCCTTTCAACCGGCTGAAGTACTCCTTCGCGGTGACCTACTTCGATCAGATGAAGACCTTCGTCCCACGCATGGTCAAGGAAAAGGGCGTAAAGAAGGTCTGCACGATCTATCAGGACGACGAATTCGGCCTGGAGGTGTTGCGCGGCACCGAGGCGGGCTTGAAGAGCCTCAACATGGAGTTGACTGAGAGGACCTCCTTCAAGCGCGGCTCCACTGACTTCTCTTCGCAGGTGGCCAAGCTGAAGGGCGCGGGCTGCGAGATGGTGGTGATGGGTACGATCATCCGCGAGACTATCGGCACCATCGGAGAGTCGCGCAAGACCGGGTTCAACCCGGTGTTCCTGGGCTCGAGCGCGGCCTACACCGAGCTGATCCACAAGCTCGGCGGCAAGGCTATGGACGGGTTGTATGCCACCATGGGAGCGCAGGTGCCCTACCTGGATGAAGCCTCGCAACCGCTGCGTTTCTGGGCCACCAAGTACAAGACCAAGTTCAACGAGGATCCGACGGTGTTCTCGGCTTACGGCTATCAAATCATCGATGCCTTCGCCAAGGCCGCCGCCAAGGCGGGCCCGAACCTGAGCACCGACAGCTTTATCAAGGCCATGGACAGCATGGTGATCCCGCCCGACATCTTCGGCAGCGCCGAGGCGACCTATACCGCGACCAAGCGCCTGGGCAGCGATGCGTCGCGCTTGTCGCAGATCGTCGATGGCAAGTGGAAAGTCGTTTCGGAATATGTGAAGCCGTAACGCGCTGCAGCGTGCCGACGGCCGCCCTCGGGGCGGCCGTTGTGTTTGTGCGCCCAGCATGGGCGCGATCTTCGGGGTGCAAGTCCCCGGCCGAGCTGGCCACAGCGAGGCAAGCGAAGCGCAACTGCGTGAGGGCGACCGAGCGTGGGGAGGAAGCGTGGAGCGTAAACCGC
>Ga0316188_10000004_pt1 | contig 59656 bp, 53 predicted proteins | sample Phiworburrow1_MG_FD_204933 | JGI IMG/M metagenome (GOLD analysis project Ga0316188, IMG submission 204933) | Coastal sediment microbial communities from Maine, United States - Phippsburg worm burrow 1 | ecosystem: Environmental > Aquatic > Marine > Coastal > Sediment | place: USA: Maine... | reverse complement strand
CGCCGAAGGCTGCGGGGGCGTAGTCTCGCACCCCGGGTGAATCGATCAGTTCACCGCCGGAATCCAGGTGATAAAGGCGTGAAGCAGTCGTCGTGTGCCGTCCTTCGCCGCTGGCCTCAGATAACTCCCCGGTAAGAATATCCGCCTCGGGCAGAAGGGCATTCAGGATTGATGATTTTCCTACGCCGGATTGCCCTACCAGGATGCTGGTATGGCCTATCAACTGCTTGCGCAGTGGTTCCAGGCCGTCCATTGACTTGGCGCTGGTCTGAATAACCGGATAGCCAATCCTGGTGTACTCAACCAGGGCCTCACGAAGAGGCACCAGGCCTGCCTCGTTCTCCAGGTCTGATTTGTTCAGTACCACCGAGGCCGAGGCGCCCATGAAGGCGGCCGCTGCCAGGTAGCGGTCGATGAGAAACAGGTCAGGCGCCGGGCGGGGGGCGCAGACTACCATCACCTGGCTGACATTTGCCGCCAGCACATCGGTGCGTCCCCGCCGGTCGGGCCGGGTAAGCTCGTTGTCCCTGGGGAGAACCTCGCAGACCAGTCCCTTGTTCTTCCCGTCCAGGGGTTCCCACATGACCCGGTCCCCGGTTACCGGCCGCAACTTGCGTCCCGAAATAATGCAGGGAATCAATGCGCCGTCAGTGTTCTCGACCAGCACCTGCCGGCCGAAGTTCGCCGCGATGATTCCCTGTTGTCGGTTCATGTCTTGGCCTGGGCAAGGTCATGCAGGTGCTGGATACGGATCATTGCCGGCGGGTGGGAGTCGTAAAACGCCGAGTGCACCGGATCCGGGGTCAGTGTGGAAGCGTTTTCCCGGTAAAGTTTCACCAGTGCATCCACCAGTGCATCAGCATCGCTCTGGCTGGCGGCGTAGGTGTCCGCCTCGAATTCGTGCTTGCGCGAGAACCACGCGGACAGGGGAGAGATGAAGTAAGTGAATACCGGGGTAATCATGATGAACAGCAATAACGCCGCCTGGTCGCTGACCGCTGCCACACCCAGGTCGCTGTAGAACCAGGTCTCGGTTTTTAGCCAGCCAAGAACGCCAAGCCCGATCAGGCTGCTGATCAGCGACCAGACAAGGCGCTTGCGAACGTGACGCTTGCGGAAGTGTCCCAGTTCATGAGCCAGCACCGCTTCGACTTCCAGGGGCTCCAGCGTGCCGATAAGGGTATCGAAGAACACGATTCGCTTGTTATTTCCGATGCCGGTGAAATAGGCGTTGCCATGGGCCGAGCGTCGGGAACCGTCCATGACAAAGATGCCCTTGCTATGAAAGCCGCATCGATCCAGCAGCGCCTCGACCCTGGCTTTCAGGGTCTCGTCTTCCAGGGGTTCAAACTTGTTGAATAAGGGTGCGATCAGCGTGGGGTAGGCCCAGAACATCAACAGGCCAAATCCGGACCAGACAGCCCATGCGTATACCCACCAAAGCTCGCCGGTGTGGGACATGATCCACAGCACGGCTGCCAGTAGCGGCGCACCCAGAAGCAGAGTAAGACCCAAGCCCTTGAGCATGTCCGCGACAAATAGCGCGGGGGAGGACCTGTTGAAGCCGAATCGGGATTCAATGCCAAAAGTTTGCGCGATGCTGAACGGAAGAGACAGCAGGCTGCTGATTATCAGTACGGCAATGATCATCGCCACGCCGCCCCACAGGCCGGTCAAACCGGTGTTATCAACCAGGGATTGAACCAGCGCGATGCCGCCGCCCACGGTCCAGGCCACCAGCAGCAGCGAGTCGAAAACCGTCTCCATTCTGCCTAGCTGGGCTTTTGAGTTGGTGTAATCAGCGGCCTTTTGATGATCCTCCAGGGATATTTGCCCGGTGAACGGTGCCGGTACCTGGCCTCGATGTGCGCTGACGTGCCGGGTCTGCCGCAGTGACAGCCACAGGCGGCACAGGGTGCTTGCAACGAGAAATGTAATGAAAATCGAGGTAAACAGGCTCATTCGGCATCCACGTTCAAAGGGCGCATCAGCTTAGCCTTTGCTAGAATGCGCGGCAAGCAAACGGAGTGCCATAAATGTCCAAAGACCCAAAGAACCTGATCTGGATTGACCTTGAAATGACAGGGTTGCTGCCTCATGAGGATGTGATTATCGAAATCGCCACCGTGGTGACCGATACCCACCTGAATGTCCTGGCAGAGGGTCCAGTGTTCGCTATCCACCAGGCAGATTCGATTCTGGAGGAAATGGATGACTGGAATACCCGGCAACATAACGGCTCCGGGCTGGTTGCGCGTGTGCGTGAGAGCAGGGTCAATGAGGCTGAAGCCGAGCGCAAGACCCTGGAATTTCTTGCCCAGTACGTGGACCCTGGCTTGTCGCCCATGTGTGGCAACAGCATTTGCCAGGATCGACGCTTCCTTGCCCGCTTCATGCCCGACCTGGAACGCTACTTCCACTATCGCAACCTGGATGTCAGTACGCTGAAGGAGCTGGCCGCGCGCTGGGCGCCGGAAGTCCTGGCCAGTTTTTCCAAGGAGTCCCGGCACCTGGCCCTGGATGACATCCACGATTCGATTGATGAACTCAAGCACTATCGCGAACGCCTGCTGGGATTGCCGGATGAACCTACGGGGTCTTATGTGTGACGGGATATTCTTCTGCCGCTGACCGGAACAAGGAACCGATAAGACAGGCGCTTGCCAGTTTGCTCCCTGGGCAGGGCAGCGTGCTGGAGATCGGTTCGGGTACCGGCCAGCACGCCGTGTATTTCGCACAGCATTTTCAGCATCTTCATTGGGTCACCAGCGACCGGCAGGAAAACCATTCCGCCATCCGGTCGAACCTGGAAAGTACCCCGCTTGATAACCTGGCCGGCCCCCTGCTGCTGGATGTGGCCCAGGACTTGTGGCCCTCGGTGGAGGTGCAAGCAGTTTATACCTCGAATACCTGTCACATCATGGCCTGGGAAGAGGTCCTTGCGATGTTTCGCGGGGTAAGCTGCATGCTTCCTCATGGCGGGCGATTTTTGATTTATGGTCCGTTCAATCTTGGTGGTAAATTCACCAGTGAGAGTAATCGCGACTTTGACGCGGGTTTGAGAATCCGGGCAGCCCATATGGGCGTGCGTGACCTTGGGGCACTAGAGACTATAGCGGCCCCCCTTGGCTTGACCCTGGCAACGCGCATGGATATGCCGGCCAACAATATGCTGTTGTGCTGGAACAGGAGTAAGCAGAATGGTTGATATCCCCACATACGCAGACGTACTGGCTGCCCGTGAGCGCATAGCAGGTTATGTGCACCGCACGCCGGTACATTCCAGCAGCACCTTGAACGCGGTGACCCAGGCCCAGGTGTTTCTCAAGTGCGAGAACCTGCAGCGGGTGGGGGCGTTCAAGGCTCGTGGCGCCTGCAATGCGGTGTTCGCCCTGGACGACGAACAGATCAAAAAAGGCGTGGCGACCCATTCCTCGGGGAATCACGGCGCTGCTGTAGCGCTTGCTGCAATGATTCGCAATGCGCCGGCCCACGTGGTGATGCCGTTGAATTCTTCCGACGTAAAGCGCGCCGCCGTGCGCCATTACCAGGCGAAGGTCGTGGACTGCGAGCCTGGTATGCGTAACCGGGAGGAGACCCTCGCCAGGGTGATGCAGGAAACCGGTGCGCACATGGTTCATCCCTATGATGACTCCCTGGTGATCGCCGGCCAGGGGACCGCCGCGCTGGAACTCATGGATGATGTCGGGGGACTGGATGTAATCCTGGTTCCCGTGGGGGGAGGGGGCTTGATTGGCGGTACCCTGCTGGTCGCGGAAGGCTTCGGAAAAGGCACCCGGGTCATCGGGGTAGAGCCGCGCCAGGCGGACGATGCACGCCAGTCTTTGCGACGGGGCGCCCGGGTGATCATGGATTCGCCAGACACCATCGCGGATGGGTTGCGAGCCTCACTGGGCGAGCGAAATTTCGAGCTGATTCATCGCTATGCCGACGACATTATCTGTGTCGAGGAAAGCGAGATTATCGCAGCCATGCGATTTGTCTGGGAAAGAATGAAACTGATTATCGAGCCCTCGTCTGCGGTACCCATTGCAGCCTTGCTGCATCGTCGGCTGGAACTGCCCGGCAAGCGAATTGGTTTGATCATCAGTGGTGGCAATGTGGACCTGGACCATCTGCCCTGGTAAGTGTCCGATGTTGCAGCGGTCGCGGACAGGAATGGAGAAATCACCAATGCAGTTTCGCTATATTTTATTGATTGTTCTACTGGTATCCGGGTGTGGCCAGCAAACGCCGGAGCCGGCGGGTGCGCCGGCTACTGCCGAAACTACTGAGAGCCAGGCTGTGGAAGACTCGGCGGCAGAGGAAATCGCCAGCCAGGTGCCGGATACGGATATTTTCATCCTCGGCATGAATACCCAGGGCATGCCCGACACGGCGAGCCTGCGCAACCTGACAGCCCGGCCAGGGTATGACAATCAGCCAGCCTTCCTGCCTGGTGGCCAACAGCTGATATTCAGTTCGATACGCGGGGAATTGCAGTCGGATGTTTATGTTTTGGATATACAAGGGGGCAATTCCCGACGCCTGACCCGGACCGTGCAGAGTGAGTACTCGCCAACACCCCTGCCTGGCGGCGGCTTTTCCGTGGTTCGGGTGGAGGAAGATGGCAGCCAGCGGCTATGGGTCTACAACGCCGATGGCTCTCCTGGCGAAATGCTGGTCAGTGAACTGGATAACGTGGGGTATCACCTCTGGTTGCCGGAAAAGGCCCTGGCGCTATTCCTGGTCGGTGAACCCATGAAGTTGGTGCTCGGAAATTCCGCGGCTCCCGGGGTGCGGCTGCTGGCGACGGAACCAGGACGCTCCTTCGCCAGGGATCCGCGCACCGGAATGCTGTATTACCTTATGCCTTCCGGGCAAGGGCGTTGGACGTTGACCGGGCGCGACCTTGGCAGCGACGAGCAAACCTCTTACCTGGAAACTCCCGGCGAATCCCAGGATATGGCCCTGGACCGCCAGGGCAGGGTGTGGATGGCATCGGGGACCGCATTATGGCGTTGGGAGCCCGGCCAGTCCGAATGGGAAGCGGTCGCGGATTTCGGTGACGCGCTGGGTGGTACCATCACTCGACTGAGCTTTAACCAGGACGATTCCAGGCTGGCCATGGTGGTCAGTATGGAGTCCCCGGAGGCGCAGTGAATATGAGCGCAGAAGAAATGGTGACTCATGGCGGCGGATGTCATTGCGGCCGGGTGAGATTCTATGTGCAGGCGCCGGCCAACCTTGCGGTGGACGAGTGCAATTGCTCAATTTGCTCGAAAAGCGGTTATCTGCACCTGATCGTGCCCTCGACTCGATTCACTCTAATCCAGGGTGATGATGATCTGCATTGCTACACGTTTAACACTGGCGCGGCCAAGCACTATTTTTGCCGGCATTGTGGCGTGAAATCGTTTTATATTCCGCGCTCCAACCCTGATGGTTACAGCGTGAATGCCCGGTGTCTGGATACTGCTACGGTGGCATCCATGACGATTACACCGTTTGATGGCCGCAACTGGGAAGCCAATGCCCACGCACTGGCCCATCTTTCCCAGGACCAGGCTTTCGATTTAGACAAGGAATAACGCCACGCAGCAGCCAATGCCTGCTGTCCATGACAGGGAGCGCAACGAGGGCTTGTCAAAGATATAAAAGGCGCCATAAGCGATGCGCGCGGCTATAAAGCCCATGGCAAGATTGTTCAGTAGCGACTGGTCCATGCCGCGAAGCTGGGCAATCACCACCGCGGCAGCAAAAAGCGGAAAGGCTTCAAACGAATTCATTTGCGCCCAGTTTGCCCGTTGCCCCCAGCCATGCAGGGTGGCAAGAAATTCTCTCGGGGCCCGGTTGTCGAGGCCTTTTTTGGAAGACTTGGCGATGCCGGTAAAGATGTAGGGCATCAGGCCCGCGAACAGTACGCAAAGGTAGGCTGTAGTCATGACTGGAAATCTCCGGGTTATTGGAAGCGGGCTCGCCAGGAACCGTCGGTAAAATGCGACGCTGTTCTTGGTCGGTTCTGAGGTTACAATAAATCGCAACTAGAATAACGGCAGATATACTGCCTTCACATATAGCGGGAACAGAGGCCTCCTATGAATTACAAGACTCTCAAATTAGTTGTGCTCGGTTCGGTGGCGATGGCGTCGCTGGGACTGGCCGGAGCAGTCTTTGCTGAAACCCGCTATGTGACTGATGAACTGGAAGTGACGCTTCGCAGCGGCCAAAGTACCCGTAACAATATCGTTCGCATGCTCAAGTCGGGTACCGCGCTGGAAGTGCTTGAGGATAGCAGTGACACCGGCTACAGCCTGGTGAGGCTCCCCTCGGGTACAGAAGGCTGGGTCCTGAGCCGGTTCCTCGTGGACCAGCCTGTGGCGCGGGATGTATTGCCCGATGTGCAGCGCCGGTATGCAGCGCTTGTGGAGTCCTCCAAGAGCACGAGTGCGAAGCTCAATGCCTCCAGCAGTTCATTGAGCGGACTGGAAAAGGAAAGAGATGCCCTGCGCAGCGAGAATGAGGCGTTGGCGAAACAGCTCCACGAAGTGCGCGAAAAAGCCTCGGATGTGCTCAATATAGACAAGCAAAACAGCGCGCTGCGTAAGCGCGTGACCATTCTGGAAGGTGAAAACGACCAGCTAAGCATCCTCAATGAGGAATTATCCAACCGCCGGACCCTTGAATGGTTTATGGCCGGTGGTGGTGTGCTGTTCGTTGGTTTGTTGCTTGGGCTGATTCTGCCGCGGATTCGCTGGCGTCGCCGCTCGAGTTGGGGCGACCTCTAAAAGAGGCCGCCCACTCAATCAGACTTTCTGACCGGCCAGGTGTAGCCAGGTCTCGACTACTGTGTCGGGATTCAGGGACATGCTTTCGATGCCCTGTTCCAGCAGCCATTTAGCCAGGTCCGGATGATCTGACGGCCCCTGGCCGCAAATCCCCACGTATTTCCCCTTGTCCTTACAGGCCTTGATGGCCATGGCCAGCATTTTGCGCACTGCCGGGTCCCGTTCGTCGAACAGGTGGGCGATTACCGCAGAATCTCTGTCCAGGCCCAGGGTCAGCTGGGTCATGTCGTTGGAGCCGATTGACATGCCGTCAAAGTGCTCAAGGTACTCCTCTGCCAGCAGGGCGTTGGTGGGTACCTCGCACATCATGATGACCTTGAGGCCTTTTTTGCCTTGCTCCAGGCCGTTTTCCTTGAGCAGGTCAATCACTCCCTTGCCTTCTGCGACGGTCCGTACGAAGGGCACCATGACCCAGACGTTCGTTAGGCCCATCTCCTCACGCACCATCTTCAGGGCGCGGCATTCGAGCTCAAAACAGGGTCTGAACGCCGGATCCAGGTAACGCGAAGCGCCCCGGAATCCCAGCATGGGGTTTTCCTCGTGGGGTTCGTAAAGACTGCCGCCAATCAGGTTGGCGTATTCGTTGGACTTGAAGTCTGACAGCCTGACGATGACCGGCTCGGGTTCAAATGCTGCGGCGATGGTTGAAATGCCTTCGGCCAGTCTTCTCACGAAAAATTCCACCGGGTCTGTGTATCCGGCCATCTGGTGAGAAATGGTCTCTTTCAGATCCACATTCAGTGAGTCATATTCAAGCAGGGCACGGGGGTGTACGCCGATCATCCGGTTGATGATGAATTCCAGTCTTGCCAGGCCTACGCCCCGATTGGGGATACTGGCGAAATCAAACGCCCGGTCCGGATTGCCCACATTCATCATGATTTTCACCGGAATATCCGGCAGGGCGTCCAGTTGGATTTCCTGTTGCTCGAAATCCAGGATGCCCTCGTAAACAAAACCCTCGTCGCCCTCGGCGCAGGACACCGTGACCTCGTCTCCATCAGAGATCTTGTCGGTGGCGGTGCCGCAGCCCACCACGGCGGGAATGCCCAGTTCCCTGGCGATAATGGCCGCGTGACAGGTTCGTCCACCCCGGTTGGTGACGATGGCTGAGGCGCGCTTCATTACCGGTTCCCAGTCCGGGTCGGTCATGTCGGCAACCAGTACGTCGCCACTTTGGACCCGGCCCATATCCTTGATGTTGTCGATCACCCTGGCTGCGCCGCTGCCAATACGGTGGCCAATGCTTCGGCCGGCGATAATGACTTTGGAATGCTTTTTCAGGCTGAAGCGCTGGAGTACCCGGCCGCTTCTGCTTTGCACAGTTTCCGGACGGGCTTGCAGGATGTAAATCTTGCCGGTCTCGCCGTCCTTGCCCCATTCGATGTCCATGGGTCGCTGATAATGCTTCTCAATTATCATCGCCTGGCGGGCCAGGTTTATGACGTCATCCTCGGTCAGGGAGAAGCGCAACTGCTCCTCGTGGCTGACCTCCACGGTTTTTACGGTGGAGGGATCGCTGGAGTCCTCGTTGTAGATCATCTTGATGGCCTTGCCACCAATATTGCGCCTCAGGATGGGGAAGTCCCCACGCTCCAGGGCGCGTTTCGATACGTAGAATTCGTCGGGATTCACAGCGCCCTGGACCACGGTTTCGCCCAGACCGTAGGAGGAAGTGATGAATACGACCTCCCGGAAGCCCGATTCGGTGTCCAGTGTGAACATGACGCCGCTGGAGCCGCGATCACTGCGCACCATATGCTGGATGCCGGCTGACAGGGCTACCCGCTCGTGCTCAAAGCCCTGGTGGACCCGGTATGCAATGGCCCGGTCATTAAACAGTGAGGCGAATACTTCATGAATTGATTGGATGACCTTGTCCAGGCCGCGGACATTGAGGACGGTTTCCTGCTGTCCGGCGAATGAGGCGTCAGGTAAATCCTCAGCGGTTGCCGAGGAGCGAACGGCTACAGAGGCATCGCCACCCTCGCGCATGGACCTGTAGGCGATTTCGATTTCTTCCTGGAGGCGGGCTGGAAGGGGGTTTTCCATAACCCATTGCCTGATCATTGCGCCAGTGCGCGTGAGTTCGTCTACATCGTCTACGTCCAGGTCTTTCAGGGCTTCCTGGATTCTGCTGCGCAGGTTCGCGGTTTCCAGAAAATCCCAGTAAGCCTGCGCCGTGGTGGCAAATCCGCCGGGAACATCGACTCCCAGGCTGCTAAGATGGCTTATCATCTCACCGAGAGAGGAGTTTTTTCCTCCTACATTCTCGACATCGTTCATCCCAAGCTTGTCTAACGAAATGACGTAACTATCCAACCTACTATCCCCCTTGTATTATTCCAGCCGGCACTAGAGAATTCCGGCTTCAACAACTGACAACATTATAGCGGCTTGCAATGGTTCAGCGGACGGTATTTTTCATTTCCGATCAAACAGGCGTGACGGCGGAAACCTTCGGGCAAAGCCTTCTGACGCAGTTTGATGGTGCTTCTTTCAACAGGATCACTATTCCCTTCGTGTCTAACCGGAAAAAGGCCGAGGAGGCGGTGCGGAAAATCAATCTTACAGCCGAAGCAGAGGGTCAGCGCCCGCTGGTCTTCAGTACCCTGGTTCACGATGAATTGCGCGATATGCTTCACGAGGCAAATGGCCTGTACCTGGACTTTTTTGACGCATTCCTGGCTCCCCTGGAGCGCGAACTGGGGGTGAAGTCCTCCCATACGACCGGCCGGGCCCACGGCATGTCAGCCAATGTTGAGGCCTACAATTTTCGCATTGAGGCCACCAATTACGCGCTGAATAATGATGATGGGGCCCATATCAAGGATTACGCCAAGGCTGATGTGATCCTGGTGGGTGTGTCGCGTTCGGGTAAGACCCCAACCTGCCTGTACATGGCCATGCAATATGGTGTCTTTGCGGCTAATTACCCCCTTACCGAGGAAGAGTTCGAGACGGGTAAATTACCCGCCGCACTGGATTCGCATCGCAAGAAACTCTATGGCCTGACCATTAATGCCCAGCGGCTGAGGCAGATTCGCAGGGAAAGACTGGATGGGGGGCGTTACGCAACACCCCAGCAAATCAGTTTCGAATTGCGAGAGGCAGAGAAGCTGTTCAAGAAATATGGCGTTCCCACCATTGATACCACCGAGATGTCGGTTGAGGAAATCGCCAGCACAATCCTTGAGCACACAGGTCTGGAACGACGATTCAGGCCCTGACGAAGCCCGGAAGCAGGGGCTGGTACCGGCCCCTGCACCCTGTGATATATTTCGCCAATGCTTAGCGACAGTTTCATAGCCTTACACAGGCCAACGCAGCCCCGGACATTCGTGGGGCTGATGACACTGTATGAGAGTAATTTCATCCGGCTGATATCGTTGCTGCCAAATTTCAAGGACATGCCCGTGGAGCAGGTTTCAGGGTCGGCCAATGACCTGCCACTGTTCCTGAGTGTGCGTGACCGGGGGCCGTATACCACCACCCTGCACATGACTTACCTCTTCCAGGAGGAAGCGCAGAGCGTGCCTGATCCCGACCTGACCGTGCGCATCTATCACGATGCTCGAATGGTGGAGACCATGCAATGCTCAACGACCCATCGGCACCGGGTGCTGGAGCCCTATACCACCGAACCGGGCCGGGCATTGCATCAGCGCTGGCAGCGGAACATGATGCTTAACAAGTGGCTGGAATACTGTGTTGATGTTGGGCATCGATTTGACGGTGTTCACGTGCAGCGGAAGACTTTGGCATGACGAAAAAGCATCCAGGGCATGACCGTGCAGGCGAGGGCGATGATCGGCTCATGCAGCTCTTCTGGAACCGGGCAGCCCTGAAGAAAGAGTTTCAGCGCTTGCGCGAACAGCGGTACCGGCTTGAAGAAACCTTGAAGCAACAGCAGGCAGCGACCTTAAGTGCCGAGACGCGGATCGAATCGCTGGCCAAATTGTTCGCGCATCCTGAGGCCGGCTTCAATGCGATTGTCTATTACCAGTTTCGTAACCTGTGGAATACCAGTGCGGCAGAGCTGAAGAAGTTCGCGACTGAGTTGTATCGCAAACGTGAAGATAAGGAACGCCAGCGAGAAGTCATGGCGTTCAATCGTGATCGCAGTCAACGCTTGTCTGCATTAGCGGACTCCATGCAGCAGGTGACCACTGAAATATCCCGGCTGCAGGGTGAAATAAAGCGACAGCATGCCAAGATGGAATCCATGCGTGGAATCCTGGGCTTTTTCAAACGTCGTCCCCTGCAAGTAGAGATTGTGGCAGCCAAGGCAAGGCTGGAGCCGCTTACCAGCAAGTACGACGAGCTCAATGCAAAGCAATCCCGGATCGCTGCGGAGACGCCACCCGAGTTTCAGGGGGTGGGGATAGTCGGAAAGCGCATGACCAACCTGGCGGTGATCGCCCTGGCCCAGCACATGCACAGTTATTATTCCGAGAAGGGGCTTGCGAGCAAGGCAAGAGATGCTGTGGTCATGCCCATTGAAGAGATTCGCTATGGCACAAGGGACCAATGCACCAAGTTGATGGAATTGATTCCGATTGTCATGGCCGGGCTGAAGTCTGATCCAACCTTTTCCTCCAGACTTAAACAAGGAGCTGAAAGCCTGATTGCCGCCGCCCAGTTCCTTACCGAAGAAGACACTATCCCGAGAGCTGATTCACTGGACCAGGTGGCTCGCAATGCCGCGGCGGGTAATTCTGACTCCTGTAACGTACTTGCACAGGACTTCTGGGACGTCTACTCCGCGCTGATCAGATAGTCCCTTGCGCCCTAGCCGGCCTTACGGCTGCGTTTCCAGCCCAGTGGCTGCCTGGCAGTGAGCATCACCTTGCTTCCCCACTTGGAAAGACCATCAAGCCAGATGTAGGTGGTAGGTACCACCACCAGCGAAATGATCGTGGAAAATCCCAGCCCGCCGATAATCGCTCGCGCCATTGGGTAGTAGGGCGGGCCGTCGCCACCGACCTGGGTGGTCCCGATGGCCAGCGGTGCAAGGCCAAGAATGGTGGTGGCCACCGTCATCAGGATGGGCCGCAGCCGATCACGACCAGCGATCACAATCGCTTCATTGCGCGCCATGCCTTCCTTGCGAAGATTATTGATGTGGTCAACCAGCACGATTCCATTGTTCACCACCACGCCTATGAGAATCATGATGCCGATTGATGCCATGAATGAAAAGGTTGTGCCGGTGGCGGCGAAGAACCAGAACACGCCGATCACTGAAAAACCAATAGAGGTGATGATAGACAGTGGATAAAGCATTGATTCGAACAGGGCCGCCATGACGATGAAGATCAGTGCGATACCCAGCAGGATATTCACCACCATGATTTGCTGGGTTTCATCCTCGCGTTGGAAGCCCCGGCCGAATTTCCAGCTGTATCCCGGTGGTAATTCAAAGGTCTCCATCACCGCTTCCACCTTGGGGCGGATCTCGTCAAGACCGGTTTCATCGGCAAGATTGCCGGAGATAACCACCGCAGTCTGTCTGTCCACACGGCGGATGGCCTGGGCTGCCGGAGCAATGTGGAAGGACGCCACGGTCCCCAGGGCAACACGTTCGCCCATGCGGTTATACAGGGGCAGGTCGGCAAGTTGCTCCACTGATTGCTTGTCGTCCTCCCGGAACGCCAGGCGCACGGGAATGTCGGCGCTCTCGCCCCGGTATTCGCGCAGGAGTTGCCCCCGCATTGCCACCGCAATGGCCGAGGCCACCTCACGGGTGGTCAGGCCCGCAGCCTCCGCCCGGTCACGGTCCACCGATACCCGGATCTCGCGTTCTGCGGTGTCGCTGTCGGGACGCAGGTCCTTGAGGCCTTCCACGCTGGAGAGTACCCGCACCAGGTCGCCGGTCAGCTGGTTCAGGTAGGCGGTGGAGTCACCCATGAGCTGGATGCTGAAGCCGCTGCCGCCGCCATCCTGGTCGAACTTGAAACTGGGTTTGCCAATGATGATTTCCGGCATGTCCTCTTCAATGCGCTTGATGACTTCCTTGGTGGGCAGGGTTGCCACATCCTCGTCGGTAAGCAAGATGACCATTTGAGCCCTTTCAAGATCAAAGTAGCTGTACACCGAGGCGATATTCAGCTCTTCCTGTCTGTTGAACAGGAACTCCTCGACCTTGTTGACTGCTGTTTCCATGGTTTCCAGCGAGTGCTGGCCTTCGATGTGATAATCCATGAACAGCCGGCGGGAGCTTTCCTGGGGGAAGGCGTCGAAATGCACCAGTTGCATGGGAATGAAACTGGTGCCCACGACAACCAGGATGCCCAGGGTGGTCCACCAGGGATGATTCTGGGTCCCGCGCAGCAGGTTCATGTATCCGACGCTGGCCCTTTGCATGAGATTGCTTTGTTTTGGCTCGGGCGGTGGCGGTACCCGGGCCGCCAGCATTGGCACCAGGGTCTGTGCGATCAGCAAGGAGGCCACCAGGGCGACAATAATGGTGATAGCCACGTGGCTGAGAAATACCGTGATGTCCACCTTGGCGCCAAACATGATTGGGGTGAAGACGATAATCGAGGTGGAGGTGCCGGCGATCACCGCCAGGCCCACCTCGTTTACCCCTTTCAGGGTCGCCGCTATGGGATTGTCCGGGTCCTTCTGCCGCTGGCGGAACACGCTTTCGGTGACCACCACGGCGTTATCGACCAACATACCTACGCCCAGCATCAAGCCCATCATGGACAGGATGTTGAGGGTCAGCCCGGTGAAATACATCACGCCCAGGGTGATCAACAAGGAGAAGGGTACCGATGCCGCCACGATCAGGGTGGTGGTTACCTGGCGCAGGAACAGGTAGAGCACAACGATGGCAAGTAAAGCTCCGGCCGCGCCTGCCGAGAGCAAATCATTCAGTGAGTCCTTGACGTTCTCGGCCTGGTTGTCCAGGTCGAAAATCTTGATGCCACGCATTTGCGGCAATTCACCGATCTTCGCCACCTCTTCCTTAACCCGGTCTGCCACCTCGACCATGTTGGCGCCGGTGGCCTTGTAGACATTCAGGCCGATCGCGAAGTTGCGGTCCAGGTGACGGCCGTAGTTACGTTCCTGGCCACGCATTTCTACTGTGGCGACATCCCGCAGTCGCAGATTCTGGTCGTTAATGGCCAGGTCGCGAATCTGCTCCAGGGAGGTGAATTCTCCCCGGGGCCGTACACTCAGCCGTTGCCCGGACTGGGTGATTCGTCCTGCACTGACGGAGAAATTGCTCTTTTCCAGCATCTGCAGAAGGGTGTTGATGTCCACGCCATGGGCCGCCAGCCGGTTGGAGTCCATCAGAATACGGATTTCCTTGGGTTCCACGCCCTGCAGTTCGGTGCGGGCGACACCTTCCAGACGTTCGATCCGTCTCTTGAGCAACCTGTCCAGCATCTCATAACTGTCGCTCAGGTCGCGGTCACTGGATACGCGCAGGGTCAGCATGGGTTGGTCGCTGGTGGAGCCGGTAAATACCAGTACCCGGGTGACATCCGCGGGCAGCTGGTCGCGAATGGCATCCACCTTCGCCCTGGCATCGATGCCCTTGGCCGATACCTCCTGCTCCCAGTCGAATTGCAGGAATATCTGCGCCATGTTTTCAGTGGAGGTGGAACGCATCTCCTTCACGCCGGGCAGGGTGGCCAGGGCCTCTTCGATGGGCCGGGTGATCAGTTCCTCGACCTCTTCTGGAGTGGAGCCCTGGTAAGGCACCTGGATGAATATACCGGGGAATTCGATGTCCGGGAGTTTCTCCAGGGGCAGCAGCTTGGTGGCAAGCAAGCCCACCAGCGCCAGGGCCAGGAAGAACATGACCGTGGTGACTGGTCTGCGTAGGGCGATCTCAGTATGTTTCATGACGCCTCCTTAGCTCAGACCTGGGTCACAGTGCCGGGCGCCGATTTCCAGACCTTCCTGTCCATCAGCGAATACACCACGGGGATCACAACCAGGGTCAGCACCGTGGAAACCAGCAGACCACCGATCACCGTGATGGCCATGGGTGTGCGAACCTCTGAACCCTCGCCAAAGCCGATGGCCATGGGTAACAGACCCAGTACCGTGGTCAGCGTGGTCATCATGATGGGCCGCAGCCGCGCCTTGCCTGCGTTGAGTATGGCCTGGTGTTTTTCCATGCCCTCGGCTTGCTGTTGATTGATCATGTCCACCAGGACGATAGCGTTATTCACGACGATGCCCGCCAGCATGATGACGCCAATCAGCGCCACCACATTCACGGTTGTGCCGGTCACGAACAGGGCAAGCACGGCACCTACCAGGGCAAGGGGAATGGTGAACAGGATCACGAAGGGATGAATCAGGGATTCAAACTGCGAGGCCATCACCAGGTAGACCAGGAATACAGCCAGGATCAGGGCAAATTGCATGGACTCAAACGAATCCGCCATTTCCTCGCTTTGGCCCGCTACGGTGGCGCCTATACCCGGGGGCATGGCAATGCCTGCCACCAGGGTCTGCAGTTCCTTGACTGCGGTGCCAAGGTCTCCATAACTGACGCTTGCACTGATAATCGCCACCCGCTCCTGGGCAACCCGGCGGATTTCCGAGGGGCCCCTGGCGAGGATGACATCGGCGACCGCGTCCAGGGTTACCGGACGGGCTGCAGCCGGGTTGACGATCAGTTTGCGAATGTCTTCCACCGAGGCTTGCTGGGTGTCAACGCTGCGCACCAGGACGTCGATTTTCTTGTCACGCCAGGTATAACGGGTGGCGAGTTCACCGCGCACATTGGCGACCACGCGGTTGGCAATGTCGCGGACAGGAAGGCCCAGCTTGGCGGCACGTTCCTGATCGAAAATGATCTGAATCTCCGGGCTGCCTTCCTCAATCGTGCTCTTGATGTCGGAATAGCGATCCGATCCCGACATGGCGCTGACGATCTGGGCGTTAATCCGCGTCAGCTGTTCCAGGTCATACCCGGAAATCTGGATTTGCAGGGGCTCGCTGAAGCTGAACAGGGAAGGCCGCGAGAACTCGTACTGCAACCCTGGTAACTGGCCCATTTCTGCACGCATGGCGTCCATGACCCGATTCTCGGCGGCGCGGTCAGCACCCATTTCCAGGGTGATGGCGATGCTACCGGTATGCTCGCCCGAATCTACCGGACTGGCGTCCAGGCGGTTTCCGGTGCCCGCCACCGAGTAACTCATGGCGACCTGGTCCAGTCCGCCCGTGCGTTTTTGAATATCCAGCACGGTCCTGTCGGTTTCGGACAGGGGGGAGCCAGGAGGTAGTCGTATATCCAGGGTGAATTCGCCCTGGGACAACTGGGGTATCAGTTCGGTGCCAAGGCGCGGGACCAGGCCCATGGTCAGCACAAATACCACCACGGCAATCATCGATACCAGGCCACGGTGATTAAGGGCCCAGTTGAGTATGGAGGGGTAAACCCGGGCTGTCGCATCATAGGCGCCACGCAGGATTATCGAGGGAACCAGCAACAGCTTTCCAAATACCCAGCGGACGGCGCCAAACACCCAGCGGAACAGACGGACGAAAAAGGCGGTTCCCCGGGTGAAGCGACCCGGGGGGGTCTCGTCAATCTGATCCGCGTACCGTTGGTTGGCGCCCAGTGCGGCCATCATCGGGATCAGGGTCAGGGCAACCACCAGGGAAAACGCCAGGGCGAAGGACACGGTGAGCGCCTGGTCCTTGAACAATTGGCCGGCCACGCCGCTGATGAAAATCATCGGGAAGAACACGGCTACCGTGGTCAGGGTGGAAGCGGTGACCGCCATGGCCACATCGGCAGTTCCCGAGCGGGCAGCTTCCAGGGTATCCATGCCTTCCTCTCGCTTGCGAACGATGTTCTCCAGCACGACGATGGAATTATCCACAAGCATACCCACAGCCAGTGCGATACCACCCAGGGACATGATGTTCAGGGTTACGTCGCTGGTGTACATGAGCAGGAAGGTGCCGATCACGGACACCGGAATGGCCAGGCTGATGATCAGGGTGGCCCGGGCGTCCCGCAGGAAGCCATAGAGCACGATGATGGCCAGCAGGCCGCCGCCCAGCGCCGCTGAGGTGACCTGGCTGATGGCCGCCGAGATGAAGGTGGACTGGTCGTAAACGGTGCTCAGTTCCATGTTCTCAGGCAGGGACTCGCGCACCCGCTGAAGTTGCCCCTTGAGTTTTTGAGCGACCTGAACGGTGTTGGCATCGCCTTCCTTGTACACCGCCAGTTCCACCGATTCTCTTCCGTCTACCCGGGTGATGGCCTCACGTTCCCTGTAGCCCTGGGTGACGCTGGCCACATCCCTAAGGTAAACCGGCCGTCCTTCCACGTTGGCCACGATGGAGTCAGCCATCTGTTCCACTGAGGTGAATTCGTTAATGGTCCGCACCAGGAAGCGCTGGCTGCCCTGTTCCAGGCGACCGCCTGAGAGATTGACGTTCTCGGCCCTGAGTCGGGCAGCGATCTGGTCGATGCTAAGGCCAAGCTGGGAGAGCCGGTCCTGGTCCACCTGGACCTGGATTTCGTCTTTGAGTCCGCCGCTAACTTTCACGGCTGCAGTGCCTTCCACCGCTTCCAGGTCGGTCTTTAACCTGTCCTCGGCGAGCCGGCGCAGGGCCTTGAGACGGCCCTCGCTGCTCTGGGCGCTGCCTTCTTCTGCTTTCTCTCTCAGGGCCAGGCGAAGGATGGGTTCATTGGAGGGGTCAAAACGCAGCAGCATCGGCCGGCCGGCTTCAAGCGGCAGCATCAGCAGATCGAGTTTCTCCCGGACATCCACTCCCGCGATATCCATGTCCGTGCCCCAGAGAAACTCCAGGATCACATCAGACTGGCCCGATCGGGACACGGATCTTACCAGACGAACATTCTTGATGATGCCAACGGTTTCCTCGATTGGCTTGGTGATGAGGTTTTCCACTTCCAGTGGTGCACCACCGGTAAGTTCGGTGCGAATTGTAATAGTGGGGTAGGAGATATCTGGCAGAAGATTCAACTTCAGGCGTGATAATGACACCATTCCAAACAGCACGATGGCCACGGTAAACATCGCAATGGTGACTCTTCTTTCGGTGGCGATTTCGATCAACCGGCGCATAGTTATTCCCTGTCTGGTTTATGGGAAGCCCTGGCCGCCCATTGATCTGTTTATTATTTGTCGCTTGTGTCGTCGTCGCTTTCGGGCTGTGGAGTTTCCTCGGTTGCCGCGTCCGCTGATTCGTTGACCACATTGAGCTTGGCGCCGTCCTTGAGACCCGCCTGGCCCAGGATGACAAAGCGGTCCTCATCGCTCAGACCGGCGAGTACCTCCACCAGTCCTTCCCTGACGATACCGGTGCTAAGTATTCGCCTGACGGCCACGCCGTCCTCGACCACGAACACGGCTTCCTCATCACTGCTGGCCACAATGGCCTCCCGCGGGATCAACAGCGCGTTGTCGTGTACCTCGTGTACGATGTGCACCCGTCCAAACATGCCGGGCTTGAGATTGCCCGTCAGGTCTTCCACCTCAATGGTGATTTTGAAGGTGCCGCTGGCCGGATCGATGATGGGGCTGACCCTGGCTACGCTTGCGGGGAAGGTTTTCCCTTTCAAGGCGTCAACTTCAATCAGCGAGGGTTGGCCGGCGCGAATTTTTCGATATTCCTTTTCCGGCGCGTGCAGGTAAATGATCAGCGGCTTCAGTGTGGTGACGCGAAAGGTCTTGTCGTTGGCGTTGAGGGTATTACCGACCTTGATGTAGCGAACCGAAACCACGCCGTCTATCGGCGCCCTGAGTTCCACGTACGACAGCTCCAGTTTGGCCCGGTCATACCCGGCCTTGAGAGCGTCCAGTTCATATTTGATATTTTCGAAAGCGCCGACGCTTACAAGGCCTTTTTCATGCAGATCAAGGTTGCGATTGTATTCGCGATCCAGCTTTTTCATGTTTGCTTCGGTTTGCGCAAGCTCAAGCCGCAGACGGTCCCCGTCAAGGACGGCCAGGACCTGGCCCGCCTTAACCTGGTCACCTTCCTCGGCCAGGATCTTGCGAACCTCACCCCCAACCTTGGCGATCACATCTGCCTCGGCGAATGCTTCTATTGCCGCCGTGCCTGAATAGCTTGCCAACATGGAACCCCGGGTAGGGCTTGCGACTTCGACCGGGACAGGCGGCGCTTCTTCTTTTTCGTCCCCGTCTTTTTTTGCGTCAGGGTTATTGCCCTGGCATCCGGTCAGTACCAGCACACTCAGGAGAAACAGACTCAGGAACTTTGGGGTCTGCATGTAGGCTTCCTTTGTTAATCGTATTGGTTGAAGGGCTAATTTATTATACGCGTCTCTGCTCAGCCGGCAGTAAGCCGGGTATCCCCGGCAGCGGCCACCGGTGTACCGTCCCGCAGGCCGCGGCCACCGGATACGATTACGGTTTCATTGCTTTGCAGTCCACCCAGTATTTCCGTCATGCCCGCATCGGTGATTCCGGTCTGGATGACGCGGCGCCTGGCTTCGCCGTCAGTCACGACGTAGACCACCGCATCGGTATCTTCGATAACGATAGCCCGCTCCGGGAGCAGCAAGGCGTTGTCGTGGCGGTCATAGGCAATCAGAACCCTGGAATACATTCCTGCTGCGATATCGCCCTGGCTTGCAGCGATCGAAATCTGCATCCGGAACGTGCCGGTTGTAGGGTCCACCGTGGGGCTGATCCGGGACACCACGGCATCCTGTTCCAGGCCGGGCAGGGCATCAAACTGCAAGGATGCGGGCTGGCCAACGGCGAACTTGCCCAGTTCAGACTGGGGAACCTGGATGCGCGCCAGTAGTGAATCGGGGTCGGTGATCCACATGACCGGGTCGCCCGGGTTGACGCTCTGGCCGGGCTTGACCAGTCGGTTGACCACGATTCCTGAAATCGGCGCGGTGATCATGGTGTAGCTGTACTGAAGCCTGGCCAGGTCATGGGAGGCTTGTTGCGCCTCCAGGCGGAATTTCAAATCTTCGAAGTTGGTAGCCGCCACCAGGCCCTTCTCGTGCAGTTCTACCTGGCGCCGGTATTCTTGCTCGAGTTTGGCCAGGTTTGCCGCACTTTTCAGGGCGTCCAGGCGCAGTCTCTCACCGTCCAGGGTGATCAGCAGATCACCAGCGGTGACGTACTGGCCTTCCTCAACGTGGATCTGGCGTATCTCACCGCCCGCACGGGCGCTGACCAGGGCCTCGTTATCAGCTTCCAGGTTGGTGGTGGCCAGGTAGCGGGCGGATATGCTGCCCGTGACCGGCTGGGCCAGTTCTACGGGCAGAGGGGCCTGTTTGGCCATGTTCTGATCCAGTTCCACTGCTTCGCCTGTACCGCAGGCTTGCAGTAACGGCAATGCCAAAAAACTTAACGCGGTGATTAATTGTTGAATTTTCATGGTGTTACTCATCCCTCTACATCATTTCGACGGTAATCTTATAGAGTCGTCTAGTGTTGTAGTTGAGTATAACACTAACTAATCTAATAGCAAGTCGAAATTCTTGTAGCCAGGGAATCTCGCAATTGGATAGTGACCTGTTTAATCAGCGTACGGTTATGTGACACTGCTCTTGAGGGGAAGTTTCAGAATTTTTGGCCAGACAATAAAAAGGGCCGGCACAGTGCGCCGGCCCTTCAAACTCTGGGTTGGTTAATTATTTACCGTGGTCTTGGCCGCCTGCGCTTTCCATGGCTTCTGCGATTCGAGATTGATCATGTCGATCACAATCTGGGCCGCCTCATCGAGAATTACATCGGGCTCGTTCTCATCGCCGTCAACCAGGTCAGGCATGATCTGGTCATGAGCCTGACTTACCTCAGGATCCAGGCTGTTGTCATCGGGATCCACAGAGGGATCCGCTGAAAGCTCGGCGGTGTCTTCACCGCGGTCTGCCTTGAGCTTGTCTCTCTCGGCCTTACGCACATCCAGGTTCAGTGATACCGATTTGCGCTCACGGGCTTCCTTGAAGGCGTCTATCTCGCCCAGCAATTCCTGGTAGGCCTTGTCACTGGCTGCCCGGGCAATGTGGCTTTGATTCAGGCGGGGCAATTCTTCGCTCAGTGCGGTATCGCCGGCCTTGAAGTTAGTGGGAGAAATCTGGTCCCATGGCATGGCGGTTTTCTGTGAACTCTCGCCGATCAGTTCCGGATCAATTGCCGAGGCAAGCTCAATGTCCGGATTCACGCCGCGGTTTTGCGTGCTGCCGCCTGTTACCCGGTAGTACTTGGCAATGGTCAATGTCAGCTGGCCAAAACCGGGGCTGTCGGCACGTTTGTAGCGGTCCAGGCTGAACAGGTTCTGAACCGAGCCCTTGCCGAAGGTCTGCTGTCCGACGACCACGCCGCGCCCATAATCCTGTATTGCTGCGGCGAAAATCTCTGAGGCAGAGGCGCTGAAACGATTTACCAGTACCGCCAGTGGGCCGTCATAAGCGACCTCGGGATCGGAATCCTTGAGAATCTCGATGCGACCGTTGGTATGACGCATCTGAACCACCGGTCCGTTACCGATAAACAAGCCGCTCAGGGACTGAGCCTCGCGCAGGTGACCGCCACCGTTGTTACGAAGGTCCAGCACCAGGCCGTCTATGCCCTCGGCCTTGAGTTCCTCGACCAGCCTGCGGACATCCCGGGTGGTACTGGTGTAGTTTTCGTCGCCCTCGATCAAGGCCTGGTAGTCCAGGTAGAAGCTTGGGACTTCCACTACGCCAATACGCAGGGTCTTGTCCCCTCGTGGCAACTCGACAATTTTTTTCTGGGCGGCCTGGGCCTCCAGCTTGATCTTGTCGCGGGTAAGTTCCAGGACGAACTGAGCAGAACCCGGTGCGGCATCAGCGGGGAGAATATCCAGCCTGACCTGTGAACCTCCGGGGCCGCGAATCAGCTGGACCACGTCGTCGAGTCGCCAGCCGATAACGTCCACCATTTCCTCGCCTTCCTGGGCAACGGCGGTAATTCGGTCATTTTGTTTCAGCGTGCCATCAATGGCTGCAGGACCACCCGGGATCACATTCATGATCGTCACATAGTCGTCAATAAGCTGCAGGGATGCGCCAATGCCGTCATAGGACAGGCTCATCTGAATACGATATTCCTCGGTGTTGCGCGGGGACATGTAACTGGAATGCGGATCCAGGATATGTGTGAACGAATTCATGTAGATCTCGAACACATCGTCAGGCTTTACCTGGGTAATCCTGGTCAGTACTCTCTCGTAGCGCTTGCTGAGGACCTCACGGATTTCGTCCCAGGGCTTTTCGGTCAGCACCAGGCTCAGGGCGTCGTTCTTGACTCGCTTGCGCCACAATTCGTTAAGTTCTGCATCGCTTTTGGCCCAGCTCGCATCGGTTCGATCGTATTCGTATTCTTCATTCAGGCTGAAGTCCGGTTCGGTTTCCAGGCTCTTCAGTACAAAGTTCAGCCTTTGGGTCGCTCGGGTTTGATAAATGTCGAACATCCGGAAGGCGATATCGACCTGGCCGGTGCGCAGGCTGTCATCGAGCTGAAAGCGTCCAGGCTCAAAGCGTTCGATGTCTTCGGCCAGGAAATACATTTTGCTCGGATCCAGGGACTCCAGGAACTGGTCGAAGGCCTTGGAGGAGAACTCGTTGTCCAGGGGAGCCTGTTCGTAGTGATATCTCTCGGAGAGGGCATACACGGCCCTGGCAATTTCACTATGCCTGGCCTCCGGCATCAGGGCCTTGTGAGCAGTCTCGTTGGTGAGCGCTGCGCCTGCCGCCAACCAAGGTGCCGCGCATAACGCCAAAATGGTGATATGTCGCGTGAAGCTCCTTGCTAATCCTGACCGCATAATTTCTTTGCCTCTGTTCGTGCCCGTGAGTCTGGGTATAGTGTGTATCGCTGGTTCGTGTACGTCGTTTACCGCTGGTCCGTAAAGAATGATGGGGTTGCCGGCGTGTCGATTCAAGGTTATTTATACCAGACGATTAGAAATCCGTGGCAGGCAATCAAACTTCTATGCAACCTATCGCCATCATTACAGGGATCTTCCTGGGCTCCAGCGCGGCAATTGCCTCTGGACTGGCCGTCGTTTTGTTCATTTACTGGCTCTTGCTGGACGAATATCCCCGGCTGGAGGCGGAAATGCCCGCCTTGCTTGAAAGTTCAGGAATTTTTCTGGTCATGACAGTCATCTGCGCGGTCAGCTTCATAGGGGTCATCAAAATGCGCCCGTGGAGATGGACGGCCCAGGCGGCAATGTGGGCCTCATTTCTCGGGGTTGCCTACTATTACTGGCCGTAGATCGAAGGCAGTTCTCAATTGGCTGCCAGGATAGCGTAGGGGTCATTGATAACCGGCCGCGCATTGAGCTTGTCGCTTCTGCTGCTGCCTTTGTTTTCGCTGGAACCTCGCTGGCGCTTTTGGCGGATATTGATGCCTGCGATACCATCCCGGCTGATGCCCAGGTAGAGTTTGGCTGAGCGGTTTTCCCAGAAGGTGATCAGCGACAGGTCCTGCAGGCCGCGAATCTGCCCGGCCAGGGTGGAGTTGTCCTGGAAGGCGATCTTGTCGATGTCCCACTGGGTTGGTCCAATAGGGTGAACCCCTGTCGGTGTGTTGAAATCGGTGGTGGGACCTGTCTGGCTGGAGAGATGTTCTATTGCCACCAGGCTAAATTTTTTCGGGTAACTGAACAGATGGCCTACAAGTTTCTGGGCGCTGTCTTTAAGGCAGGACCCCTGGCAAGCCTTGTTTGACTTGCTACTATGATCCTGGGCAACAGCGGGCTGTGTTCCCAGCATCGCCAGGACGGAAAGGACCGGAATGATCCTTCGACAAATTAAGCCCTTAATCTGTTCCATGGCTTGATCGTATCGGTGGTTTCAGCATATAGATGTGACTGGAATCACAATCCGGACTAGTTTAAATAAGTCGAAATGCCAGCCAGGCCAGTAAATACAAGGATTTAGCGTTATGTTGAATTGGAAATTAATCGTGCTAGCGGTGTTAGCAACCCTCGTGTCGCCACTGGCGGTCGGAGCGGATTTGCTGGTGAAAAATGTGCGAGGGATAACCCCGACCGAGACAGGCACTGAAGAGTTTTCCTGCATGACCGTGACCGCCGGCCGGGTGGAAGCCCTGGGTTCTGGCGAGCAGTGTGACGGCTTTGAGGCCGGGGAAGTGGTGGATGGTGGTGGCCATGGATTACTGCCGGGGCTGATTGATGCCCACGGCCATGTGCTCTGGCTGGGTCTTGCCCATGCAAGGGTGGACCTGGTTGGCACAAAGAGTCTTGAGGAAGCGTTGCAGAGGGTGAAGCGCTTTGCCGAAGAGCATCCCGACCATCCCTGGATACTGGGGCGTGGCTGGAATCAGGAGCACTGGCCGAAACGGGTATTTCCCAGCGCCGCGGACCTGGACTCGGTGGTCAGCGATCGACCGGTTTGGCTGGGCCGGGTGGATGGGCATGCGGGATGGGCAAATTCTGCTGCGTTAAAGGCCTCAGGGGTGACCCGACAGACAGAGGATCCTCAGGGCGGAGTGATTGTTCGAGACGAGCAGGGTAATCCCAGCGGCGTAATGGTGGATGCTGCCGAGTCATTGGTGGAAGTGCATGTACCTGCATTGACCATGTCACAGCGAACAGAGGCGCTGGCACTGGCGACGGAGAAACTCGCCGAATTCGGGCTGACCAGCGTGCATGATGCCGGTGTAGATCCGGCCTCGCTGGAGGCCTACAAGGAACTGGCGCGCAATGGCGGCCTGGCAATTCGCATCTATGCGATGCTGTCGGGCTCGGACTATGCGGATGGAGAGCCCCCGTATCCCTTCGTTATTGGGGAACAACGATTGCTGGTGCAAAGCATCAAGCTCTACATGGATGGCGCGATGGGTAGTCGGGGCGCTGCCTTCCTGGCTCCCTACAAGGACGATCCTGAAAACACGGGGTTGTTGTTCATGCAGCCTGAACAGATAGATGCACTGGTGGCCAAGTGGTCGGGCGCCAACTACCAGGTCAATGTCCATGCTATTGGCGACAAGGCCAACAGGGTGGTGCTGGACGCGTTTGAGAAGCTCGATCCTGCGGACCGCACGCGCTTGCGTCATCGAATTGAACACGCCCAGGTGGTAACGCCCGAGGACCTTAAGCGGTTTGCGCCGCTGGGTGTCGTGCCTTCCATGCAGCCGGTTCATGTCAGCAGCGACTGGCAGATGCTGGGTGAGAGACTGGAGGAGGAGAGACTGGTGGGTGGCTATGCCTGGAATGCCTTGCTCGAATCGGGCAGCCGTATTGCCGCCGGCTCGGACTTCCCGGTGGAATCAGCCAACCCCATGCTGGGGCTGTATGCCGCAGTTACCCGCCTGGATATGCAGGGCAAACCTGATGGGGGATGGCATCCTGATCAAAAAATGAGTCGCGAGCAGGCGCTGCGGGCATTTACCCTCGATGCTGCCTGGGCTGCTCACCAGGAACAGGAACTGGGGTCACTGGAAAAAGGCAAGCTGGCGGACTTTATCCTGGTAGACAGGGATATGTTTTCCGTACCCGCAGAGCAAATCAAGGACCTGAAGGTTCTTGAAACCTGGATAGCCGGGGAAAAGATTTACTCAGGAAAATAGGCGCCGGTAACGGCAAGCCGGGGAAAAAAGTGCGGCAGAATCAATCCTGATTCTGCCATTTTTCCCAAATTTTGCTGCGGTCGAAGACACCCGTGTCGTAAGGATCAAAGCCCCCCGCTGACTTGTCATCTTCAAGACCAAGTTCTGGCGCATCCAGCACATTCAAGACCTTTACGGCCTCCGCTTTTCGGGATACTCGGGGAGCAGCCGTAACGGTCGCCTCCGGTTTGTCCTGAGCGGTAGTCTTGGGTTTTTTGCGCTTAAGCGGCCACATCTGTCGAATCCCTCTGTTCTCAATATGTTGCGCCAACTCGCGGCGCTATCGAAATATACCCTTCCTGTGACTTATAGATTATCCATATACTCTAAAAATGGTGTGAACGGCTTCACATTTACCGAATTATGTCTGATCGACAGTTTCTCTGTCTCCAGCGCGCCTGAACAGGTAAGTGACCAGGCGCATCCAGATAACAAGCAGATACGGGGCAAACAACATAGTCCACGGGACCGGATCGGCGGCTACCAGGTCCTTCCAGAAGTTGCCAAAGAAGGTCCCCAGGCCGGCTCCCTCGGCATAGTCGCCGAACAGCGCCTGGCCTACCAGGAAGACCAGGACAGGCTCAAGAAGCGCTCCCACCACCAGGGCAGGTACCAGGTATGCCAGTTCTTTTTTCCAGTTCATAAGTGCCTATCAGGTGTTTATGGCTGGAACGCTAGAAGAATGCGGCCAACATTGCAAGACGGCGTCATCGACCAACGGCCCTGTTTGCACGGGAATTTCCCATGCTATGCTCGGCGATTGTCAGCTGCGGTCATACAAAGGTAGTGCATGGAAAGGGTAAAGAGCTGGTTCAGACGGCAGGTTGAGAATCCCCAGGTAGTCAGCCTGTTGCTGATCGTCGTCTTTATTGCATCGGTGTTCTATTTCGCCGGTAACAGCCTCGCGCCCGCGCTCGCCGCGATTGTCATCGCGTACTTGCTGGACGGATTGGTTGGGCATCTGCGCCGGTTTGGGATTCCCAGGTTTCTGTCCACACACGCGGTGTACCTGGTGTTCATCGCCTCCCTTTTGCTAGCGGTTTTTCGCTTGTTGCCGATGCTCTTTCGGCAGTTTTCCCAATTAGCGCAGCAAGTGCCATCCATATTGGCCAAGGCGAAAGAATTACTGATGGCATTGCCGGCCAGATACCCCGCCACGGTAACCGAGGATACGGTCTCGCAAATCATGTCGGGCCTGACGGCCGAATTTGGCAGGCTGGGTCAGGCGCTGGTGTCTTATTCGCTCAGTTCTGTGTTGTCCCTGTTCGCGGTGGTGGTTTACCTGATTCTGGTTCCACTCCTGGTTTATTTCATGATCAAGGACAAGGCAAGAATCATCGAATGGTTTGCGGGTTTCCTGCCCCAGGACCGGCAACTGACCAGCGCCGTGTGGATTGAGGTCAACAAGCAGATTGGTAATTACGTTCGCGGCAAGTTTATTGAAATCCTGGTAGTAGGGTCAGTTACCTTCGTGGTGTTTAAGATCCTTGGACTGCAATACGCCTTGTTGCTGGGCGCGCTGACCGGGCTGTCCGTCCTGATTCCCTACGTGGGTGCTGCGGCGGTAACTGTGCCTGTGGCCCTGGTAGCATTTGCCCAGTGGGGCATCCAGGCTGATTTTTACGGGGTGGTGGTGGCCTACCTGATCATCCAGGCCCTGGATGGCAACCTGCTGGCCCCCTTGCTCTTTAGTGAGGCCGTGAACCTGCACCCGGTGGCGATTATCGTTGCCATCTTGTTCTTTGGCGGTATATGGGGTCTGTGGGGAGTGTTTTTTGCGATCCCCCTGGCGACAGTGATCCAGGCTGTGTTGCAGGCATGGCCGCGACCTGGCGCCGCCGACCAGCCCCCGGACCTGCCAGCAGATGCGGGTCAGCCCGGCGGGTAATTTCGATTTGCTATTCCTGTACCTGCCTGAGCCACCACTGGAGAAATTCGTCGAAGGTGAAATAGCGGGGGTCCTGCCTGGTAGTCTGGGAAAAGGTCAGTCGAAGATCCGCTGCGCTGGGAAATTGTCCCAGGCTGGCCAGTACCTGCCGGAAGCCTTCCATGTCCACCAGTTCCTGTTGTTTCGGCGTCGAGTCAGCGAAGGTGGCCTTTAGTTGTTTTATCGTTGTCTGGCCTGCGTCGGCCGTGGGAAGGCTGGCGCCATGGATGCCCCACCATTTTAGAAACTCAACCTGGTCGATAAGTCCGTTCCGGTCAGAATCAATATCATCGAATGCCCTGGCCACCACGTCGGCTGTTCGCTGCAAGCCCTGGGTCTTCAGCATGCGGTGAAATTCGTCACGATCGATCAATCCATTGTTGTCCTGGTCGATGAGCTTGAAATACTCCAGTAAAGCTGGCCGATCCATTGAGTTCCCCGGTTGCCCTGGTTGGTTTTCTGCATTCTATCCGAAAGCGGGTGTCGGAATAAAAGGGTACGCCTGGCTTGAAAATTTCCTGGCTTGCCCCAACACAGGCAACAAATGTATATAGACTCGGTAAGACCGAGTTGTTCGCCAGATCACAATACGCCGAGGAACACCAAATGTTTAAACGTGTCGCTCTATTCCTGATCACCAACCTGGCCGTCATTACGGTGCTGGGCATTGTGCTCAACCTGCTTGGGGTTGACAGCATGCTTGCCGAAAACAATGTGGACATGAACATCCAGGCGATGCTGATCATGTCGGCGGTGATCGGGTTCGTGGGTTCGTTCATATCTCTGGCCATGTCCAAGTGGTCAGCCAAGCGGATGACGGGCGCCCAGGTCATCGAGACGCCCCGAAATGAAATGGAAAGCTGGCTGGTGGCAACGGTGGCCCGCATGGCGGAAACGGCGCATATCGGGATGCCGGAAGTGGCTATCTTTGATTCGCCGCAACCCAATGCATTCGCCACGGGCATGAACAAGAACAAGGCACTGGTCGCAGTCAGCACCGGTTTGCTGCGGAATATGCGGCGAAATGAAGTGGAGGCGGTACTTGGTCACGAGGTGGCCCATGTGGCCAACGGCGACATGGTCACGCTGGCGCTGATACAGGGCGTGGTGAATACCTTCGTGATATTCCTGTCCAGGGTTATCGGCCATGTGGTGGACCGGGCGGTGTTCAAGACCGAAAGAGGCTACGGTCCGGGTTACTACATCGTTTCGATCATCGCGCAGATTGCGCTGGGTATCCTGGCCAGTATGGTGGTGGCCTGGTTCTCAAGGAAACGGGAGTTCCGCGCCGACGAGGGTGGCGCCTACCTGGCCGGCCGTGAAAACATGATTGCTGCCCTGGAGCGCCTGGGCCAGCCCACCACCGACGCCCAGTTGCCAGACCAGTTGGAAGCAATGGGGATTTCCAGTGCGGAGCAACGCGGATTAAAGCATCTTTTCATGTCCCATCCGCCGCTGTCTGTTCGGATTGAGACATTGAGGAAGGCAGGCTAAAGTCTGCCCTGAGTTTGCAAAGGAGCGCCAGGTGAAATATCTGCATACCATGGTCCGGGTCAGCAACCTGGATGAGTCACTGGACTTTTACGTCAACAAGCTGGGTCTCAAGCAACTGCAACGCAAGGATTACGAGAAGGGTCGGTTCTCGCTGGTCTTCCTGGCGGCGCCGGGAGACGAAGACGCCCAGTTGGAGCTGACCTACAATTGGGACCCGGAAGAATACTCCGGGGGCAGGAACTTTGGCCACCTGGCCTACCGGGTAGAGAATATCTATGAGACGTGCAAGTCCTTGATGGATGCCGGTGTGGTGATCAATCGCCCGCCCCGGGACGGACACATGGCATTCGTGCGATCACCGGATGGTATATCCATCGAGTTACTCCAGGCAGGTGGCGCCCTGGAGCCGGCAGAACCATGGGCGTCCATGGCAAACACCGGCCAGTGGTAGCGACGCGTCTTGTGTTGTGTCCATTGCCGATTCTGTGTCCAGTGGTGTAACGTTTTGACTAGAAGCTATCGGACGGGAATATGTGGGGATCGTTAGGCAAGCCAACTGAGTCGCTGCTTTATCATGGCATTGACAGTGATGTGTTCTCGCGCCTGCGGGAACGACTGTCCGGTTACGGGGTTGCGGTGGAGCACACGCCCCACGGTCGGTTAAGCGCCTTTGGCGTCAGCGGCGAATACCAGTGGGAGGAGAGCGATGAAACCCTGGAGATTCGCATTTTCGACCGCCCGTTCCTGGTCCCACACCATTTGATTGCGTCCTATTTCAGAGAGGCCGTTGAAGAGGCCGGCGGGCGACCAGCCTGACTTTGCCCGGTTTTCGGGTCATTTTCTTCTAGATTTATGTTAAATGTCGGCGGTCCGCGACAGGTGCGGGCGTTAGACTGTGGGCAGTACTATTGATTTTTATTGACCGCAAGGACCCTCCGTTTTGGAGGTTGAGCGCGGCCATAGTGGGGAAAAAGGATGAACAAATTAAGAAACCTCGGCAGCTTGGTATTTCCTGCCGTTTTAATTTCGTTGTTATTGGGTGGCTGTGGCGGATCGTCGAGTAGTCCGGAGGCTCTCCAGCCCCAGGATCCGGGTGTGGGCCAGGTGGCCCTGCTGTTTACCGATCTTCCCAGCGAGGATTTTGACCAGATATTGATTCGGTTTGACGAGGTAAGCCTGTTGGGGGACGAGGGTCACCAGGTGATTTATCCCCAGTCGGCGGATGACGGCGTAATGGAAATTGACCTGTTGTCATTGCGCCAGGTCTCCGATGTGGCGTTCATTCGCGAAGTCCCGGCGGGCATGTACAGCAAGGTTCGTTTGCACCTGACCGGTATCGACCTGGTGAAGGAAGGGGTGGCCACCTCGGTAGACCTGGTGGCCAACGGCAAGCTGGACCTCAACCCCAGGGGTGAGTTCGAAGTTCGTGGCGGCCAGATGCTGTTCATTGCACTGGACATCGACGCGAACCGCTCCTTCCAGGCTCACCAAAGCGGTAATGGCCGTTGGCATTTCCGCCCGGTGGTCTTTATGGACATCTTTGGTGACTACGACGTGGAACGCCTGATGCGGGTGTTTGGTGAGGTTATCGCGGTGGATTCCACGGCCATGACTTTTGATCTGTGTCCCGTCGGGATGATTTCCCAGATGGGTGCGGGCATGGGTATGTCGGCTGAGCACAGCCAGTGCATCACGGTGTTCCCGGGTGACTCAGGCGTATTTAGCCCGGAAGATGGCACGGACCTTGGTTTTGGGGCCCTGAAAGTGACTGAGCCCGCCCAGCAGCTCACCATGATCGGTCATTTCAGGACATCGATGGGTATGGAAGCCGGTGCCATGAGCGAGTTCGATGCGGTGGTCATCGAGTTGGGTGATGAAGCGGCTTTCGCACGGCTGGGCGGCATGGCCCTGGGTGGCCCCGCGGACTACGGCACCGAGCCTGGCACCCAGGTATTTGATTGGGCCGTGCGTTCAGGCCAGAGTCTGCCAGAGGGAACTGTCGTGACCGCCCAGCTCCAGGCCAAGACAGCTATCTTCGATAGCGAAGGTAACGAATTCGTTGATGGCTCAGCAATTCAGCAGGGCGTGACCGGTATGGTCGACGGGATTGATGATTCAGGATTGTTCAGGTCGTCCCTGGTGGTGCTGGATGCGCTGAATGCCGGCGATGAGCAATTATCGGGCACGGTTGCCGATCCGATTGTGATCGGAGAGAGCTTTGCGCTCATCACGGAAACCACGACAGAAACCATCTGTGTTGCTGCTGATGCCGAGATTCTCAAGCTGGAAAGCCTGGATGATGGCAGTGGCCCGGTAGTTACCCTGAGTCCCGCCGACTTCGATGAGATTGCGGTTGATCAGAACGTGGAAGTGACCGGCGCAACAAGTGAAACGGCTGCTTGTACATTCGATGCACGAATCGTCATTATCGACTTGATTCCTGCAATATAAATCGATCGTTCGATTGTTTGAGAAAGCCCCGCCTTGTGCGGGGCTTTTTCGTTCCTGGCGTAAGACCTGGACAAGGTGCAACTTGGCCTGACCGGTAGGCGAGAAATTTAACGGAACCAATTGAAGCGGGTTGCCTCTAACCCTCTTGAGAAAAGCAATAACCTCTTATGGAAGGGAAAGAGCATGAAATTCAGAATGATTGTCGGCCTGGTATTGGCCATGGTGTCGGCCTCAGTTCTCGCATCGCCCAAGGACCGGGTCTTTGAGCAGGTCCTGGAGCTTGATGGGGAGAAGCGCGTCTTGATTGATGGCGGCGTGGGTACCATCGATGTGCGTGCCAGTGAGGACCAGAAGATTTATGTCTTTCTTAAAGTCGAGCCGGATGATGATTCCAATTCCCTGGACGAGGACGGCATGGCGGCCATGGAACTGGACATTGACCGGACAAGTCGCAGGGTAAAGCTGGAACTGGATTTACCCAGTGGCGTTGATGTCGAGGACGTTCAGGAACACTGGGAAGTTCGCATTCCCCCAGGCGTGGAGACGGAACTGGAACTGGGTGTTGGCCAGCTGGATGTGCGAGGACTTACCGGTGGTTTGCTGATATCGGTGGGCGTCGGTGAGTTAAACGTGGACATCCCCTCCGGTCCAGTGGAAGTGTCAGTAGGTGTTGGTGATGTCGAAATTATCCAAACCAAGGCCAATATCGGCACCGTTCGTGTTGATACGACGGTGGGCGATGCCCGCCTGCGGGTGAATGGCGAGCGCATCGAAGGCTCCAGTCATTTCGGGATTGGGAACCGGATCAAGTTCAAGGGCGACGGCCAGGACGAGATAGAAGTCAGCGTGAAAGTTGGCGAGGTGAAGGTCGAACTGGATAGCCAGTAGGCGGTCTTTTACGTCAGCCGGAACAACAGCAAGCTCAGGTCATCGGGCTTGCTGGGGTCTTCCGGCCGGGGTTCCAGCATCCGCTGCCGTGCCATCGCCGCCAGCTGCGCCGCAGACTCGGACAAGGGGCCTCTGCGCATGATGTCGACGATTTCCTGTTGCCGCAGATTATCGAACAGGCCGTCAGTGGCGACCAGCACAGTATCTTTCTTGGCCAACAGCTGGGTCTTGCCCACCTCGATTCGCATTTCGCTGTCGCCGATGAAATTTGACACCAGGTGACGATGCTCGTGAAACAGGGCCTCCGAGGCATCCAGGAATCCTGCCTCAACGGCGAAGCCGGTTGGGGAGTGGGGAATGGTTTCGAGTTTGACCTTGCCGCGCTGCCCGACAATCAAGGCCGCTGAATCCCCGACGTGATAAGAACGGAAGTTGTCCTGGTCCACGGCGACGATGGTCAGGGTGGTTGCCGACCCATTGCCCAGGTCCAGCACTGATCGCTGGGCCGCTTCGATGCCGTTTAGCACCGCGGTACGCAGTAGCAGGGACTGCTTGCGGGACTCGCTCAAGGAGTTCGACAGGGCCTGCATGGCGGTTGACGAGGCCCTGTGACCGGCAGGCATGCCGCCGGCGCCATCTGCCACTGCCAGCACGATTGCATCCGGGCCATAGCTTGCGGCAAATGCGCAGTCTTCATTGGGTCCTTCCCGTCCCGGGGCGGGAATACAGGTCCCGGCTACCGAGCCCTGGGAAATATCTATACCCAGGGGGCCAGGCTCCTGGCTGTCCAGCCACAGGAGTACGCAGTAGTCGTCTTGCATGTCAACGCTCATTTGGCCGCAACCTTGTGCCTGCACCAGGGGCAGTAACCCCAGAACTTTGCGAGTACGCCGTTGCCGCAACTCTTACAGCGCTGTTTGTTTCCGGCGATCTGCCAGGTGCGCTGGATCTTTTTCCTGCACCAGGGGCAATATTTCATGAAGGGCATCAAGGGGGCCCGGCTGCTGCAATCGCACTTGCTCACGTAGCGAATATCGCTGTATTGCCGGTTGCCTTCTTTTTCGAAGCCACCTCCGTAGCACCAGGCGCAATATTCCCAGTCCAGTTTTACGCCACGCTGGCAACGGGGGCAGTGAGCCGGGTAGCGAGTCTCGCTGCCCAGGCTGGGATTATCCTCGCCGCACCAGGGGCAGAACTGCATGGATTCGGATACCGGGGCTTCGCAGTGGCGGCAGGCATGGTGGGTCTCCAGGTCCTTGCCGAAATGTCGGAGAAAATCCTTGTTTACGGGGGTCTGCCAAACAGGGGTCCCGGTGGGCGCGATGCGTTTCTCGCCCTTCTGCCTCCTGGCCGGTGACTTGATCACCGCGAACGCGCTTTGCATTTCCATGCCGTCCCGGAAACGGTCCGCCGGTTTGACTTCAAGTGCCTTGCGGATAAATGCGATGAGCTCAGGGCGGACACGCTGCTTGAGCCGTTCATAACCGGCAGGCGGCCACTCGAATGGCCACTCCGGCACCTTGCCCGAGAAAACCCGGTACATAACAAGGCCCAGGGAAAAAACATCCGACTGGAACATGGGCCGGCCCATGGCTTGCTCCGGGGCGATATAACCCAGGGTTCCGGAGCCGGAGGCCTTTATGGTGCGCAGGCTTTGCTTTGCAAAGGCGAAGTCGCCCAGGCGCAAATGGTTATCAGGAAACAGGATGAAATTTTCGGGCTTGATGTCGCAATGAATGATTTTCATCGAATGGGCGTGGGCCACCGCGGCGATGGCTTGTCCGCACAAATCCATGGCCTTGGTCCCGGACAGTCGTCTCTCCAGGCGATCGCCCAGGGTTTCCTTTCCCAATGGACTGACAATGACGAACTCCCCATCGATTTCCCTGGCATCCAGCACGGGAAGCACATTTTCGTGCTGCAGCCGCACTGCCAGGCGGACTTCCTTGTGGAAGTCTTCCATCGTTGAGGGGGATATATCCCGGTGGGGTATTTTCAGGGCTACCTGGATGCCCATGACAGGATCGCTGGCTCGATAGACCGAGGCCAGGGGGCCCTTGGCGATGCAGCCGCCTATCCTGTATTTACCCAGTTTTTGTCGTGTCTTGAATGTCATTGATGATCCTCACCATCGGAATAGTCGACAGCGAGAGAAAACATACGGTGCCTTCGGGGCCTTGGCAAGCACCCGATTGAGTTAGCCCCGGCGCGGATAGTCGATCCGCGCCGGGTAACTCGATCTGGCTAGCCCTTGGGGCCGTTGATCAGGGCATCTCGGGTGAGGGCGACGATCAGGTCCACATCGTCTTCGCTCATCAGGAAGTAGGGCGTATAACGCAGAGAATTGGTGCCGCCGTGAATGACGCCCAGGCCATGTTTACGCAGGTATTCTTCAGTACTGTCTGCGCCGTAGCACTTGAAACGGGGATTGAGTTCCGCGCTAAGCAGCAGGCCGGTGCCTTGTACATTCGTGACCGCGTCGCCGAGTTCGTCGACCAACTTGCCCAGGCCAGCAACCAGCTGCTTGCCCCGGGTGCGGATATTCTCGCGAATTTCGGGAGTCAGCTGTCCCAGAACGTTCACGGCCACGTCCAGTGCCCGCGGGTTGCTGGTCATGGTGTTGCCGTATACGCCCTGGCGATACAAGGTGGCGGCGCGACCAGACATGGCCAGTACGGACAAAGGGAACTGGCCGGCGTTCAAGGCCTTTGAATAGGTTTCCATATCCGGCGGTGGCAGTTCCCGGAAGCCGGGGTAGTCGGTGATGGACAGCACGCCCTGGGCGCGCAGGCCAGCCTGGATGGAATCAACCAGGAACAGGGTACCGTGCTCGGCGGTCAGTTCCCTGGCGCGGCTGTAAAAGGCGGGATGAATGGGCTGGCCGGGATTGCCTTCGCCCATGACCGGCTCCATGAAGAACGATTCAATGAAGAATCCTTCCTCGTCGGCACGTGCAAACACGGCTTCCAGGTCGGCAATATTGTTGGGCTCAACGGTAAGCAGGTAGTCCAGGTCCCGGTAGGAGGCCAGGTGTTTCTTGTAGGCCTTCTGACAGGAATCCGAGGAGCGGGCGGGACGGTCGGTACGACCGTGGAAGCTGCCCTTGAGGGTCAGGCCGCGAATGTCCTTGCCCTCGTGACGGCCACCCGGATCAGTCATTTCCTTGGCGCCGATGTCAGCGATGCGCGAGCCGACACCCACGGCCTCGGAGCCGCTGTTCAGGCACAGAAAGCGCTGGAACTGGATGCCGTCCTTGCGGGTGTGGCCCAGTTCCTTTTTCAAGGCCTTGATGAAGCGCATGTGGCTGATGCTGGGAGTCATAATGTTGGCCATGGCGTGGGGCTGGCTCATCGTGTCCAGCACCTTTTGCGGCCCATGGCCGAAGCCCAGCATGCCGTATCCGCCACAATCGTAGATCACTGCGCCTTTCAGGGTGACAATCCAGGGGCCCTGGGCCGCCAGGGCCACGTAGGGATTAATGGCGTCTTGCTGATAGAAGTTTGTGAAACCTTCCTGGGTCGCTGCAATCTGGTCGACCTCATCCATGGCCAGTAATTCAGGCTCGGTTTTTTTCAGATCCTGGAACGCGCCGTAGGCTCGCTCGATGGCTTGTTCTAATCCGGAGTCCTTCCCGAGAAAGCGCGAAATGGCCTGGTCTGCCAGGCCGGTGGTGAGCGCCGTTCCACCGTAATCCCGCATTTCCGTTAGCTGGCTAAGGCAAATTTCGGGTTTTAGGGCGTTGGCTGGCTGAGCCATGGGAATCTCCTTGGTCAATTCATACGAATCTGCAATTGTATCATTGCTGGATCAATATCCATTCGTGATATTTCGAAAATCCGGGCTGATAAATCGAAAGCGCGGGGGAATTGCAGAAAAGCTGTTAATTTGAGAGCGTTTAGTAGTGACACGGGCAATACCAGCGGGAGTTTGGGGATGCGTCGACAATCATTTTCGTGGACCTTGGGTTTGCTGGGTTCGTGCCTGCTGGTGGCCGGTGCCGGATTGACGGGCTGTGCCTCGAATCCTGCGACCGGTGGCGTCGACCTCGTCATGATGTCCGAGGAGACGGAGATAAAGCTGGGGGAGGAGAACCACCAGCAAATCATGAAGCAATACCGGCCCTACACTAACGAGGCCTTACAGGCTTATGTCAACAACGTGGGCCAAAGCCTTGCCGCGGTTAGCGAGCGTAGCGAACTGGCGTTTCACTTCCTGGTGCTGGATGACGACATGGTTAACGCCTTTGCCTTGCCCGGCGGCTACATCTACATCACCCGCGGGATGCTTGCCCATCTAAATTCAGAGGCCGAACTTGCAGCGGTTCTGGGCCACGAAATCGGGCATGTCACCGGGCGCCATGCGGTACGCCAGGACAGCACTTCCAAGCTGCTCAGCGCCGGCTCAGTGGTGACAGGGGTGGCCACCGGTTCTGTGGCCGCCATGGATCTTGGCGGGATGCTGGGAGGGGCGCTGGTAAGCGGCTATGGCAGGGAGATGGAACTGGAGGCTGACGAGTTGGGCGCCCGGTACATGGCCAGGACCCAGTATCCGCCGCCCCAGATGCTGGAGGTGATCGACATCCTCAAGCGACGTGAATCATTCGAAATTGGCCGGGCCAGGAAGGAAAAGCGCGAGCCACAGATTTATCACGGCTGGCTTGCCAGCCACCCGGACAATGACACACGCCTCGCGGAGGCTGTACAGGCCGCCGCCGCGGAGGGACCAGGCGATCCGGCCATGATTCGCCGCCAGTTGTTCCTGGAGAACATCGACGGCCTGGCATGGGGAAAAAGCCACGCTGGTGGCGTGGTCCGGGGCAATCGTTTTTACCATGAGCGTCTGAGGGTGAAATTCAACTTCCCACAGGACTGGAGAGTCGAGAGCGAGAAGAATGCAGTCATCGCCTATTCACCCGACAGTGATGCGGCGATTAGCGTGACCCGCATGGCCTATGCCAAGGGCCAGACACCGAGACAATTTGTGCACAGCGCACTGGGTCTGAAGGATTTGAGAGACGACACGGATATTACGATTGCCGGCAAACCCGGATTCATCGCAATTGTCGAAAGAGCCAAGTCCCCCTTCGGAATGCGTCCCCTGCGACTGGCGGTGGTTTTCGATGCACCCACTCGAAGCGCTTACGTGTTTTCCGGGTCGGGGCGTAATGATCTGAGCAAAATCGCCCGGGACCAGGACTTTATTTCCACGATCTTCAGTTTTGATCGCCTGCAATATTCGGAACGCAACCTGGCCAGCCAGCCGGTGATCAAGGTTATCCGTGCAGAGCCCGGCATGACCGTGGCGCAGCTGGCCGAAGATTCTCCGATTTCCGGTTATTCCCTGGAAACATTGCGCTTGATCAACGACCTGGAGCCAGGTCAGGAACCCGGTGCAGGGGATTTCATCAAGACGGTGCAGTAAGGTGCGTTTACTCGGAGCCCAGGTCCACCGGGGTTCCCCCCAGGAACTGTGATAACTGCTTGGCCAGCCCCTTGCAGGCCGCTGCCTGGGTACGGGCAATCAGGGGGATCGGGACCACCAGCGCAGGCATGTAGCTGGTGCCACTGACATCAGCGCTGACCATTCCGCTGGTGGAAGCGGTTCGCAAATCCCAGATGGTTGCTTCATAGTCTGCCGCGTCTTCCCACCATCCAAAGCCCAGGCAGCCTCCGCCGGCGGGGCTGATTGCGCAGGACATTGTGCCCCCGCTATCGATGCGCTGGGTGCTGCCATCCAGCCAGACCACGTAGCGCACCCCGGTTTGTTCAATCTGGCTGCGTACCCCTGGATTGGCCAGTAGCCCGGGAATCGCGTCGGTGGTTACCGGAGCTGTGCCGGGTTCGAACCAGGGGAACAGGGCGTCGATAAACGCTTTTTGCGGGTGCACTTTAAGGTGGGTGCTTTCTTCTGACAGTCGTGATTCAACGCATTCGGTAAAACTGGCCTCGGTTTCCGCGGCGTTTTCATGGCGCCGCGCAAGGATGACGATGGAGTCAGCATTGTCAAAGGCAATGCCCGGTTGCTTGACCTGTTCGATGGTGGAGTTTACGCAAGCGCCCAGGGACAGGGCCAGCGTCAATCCGGCGGTCGCAAGGACAGCCTGAGCGCATCGACTAGCGTGCTGATAAACCATGCAAACGCTCCTGTTCATCAATCCATTCTCGCACCCGAGGCTGCTTTTTGAACTTGATAACAATATTGGCGGCGGCATCGCGCATGGCTGTTACCGTGGCTGCGCTCAGGGCATTTGATCCGCCAAGCATTTCCGGTTCGGCCTTGCCGTATCCCGTCACCACCCATTTCACAATGGGTTTTTGGTCATTATCGAAGGCATCGATACGGTATTTGACCCATGCCTCGAAAAAGTCCGATCCCAGCCTGGATGGCGGGGCAATTTGCAGCTCAACAATCGAGGGCGTGATGATCGCATCATACCCCTGGCTGTCGGCAAATGCTTGCTCCAGGCTGTCAACCTTCACCACCGTTTGGAACATGGAGGCGAATAACTTGTTGAACATGGTCATGTTGGCGTTGCCCAGTTTCACGACCCAGTCAGAGCCACCTACGATATCCTCGGTATGTTCAAAGTCAGTCAGGCTGGGATCGTAAAACACCGCGACTCTTACCGGCATGGGTGCAATCAGGGGGGTCGGGATATTGGTTTCGATCGGGACTGTTGTCGTGCATCCAGCCAGCATGGCCAGGCATATCGTCAGCCCGCCAAGGCGAACCAGCCGGTGAATCAGGGTAGACAGAGTGTTGCAAGCTGGGTTCATCTAGAGTCCGTATCGTTTATCGTCTTTGTAATTCTGTAAACCGACGAATGTGCCGCCATTTTTGTAGCATAGAATTCTCATCAAGGTAGCGAAACGTGTGCCGGTGGTCTGAAATCTTGGCGCGTTGGCGAACTGCACAGGGAAGCCCACCGCGTGAATGCGCACCAGTCGGTTGCCGTTCTCGTCCTCGCGATTAATCCGATCCACGGTACGCACTACATCGGCAATGGAAGAGCCGGTGAATTCATCGCCCATAACGTAAATACTTATTTTCTTGTCGGGTGCGTAGAAAGTCCGGATAGCCGCGGTAATGCCTTCTACCGGACTGGAGTTGCTGAATGGCGTCCAGGTCTTAAGGCGCTGGATAATCGCCTCTCGGCGTGCCGGCGTATCGGGGATCCAGCGGTTGGTGTAACGCGAGAACATGAAGTCACCCATGTCGTTCATCACCTGGATGCCCTTGACCGATGGGTGTACCTCGAGTGTTTCCTCGACTTTTGTCAGCAGCATGTCCCAGCTGTAGTTAAACATGCTTCCCGATGTATCAATGACGAAGATGATGTATTCGGAATCCACCGGTACGCCGCCAATGGTGGAATCCGATTCCTTGCGTCGGTAGTTCTCACCCAGCAGTCGCTTCATCTCTTCACTCAGGCTTTGCTGGGCCTGGGAAAGGCGTTCGGATAACTTGCTTGCTACTTGCGAGTCTTCCCGGGAGGCTTCAAATTGTCCCTTGATAAACGACAGGTCGCCTTGCAGCCTGGCAAGCCTGGCTTTTACATCGGAGAGTTGGTCCTTGCGACTGATCAACTCCCGGTTTAATACATTGGTTTCGCCACGTATCTCGTTGAGCTGTTCCCGAAGAAGTGTCACCAGTCCGTCCAGCTCCCGGGTGTTTTCCTCGATGATCATTGGCTCGGCCGTCTTGGTCAGCACCAGCAGCAAAATGATCGCCCCGAAACCACAGCAAATGCAGTCCAGGAAGGACAGGCTTGATGCTTCGACTGTTCTGCGTTTTCTCACCTCGGCTCTACCTCATGGCCAGTCCCGGGAGGGACTCATAAAGGATCCGCCAGTAACCTGGGCCAATTGCCAGAACGCGCCCGCCGCCATGGCATCGCCTTCCATTGGAAACAGGATGACATTCACGGGAATACCCAGCGGCAGTCCACGCATCGCGCCGTCAAAAAACTGCATTCGCTGTTTTGCACTGACCTTGGAGCCCCTGGGCCGCGATTCGCCCTGTGTGGGGAGGCTGTCGGTCACCAGGTAAATGTTATCTGGCGCGGGCTTCAGTGCTGTGGCGACCCGCACGGGGCCATACAGGCTGGTACCGTTCTGCGGTATGACCTTTCGCAGTTGCTCCATGGCTTCATCCAGCTTTCGCCCCTGGTCGGTCTCAAGCCAGGTCCCGTCAGAGCCCTCCAGCAGGGGAGTCGCCTTGGTGTTGAAAACATAAATCTGGAATTTGCTGTCGCTGGGGATCTGGGCGGTAAGCCAGTCCACTGTCGAGAGTGCCCGCTGCCATTTTCGCGATGCCAGCTTTTGTTCGTCCGGCATATTGCGGCGACGGATAATGTTCACAATGGTTTCGTCCAGCATGCTTGCCGAGGCATCCACCAGGATCAGAATTCTCTTGCCGCCCATTCGCAGACCGGTGAGGTATTGCCGGTCGCCCTGGCCGACGTAGCTTCGCAGCGCGCCGCCTTCCTCTTCAGGGTCGCGTCCTTCCTCAAGCAGCCGCTTGCGCTCCTCGTCCCTGGCCTTGAGATCGGCCTTTAGCTGATTCAGGTGTTCTTGCTGGGCTACCGTCAGCTTGCTCATGTCGGCGAGTTGTTCCCGGGTGATTTCCAGTTCATCCAGTACCTTGTTGGATAGCCCTTCGGTGATGGCGGTTTCCTTGTCGGTCTCCTCGACGGAGTTACGTAGTTGCACCAGGCGTTGTTCGCCTGCCATGACCAGGGTCTCCAACTGGTTCACCTCGGAGATGAGATCCTCGTTCAGCGAATCCGAGCGGACCTCCGAGGCATGATTGATAATCATGAAAAACAGCACCACCGCGCCGAATCCGCAAGACATACAGTCCAGGAAGGAAATGTTGAAAATATTTAGCTCGCGTCTCTTTCTAGCCATGTTCCTGGTCCAGAGAAATTGCCAGCAGGACATGCTTGTTCCCGTCCGCGCTCACCTGGTCGCCTGCACGCAGAGGCTGATCAGGTTCGGCGGGTTTGCCGTTGACCTGCCACGGGTGGCCATCGGACAAGACAAGGCCCGAAGCGCTTGCGTGAATATGTGGGCCAGTTGTGTCGTGCTGGTGCACCAGGACGTGCTCTCCGGCGCCGTTGGTCGCTAGTCCGAGGCTGGGGGCAGGGCAGTACCCAATTCCCTCCAGGATCAGGTGGGTCGCCAGGGGTTTTTGCCTGGCTGCCGGTGGGGAATATTTTGCTGCGCCTGGGGCTACAGCCTCGCCGATGTCCCGGGGGTTCCAGGGCAGGCTGGTCACATAGCGCAGGTTGTCCTGGCCGCAGCGAATCTGGTTTGCGTGTTGCATGGCGCCCAGGGCTCCGGCATGGGCTTCCAGCGTAACGACCTGACAGTTATCCAGTTCGGCCAGGGCATTTTCCAGTCCGGGCAGGGCTCTTGCCGTGTGGCTCAGCTGCACCAGGATCCCGGCATCACTTCTGCGAGCGTTCACTTGCTCAGCGACTTGCCGGAACAGGTCCCGACTTGCCTCCACCAGTTGATGGCGCTTGAAGCTGAGCTGGTACTTGCGTCCCCTGGATTCAACTTCCAGTAATGCAGAGCCATCTTGTTCCATGCGTTCCAGCCAACCCGGCAGAGAGTCATACAGGAGTTGCTCGGACTCGGCCTGGTGCATGGGGTCGAAGCGGGTATTGCGCACGAATGCGTCGGCAATCCGGTTGCACCACAGGTCCGCCAACTGGGTCAGGCCCACGCCGGCGATACTGTCACTGCGCTGGCGACGAATTAGCGATCCTTCTTCCATTTCGGAAATCACCATGCGGTGAAGATGCACGTCCAGGTGCAGCAATCGTCGACCTGCGGATGAATAGCGGGAGGCTGCCACCGCGGTGTCCACCACGCCACGCACCGGAATGCCGCACTCATTAGTGATTCCCAGCAGCAGTGCCAACTGCTCGGGGCTGTAGACGCCCGGCACCACCAGGATCACTTCATGTTCTCCGGGACCGGGATTCCAAATTGATTTCAGGTGCGAGTAGACAAGATCGGCGGATGTGCGGATTTCCCGGGTGGTTGAGACCAGTGGGTCCAGGTTCAATTGTTGCCAGAACTGGCTGTTTGTATTGCCCGGTCTGAGGCGAAACTGCCTGGCTGCTGCCTCGCCGAGCAGTAACTGTCGGTTGTCCAGCACGGCCACACCGGGACTGACCAGCGGTACGGAGCCGGCGCTCAACAGGGTGAGGCCGGCATCGTTGATTTCCAGTGCGCTCAGTAACACCGCCACGCCCTCTATTTCACTTGCAGGTGGCGCAACAGCCGGTTGTCGCAATAGTCCTGGGTATCCAGCACCAATCGCTCCTGAACCAGTTGCAACTGGTGTAGCAGGAACATCAGTACGATGCTCAGGACCAGGGCGATGAAGGTGGAATTAAACGCTACTCCCAGGCTCTGTGTTACGCCTGCAATATCACCTTCCACTGCCTTGTGAGCCTGCCCCAGGGCATCGCCGATACCTCGTACCGTGCCAATAAATCCTACTGATGGAATAGCCCAGGCGATGTAACGCACCATGGATAATTCCGAATCCAGTCGGTCCGATTCACTTTCGCACACGGTTCTCACCGCATCGGATACGTCCTGGATATTCCGGGTCGAACGGAAGCGGTGCAGTGCGGTGAGCAGAGCCCTGGGCAACAGGGACTCGGAATACTTCTGTGGCAATGCCTGTATCGGCCTGGACAGTTCCCGGGTGTCCTCGGGGAGTATGCTCATGCCCTCGTTTACCGGCACCAGGTCCATTTGCAGCAGGCTGCCTTCCCGGGTCGCTGCCACGGCTTTATAGACCATGATGGCGATAGCCCAGAAAAGCAGGATGAAGCAGGTCTCCTGCTCAAAGTCCCTCACTAGTACCCAGATTGAACGCTCGGGTACAAAGTTCGGATCAGCACTCATCTGGATAGCTATCTGCTCCAGGATTTGCGCTGCCCTGGGTCTGACCATGGCAACGTAAACCGCATGCACCATGATGACCGACAGGATCAATGAGAAAAGTTGGTAAACGAACTCGAAGGGTAGTTGTTTATGCTTCATGTTGATTCTTCGGCTGATGGTTCAAGGACGAATCCTAGATGTCTATGGGAAAGGAGACAGACAGGTCTTCTGAAATCTGCTCCGTGGGTTCAAAACGTGATGATGGCGGCAGTGGATTCGCACTGCTGTCCTCGTCCACCGGGATGTCCTCCGGCGCATCGCTGTCTGTGTCCTGGTCGGGGGTTTGCGCTTCGGCCTGGGCGTCCTGGACGGTGGTGTCGTCCTGGGCAGGATCGGCTTGCTGTGCGGATGCCGATGCACAAACCAGCGCCAGGGACAGGGTAATCAGTAAATGTTTCATGATTCGACTCCCCGCGGACATCTATTCGGCAAAACGAGCGACCCTGAAGCCCAGGTCGGGACGGGCCGCCTTGTCAAAATCCCGGTAGGCGAAACGCAGTTCACTCATGCTGCCGTGCCGCCAGCTTGAGCCGCGTATGACATGCATCTCTCCAGCGGCAGCTCCTTCGGGATCGGTGGCCACATTCCTGGAGGCACCCGGGTAGGTTTGATAGTAATCATGCATCCACTCTGCCACATTCCCGCCCAAATCGTGCATCCCCATGGCGTTGGCGGTGAATTTCGCCACCGGTGCCGCCGCGGCATAGCCGTCATTGTAGTCTTCGAGATACAGCGACAGGATTTTTCTTGCAGTGATATCGGCAAAATTTCCGGCGCCCGAAACTGGCGGCATACTGTCGCCCCAGGGGAATTTAATTTCCGCCACGCCACCCTGGTAGCGGGCCGCCCAGGTCCATTCGGCTTCGGTGGGCAGGCGGTAACCCTGGTTTGCCGGCCTGACTAATTGCCAGTTGTCTCCCTGCCTGGTGTAGGCCTCGGGCAGTCCGTCGCGCTTGCTCAGCCAATTGCAGTATTCCACTGCATCGCTCCAACTCACCCCGGATGCCGGGTAGTCGTCCCGGTTCAGGTCCAGGTCCTTGAACGCCTCTGCTCGGTGCTGTTCCCTGAATTCCCTGAACTGGGCGTTGCTGACTTCCCGGGTGCTCAGGTAGTAGCGTCGGGTGAGTTCCACCTGGCGCAAACTTTCGTTCGATCTGCGGCCCTGTTCCCGGCGTGAGCTTCCCATAGCAAAACGACCGGGCTGCAAGAGTCGTAAATCATGCCCTGAGGAGCTGTTGATGATTCGCGGAATGGAGGCCACGCGACTTTGTTCCAGGGTTTGCAGCACCGCTTCAACTTCCTGGGCAAAGCCGGGTCGTGGCGTCACGGTCAGCACGTAGGGGGCGTAACCGGTTTTGCGTATTTCCAGCCGCTGGGGCAGGGCGGGCAGGGCATAAGCGCTACCAGTAGCTCCCAGTTCGCGACCGTTTGCATAGACCGTGGCGTTGCCGGGATTGGAAAGGATGCGAACCTCCCCAAGAAACGCTGGCAGCTCAACGTCCAGCCTGATGTCTTTGCCCGATTCCACGGTTACGGATCGGGTTACCATCTGGTAGCCCGCCTTGCCCAGGCGCAGGCTGTAGGTTTTGCCCGGGGCCAGGGCCAGGTCCAGGGGAGTCTGGCCGCTATAGCTGCCATTGACGGTGATTCGTGCGCCCACCGGCTTACTTCGAATCTGTACCAGGCCATCAGCACTGACCAGTTCCACGGTGTCCAGCTCAAGCGGTTCATTAGCCCGGATTTCCAGGTGCGTGGTCCAGCTCTTGTGACCGGGCAGGCTCAGGGTCAGTTCATGGGGGCCCTGAAGTATTTCCACCGTCGAGGGGGTGCTCGCCAGTAATTCTCCGTCCACCAGGATCTCTGCCCCGGGGGGTGTGGAGCTGACAGCGACTTCCGCCCAGGCGGGTGACATGGTCAGTTCCAGCGACTGGGCAATGGCCATGCCCTGGATCTCAAGATCTTGCTGAACGGATTGATAACGGGGCGCCTCAATGCGCAAGGTATGGATCCCCGCAGCGACTTCCAGATCATTGAGTGGCGTTTCACCCACTTCAACACCATCCAGTAACACCATGGCGCCGTTTTCCGGGACGCTGCGTACGCTTAGCAGTCCAGGCAGCTTTTCCAGGCTGAGCCGGAATTGCTGATCTTGCTTCGTGGTCACTTCCAGATCCTGCCTCAGCAGCTGATAGCCGGGCCTGCTTAACTCGACGGTATAGTTTCCCGGACGCAACAGGAATCGCCCGCCCAGTTCCAGGTTGAAGCCGGAAGTGATAACGGTGTTCTGTGCCTGTGGATCGCTGAGGATTTCCACCGACCGGGCGGTGAGCAGAAACCACACCGCAAGGCACAGGACAATAAACGCTGCGGCGAGTCCCAGTTTGCCGGGACTGAGTTTGCTTGCCAGTCCTGAAGAGGCCGCCTGGCCGGGTCGGAATGTTGCCGGCTTGATCAGCAAAGCATCCTGCCGGTGTCTCAGGTCCAGCTGAATTTCCTGCGAGTCCACGCGAACACTCAGCAAGCCGCTTGCGGCCTCAATCACATCGCCATCTTCCAGGCGCCGGGGTTGATCAAGGGGAGCCTGGTTGAGGCTCGCAGGGGCGGGGTTCTCGCCAGGCAGCGCCCACAGTGCGTCGTCCTTCCAGCGCAGTAACAACAAGGGGTGATCGATGTCCTCTTGCGACGCCAGTTGCAGGCCACCCGAGGGGCTGGCTGCCACCGCAAGCGGGAGGTCCTCGGCAGCAAGTTCCCGAGAGCCTGAATCATCGTTAATACGAAGCCGCTTGTTCAAATTTTTTCCTCGCAGCGTACCTGGACCGACATGGTCTGTGAGCCGGGGCCCACCACGAAAGTCTTGCGTACGTCACGGTAACCGTTTCGACTGCCGGTAGCCACGTAGGTCCCGGGTCGCAGGGCAACTTCTCTTTCGGTGAATACGCCCAGGGGTCCGACCTTGGCAAGGATTACCTGGGTTTCATTATCCGACTCAAAGCGAACCTGGACGGTCTGCCTGGATTGCACCATGGCTTTTTCCAGGGCTGTTATCTGCTGCCCAAGAATTGAAGTCCGGGGGTCTATTGAACGAGCGATTTGCAGTACTTGTCCGGCAGCCTGGTAGACCGCATCTGCCTGCAGGCGCTCGGGTTGCTGGATGTAGCTGCGCATTCTTTCGTCCAGGGCGGCGCGTTCCCTGGCGCGCTGAGCGCCGTCTTTTGCGAACACAAGCGAATCGTCCAGGCTCAGCGCCGTGTCGTAACGCTCGGCAGCCCTGGACCATTCCTCCTCGCCCTCCAGCCTGGCCGCCTCGGACTGCAATTGGGCGATCCTGTCCAGTCGGCGAATGCTTTCTGCCTGGGCAAGGGCGTCCTTGACCTCGCTGCTGTTGGGGCGAATCTTTGCGGCCCCGTCAAAGTCCCGGACGGCGGCTTTTGCATCGCCCGCGTCGAGACTGGAATATCCCCGGGACATCAAGGTGTCAAATTGCCTGTCCCGAATCATCCCGCTTATCCGTTGCAGGGATGTCGCGACGACCTGGTCCTGGCCATCAAGTTCCCTGGCCTGGACAAGGTAGCCCCTGGCTTGTTCAAGCTCTCCCTGGCGTTCGCTCTGGGAGGCCAGTTCGATAAATTCAGCGACTTCTTGAAGATGCATCGCCCTGGCGAGTCCGGAGCTTGCCAGGGGGTGATTGGGTTCAAGTATCAGGGCAAGTTCGAATGCCTTACGGGCACCGACCGCATCATAATTCAGCAAGGCCTGGGTTCCCTCGGCCAGGGTGTTATCAAGGATGGCCCCGATTCCCCCCTCAAGCGCCCGGAGCAGGGTCAGGCCCTGCTCATAACTGGCCGCAGCGGCTAGAAAATCCCGTTGACTGAACTGTCCGTCCCCGTCTTGGGCCAGCTTGATTGCCTGCTGGAATTGTTCTGCACCCCAGAGCATGACCTCAGTGTCTTCCAGTTCCATTTGCAGACGAACAAATTGTTCTATTAGCGCCTCGGCGTCTTCTTTCTGGCGAAGTATCTGGGCGGTTTGCCACGGAGCGGGGGCGGGATCCTGCGCCTGTGAGACCGAGGGGATGCTCGCTACGGGTTGAGAGGGAGATTTCTGTACCGGCCCGCTTGCCTGCTGACTATCCCGGGGTGGTGAATTCACCGCGTCGGGCAAGAGTCCGAATAGCGCTACTGCAATCATACCCAGCACCGCGAGTGCCGCCCAGACAAGCTTTGCCTGGACATGGGATCCGCGGCCGCTCGGGCGGTTTTGGGAGTCGGTCGAGCCACGGTTAAATGTTGCCGCTGAGATAACCTGGTGCTCGTCATCCGCTGATCGGGATCGGAACGCCGCAGGTTCTATCTTTTCATCTTCCACGCGGTTATCTGTATCGCTCATTCATCTCGCCAGTGTTTCGCCGGGGTTCAGCGGTATTCGGGATATCACGGCCATCATCAGCAACTGACCGATTACCTTCACCATCCCTGGATCCAGGTCCCGGGATTTTCTTTACAAGTCATCTGGTGTGCAGTGTAGCCGAAGGACCTGTTGCCATGCAGCCTGAACGGGTTTTCGATACCCCTTCGAATGCCCCATTGTCAGCGGCTGGAGAGTAAGTCAGGGCCTGGTAAATCTGTTCTAGCCACCCTCGTCGGATATCGGCGGCAGGGTGTACTCGGTTTCGGCCTCGTAGATCTGTTGCAAAATCTTTCGCCACTCGTCGTACTGGGCCTCTGCGGAGCCGGTAAGTTCCACGGTATTCCCTTCCACCTCGACCACCATGGGCCTGACTTCCGCTTCCAGAGACGTGGCAAGTTCTTTCAGGGCGTCTTCATGGATCCGGGATTCTGCGGCACGGTCCATGCCGCTCTTGAACGCGGCAATGCCTCCCAGGACCGCTGCAGTGCTTACCGTGCTGGCAGCAGAACTGTTGGAATTCTGGGATGCGATAAGCCCGCCAATAATGGCGGCTGCACCCAGTAGCTTGCGACGCGTGGCCGAATCGGCGACTTCCCGGCGCGCAATGGTTTCTTCATAGCTGTATTTGCGCCAGTTCTCGTAGGGCCCGTCCATGGATTGGTGGAAGTTCCCGTAGTGTTCATCCAGCACGTCGAAAAGCATGTACTCCCGATCCCGGATCTGGAGCATGCGACCCATCATGGGATCATCGGGCGCGGGAAGGCGGGTAACCGAAAGGTTTCCCTTCCGATCCCTGGCCAGGTAAGTCTCAAACGCATCAGGTGAGAATTCGGTGGCGAATTTCAAACTAGAGACCGTGCGTACGTTCTCGATGTCCCTGTTCGACAAGAGTTGACGCGCGGCAACCATGTCGTTGGCTATCTGGTTATAGACATTCTGAAACGGGTCGAGGGCGAGCTTAAGTTCGTCGTGGTAGGAATATTTGCTGGCTGCGCCAGAGTATTCCTTGTCCAGCCAAAGCCGCCCGGTCGAGTCCACCACGTGTACATGCAGCGTGAGTGTTTCTCCGTCAGAGACCAGTACCTCGCCACTTAGCGAGACATCCACCGCGTTGGAATCCCTGGGAACCACCCAGATGGAGCCCCACTGGGAAGTTCGCTGCATGGTGTCTTTCAGGGTGTAGGGCACGTAACGGGATTCGGCTCGCCGGACCGCCGGATAAACGTTCTTTTTCTCCCAGGTAGACTCATCTTCCGGGATACCCGGATCAAACACGCGGATGCCTACATCAAGCAGCAGGGACTCGGGAATTTCTTCCTGGGCCTGGATTGCCTGGGTCTTGTTCACCACCCGGACCTTTTCAGATACGCAGGCGGACAGCAAAAAGGAGCCAAGCAGCAGGATGAGCCCTGTGGCCCATCGGCTGCGGATCAATGTCTCAGTGCTCGTGATCACCTAGGGAATCTCTGATTAATTCTGGAGGAAGTAGAGTGTAGGCGAAAAGATTCAGATTCAAGGCGCCAATCGCAGGTAATAGTGGTTCTATTGCGAAGATTGGCAACACAGAAGCTGGATTTTTTGGCCGCAAGATACGAGTTCATGAATAAATCAGAGGCTCCCTAGTTTCCTGTTCCATTTTTATACCGCTTGTATTCTTCCCAAAGCTTTTCCCTCAACTCGGGATCCGTTTCCGCCATCGCTGCTTCTCGCAACTGGCGGGCAACCACGTCATCGTCGTCCCCGTTGGGAATTCCTTCAGGAACCACGCCAGCCTTGTTCCCCGGAGCTCCCTGTATGGTGCTTCCCCCAGACCTGGTCGAGGAGGGGGAGCTGCCTTCTTCCGAGTCGCCTTCCGAATCAGCGCCCTGCTGTTGCGCTTCGCCACCGGTTCCGGGCTCACCCATGCCGGGAATCCGGGCGCTGCCACTTGCGGATCGGGATCCGTTACCCTGGCGCGCCGCCTGGGCACGCTTTTGTTCTTCCAGCATCGTACCGTCAAACACCACCATGGAACCGTTCAGAACCTGTTCCAGCTGCGCCGAGCGCTCTTCGGAGGTTTGCCCGGTCGGTAAATTTCCTGGCAATCCGCCGGGTACGCCCATGGCGACTTGAACGCCCTGGCCGTTGCCAGCAGCTTGGCCGCCACCCGGGATTCCCGGTGCCTGGCCCTCACTACCTGGCTGCCCCGTTGCCTGTGCCTGGGTTTCTTGCTGGCCAGGGGTGCCGCTTTGCTCGCCGGTACCCGAGGCGACGCTTCCCTCAGCCCAGGGGTCTTCAGAGGGTGCTTGTTCTGCACCGGCTTGCTGAGCATCAGATGACTCGGCCCAGGGGTCCTCGGATGCCGCCTGCTCGGCGGCCTCCTGTTCGGCGACAGATGATTCGGCCCAGGGATCTGCTTGCTCGCCCTCGCTCTCAGCGGGCCATGCCTCACTGTCGGCCTGGGCGGATGCACCGGCATCCTCACCCCGGGATTCGCTTTGCGCGGCCTCTTGAGTGGCTTCCCGGGCAGCCTCGGCCGGCTGGCTGTCTTGCTCGCCCTGGCTTGAGGATTCGCTTGCCGCCTGGTCTTGGGACTGGCTGGGTGAACCGGAGGGTTGCTGGCTCTGGGGGGGCAAAGAGGGGCTGGCCGACGGAGTCGATGGACTCGTTGGGGGAGTAGCGCTCGGAGGCGTGCTTTTTTGGACTGAACTGGTTGTTTGACAGCCTGAAAGCATAAGGACTGTTAGAGAAATCATCCATAACAGTTTGTTTTTTCGCATTTTATCTCCGATTATCTGCTTTGTTTGCACGAGCCCTGGCTAGCCGGGTATTCGTCACTGAATGCTACTTAGATACGCTAGCGCAGCACTGGTTTCAAGGCAATACTGCTGTCGGGGACCCTTTTTGGGGCTGCTAGTCTGCGTAGCTGAAGAGGTGGTTCTGGATGATGTGTGAGGTATAGACCGGTTCACCATCCACCAGTCGAGGCCGGAAACGGGTCTTTTCCAGGGCCCGCTGGGCTCTGCGTGCGCGATTCTGCGGATCGTCCAGGCTATCCTCCATGATGTCCACGTTATGGGTCTGTCCTTCTTCATCTACATCGAACTGGAAGGTGACCTGTCCCATGGGTTTTCGGTCTGGTGTGCGGTAATCCATCGACATCGAATGCTGGGATGGCGTTTTGGGGGGCCGGGCGACTAACTGCTCCGGGTTATTGAACGCCTGGTTGGCTTCCTGCGGACCGCCTTCTCCTGCTGCGATAAGTCGCCATGCCTCGCGATAGTAGTCCAGGCCATCCTTGATGTTGTGACGAAACGCCAGGTGCCAGTCTCCAAGGTCCACCAGTATCTGGCGTTCTTCCCGCCTGTCGTAATCGGGTTGGGACCGCAGGATCTGCAGGGCGCGCTCAAGTGCCTGGCGGGCATAGCCTTCCTGGCTCACCGGTTCGTAATACACCGAAGACGTACCGGTGGTGAAGGCCGAGCCCTGGGAGTCCACTCGACGCACCCAGCGCACGGCCATCAGGTAATAACTGTTGGCCAATGCCCGCAAAGGCTCAATCAGCCGTGGATCATTTTCCCCGTAGTTTTTCTCAATGATATCTATTGCCATGCGATATAAGTCCCGCTGGCCGGGCAATACACAGGGATTGGGCGTTGAGAACTCGACCTTGGCGCGCCTGTCTATCATGCAGGCCATGCTTGCCTGGGAACCGGGGCTGAGGGACAGGTACATAAAGCCGCTCCAGTTCCCCAGTTTCATAAGCGGTTCGACCAAGTCAGGGGAGTCCTCGCCATACTCCCTCAGGTACAACTCCAGCACGATAAGTTGCTTTTGGTCAGCCTTTTCCGGATCACCCAGTTCGATCAGGGATCTGGCGGTGGCGTCCAGCATGGGTATCTGTTGCAAACTGTACAGGCCTTCGCTGCGTCGAAGCAGGTAGCGCGCCTGGCTGAAATATTCCACGGCACCCTGGTGATCCCCGGCGGCCTGGGCAATGCGGCCCAGGCCCGCATTGGGACGAATCAATCGTTTGTCGACGGGGCCATAATATTTGCCGGTCAATTCGATGGCGCCCAGGTAGGCGGCAGTAGCCTGTTCTGCGTCACCGGAGAATTCCAGGGCCTGGCCCAGGTTCACCAGGGGCTCGACCAATTCTACCGCGTCCGGTCCATACTCTATGCTTGAGAGTTCCAGGATTTTCCGCGCCGGTTCCACGGCCTCCTGGTATTCGCTGAAGGCGATTTTCCCCTGCAGCAAATCAAACAGACGGGCCGCCTCCAATTGATCTTCCGCATCCTCGTCGACGGTCTCGAGGAAGATGGGGCGCAAGGGAGGTTTCGCCACGGGTCGGTCGGGACTGGCGTCCTGGGCCTGTAACAGCGGGCTTGCTGCGAACAAGGCGCCGGATACAAAACCGGCTATTACCAGCCGCACAAGGCTGGCTGTGAATGTCTGGCGCATCGTTTCCTTAAATGTTTCAAGACAATGGTCAAGAACCGGGATCTCCGGATTTAATCGTGGTGAATCTATCCGTATCCAGGGCCGCGCTGGTTTACTTAAGCAGATGGTTTCATGTCAATCAAGTAACTCCTTGCGACCCGACAGGTTTCGTCGGTGGTCCCTAAAGTGGTGAGTCCTTGGGAAAATCCGCCGGGCGCTTTTCCTTCAAGGAGCTTAGTCCTTCCTTGACGTCATCCAGGCGGAAGCCCAGGAACTCGAGCGCCAGGGATGTATCGAAAGAGGGGCCGGCCATGCGCAACCAGTTATTCAGCGCGTACTTGGTCCAGCGCACCGCTGTGGGGCTGCCGGCGGCGAGAGTGCGGGCGGTTTCCAATGCACAGTGCTCCAACTCATCGCCGGGCACCGACAGGGACACCAGTCCCATCTTTTCAGCCTGCTCACCGGAAACCGGGGTGTTGGTCAGCAGGTGGTACCTGGCCTTGGCCAGTCCACACAGTAATGGCCATATGAGAACCGCGTGATCGCCTGCCGCTACGCCCAGCCGTGTGTGGCCATCCAGCAGGCGGGCATCATGGGCTGCGATACTCACGTCGGCCAGCAATGCCACGGCAAGACCGGCGCCCACCGCCGGGCCGCGAATTTCCGAGACCACGGGTTTGGAGCAGTTCACCAGGTTATAGACCAGGTCCCGGGCTTCCTTCCATACCCGGACCAGCGCGGTATCTGACTCGATCATTTCCTCGATGAGACTGAAATCGCCACCGGCAGAAAAGCTCTTGCCGTCGCCGCGCACCAGCACGCAGGAAACATCGGAGTCCTTGTCTACCTGTTGCCAGACATAGGCAAGGTCCTTGTGCATATGTGCGTCCGCGGCGTTTAGCTTGCCCGGTGCAGACAGGGTGATTCGAAGAATTCCCTGTTCAGGTTGGTCGAAGGAAAGCGAAGGAAATGTCTTGCGATAGGTTTCTATGTTCACACCCGGGACTCCTGCAATGGTGGATTTCATTATGGCCTATAGGAGGCATCAAGCGAGCGAAGATCGATGCAGGCAAAGCGCGAAGCGTGTTTTTGCTCCGGCTTTTAGTATGCTTGGGCAACACGGCAGGTATTGAGAGGTTGACGGGTGGACCGGTTTGGACAGGCTGCAGAACAGGTGCTGGGTGGATTCCGGCAGCGCAGACCAATGCGTGCGGGTTCGCTGATTGTCAGTTTCTTTGGTGATGTTGTCGCCCCAAGAGGTGGCTCTGTCTGGCTTGGAGGTCTTATCCAGATCCTGGAGCAGATGGGTGTTTCCGGGCGCCTGGTGCGTACCTCCATGCACAGGCTGGTGCAGGACGGGTGGTTTGAGGCGAGCAAGTCAGGACGCAAGAGTTATTACTCGTTGACCCAGGTTGGCAGTCGCCGTTTCCGCCTGGCAACCGAGAGGATTTACGGCAGGCCCAGGGATGACTGGCAGGGTGAGTGGTTAATGGTCCTGGTGCCGCCAGGGATGGGCGATCAGCGAGACAGTCTGCGAAAGGAACTGGGATGGCTGGGTTTCGGCAGCCTGTCGACGGGGCTGATGGGGCGTCCGGTAGGCGCTGATCCGGAGCTTGAGGAATTTATTGCAGAGCAGTCGCCGCCACCAGTTGCCTACCGGGCAAGCTTGCTGGATAGCACCAGCCCGGTATTGCTGGAGGAGATGATCCGCAACAGTTGGAAGCTGGGTGAAACGGAGCAAGGCTATCAACGATTCATCAAGCTCTTTGCTCCGCTGCTGGATGCTGCGTCGAAATCTGCTGATTTGCCAGGCGAGGTCAGTTTGTTGCTGCGAGTGCTGCTGGTTCACGAATACCGTCGAATCTTGTTGCGCGATCCCCAGCTGCCCGCTGCCTTGCTGCCGGATAACTGGCATGGCCAGGTGGCCTATGAATTATGTCGGGAACTGTATGGCGCGCTGCTGGCGGCATCTGAAGACTACGTGTCGAACAAGCTGGTGACTAAATCCGGTCCGCTGCCACCCCCGGGTTCCGGGTTTTTCAGACGATTCGGCGGACTGGACGCTGCCTAGGCCCTTATCCGGGGCCATCACCCGAGCAATATCTTGTTCTTACGTCTAGAATGTTGGGTCTTTAAAGCTAAATCCGAGACGTGGAAGTATGTCTGAATCCAGTTGTATTTTGGTCGATTCCCGGCCTGGTGTTGTGAGGATCACGCTGAACAGGCCTGACAAGCTCAACAGTTTTAACGAAGCCATGCATCTCGAGTTGATCGCGGCAATAAGAGCCGCCGATGCGGATGCCAGCGTACGTTGCCTCATCCTCACTGGCGCCGGCCGCGGCTTTTGTGCCGGGCAGGACCTGGGTGCCAGGAAAGTGGAAGACCCGGCCCAGAAGTCGCTGATCGGCCAGTCTCTTGAGAAACTCTACAACCCGCTGGTCAAGACCCTGCGTGGTCTGCGCATGCCGGTGATTTGTGCGGTCAATGGCGTCGCAGCCGGCGCCGGTGCGAACGTCGCCCTGGCTTGTGACATTGTCATTGCTGCCCGGTCGGCACGATTTATCCAGGCGTTTTCCAAAATCGGCCTGATCCCGGATGCCGGCGGTACCTGGGTGTTGCCACGGCTTGTGGGGCACGCTCGCGCTACGGCGCTGGCAATGCTTGCCGAACCGGTAGGGGCGGAACAGGCGCAGCAGTGGGGCATGATCTGGCGCTGCGTGGATGACGCTGAGCTGGAAGACCACGTCTGGAAGATGGCTGAACATCTTGCGACCCAGCCGACCCAGGCAATGGCCTTGATCAAGCAGGCCATGATGGCCTCAGCCACCAACACCCTGGCCCAGCAGCTGAACGTCGAACGGGACCTGCAGACCATGGCAAGTGAGAGTAACGATTTCAAAGAAGGCGTATCTGCGTTCCTTGCCAAACGGGAACCGAAATTCAATGGCAATTGAGCTTCCCAGATTTCATACCCGCGACATTGTTGGAGTGATCGGCGCGGGAACCATGGGCATGGGTATTGCCGAGGTGGCAGCCAGCGCGGGTCACTCCGTACGTGTGTTCGACGTGGCAGAGGGCGCGGCAGTACATGGGCTGGATGAACTGGCTGCGCGCCTTGATAGCCGGGTAAAACGGGACAGAATTACCTCACAGCGGCGTGACGAGATCCTGGGTCGCATCCAGGTAGTTCACAGGTTGGTGGGACTGGGGAAGAGCAGACTGGTCCTGGAGGCGGTGATTGAGGACCTGGAAATCAAGCAGGGACTGTTCAAATCCCTGGAGCGAATTTGCGGCAAGTCCACGATCATAGGCACTAACACCTCATCCTTGTCGATTACTGAAATTGGCGCTGCGCTGAAACACCCGGAAAGATTCCTGGGCGTGCATTTTTTCAATCCGGCCTCTGTCATGCCACTGGTGGAGGTGATCACGGGACTGAACACAGCGCCGGAAGTGGCGGCCGCCGTACACGGCTTGATGAGTACCTGGGGAAAGTCCCCGGTGTTTGCCAAGAGCCTGCCGGGCTTCATTGTTAACCGGGTGGCCAGGCCCTATTACGCTGAAGCCCTGACCCTGTTGCAGGAAGGCGCCGCCAGCGTTTCAACCATGGATGCCATCTATCGCGATTGCGGTGGTTTTCGCATGGGTCCTTTCGAATTGATGGACCTGATAGGCATGGACGTGAATTTCGCAGTCACCCAGTCTGTCTTCGAGTCCTACTACGGTGATCCGCGCTACCGGCCGTCGGTGTTGCAGGAAGAGATGGTCCGGGGCGGCAGACTGGGAAGAAAATCCGGAGAAGGTTTTTATCGCTATACACCTGAACCCGAGGTTTCGGATCCGGTGGATATGCGGCCGGGCAAGGCTCCGACATCTGTACGCGTGTTTGGAAACCTGGGCCCCGCCGAGGCACTGGTGGAACTGGCAGTCCAGGCAGGAATTGATGTCAGCCATTCGGAAGGTCAGGGTTACCTGCTTGTCGATGGTGTTTACATCGCGCTAAGTGATGGGCGGTCCGCAGTGACCCGCGCTGTCCAGGAGGCTCGCTCTCCCATGGTGCTATTTGACCTGGCGCTGGATTATCGGAAGACGCCGCGCATAGTCATTGCTGCGACTAACGGCGACAAGCACTCGCTGGGTGTTGCCGCGGGTTTCTTCCAGGCCCTGGGCAAGACCGTCAACGTTGTCCTGGATGTGCCGGGGATGCTGGTGATGCGCAGTGTGTGTTTGCTGGTTAATGAGGCCGCCTCCGCGATCGCTCACCAGGTGTGCTCCGCGGGAGACCTGGATATCGCCATGAAGCAGGGCGTGAATTATCCCATGGGGCCGGTGGAGTGGGGTGAGAGCCTGGATCTTCACCGGGTGGTGACCGCAGTCGCCCATATGCATGAGGCATACGGGGATGATCGCTACCGGGTGACCCCCTTGCTCGCAAGGCGGGCGCTGGCCAACAGAAAGCTTTCGGATTAGGGGCTCCCTGGATATGGATCCTTCAGAAATGGCCAGTCGTTGCGTGGACCTGTTGTACAAGCGTGATGCGGCAGCGGGGTTGCTGGGTATCCTGGTGCTGGAGTGCGCTCCCGGCCGGGCTGTGATTTCCATGCAGGTGAGACCGGATATGTGCAATGGCCATGGTATCTGTCATGGCGGCATGCTGTTCACCCTGGCCGACACCGCGATGGCTTATGCCAGCAACAGCCATGGCAGGGTTGCGGTGGCCTCATCAGTACATATTGATTTCCTGCGTAGCGCCGCCCGGGACGATGTCTTGTTGGCAGAGGCGGTTGAGATATATCGTGGCCGGCGCAAGGCCAGCTACCAGGTCACTGTCAGCCGCGGCGAGGCGGTTCAGATTGCTCACTTTCATGGCACGGTCGCGATCCTCGATCAAGACGTGCTGGCGGAATAAACAGGAGATTTCCAATGGCGGACGCATTTGTCTGTGATGCTATTCGTACCCCGATCGGGCGTTTCGGCGGTGTATTGAGTTCGGTCCGTCCGGATGACATGGCGGCGCTGACCATGCGTGCGCTGATGGAGCGTTCGCCCTCGGTGGACTGGACCAGGCTGGACGATGTGTATTTCGGATGTGCCAACCAGGCCGGCGAGGACAATCGCAACGTGGCGAGGATGGCCGGTTTGCTTGCTGGTTTGCCATTGCAAGTGCCCGGAGTGACGGTAAACCGCCTGTGCGGCTCGGGAATGGATGCTGTGGCCATGGCGGCCCGGGCCCTGCGTACCGGCGAAGCCCAGTTGGTGATTGCCGGTGGCGTGGAATCCATGTCCCGGGCGCCCTTTGTGATGGGTAAGGCGGAAAGCGCCTTTTCCCGTACCGCGGAAATTTTTGACACCACCATCGGCTGGCGTTTCATCAATCCTCGGTTAAAAGCGGCGTTTGGTACGGACAGCATGCCTGAGACCGCCGAGAACGTGGCTGAGCGCTACGGCATCTCCAGGAAGGACCAGGATGCCTTTGCCCTGCGTAGTCAGCAGCGCGCCGAGGCGGCACGCCAGGCCGGTTACCTGGCCGAGGAAATCATTCCGGTGGAGATTCCACGTCGCAAGGCGGATCCGCTGGTTGTGGATACCGATGAACATCCGCGCCCGGACCTGACCGCCGAGAGCCTGGCCCGGCTTGGCACTCCGTTCAGGACGCCCGGAACGGTGACAGCCGGTAACGCTTCGGGTGTGAACGATGGCGCCTGCGCCCTGCTGTTGGCCAGCGAATCTGCAATCGAGGAATTCGGCCTGGTGGCCAGGGCCCGGGTCGTGGCCTCGGTGTCAGTCGGGGTGGAGCCTTCGGTCATGGGTATCGGCCCTGTGCCGGCAACCCGCAAGGTGCTGGCCCTGGCAGGACTGAAGATCGAAGACATGGATGTGATCGAGTTGAACGAGGCATTTGCGGCCCAGGGTCTTGCGGTGATGCGGGAGCTTGGACTGCCCGACGATGCCGCTCACGTGAATCCTAACGGCGGGGCGATTGCCCTGGGTCATCCCCTGGGCATGAGTGGCGCAAGGTTGGTTACCACGGCGATTAACCAGTTGCATCGCAGCGGCGGGCGCTATGCCCTGTGCACCATGTGCGTGGGTGTGGGGCAGGGTATCGCCATGGTGCTGGAGCGGGTGTAAACCCGACCCCGGTGCTGCCCGGACCATGACAGACTGGTCCAATATGATACGGTTTGTGTTCTAAACAGGGATTTTTTGTGACATATTAGCCTGAGTCCAGAATCCCAGATGGAGTCAGCATGTACACCCAGGGTCTTGATCAAGCAGATACCCATGCGCCCAGTCCTGAAGAGGAGGCCGAGCTTCGTGCCGCCTTCCAGGCACGGATAGACGCCGAAGAGAAGATTGAACCCAGGGACTGGATGCCCGAGGACTATCGACGCACCCTGGTACGGCAAATTTCCCAGCACGCGCATTCTGAAATTGTCGGCATGTTGCCCGAGGGTAACTGGCTGACCCGGGCGCCGTCGCTAAAACGCAAGGCCATCTTGCTGGCCAAGGTGCAGGACGAAGCCGGGCATGGGCTGTACCTGTACAGCGCTGCGGAAACCCTGGGCACCTCTCGCCAGGAAATGCTCGATCAATTGCTCAGTGGCAAGGCCAAGTACTCCAGTATTTTTAATTACCCGACCCTGAATTGGGCGGATATCGGCGCGATTGGCTGGCTGGTGGATGGCGCTGCCATCATGAACCAGATTCCCTTGTGTCGTTGCTCTTACGGACCGTACTCCAGGGCCATGGTCCGGGTATGCAAGGAAGAAAGTTTTCACCAGCGCCAGGGTTACGAAATCATGACCGTTATGGCCCGTGGCACCGATGAGCAGCGCCAGATGGCCCAGGATGCGCTTAACCGCTGGTGGTGGCCGTCCCTGATGATGTTCGGTCCCAGCGATGGTGACTCGGCCCACACCGCCCAGTCCATGGCCTGGAAGATCAAGCGTTTCACCAATGATGAATTGCGTCAGAAGTTTGTCGACGTGACCGTACCCCAGGCGCATTTCCTGGGACTGGAAATGCCCGACCCGGACCTGGCGCTGGACGAGGAAACCGGTCACTGGAATTTCGGCGAAATTGACTGGCAGGAATTCAAACAGGTGCTGTCCGGTAACGGCCCCTGCAACGCCGAACGTCTTGGCGCACGGCGTTCAGCCCATGAAGAGGGAGGCTGGGTGAGACAGGCCCTGCTTGCCCATGCCGACAAACAGCGTGAGCGGTCGGCCGCTCACCAGGCTGCCTGAGGAAACCCAATGCAAGAACGTGAATTACCGCTGTGGGAAGTGTTTATTCGCTCCCGGACCGGACTGAACCATCGCCACGTGGGGAGTCTGCATGCCGCCGATGCGGCCATGGCTATCCAGAACGCCAGGGATCTGTATTGCCGTCGCCAGGAGGGGATCGGTATCTGGGTCGTGGAATCTGCCGCCATCCATGCGTCGGACCCGGCAGATAAAGATGCCCTGTTTGATCCCGCCGAGGACAAGATCTATCGGCACCCCACTTTTTATGACGTGCCCGACGGCGTGGAAAATATATAGGAGCCTCTACAGTGCCAAAAATAAAACAGAGGCTCGCCGGGAATAACTGATGACTACTACATGCGATCAAAAAGACCTGTTTACCTACGTGCTGCGACTTGGTGATTCA
>Ga0316188_10000003_pt1 | contig 65073 bp, 60 predicted proteins | sample Phiworburrow1_MG_FD_204933 | JGI IMG/M metagenome (GOLD analysis project Ga0316188, IMG submission 204933) | Coastal sediment microbial communities from Maine, United States - Phippsburg worm burrow 1 | ecosystem: Environmental > Aquatic > Marine > Coastal > Sediment | place: USA: Maine... | reverse complement strand
CCGTCCACCCTGTGGATGAAAGACTTCCCGTCCCGCGCCTGGCCGCACTGGGCCTGCAGCACGTGCTGGTGATGTACGCCGGCGCGATCGCGGTGCCGTTGATCGTCGGCCGCGCGCTCAAGCTCACGCCCGAGCAGGTGGCGCTGCTGATCAGCGCGGACCTGTTCGCCTGCGGCATCGTCACGCTGATCCAGTCGATGGGCGTGACGCGTTGGTTCGGCATCAAGCTGCCGGTGATGATGGGCGTGACCTTCGCCGCGGTCGGGCCGATGGTGGCCTTCGCCAACGCGCAGCCGGGCGTCGATGGCGCACGCGCCATCTTCGGCGCGATCATCGGCGCGGGCATCATCTCGATGATCATCGCCCCGGCCGTCAGCAAGATGCTGCGCTTCTTCCCGCCGGTGGTCACCGGCACCATCATCACCATCATCGGCGTCAGCCTGATGCGCGTTGGCGTGGGCTGGGCGATGGGCGGGCCGGCTTTCCTGGCGCAGCGTACCGACGTGCCAAAGCTGGTGGAGATGGTCGACAAGGCCAAGGCCAGCGCGGCCGCCGCGTCCGCGCCGATCACACTGGGGCCGATTCCGATGGTCGACAACCCGGGCTACGGCGCGCTGGACAACATGGCGATCGCCGGGTTCGTGCTGGTGATCGTGCTGTTGCTGGTGAAGTACACCAAGGGCTTCATCGCCAACATCTCGGTGCTGCTGGGCATCGTCGCTGGCTGCGCGCTGGCCATCGCGATGGGCAAGATGAACTTCGACAAGGTCGGCAAGGCGCACTGGTTCGACGTGGTCACGCCCTTCGCCTTCGGAATGCCGACCTTCGACATCGTGATGATCCTGACCATGACGCTGGTGATGATCGTGGTGATGATCGAATCCACCGGCATGTTCTTGGCGCTGTCGGACATCACCGGCAAGAAGATCGACCAGCCGCAACTGGCGGCCGGCTTGCGCACCGACGGCCTGGGCACGCTGATCGGCGGCATCTTCAACACCTTCCCCTACACCAGCTTCAGCCAGAACGTCGGCCTGGTCGGGGTGACCGGCGTGCGCAGCCGCTACGTCACGATTGCCGGGGGCATCATCATGATCTTCCTGGGCATGCTGCCGAAGATGGCGGCCTTCGTCGAGGCGATCCCGCAGTTCGTGCTCGGCGGCGCCGGGCTGGTGATGTTCGGCATGGTGGCGGCCACCGGCATCCGCATCCTGTCCACCGTGGACTACAAGAACAACCGCAACAACCTGTACGTGGTGGCGCTGGCCATCGGCTTCGGCCTGATCCCGCTGGTCGCACCGCGCTGGACGCAGCAGATGGCGCACAGCCTGCACCCGCTGCTGGAAAGCGGCATCCTGCTCACCGCAGTGGCGGCGGTGCTGCTGAACCTGTTCTTCAACGGTGCAAAGGGTGATGCGGCAGGCGCCATCGAAGCCGCCAAGGCTGCGGAGGCGCATTGACCGCGAAGCAGCCGAGCCCTTCACTGTCAACCAACCCACCGAGCAGAGATCTCATGATGAACCCGACGTTCAATCACCCGATTGAGTCGGCTATATGACGGTTGATCGAAGCGCGTGTGACCGTTGGAGCCAGGGCGTCTTGCGAGACCCTGGCGTGATGGCAGCGCGCAACTGGTGAAGGCCCCGCCCGCGTTCATAGAGCGGCGGGCCAAGGGCGCACGACGATGTTGGTGAGCGCATTTGGCCCAGATGCGATGAACGCCGCGCGAGCAGCAGGTTTGCGCAAACCAGTTTTACATCGTCCCCACGCGTCAGCATGACTGTCGCCCCCACGGATAAACCCGGGGGCGGCGATCCAGTTCAGAGTTCGGAGGCGTCACCCGACAAGTCCAAGACTGCTGGGCGCCCCGCGCTAGAACAGGCCGACGATGCGCCCGTTGTCGTCGATGTCGATGCGCGTGGCGGCGGGTTCCCTAGGCAGGCCTGGCATGGTCATGATGTCGCCGCAGATCATCACCACGAACTCGGCCCCGGCCGACAGCCTGACCTCGCGGATGTTGACAAAGTGGTTCTCCGGTGCGCCCCGCAGCTGTGGGTCGGTCGAGAACGACATCTGGGTCTTGGCCACGCACACTGGCAGCCTGCCATAGCCTTCTTCCTCGAGCTTGCGGATCTGGGCGCGCACCTTGGTTTCGGCCGTAATGTCAGAGGCACCGTAGATTCGTGTGGCGACCGCCTTCATCTTTTGCCATAGCGGTTCGCTGTCTTCGTACAGGAAGCGGCAATTGGCTGCGCCGCTTTCGGCCAGTCGCACGACTTCGCGCGCCAAATCTTCTGCGCCGGCGCCGCCCTCGGCCCAGTGGCGGGTAACGATCACCTGGGCGCCTTGATGCGCCATCTTGCGCTGCAGCAGCCTGACTTCGGCTTCAGTGTCGGATGTGAAGTGATTCAGCGCAATCACGCACGGCAGGCCGAAGTGGTTGCGGACGTTGTTCAGGTGGCGTTCGAGGTTGGTGATGCCACGCTCCAGCGCCGGCAAGTTCTCCCCGGTGAGCGACTTCACGTCCACGCCGCCGTGATACTTCAAGGCTCGGATGGTGGCGACGATCACCGCCGCGTCCGGGCGTAGCCCGGACTTGCGGCACTTGATGTTGATGAATTTTTCCGCGCCCAGGTCGGCGCCGAAGCCTGCCTCGGTGACCACGTATTCGCCGAGCTTGAGCGCCGCGCGGGTCCCGATCACCGAATTGCACCCGTGCGCGATGTTGCCGAAGGGCCCGCCGTGGATGATGGCCGGGTTGTTCTCCAGCGTCTGCACGAGGTTGGGCTTGAGCGCATCCTTCAACAGCGCCGCCATCGCGCCGTGCGCCTTCAGGTCGCGGGCGTGTATTGGGTGCTGGTCGCGCCGATAGCCGACGACGATGCGGCCGAGCCGGTCCTTCAGGTCCGCGAGTGAGGTGGCGAGGCAGAAGATCGCCATCACCTCGGAGGCGACCACGATGTCGAAGCCGTCCTGGCGCGGAAACCCGTTGGCCGGTCCGCCGAGGCCCACGTTGATCTCGCGCAGCGCGCGGTCGTTCATATCGACCACGCGACGCCAGACGACGCGGCGGAAGTCGAAACGCAGTTCGTTGTTGTGATGGATGTGGTTGTCGATCAGCGCTGCCAGCAGGTTGTTGGCCAGCCCGATGGCGCTGAAATCGCCGGTGAAGTGCAGGTTGATGTCTTCCATCGGCACTACCTGCGCGTAGCCTCCGCCGGCCGCGCCGCCCTTCATGCCGAACACCGGGCCGAGAGACGGTTCGCGCAGCGCGATCACCGCACGCTTGCCGATGCGGCATAGCGCATCGCCGAGCCCGACCGTAGTGCAGGTCTTGCCCTCACCGGGCGGCGTAGGGCTCATTGCCGTGACGAGAATCAGCTTGCCATCGGGCCGGTGGTTGATCGAGGTCAGGTAGTCGAGCCCGATTTTGGCCTTGTAACGCCCGTAGGACTCAATCGCCTCCTCGGGAATTTGAAGGCGATCGTGTGCGAGTTGGACGATAGGCCGCAGCGTGGCGGATTGTGCGATCTCGATATCGGTAATCATCGTTCTTGTGCCTCTTCTGTGACTGACGCCGCCAGGGTAGTTCTGATGTGGCTCGCCGACTGACGGACGTCAACCATAAACCGGCTTGGTTGGGGGAAGCGAGCCCTTTCCCCGAATCGCACGTCGAGCAGCGCCGTGACGGCGCGGCGGAATCCGGAGGAAAAATTCTCTCCCCGAGCGGGCAGGTGCGGCGTCATTTTTCGCCGATGACTGTGCAGGCCCGGGTGTCCACTTGGCGCTTTGTGCGATGAACTCGCCGCCCCACCGCCACGAAAGTTGCCCTCTGAACCACCTCCTGCCTGTCATGGCTACAACATGCCCAACCCAGTACAGCCTCGCTTCGCTCGCGCCAACGTCCGGCCTCACGTCCTTGTACCTCGTGGAGATACAAGGCGGATCGCCGGCCAACAGAAGTGACGTCGTAGTACGCTCGCGTTCACCAGTTTTCGCTACCCGGCTCACCCTTGAAAGGGCCTGCCAGGTCAGGCGTGACCCAGCCACCGTAGAAGCCGCCGGGCTGCGGCGTAGCTGGCAAACCGCCAACGCTGCATGTCAGGTCGCGAGCGTAAAAGGCCACACAGTTGGCTAGCGCTTCGGCGCCGGCCAACGGCTGCGGATAGCTCCAGGCGTGGGATTGCAGGTAGCGGTCACCGTCGACCAAGCTCCAGTAGCGCGCCGGGCCTTTCCATTCGCAAAACGAGCCGCCAGGCTGCAGCCGGAGCAGGTTTCGCGCGACATCCTCCCAAGGGATGTAGTACGTCGGCGGATGCGCAGTCTCCAGGACGCGCACCGCGCGAGTGCTACACGCTACCGGCAAGCCGCACCAGACGATGCGTACTTCGCGCGGCTCGGGTGCCAAGCGCGGCGGGCGCGGGAAGTCCCAGACCGAGGTCTGGCCGGGTCTGAGTTCGGCGGCGAAGCGCGGGCGCGCCTGACCGCGCCAGTTCCACTGCTCTCGCGCTGCTTGTAGCCAGGTTGGTGGGGAAGGTGTCGATGACGTCATCTGCGCAAGCCTACCCGAGTGGTAGCGTCCATGGCTCGCGTTTGCTGCGGCTCCCATGATTGTTTTCGATCGCGTTGAGTGCAAACCAGAGTGCACCTTGGCCTCGGCGCTCAGGCTGACGATCAAGAACTCCTCCTCGCCAGATCCTTCTCGATCAAGCTTCGCGCCCCAAGTTTCCACTTATCGCGCCCTTCGGATTTGCGGAGCCCCTTTTCCATAGCGGCCGCTCGTGACCGTCAGGTCATGGCCGATCGCGTCGGAGGAGGAGCCATGCGCGATGTCGCCGTTGGCTTCGAGAGCCGCCGCTCGTGGAACCGATGAGCTTGAATCGCGCTGCTGCGCTATTGCGTTGGTGTTGGGCGGGCCTCAGCCCGCCCCCTGTTCAGACTTCAGTTTGCTCTGCCATCTCGAGCGCGTCATCGACCTCGATGCCCAGATAGCGGCACGGTGATTTCAAGCTTGGTGTGCCCGAGCAATAACTGCACCGCCCTGAGGTTCTTCGTTTGTCTGCAGATCAGCGTCGCCTTGGTTCGCCGGATCAAGTGCGTTCCGTAGGCAGTTGGATCCAGTCCCAGTTCCTAGACCCAGCCTTCCAGGATCCTGGCGTACTGCCGCGTGCCGAGATGTGGAGATTCGTGGATAAGGCTCGGGAACAGCAAGTCGCCGGATAGCAGACCAGCCTGCTTGATCCACTTCTGAACTGCATCGAGCGTCGGCCGTGTGATCTCGAACTGCACGGGCCACAGTGTCTTCTACTGCGTGCCGATGGCTCGGGAGGCGACTTGGTCGCCATGGCAGATGTCGCGAACCCGCAGCTTGACGAGGTCACGGCCTCTGAGCTTGCTGTCGATGCCCAGATCGAACAACGCGAGTTCCCGAACCCGGTTCGCTATCTGCAGGCGAATCCGAAGTGCCCAGATGTGCTTGAGCTTGAACGGCGCGTTCTGGCCAACGATCTTCCCCTTGTTCCAAGGGCCGCGATGACCTGCAGATGCGTTGGTTTCCATGATGGACTCCAGGTCCAGTTGAGGGGAAACGAACATGCGACCGACCATCCCTGTGGAGAAGGCTGACCCTGATGCGCGGCGCGAACTAGGGCTGGAGTTAATCGGCTGGACGCTGTAGAAGGCTCAACCATGCGGCACACGAAATAGGTCGCAGGGGAGTTTGTATGTCTCACCCGTTCGACCCAGGCTACGTGGCCGAGCCGTACCTGACGCTATGCGCCGACTACCCCGAGGCCGACGTCTACCCGCCCGACCAATTCCGTGTCGAATGGGGACCTATCTTCCATCGCGGCCGCCTCGACGGCTCAGCCCGCGTGCTAGTCATCGGCCAGGACCCCGCCCAGCACGAAACCGTCGTGCGCCGCATCCTGGTCGGTGAAGCCGGGCGCCGTGTGCAGGGCTTACTGGCCAAGCTCGGCATCACGCGCAGCTACGCGTTCATCAACACCTACCTGTACAGCGTCTACGGCAGCGTCAAGGCCAAGACGCGCAAGAACGCCCAGCTCATCGACTACCGCAACCGCTGGATCGAAGCGTTGCTGAGCACCGGCCGCATCGAAGCCGTCGTCGCCCTCGGCACCGCAGCTGACGAGGCCTGGAAGTTCTGGCTCGCCACGCCGGCTGCTCAAGGGGCGAACGTCACCTACGCCGCTGTGACTCACCCCACTCAGCCCGAGAGTTCATCCGGGGGCGTTAAGGTCAAGCTTGCAGCGGCCACAAAGAAACTGTTGCAGAACTGGAACACCGCGCTGCGATCGCTTTCCCCAGCCGTCCAGCATCCCGACGAGTCGCCACCCCTCGTGCTCTATGGCGACGGCTGGCTCGACGGCGACCGGGTGGCAATCCCGGAGGACGACTTCCCTGCCGGGTTGCCGGCTTGGATGCATCAGAACGACGGCTGGGCCAAGCGTGCGGGCGCCGATACCCTGGCCAAGCGACGCAACATCACCATCACAGTCACGAAGGGAGTTGTCGCATGACTGCCTCGCGACGGCGCTGGTACCCGCTTGGCGGTAGGCCAGTGGTACCGCGCGGCCGGGCGGCTCTCTTGGCGAAGGCCGCCCACAGCAGAGGACCCATCGACCCGCTGACCGGGCCGAAGCTGGCCCTGGCCGGGCGCGTGGTCACCATGGACGATGCATTCACCGTTCGCACCGACGCGGTCGTCTACATCGACCAAGGCGCCATCGTGGCCGTGCTCGATCGCGCACAGGCCACCCCGGCAGGCTTCGAAGCTGTTGCCCGGGTCAACATTGGTGGAACGATCTTCCCAGGCCTTATCGAGCTGCACAACCACCTGAGCTACAACGCGCTGCCGCTGTGGAGCCCGGTTCCAAAGCGGTTCGACCACCGAGGCCAGTGGCCCGACCATCCCGACTATCGCAAGCTCATTAGCGGTCCGATGACCGTAGTGGGCCAGTACCGGGATGCGAAGGGCAAGGCCGCCCTGCTGGCGCCGCTGGTGCGCTACGTCGAGTGCAAGTGCCTGCTAGGTGGCGTCACCACCAGTCAGGGCATCATGCTTAGCAGCAATGCCGGTGTGCAACGCTTCTATCGAGGCGTGGTGCGCAACGTCGAGCAGACCGACGATCCGCAGCTGTTCGAGGCGCAGGGTCGCATCGCCGACATGGACGCCAGGGACGCGCGCTCGTTCCTGGCCCGCCTGAAGAAGGAGGACAGCTGCTTCTTGCTGCACTTGAGCGAAGGAATCACGCCAACCGGCCAGACCGACTCGATTGCCAGGCGGCACTTCCTGGCGCTTCAGGTGGCGCCCGACGAGTGGGCACTGAACGACAAGTTCACCGGCATCCATTCCGCCGGACTGCTAGCCGAGGACTTCGACGTGCTGGCCCGCCATGGTGGCTCGATCGTCTGGTCGCCGCTGAGCAACCTGCTGCTGTACGGCTCCACGGCTCGGGTGGAAGAAGCCAAGCGTGCCGGCGTGCGCATTGGGCTGGGCAGCGACTGGTCGCCTTCGGGTAGCAAGAACCTGCTGGGCGAGTTGAAGGTCGCCTGGCTGTACTCCAGACACCACTTGAATGGCCTGTTCAGCGCGCGCGACCTGGTGGCGATGGCCACCCGCGATGCGGCGACCATTCTGAAGTGGCAGCACGCGCTCGGTACACTCGAAACTGGCAAGCGCGCCGACCTGATCGTGATCGGCGGAAAGACCGACGATCCGTACGAGTCGCTGATCAAGGCCAAGGAAACCGATCTGCGCCTGGTCATGATCAACGGCATTGCGCGCTACGGCATGCCTTCGCTGATGAAGGCGCTTAAGGCTCTAGGCGAGACCTTGCGCGTGGGGGGCAAGACACGCCAGTTGTTCCTGGAACAACAAACCAGCGACCCCGATGTCGCGGCCATATCGCTCGGCGCGGCCCGCAACACGCTGAAGGCGGCGTTCAAGGATCTGCCCAAGCTTGCCCTTGAACTCGAGCAGCCAAGGGCGAGGGCAGCCATACGGGCGTTGGACGCATCGCAGCCAGTAGTCTGGTCGTTGGCGCTGGACGAGATTCATCCGACCGGGGTCGAACAACGCACGCGGCTGCCGTTCGACGGGCCGCGTGATTTCACCGGGCCCGACCTGTTCTCAGCGCGTGCGGCAGTGCCGCTGTCTAAGCTGCTGCAGCCGATCGAGCTGGATCCCCTGACCGTTGTCGACGATGCGAACTTCCTGGCGCAGATTGCCGAGCAACCTAACCTACCCGAGGCCGTGCGCACCGGGCTGACAGACTTGTATTGAGGTCATCCCAACGGAGGGTGTGATGCGAAAGATCCACAGCGCGACCTTTGTCTTCGTGATAGCCAGCACGGGTGCACTCGGTGCCGACATGTTGCCGCTGAAGCAAGGCATTTACGTGCCAGTGAACCGACCGTGCAAGGGCGCCTCGAACGCCGAGATCATCAACTACTGGGGCGGCAACTCGTCCTTCGGCAGTTCGCAGGCCACATGCACGATCACCAAGATGACGCACAGCGGCAGTGTTTACACGATCAACGACAAGTGTGTCGACATCCGCGGCGGCGGCGAGATTGTCGGTGGCCCGAACGTGGTCACGATCGTCAACCCGACGCGCTTCACCATGGCGAGCGAGACCTATCGACACTGCGGCACCAAGGTGCAGTTCTGAACTGCTCTTCAAGGTCAATTTAACGCGGTTGCCCGCACGGGGAACGCCCTGTCGCCACGGTCGGGTTTCCGCTTTACTCGTCGGCATCGGGAAGGCCTTCACGCGACCCTCTATGGACGCTAAACATCCCGACTTGATTGACCAAGAGCAGTCGGTCGCCCAGGCTGGCCAACGAGTAGCCCAAACCCAGGATTTCACGTCAACACCACAGCTGGCCGCTGCATAAACGTCTGGGCCGCCGTTTGCGTGATGGTCTGGTTATGGTTGAGCCAATGATCCTGCTCGAAGCTGTCGAGGATATTGCGAAGCTGGCGTTCATCGTCGCAGGGCTGTATCTCGCGGCGCGGTTGTATGCCCAGCGTCGGCAGCCAACTTGGACAGAGCCGCTGGACCGGCGTCGCGTTGTCGTTATGTGCCTGCTCGCGCTCGTGGCTACCGCAATCAAAGTAACTGAGGACGTGTTAGGCGGCGAGTCCGGCCCGATCGACAAGGCCATCCTGCTGTTTCTTCGCAAGCACGTGCCGCTTGGGCAGACGGCCCTCTTCGAGGCGGTCACGCTCACCGCGTCGGCAATTGCGCTGACCGTGCTCACGCTCGCCGGCACGCTCGTTCTGGCCGTGGCAGGAAGGCGCTTGGAGGCCAAGTTGCTCGCGTTTTCCGTGATCTGCGCAGCGGGAGTCGTCTATGCGTTGAAGGTGCTCATCGGCCGCGCACGGCCTGCGCTTTGGGAAAGCCAATGGTATTGGGGCTCGAGTTTTCCCAGCGGCCACACTCTCGTCGTGGCCGCCTTCGCCATGGCCGCCGCGCTTACCGTAGGCCGCCTGCTGCCGGCTGCGCGCGCGGCGGCGCTGGCCGCGGCGCTCGCGTGGACCGCCCTCGTGGCCGCCTCGCGTCTGGTGCTCGGGGCGCACTGGCCGACCGATGTACTTGCTGCCGCTTGTGTCGGCGCGGCGATTCCGCTCGGGATTGGCCTTGTGCTCGAGTGGCGCCAGCGTGGATGAGATGCGATCGCCCCCCCTGGAGGTACCAGCTAGTCGTCCGCGATCAGCCTGAAGCGTGCTGTCGCGAAGCGGTTGGTGGATGTGCTCGGCGCAGACATAACCACGGCGGCGGGCGTCGCTTGCGACGAACGCACGACGCGGTGGGTATGTCGTGTTCGGCGCCGAGGTAGTGGCGATGTTCGGCGTTCATTTGACTTGCTCGTGGTCGCGCAGCGATTTGCCCTTGAGCTCGATCTTATGGCTGCTGTGCACGATGCGGTCGAGGATCGCGTCGGCGAGCGTGGGGTCGTCCAGGTAGGTGTGCCAGGCCTTCACCGGCAGCTGGCTTGTGATCAAGGTCGAGCGCGTGCCGACGCGGTCGTCGAGCAACTCGAGCAGGTCGTTGCGCTCGGCAGCACCCATCGGCGAGATGGCAAAGTCGTCGATGACCAGCAGGTCCAGCTTGGCCAGGGGAAGCGGTTCGCCTTGCCGAAGACTGAGGAGCAGGAGACGCACGCATGGTGAGGTGGCATACATGTGGATGTTCCCCTAGCCGGCGTTCGCGACAGGGCTGATCGCTGCGGTGAACGACTGCTTGACGGCGGTGAGCGTGAGTAGCCTCAGCGGCAGCGATCGGCGGCTCTCGCTGCATTGCTGTCATGGCACTCACCTGATCGAACGAAGGTCGTGCATAGGAAGTCTGCGGCTCTGCGAGCCCTGATACTTTTCAAGGTTTGCGGGCTAAGCGCCGCCGCGGCAGCTCAAGGACCACACCCGCGTCGGGGCTGGTCGGGTAGCGCACGGCATAGCCGTACTTCCCGGTCAATGCGTCTACGGCCCATTGGCGCGTGTGCGCCGTGTCGTAGTTGAACCAAAGCGTGGGCTGCCTGCCGCCAACGATGACGCGGGCCACCGCCTCGGCATTCGGGTGTTTGAAGTAGGCACCGTTCGTGCTGAAAACGAAGTGCTCGGCCCGTATGCTACGCATCAGGTCCTGCGTCACATTGGCGCGGCTGCCGTGATGGTTGAGCTTGACCGCGTCGACATGCAGCGGGCCGGAAAGGCCGCGGCGCTTGGCCATCGCTTCCAGCGCCGGCACCAGCACGGTCGGAAACGCGTCGGCTCCGAGCAGTATCGACGCACCGCGGTGCTCAAGCAGCATGGCGATGCTGGAGCCGTTCGCCACCGCCTTGTCGGTCGACGTAATGCGCGCGGCCAGCGTCTGAAGGTCCGGAACCGCGCCGCGCGGCACGGCCGCCTCGGGCTCGGGGGCTTCACGCTCTTTCCTGCGCAGGCGCTCAAGCTCCTTGGCCCAGACCTTGTACAGGTCCTGCAGCCGATCGGGCGTGGGCGACAGCAGCGTGATGCGTGGCAGCCCCGTGCCCTTGAGTTCGACCCCACCAGCCTCGGCCGGTGTGGAGATGGCTTTGCCCGACCAGGCCACATTCCACGGTAGCGGTCGATCAACGCCGCCCAGGATCTTCGCCAATGACTCGCCTTCGGCAACACCACGCACTTGTGGCCGGGGTGGTGCGTTGAACCAGATGTCGCCGAAGCTCAGACCCAGTGATTGATCGTTCAGCAGCTTCGCCGCGCCGCCAATGTGGTCGTGGTCGATGTGGGTGACGACGAACAGATCGATCTGACGTTTGCCGTCCGGGCCCACCGGGATCCCCAGCAATCGTGTGCGCAGTGCTTCGTAGGTCTCGTCCGGTCCGGTATCGATCAGCATGCGCCAGGTCGAACGACCTATGGGGCAGGAGATCAGCAGGCAGTCGCCGAAACCGGCCGGCAGAACCTCCAGCGTGATAGCGGGTACAGGCATGGGAACGACGATAACTCGATCGGCAGCGGGGCGCCCGTCCAGCGCATGGGAACGAACGCGTGCGATCGGACATTGCTCGACGGAAGCTGCCATAGTGCATGCTGCCCTGGCAACCCCTGCGTACAACCTATAGGGCCGTCGCTCGCTCCTTCTCTCTCAGTCCCGGCTCGAGGCCCAAGCCCTCAACCCAGGGCCGGAGGGCCCGCGTTGAACAGACCTCAGCCGGCACCGAAGAAACCGTGCAATGCAGCCGCGGTCTCGGCTGGCAGTTCTTCTGGGATGAAGTGTCCCGCCGGCAACGCCAAGCCTTGGACCTTCGTCTTGCACTGCGCCTGCCAAAGGGCCAGCGGGTCGAACAAGGCCTGCACCACACCGCGCTGGCCCCACATCACCAGGGTGTCGCAGGAGATACGGTCGCCGGCCGAACGTGAGGCGCGGTCATGCTCGAGGTCAATCCCGGCGCTGGCACGGTAGTCCTCGCAGGCGCTGTGGATGGCGTCAGGACGGCAAAAGCAGCGCTCGTACTCGGCCAGCGCTTCGGGCTCGATGTGCGCGGTACCTTGCGATCCCCAGCCACCCAACTTCGCGTACAGATAGTCGCGCGCGCAGCCGCCAATCATCATCTCGGGGAGCGGGTGCGGCTGGATGAGGTGGAACCAGTGGTAGTAGGCGCGCGCAAAACGCATGTCGGTCGCGTTGTACATGTCCAGCGTTGGAGCGATGTCGATCAGCGCGAGCTTCTCCACGGCTTGCGGATGGTCCAGCGCCAGGCGGTGCGATACACGCGCACCTCGGTCGTGGCCGCACAAGCCAAAGCGCTCATACCCCAGAGCGTGCATCAGTCGAACCAGGTCCTGCGCCATCGCGCGCTTGCTGTAGTTGGCGTGGTCGCTATCACCGCGCGGGTGGGCGCTATCGCCATAACCGCGCAAATCGGGCAGCACGAGGCGGAAGTGCGGAGCCAGCGTCTGCGCCACGCGCTGCCACATCGCATGGGTCTGCGGAAAACCATGAACGAGCATCAGCGGCGGCGCATCTTCGCGGCCACCGACCCGTGCATGCACGGCACTGCCAGCGAACTCGAAATGGCGCTGCACAAAGCCTTCGAACCAGGGCTTCTTCGCGATCATGGCGGCAGCATACGCCTGGCCATCGGCAATGCGATCAGGGCTTCTGCATGCCCAGGAGAGCGTGGCAGTCGGGATTGCACTGGCGCGGTCAGTGTTGGCTGTGCTCACTGAGCGGCCCGTGCTTGCAATATGCGAGGCGCGGCAACCAAGGTGTTCACGGTCGAGCCTTGCGCAAGTTGTTCACGCTACCGGCAGGGGCGTGGACAAGTGACGAGTTTGCTTGCTGCGATGACCGTAGGCCGGATGCAGAATTCTTGGCTATGGCTACGACCCAGGACCAACCACAGTTGTTGCCTCTCGATGAGCGGCGCTCGGGAAACGACCGGCGACATCGCGACGAGTTACCGCCCAACAACTGGGAGCGGCGCCGCTCGCTTGAGCCGCGCAAACCGGAAGTCCTGGACGTGGAGGTCACCCCGTCGCAGTGGGATGCGCTGCAGCGGGGGGCCTTCCCCGGAGCTTCTGATAAGCCCTAGTCCCTGCCCAGGAACGTGCCACTCGACATAGCCCACAACAGCGGGAGCGGCACAGCCGAAGGCCTGATCGACCGTGTTCGAAACCGCGCTGGTGGGCAAGCGTAGCGCACGCAGTAGCCTGCTGCCTGACGCATCACCGGTCGGCCATTTCGCCTATGACTGCCAGCCTTCAGACGAATGGGCCGGTATGCACATGGAGGAAGCAAGCACAGGTTCATGCTCGAATCCTCCTGGCAATGCAAGGGTGCGTCGGCCCCGCCAGTGAAAATGTCGTCGTGCCCCGAAACACAAAGCCTGTTCTCGCCGAGCCGCCTCATGCAGTCAGCCCGAATGCCACCCAGCGCAAGCCGCGGACCCGGCGCCATCACCACCACGTCTATGTCGTCGAGTTGGCCGACCCGGTATGGAACGAGGCCAGCTTCCGCAAGGCCAACCCCGACCACCAACTGGGCAAGCCCTTCGTCTATGTCGGCATGACCGGGCTCGATCCCGACCTGCGCTTCGACAAGCACAAGGCGGGCATCCAGGCCAATCGCTTTGTCTTCAAGTACGGGGTGCGGCTGCTGCCGGCGCTGTACGAGGTGTACAACCCGATGCCCTACGAGGCCGCCCGCGAGATGGAAGTGGAACTGGCCATCGGCCTGCGCGAGGCCGGCTACGGCGTCTGGCAAGCCTGACGAGCTGCAGGTCAGGCAGCGGTTCGCGCGAGGCGACTACCGCAACGACGCCAGGCGCGCCGCAGCCTCCTTCTTTCCCAACGTCCTCAGTGCCGCGATAGCCGGGAGGTGTCTGGCCCGGGGGCGGGCCTTGCCGTCTTCCCAGTTGTAGATGGACTGCCCCGACGCGCCCACCAACAAGCCGCATTCCATCGCCGACAGACCGAGCCTTTGCCGCTGCGACGCCAGTCCCTTGGCCGTGAATCGAAGTTTCTGACCTTGGGCTGGCACGTCGACGGGTTCGGCTTTTGCTTGGCCTTTGTGCAGACGTCGAACCTCGAGTTCCAGTGCCTGCGCACGTCGCTTCAATGCGGCGATCTCGCCGCGATACGCACCGACGGCCTTCTTCAGGCCCAAGGTTTCAGCGCGCACTTCCTTGCGCACCACGCGGGAGATCTCGGCCTTCAATATGGATGCGATGTTTGCCATGGCTCACATTGTGCCGTGAGGCCCGACGGCGTTTCGTGCCGCCTCTGGGCTCGTCGTGTGACGGATTGGCCGCCTTGCATCGTCATGGGTAGCGTCCCGCTCAACCTTTCTTATCGCTTCCCCACGGCCACAACGCCTTCGAGCGCGAGCACTCTCGCGCCTAGAATGCGCCGCCCCATCCGGGCAACACTGTTCAACTCTCGATACCCAGACCCAATGGCAACCGCAAAGAAATCGATGACCAAGGCCCAGACCAAGAAGGCCGCTCCCGCAAAGAAGGCGGCCAAGGCCGCAACGCCGCCCAAGCCTGCTGCCGTGAAGCCCATCAACACGGCCTTCAACAAGAGCAGCTTGAACACGCACCTGGCCGAGACGGCTGGCGTGGACGTCAAGTCGGTGCGTGCCGTCATGGCCGCGCTGGAAGCCACCCTCATGGCCTCCGTGCACAAGAAGGGGCTGGGCACGTTCACGCTGCCGGGTCTGCTGAAGGTCAACGTCGTGAACGTGCCGGCGAAGAAGAAACGCACCGGCATCGATCCGTTCACCAAGCAGGAGCGCGTCTTCGCGGCCAAGCCTGCGAGCGTCAAGATCAAGACCCGCGCGCTGAAGAAGCTGAAGGACGCGGCACTCTGATCCGCCAGGGCCAGCGCGGACATCGAGTCCGCGCTGGCGCCGGCGGCAGCACCCAGTGCTCTCCGCCGGCTTCAGTTCTTCGGTGCCGGCGTTTGCCAGGCAGCGACCGCGCTCTCGAGAACGACAGCGAGACGAGCACCGGCGGTCGACAACCGTTGCACCAGCGTCGCGCTCCAGTGCTGCTCGTAGTCGGCGCCCACCTTGCGCCCGCCCGGGTAGAACCCGACCGACGAAACGATCCGGCAGGACTCCTGCGCCGCGACCACTGCGTCCCCGTCCCGTTCAGCGTCAGCCGCCGCCATCGCCATCCTCAAGGCAGGCATCCCTCCCGGCCAGTTGTCGATGAGGGCGCTGTCCCACAGCGCATGCAGATTGGTGCCTCGACCGTAGGCCTGGATCTGGAACTTGTTGCCGCCGCGGTCATCTGCGAATCCCGCGTGCAAGGGCTGATGGACGTCGGCCACCATGTGCACCAGGTACTTCATTGCCTTCAGGCGTTCCGCGTCTGGAGCATTCGAGGCGAGGATCGCGGACTGCCGCTCGACGCTGCCGACGACGCAATTGCCGTCCACGCAGTGGATGGCCGCGTCGTAGCTGCAATCGGCGCCGCGCGGGAAGTTCAGGTAGTGCCAGGCTGCGGTGGACGCAGAGCGCTTCTCATCCGCCCAGGTCGATATCGACACCAGGGTCGCACCGGGCTCAAGCGCGAGCAGCCGATCGATCTCGGCTCTGGCCTGTGCGGACAACCGGCTCTCGGCGTACTCGGCGACCAATTGATGCCCTTGCGCCCCCCAGGCCTGCGCGGCGCGGGGGTGGATCAACAGCCCGACCATCGCCAGTGCGAGCAGCAGTCGCCACACCATGGCCAGCGTTGGCAGACCGATCGAATGCGCTACTGCACTCGAACCGGCACGTTCGTTGTTGCAGTCGATCATCGCTGAGGCGGATGCAGATGGCCCAGACGCAATGCCCCCATCAGTGGCGCGAGGTCAGCCGCAAGCGCTGCGTCTGCCCGATCCGACAACTCGCCGTTCGCGACGATCTGCTCGATGCGCTCGCCGATGGCATTCGCTGCTCGCGCCGATTGTTGCGGCGACAGCGTGCGGGCGATTTCGGTGAGCGCGATGATCAATGCGTCCATTCTCACGGTGAGCATCTGGGCAGTTTGGGCTTGCATGGCTTCCTCGTTCTGGGTCGGTGTGGAAGGACCGGGATGCTCCTCCTGCGAACCGCAACCTGCCGCCCCCAGCATGTGGGCTCCCACTCCTTCGGGGGAGCACCGGATCCCTCCGACGGGCGCCCTCAGGACGCCGGCGCCGCGTCGAAGTCTTCCTGCGGCGCCAGCTTGACCAGCGCGGTGGCCTGCTCCACGGTGCCGAACAGCCAGGGGTCGACATCCGCCGGCTCGATGGGCACGACGCTGCGCTTGTCCTGCTGATCCGCAGGAAGTTTGGGGTCGGGCTTGTGCATGCGGCTCATCAGCGGGTGGTCGTCGGCATTGAGGGTAAGCATGGTGTAGGACTCGACGAGTTCACCCGTGGCCTTGTCGACCCAGGTGTTCCACAGCCCCGCCAGCCCCCAGGGATCGCCATCCGCGCGCCTGAAGCGCCACCAGACATTGCCTCCAGTCTCCCAGCAGGGTTCGTCGAACCATTGCGCCGGGATGATGCAGCGCTGGCCACGAGCCCAGAGCTGCTTGAACGAGGCCTTGCCCTCAATGCCCTCGAATCGGGCGTTGTTCGTCGAAAACCTCAAGGTCCGGGACTTGGCGAACCAGGGCACCAAGCCCCACTGCCCGACGACGAGCTCGCGCTCGGGCTCAGGACTGTCTCGCACTGCACGGATGAACGGCCCCGGCGTACGAGGAAACACCGGGCCCGGCGGGTAGTTCGCAGTCCATTGGCGCGCCCGCCAACGCTGCACCACGTCATCAGGACGTGGCGGGGCGTAGCGATTGCACATTCCGGGCGGACGGGGCTTGGCAGTGAGTTGTCGAACTCAGGTGGCCGACGGCTGGCTGAGCCGGGTCATATTGGGAATCGGCCAGTCGAGCAACTCGGCCAGCCGGCAGATCACCCAACTGGCCTCGTTGTCGGAGAACAAGGCTTCGTCACCGAGCAATCCGCGGTGAATGCGCTCCAGCACGTCGTCTTCGGTCACGCCCAGTTCCCAGAGCTTCGCCTTGGCATGCTCGGTGAGCAGCTGCGCCATGTCCTCGCACAACTCATAGCGTACGGCGATCACGTCGCGCGGCTCGGTGGGTTTGATCCTGCCGGGCGGGACGAACAGATCGATGAAGGAGCGGGGAATGACGGTCTGGTTGTCGTCGGACATTCGTCGTCGCATTGAACGCCGCAGCGGCTGAGCCGGGACGATAGCAGCGGACCTGAGCCTCGTACGCGTCGTGCCCGTTCGAACAGGGCTGGCTGTGCAGCGAACTGGGCCAGACCGGGATCAAGACCAAGACGAGCGGAGTCGAGGGCTGGAACTCTCAAGGACCGAAATACTGTATAAACATCCATATATTGAATCCGAACCTTCCACTCAACGCGTGCCGTACCTGCGGCGCCACCAACTACCGCCGCGTGATCGCCCGCGATGAGCGCGGTGACCTGAAGCCGACTGGTCTTTACCAGTGCTCAGGTTGCAGCGTGGTGTTCGCCAACCCCAAGGCATGGCGCGACGGTGGGGTTGATGAACTCGATGCGCGCCCGGTAAACCGCTCATCGCCCAAACTGGCGTCCAGCGGTGCCATAGACGGCACCGCAGCAGGAACCTCGACGCGTGCAGCGCAAACCGCTCAGCCCGTTCCGCAGAATCGGCCTGACTTGGCCTGAAGGACGCGGATCGACCTGATTCCCCGATCGTTCGACAAGGCGCAATCGCAACCGCGACCGCGGTCAAGAGCACTCCCGATGGCCGACGCTCTTGGCCGGCGCTACGCCCGCAAGAGACTGACTGCAGCCGGTCAGACTTCCCGGACCAATGACAGCCGCCGCCGTAACCGGCCATTCGCGGTCCTGCGAGTTGGCCGACCGCTGCACCTTCAACTGCGGTCACTCAACTGCGCTCGGCCAGACGGCGGCCGAATGACTCTTCTCCGCCAAGGCGATCGCCTCTTCGCGACCCTGGGGTGACTTAGGCTGCGCTGATCTCGTCGCCCCAAAGCGACCGCTCGGACTCGCACGCAGGCGGGCCTGGAAGCGGCTTGATCGGCCATCGCAACCCAGTTACCATACGACCCGTATCAAAAGTATGGGTAACCCATATGAAGACTACCATCGAACTGCCGGACGACCTTCTGGAGCGCAGCAAAGCTGTTGCCCGGCGCGAAAACTCCACGCTCAAGGCGCTCATCGAAGAGGGCCTGCGCCTGGCGCTGCGGGCGCGCAGGCGCAAGCCTGCCGCGCCGTTTGCCCTGCGGCCTTTCCCGGGTGACGGCTTGTCGCCGGAGTTCGCGGGTGCCGGCTGGGAGACGATACGCGACGAGATCTACCGTGATCGCAGTTGACACCAACATCCTGGTCTATGCGCACCGCGCGGACTCGCCGTTCCACGACCGTGCACGCCTGACACTGGAGTCGCTCGCCGTCGGGGCCCGGGCATGGGCCATTCCCTGGCCGTGTGCGCACGAGTTCTTCGCCGTCGTCACACATCCCCGCATCTACAAGACCGCCACGCCCGCCAGCACGGCTTTCGCTCAACTGCGCGCTTTGCAGACGCTGGCCAACCTTGCGTTCATCGCCGAGGCCGACGACTACTTGCAGCATCTGGAGCCGCTGGCGCTGGCGGCCAAGGCGCACGGGGGGGCGATTCACGACGCGCGCATCGCCGCGATCTGCCTTTCGCACGGCGTGGCCGAGTTGTGGTCGGCCGACCGCGACTTCTCCCGGTTTCCAGCACTTGCAGTCCGCAATCCATTGATCGGGTGACTGCGTGCCGAGATCGCTGATCGCGGCGTCGGACGCGCCGAGCAGCGACATGTTGAGTGCCAATTTGCAAGAAGGCGCCGGCGCGACCCGTCACAAAAGAGGCGCGTGTGCTGCTTCTCGGCGCGAAGGACAAGAGGTGCCCACGGCGCTGCCGTGGCCTGCAGACCCAGGGGCATCAGACCCTCTCGAGGGTTGGCGTCTTCGCGGGCGAGGCGGTCATGTTGACCCACCGGTAAGCCGCCGACCGCGACCGACTCCTTATGGCCGGGACGGAACGTTCGTAGAGGACGCCGACAGCAGCCGTTGGCCGGCTAGGCCCTCGCGTTGAACGTCAGCTACCTGGCGCGACTGCGAACTGACCCTCCCGGCCATCAAGCGTCGCTCATGGGAGGCAGCTTTTCGGCAAGCATTTCCGCACGCAAGTCCTGAAGTTGCCCCGCACCCCGGGAGTTTCCCTCGATCGTGCAACCACCGCCTTCGCTTTGCATCTATCGTGGACGTGGACTTACTGGATCTGCACGGTCGCCGAAGGTGGCGCCGTTGAACAGGATCTCGTCGTACAGCTGCGCCGCGATTTACGAACGGCCCGTGCCCGTCCCTCCCAGCGTGCCTTAGTTGGCCGGGCTGACGACGCGCGAGATGATCTCGCCTTGCACATTGCGCTTCAGGAGGCGTTGCTCGTAGTCGGTGAACAGCTAGTCGCCGTACAGGCCATAGGCAAGCGCGGTGAAGCTGCCGCCCGACAAGCAAGTGACGACGTCGACGGCGTCGAGCGTACGCAGGGTCTGGCCCTGTGGGCCGACGATCTCGGTACGGCTCAGGAATTCGAGCACGCCGTACGAAAAGGCGGCCGCGCGCGTGCCGCTGCCCGAGAAGGCGAGCACAACCAGGTTGGGTTTTTCTCCCCTCCTGCCAGGCGCATCTCGAAACGGCAACCGGTGCTCGGGTCGACCTGGGTGATCGGCGGGTTGACCGGCCGCGTGGCGCAGCCGCCGAGAAGCAGCGCGGCGAACATCGCTGGCAGAAGAATATTGAGCTGGGTCACTTCTTGTTGGCCTCGTCGGCACTTAAGTCCGTGCTGAGGGTGCACGCAGCAAAGACGGCGGTTCGCCGTTCGTATCTCGATGCCGAGGTCGCGCGTCGCCGGCGCACGTCACTTGACTTGCCGGATGTCGTCGGGCCGCCAGGTCTTGTTGAACCAGGGCTCGAGCGGGCCGTACAGGCGCAGGATCGTGAACCAGGCTTTGCCCGGAATCGTCTGCACCCAGTTGTTCTCCTTGCCGGTTGGCGCCTTCGGGCCGAAGAACACGTCCACCGAGCCGTCTGCGTTGACCTGCAGCGCCTTGTTCTGGCTGCTGACGCTGGGGAAGCGCTGATCGGTCTGCAGCATCGAGCGCGTCTGCGTGTCGTAGACGATAACCGACCAGAAGTCCTTCACCGGGATGTTCGGCGGCAGGCGCAGCCGGTAGATCTTGCCGCCGTCGAGCGGCTGCCGGTCGGCGTCGACGGCGGTCCACGGATAGGTGGAGCCCTGGCCGACCACCTGCGTGTCCATCGCCGGCGTGACGCCGGTGGCGAGGAAGAAGAACATCACCGCGGCATCCAGGTTGGGCACGCCCGGCTGACGCTCGAACTTGTAGCCGCCAATGAAGGGCCGCTCCCACCGTCGGTCCTCTAAGAAGAAGGCCTCCTTGTCACGGGTGCGATAACCCAGTGCACGCCCCGTGGCATCGCCCACCGCGGCGGCTTCGGCCAGGATCTTCTTCATGCGCACGTCCGGCGCGAAGGGCTTGCCCTTCTCGATGCCGGTAGAGGCCCAGATGCCCAGCGTCGTAGCGTCGATCGTGTCGGTCGGCTCCTCCTGCACGACCTGGTGCAGCATCGGCCAGAACGACTCGTCCGCTGGCGCCACCCTGTTGAAGGGCTTGCCGGACATGTTGGCGAAGTTCAGCGCCGGCGGCGTACTGCCGGCCTGCGCCAGCGGATAGATCTTCGTGTGCTGCTTCACCGCGGCCACGCCCGGCTTGGGATCGCCATCGACCAGGAAACTGCGCCATCCGGCCCAGGTCTGGAACGTGGGGCTGCGAACGACGTGGTAGCCGTCCGGAACCGGGTCCTTGTAGCCGGGCGGCAGCAGCAGGTGCTTACCGCCGGCCCCCTTGTCGGGGCCGGTGATGCCGAGGTCCGTGTTCCACCGATACCACATGTCGTCGATCAGGCCCAGCACCTTGGGAGGCACTTCGAGCACCAGCGGGCCCTGGCGCAGGTCAAGCCAGAACCAGGTGTAGGGCGTGTTGTTGTTGGCGGCGAGCTCGATAGTGCGCGAATCGACCAGGTCCACCCAGATCGGCACCGTGGTGTTGGCCGGCCCCATCTTCAGGATGTTGCTGCGGTTCGCGAGTTGGTTCACCGCCGGCAGGCCGAGCAGATAGCCCTGCACGGCGCGCTGGAAGTCCAGGTTGTCGTAGATCTTCTGCGTGCTAGCGGGATCGGGCACGCCGTCGAAGAGCTTCAGCGTGCCGAAGCGGGTCGGCAGCTCCTTCGGCTGCCGCGATGCCGGGAGGCACCGGGGTGGAATACTGGTACGGTGCCGCCATCGCGGCCAGGGCGGCGACGAGCGTGGTCGAAAACAGGGTCAGTCGCTTCATGTTCAGCCTGCGTTGCGGATCGGTGGGTTGCGGGGGGCGGCCAGGTCAGCGGCGCACGGAACGCCGGGCAACGCCGCCCACGTTGCCGGCCACGCCGGGCTGGTTTAGGCCCGGGTCCACGACACCGACACCGGGCGCGCCGACGCCCACGCCGGGGGTCACGCCCACCCCGGGCGCGCCTACGCCCACATTGCCGACGCGGCCGGGTTGGTTGATGCCAGGATCCACCGCACCGACCCCTGGCGCGCCGACGCCGCGCGTGACGCCCGGCCCCGGCTTGCCGACACCGACGCCGGGGTCGACAGCCACGGCCGTGCCGGCCAGGCCCATGATCATGGTGCCGAGCACGAGCACGGCGGCCCTCTTGCGAGACTGGTTTTTCATTGATCTTCCCCTTCGAGAATGTGTCGCCTCGATCACGGCTACTGCACCACGTAGACCAGGTTGTTGCCCTGGAAGGCCGCGCGGTAGTAATCGCCGCCGCAGTTCTGGTACTCGACGCCGTTGCGCGCCTCCGGCTTGCAGCCGGCGGGCAGCGCATTGACGACGGTGCCGACCGCCGGTGCGCCGGCGGGGCGCGCGGCGGCGGCCTGCTGTTGCGCCGTGGCCGCCTGCTGCTGCGCGGTAGCCGCCTGCTGCTGGGCCGTGGCCTGCTGCTGTTGCGCGGTGGCGGCCTGTTGCTGCGTAGTGGCCGCGACGGCCGTCGAACCCGCGACCACCACGCGGCGTGTCGTGCGTCGGGCCACGCCCGCCACCGACACCGGCGTGGCCGGTGCGCCGACGAGGGCTTGGGCTTCGCGGATCAGGCCTATGCCCGGCAATGCGTCGGGCGAGCCGTCCGCCAGGTACAGCAGCGGCAGCGCAGCAGTGACCGCTAGCGCCTTGAGGATTCGGGTTGTTCTCATGCAGGCCCCTGTGCTCAACGCGGCAGAAAGTCGACCTTCGTCGCACCGGCCGCCGGCGTGAACTTGAAGGTCTGGGCGTCGAAGTTCGGCTTGAGGTTCCACTTCGTCATCGTCACCGCGAACTGCGGTGCGTTGGGCAGGTCGCGCGTGGTAATGACCAGCCGGCGCGGCAGCGGCTGCGCGCCTTCCTGCACCCAGATCTGCCAATCGACATGCGGCGCGCGGAACGCCAGGTGGTCGCAGCGCACGCCCTCGATCACCGCCTTGCCGACGACGAAGCCGTCGGTGACGCCGTCCATCAGGACGCGGTAGGCGTTCTTGTCGAGCAGGTCGCCGGCCGGCGCGACGATGTCGAGCTGGGTGCGCGCGAAGTCGAGCATGGCCTCCAGCGTGTCGGGGGCGGCCACCTGCGCAAAGGCCTTGTCCTTGGGGTTGTACAGCGTCAGCGTCTTGCCGTCGTAGACGAACAGCTGCTGCACCAGATCGCCGATGCGTTCGGCGCGAAGCTCGTTCGGCCGTTGCACCGACGTCCGGGCCGTGTGGTTGAACTCGATCTTCTGCCCGGACTTGAGCACCACTTCCAGCGTGTTGCGCGTGTCGACGCCGAAGCGCTGCTGGCTGGCGAGGAAGTCGGTCGAGGCCTTCAGCAGCCGTTGCGCCTCGGGGTCGATACCGGTGGGCTGGGCCTGCGCGGCCAGTGCCAGCGCCGCCACGGCAGCGATGCTGCAAGCGCGGGCCAGTGTCGCCGCCAGCGACTTGCCGGATGGGGATGTCATGGGGTGGTTCTCCTGTTTGGGAACGGAACCTTGCGCACCATTGCCGAGAGCGCCACGCGCGTCTATCGGATTGCCGCAAAGCGCGCGAAAGGGCAGGTTCCTGGCTGATGGATATCAAAGGCCATCATCTAGACGGCACCGTCACCACCGGTGCCGCGGGTGCCTGGCCGGTCTCGGCCAGCGAGAACAGGATCATCAGGAAGGTGAAGATGCGCTTGCTTTCGACATCGGTTTCGTCGATCCAGTACCAATGCCCCTTGTAGGGCACGGCCGTATAGGCCTGGGCCGGCTCGTCCGGGCTGGAGCGGATGTGCACTAGGGGTCTGCCTGCGGCGTCGCCGGCCTGGCGCAGCCCCGGCAGCACCCAGCCGTCGTTCAGGTGCGCGGCCGGCAGATCGATGCCGAAGCCCAGCTGCAGCATGATCTCCATCATCGACCGGCTGAGCAGCGCCATCTCCTTCGGACGGCTGGGCACCAGGCCGTAGACCACCTCGAACTCGCTGACGGCATCGTCCAAACCCAGCAGTTCGCGCACGCGGCGGCTGTCGTTGCTCAACGGCGTACCGGGTTCGGCGCGCCGGATCACGGCCACGACGCCGCTGCCGTCCTTGCGCGGCTCCACGCGGATGCCGATGTGGCCGGCCTGCTGGATGCGCGTCAGCACTTCGGTCAGCTCGACAAAACCGGGGTCCGCGGCGGCACCGCCGGAGGCGTTGCGCAGGCCATTGACCGAACCGACCACGGTGCGGAAGACGAGCGCGACCGGCCAGCCGCCCTGCAGCAGCTGGAACACCGACACCGGCGGGATGGGTTGCAACAGCGCGCGGGTGAAGCGGTCACCGAGCAGCGGCTGGTAGGTCACCGTCGGCGTGTTCGACCAGATCGCCGTGCCGCCGAGCTGCAGCACGTTGGGGTTCGTGTTGCTGGGCAGCGTGCCCTGCGCCGAGGCATTGCCGCCGACCGTATAGCTGTTGATGATCGAGGCCACGTCCAGGAACATCGGCGCGTCGGCATAGCGAAGCCGCACCACGTTGAGCAGGGTCTGGCGCTTCCACGACTCAGCGACCACCTGCCCGTAGTCCATGCGGTCGGTGGTGACGCGCGCGGGCGGCACGCTCGTGCAGCCGGCCAGCGCCAGCAGCGCCAGGGCACACAGCAGCCCGCGTCGCGGCCGGCGCATCGAGTCCAGGGGGTGCACGGGAGCGGTCATGGAGACTTCATCTTCATGCCGCGCACGGTAGCGGTGATCGCCAGGCCGGGAGCAGCCAACACTGTACTGGCCTAGTTCTCGACGATGGCCTCGATGCGCTTGTCCCGGATGGCCTGCACGAAGGCCCGATAGTCGCTGCGGGCTTGGTCGCCGTACTCGACCGCGAACTCGCCGATCGCATCGTCGAAGGCCTGCCCGGAGCCCATGTACCCCGCGATCATCGCCGCATCGCCGGAGCGGGCGTGGGCGCGGGCCAGCGCCTGGGCACACATGCGCCCGTACTGTCGCAACGCCGGCGTACCCCAGTCCTCGATCACCGCCGACATCTTCATGTCGCGCAGCTGTCGAACGTAGACGTGGTTGCCGTTCTTCGCCACCAGCCAGCCGAGGAACACGTCGGTCGCCGACTGCATCAGCCGCTGGCCGGCGACGACACGCTGGCCGTGATTGGCGTGCAGGCTCTTGCCGGCATAGGGCTCGAGCACCGAAGCCCGCGCCTCCTTTAACTGCAGGAACAGCGGGTCGTCGTCGTCCGCCATGAACAGGCAGATGCCGCAGCGCGTGCCCACGCTGCCCACGCCGACGACCTTGAACGCGAGATCGAAGAAGTGGAAGCGGTCGAACAGCGTGCGCATGTGTTCGGGCAAGCTCTCGCGGTAGGAGGCGATCACATCCACATAGCCCGATACGATGCCCGGCGTCATGTCGGCCGTCGGATGGAAGATCAGCGGCGGGTCGTCCTTGATGCGCGGCCTGGCCCCTTCCTCCGAGACGAGCTTCGGATACAGGTGGTCGGGCACCGTCTTGCGCTGCTCCTTTTCGAGCCGTTGCGCGAAGCGCTTGCGCGCCTCGGCCAGGACCTCGGGGTCCGCCGTCCGATCCTCGTACTTATGCAGGTCGATCTTGTCGTACCAGACGTCGAGTGCCCGCATTGACGCATAGTCGGCCATGCGTTCACGGTACGCACGGGCGCAGTCGATGGCCATGCGGGCCGCGTCGCTTTGCGGCAGCCGCAGGTGCTGCGCCGCGATCACCACGCTCGCCGCCAGCCGCTTGAGGTCCCACTCGAAGGGGGCCGGCAGCGTCTCGTCGAGGTCGTTGATGTCGAAGATGACGTTGCGCTCGGGCGTGGCGAAGGCACCGAAGTTCATTAGATGGGCGTCGCCGCAGGCCTGCACCCGCAACCCGCTGGTCGGCGTCGTGGCCAGGTCGGCGGCCATCAGTGCGGCCGAGCCGCGATAGAAGGCGAACGGCGACTCGGCCATACGCCCGTGGCGGATCGGGATCAGGTTCTCCACGCGACCGGCATTCGACTCGATCAGCAGTTCGACGGGGTCGCGGCGGCCCTTCTTCGGCTTCCAGCCGGCTTGCGCCTGGCGCGGCACGGCATCGCGCAGCGCCTTGCCCTTGGCGCGGCGTTCGCCCGCGGATAGGTAGGGTGCTTCGGATGGCTGCGCAGCGCGCGGGCGCTTGCCCTTGTCGGTCCTGGCCATGGGTTTGTCGCCCGTGCAAAAGAGCCAGGCTTACTCGCTCTTCAAACGCTTCGCGCCTTCGATCAGCGGGTGCCAGCCGAACACCAGCGTGATCTGGAAGGCGTCCATGCGCAGGTCGGTGGGCTTGCTGTCGTTGACCGTCGACTTGTAGCCGAAGGTCATGTTGATGTTGTCGTTGATGCTGTAGCCCAGCGTCAGGCCCAGGCCGACGTTGTTAAGCTTCGACCCCTTCACGCCGTTGATGCTGGCCTGGCCGCCGCTGTACCAGACGCCGTCGATCGAACCCCAGAATCGGTCGGTGAAATCGCGGGTCAGGTGCGCATCGAGCTGAAACAGCGGATCGGTCTTCAGCGTCTGGCCGCCGAGGTAGTCGGTGTTGTCGCCGAAGAGCCAGACCGCGGGCAGGAACTCCAGCGTCGTGCGCCGGCCCGGCACCCAGTCACCCAGCTGCCAGACGATGGGCGCGCCGATGCGCCCGTACCAGCGGTTCAGGCCGATATTCAGCGCCTGGTCGCTGTTGTACTCGCCGATCGGCAGTGCCAGGTCGGCGAGCAGGTCGAGCGAGAAGCCCGGCTCGTAGCGCAGCGGATCGGCCAGGTCCTTCTGCGCCAACGGGCCGATCAGGTTGATCGTGAATTCGAGCGTCGGGTCGCCAAAGCCGCTGGCCGATTGGTTGGCGGTGCGGCCCGCCACCGTCCCCGTGGCCGAGACGCGCCCCATCGGCACCAGGATCGCGCCCATGGCCGCGCGATCGAACAGCTCGAAGGTGTGGGCGTAACCCACCAGCGCCATCGTCGCGTCGAATTCGGCGTCCGGCGCCACGATGTGGGCGGGGTCGAAGGGATTGCTGTTGCCGCTGATGGAATTGAAGATCACCGGCACCGCGTTGCCGCCGGACAGGCTCTTCCAGTAGAAGCGCGCTGGCACCTGGGCCAGGGCCTGCGTCGGCCACATCGCAGCGGCGGCCAGCAGCGCGGCCATCACACGGCCCGTGCGGGCCAGGGTTTGGAACGATTCGGCGTGATGTGTCATGGGTTCGGCACTTTCTGAGGGTTCGCGATTCTCGACGACGCTCAAGGCTTGGGCGCGGCCATCATGTCCTTGGGTGGCACGAACTGCTGCTTGTTGACCAGCGGCGGAAAGCCCGGATCGTCCGGCACGCGCGCCGGCAGCTGGTCATCCAGCGTTTCGAAGGGCGTTCGGCTCGGCAGGATGACGTTGTTGCGGCGCACGTAGTCGTCCCACAGGGCGACCAGTTCCTTCACCTTGTCGGGCTGCTGTGCGGCCAGGTCCTTGCGTTCGGCCGGGTCGGCCGCCAGGTCGAACAGTTCCCAGTCCTCCTTGCCCAGCGGCTTGTACTGCCAGCGCAGCTTCCAGTTGCCCTGGCGCAGCGCACGGTTGCCGAACAGCTCCCAGGCCAGGTAGTCCTTGTCGGTGCGCGGCGATGCGGCCTTGCCCGCGAGCACGTCGTTCCAGGGCTTGCCCATCATCAACGGCAGCGGCTGCCCGTTCAGCGTCTTGGGGTAGGTGGCACCGGCGATCTCCAGGAAGGTGGGCATCAGGTCGGCCACGTGCATCAAGCCGTTGTTGATGCCGCCCCTGGGCTTGACGCCCGGACCGCTGACGATCAGCGCATTGCGGATGCCGCCCTCGGCGAGCCACCCCTTGTACTGGCTGAAGGGCGTCATCGAGACCTGCGCCCACATCGGCCCGTAGCCGACGAACGAACCCGGGTCGCCCCAGGCGTTGGGGTGCGTCTGCGACCAGTTGATCGCCGCGAACAGGAAGTCGCGCGTGCCCGGCTGGCCGGCGATCATCTTGAACAGGTCGGTGCCCTCGGCGCCGTTGTCGCCGAAGACGACGAAGATCGTGTTGTCGTATTCGCCGATCTTCTTCAGGTGGTCGATCAGCCGCCCGATGTGGAAGTCCATGTTCTCCACCATGCCGGCGTACAGCTCCATCTTCCTGCCGGTCAGGGCGCGCGGGCCCCGCGCCAGCAGCGTCGGGTCGGGCACGAACCACATGCGCTCCGAGAGCTCCGTGCCCGCGGGCGTGATGCCCATCTCGATCTGGCGCTTCAGCCGCGCTTGCCTGATCGCATCCCAGCCGACGTCGTACTCGCCGACATGACGGTTGCGCCAGTCTTTCGGCAGGTGGTAGGGGTCGTGCGGCGCCTGGTGCGCGACATAGGCGAAGAAGGGCTTGCCGTCGCTGCGGTGGGCGTCGATGTAGCCGATCAGCTTGTCCGTGTAGGTCTTGGTGGCGTAGTAGTCGGGGGGCAGGCGCGTCAGGTAGCGCCCGTCCTCGGTGAAGACCAGCTTCGGTGACACCGCGGTGACGTTCGTCATGTCCCAGTAGCTGCCGCCGCCGTCGAGCAGCGTGAAGTCGCGCTCGAAGCCGCGCGCGCGCGGTATCTGGTCGGGCTGCTTGCCCAGGTGCCACTTGCCGACCATGTAGGTGTGGTAGCCCGCGCCCTGCAGCAGCTGGGGCAGCGTCGCGACGCGCTGGTTCAGGTTGCCCTCGTAGCCGGGCACGCCGCGCTGGTTGGGCGCCGTCCACTCGTCCATGTTGCCCAGGCCGTTGAGGTGCGTGTCGACGCCGCTGAGCAGCATCGAGCGCGTCGGCGAGCAGCTGGCATGGGTGTAGAAGTTGGTGAAGCGCAAGCCGCCCTTGGCCAGCGAGTCGAGATTCGGCGTGTTGATCTCGCCGCCGAACGAGCCCATGTCGGCAAAGCCCATGTCGTCGGCGATGATGAAGACGATGTTCGGGCGGCGCGGCGCATCGGCTGCCAGCGCGACCGAAGGCAGTGCCAGCATCGCAACCAGGCCGGCGAGGAAGCTCGTGCCCAGCCAGCGTCTCATCTTGGTTGTCAAGACGCGCATCGAGCGCGGCTGCACGGTCACCATGCCTACTCCCTTCCAATCCATCAACGACAAACCCAGTGCAGCATCCGTGCCGCGGGCGGGGTGCACCGATTTAAAGCCATCCAATCCTGAGGCCCGCTCGAGGGACCGCTGTTGACGATGGTCCATCCGTGCCGGAAGAACGCCTGTGCGCCAGTCCGTGCCCTGCCTGCACCCCTCACGGCAACTGGCATAACGGTTCATTGTTCGTTCCCCCGGTGGCGGGCGTCTATCGGATTCCCGCAAAATCACCGGCATGGAGAGTGTCGAGCTTGCGACAGATCAACCTGCGGTCACGGTCGACGAGATCGATGAGCCCACGATGGCCGGCGCAGGGATCGAGCTCTTCGACCTCGACGCGGTGCAGTTGCAGTCGTTGCCCTTTCGCGTGCGCCGGGTCGTCGTCCGACTCGACGCGTGCAGCGTCGTCTACCACTCGACCAACGCCCGCGTGCGCACGCGCACGCGGGTGCTCGAAGGCCGGCTCGCCTACGTCACCTTCGGGCCGCGAGCACGGGGTACGGTCAACGGGCTGCCGATCGTCCCGGACATGATGCTGGCCGTCGAGCGGGCCGCCGAAGTCAGGTTCGTGGTCGAAGCCGGCTTCGAGGACGTCGCCTTGCTGGTGCGCCCGCAGGACATCAAGGACCACCTCGTCGCCCGCGGACGCGAGGGCGATTTCCGCATGCCCCGCGGCGTGGAGCTGCTGCAGGTCGATGCCGAGAAGGTACGCACCCTCTATGACTCGGGCAGGCAGCTGGTGGAGGTCGCTGCCCGGGAGCCCGGCCGATTCGACCAGGGCAGGAAGGAGCGGGCCGCCGTACAGGTCGAGCTGCTCGAGACGCTGCTGTCGACACTCGACACCGCCGGCAGCTTCGAGCCCAAGACCAGTAAGCGCACCCGCCAGGCGCACAGTCTGGTGGTGAAGGCCGCCGAGGACCACGCGCTGGCGCGCATCGACGACCCGGTGCAGATCACCGACCTGTGCCGGGCCGCAGGCGTCAGCGAGCGCGCCCTGCAGTACGCGTTCAAGGAAGTGATGGGACTGTCGCCACGCGACTATCTGGTCCGGCTCCGACTGCATCGGGTCCGGCAGGCGCTGCTGACGGCCTCTCACCGCACGAGCACCGTGTCGGTCGAGGCGCTGAAGTGGGGCTTCTGGCACTTCGGCGAGTTCTCGCGCGCCTACAAGGATTGTTTCGGAGAACTGCCCTCGGAGACGCTGCGACGTCCTCCGGGCGGAAACCGGCAGGCCGACTGAGTTCTCGCCTGGGGAGGCGTCCAGAGCAGCCCGGGCGCAGCGGTTGCGCGACGACCTGTTGGTTCCAAAGTCTCGGTGCGAGTACGGCCAGCGACCTGCAAAGGCGATGGAGCGTCACGGCCGTCTCCGATTTCTCACTTGCCTGCGCGCCGTTGATCGCGCGGAACGCCCTGGGGATCGCGTTGACCTGCACCACGGCGGCGGCCAGCCTTCGTCGGCGGTTATCCGCCCTGCGAGCGCTTCGAATCATGGCGCAAGACTGTCCCGTGTGTGATTTCGTGCTTTGAGCCAGCCTGGTAACGTCCCATGGCAATGACGGCTATGGGGCGAGCAATGTGAGGTGTTGTCCGACCGCTGTGGGTCGGGCCCTGCCAGCCAATCCGGCGAACTCGCCGCCTGGTAGCGGTCAACCGTACTCATGATGCCGGTCTGCTGACGCTCGCCGCATACGGCCCCGGCAACAAGCGTGTGCCCGTTGACCGGCGGCTTGGAAGTCACTCAATCCTCGCGAATGAAATCGACCGGCGCAGCGGACTACTGCTCGCTGTGGGGCAGTTGAAGACAACGGCCATCCAGTTTTCCCGATTCCGCGGCACTGCAACGCAGACCTCAAGGAGAGCGGCGGATGAGCTGCGTCGAATCAATGCCCCAGGACAACGCTGTCGCGGTGATCCGGCGAATGGCCACTGTCGGGTAAGGAAGAAGGGTGGCGCATCGGTGGCCAGCAACCTGAGATTCAGCCTGCCGATGGCAACATAAGAAGCGGCGCTCCAAGGTGGCCCACCTTCACGTAGATCAGCGCACCCTCAGCTCCAGTGAAGGGTGTGTGCCGGCTCCAGCGCGGGCTGCGCAACCAGGTGCCGGCCGGGTACTCGCCCTGCTCGTCTCGGAACAGGCCTTGTAGCACCAGGATCTCTTCGCCGCCGGGGTGGCTGTGGGTGTTGAAGCGGGTGTCGGGTGCCCAGCGCACCAGCGCCGTGCTGACGCCGCCGAACTCATGCAAGGGCAGCACCGCCAAGCCCGGCACCAGCCCCGGGCGCCAAGTGGCCTGGGTGGTGTCGATGCGAACCGGTTCGTCATCGCCCTGGGCAAACTGCCACAGCTTGACGAACAGGGTGCAGCCCTCGCGTGAAAACGGCGCGTGCGATGTGCCTGGCGGGTTGCGCACATAGGTGCCGGCGGGGTGGTCGCCGCTTTCGTCGCTGAAGGTGCCGTCGAGCACCAGGTACTCCTCGCCGCCGCCATGGGTGTGGCGGGCGAAACGCGAGCCGGCGTTGTAGCGCACGATGCTGGTGGCGCGGGCCACTTCGTCGCCGATGCGGTCCAGCCGATGGCGGTGCACGCCGGGTTCGGGCGATGGCTGCCAGCCAGCCTCATCGGCGGGCGGGATCACCACGCGCTGGTCGAAGTCGGCGTTCAGGTGGGTCGTGTTCATGTCGCCATTCTGCGGCCCGGAGTCAAAGCTCCAGTTCGATGCGCTCTCCGCCGCACGCCGCGGGCACGGCGCAACACAGCAGTACCTCGTCTTCGGCCGGTCGCCACGCGGCGGGTTCGGCATAGGTCGCGGCAGCGGCCATCATGCGCGTGGTGCATAAGCCACATTTCCTGGCGCGACAAGAGAACGCCAGGTTCCCCTTGATCACCCATTAGCCGTCTCCGTCAATAGGGACGAACACATTTCTGCGACCCGTCCACGCATTCTTTCCTTGCAAAGCCTGTCTTCCCAGCTGCGAGCTCACCACACACTTGGTTCTCGAACGTTGGTCGCGCCCGAAGCGCACCAGTCACCCATCAGGATCAAGGCCTTCGCGTCTCGCGGCGCGTCGGCCCCTGGCTGTGTTTGCAGCCCCAGAAAACCCTCTGTTCCCTACCGCGTCCAATGATCGCAGCCGGACTTGCCAGCCGCACAGCTCTGTGGCTTCACCGATCGGTGATCCAACGCCTTGTGGCTCACGGTACGGGCGCAACGAACTCATAGACATGGGTGGGATCGGCGCAGGCGTGCAATCAGCTTTGATGGTTCTGCCAACGTTCGCTCAACACTGCCGGCGCCGTCCCCATTGATCGGCTCAACTCCTGTCGTCTTGGCGTCTCATCCGAAGGCCTTTGCCGCATCGAATGGCGTGCCATCCTTGATCACGTGGTAGCAGGCCCGCGCCAGCTTGTGCGCCACCGCCTTGATGGCCACGACGGACAAACTGCTGGCGCACTTCTTCTGGTACCAGCGCTTGATCGTTGCGTCGAAGCGCACGGCGAAGTGCGCCGCCTCGATGAAGGCCCACGCCAAGTGCTTGTTGCCACACTTGGCATTTCCCACACCTTTCTTCTTGCCGTTGGATTCGCGGCGGCTGTCCACCATGCGGGCATAGGAGGCGAAGTTGCCGGGGCCAGCGAAGCGGGCGATGTCGCCGGTCTCCAGTGCGATGGTCAGCGCCAGGATCTGCCCGATGCCGCTGACGGTCTTGAGCCCCTTGAAGTCCTCGCGTAGCTTGACCTTGGCCAAGATGCAGCGCTCAAGCTCGACTACTTGGCCGTCGATGCAGTTCATCACCGCCAGGTTCGCCTTCAAGGCCTGTTTGTGCTCTTCGAGCAGTTCCATGGCATCGATGAACTTGGCATCCCAGCGCTTGACCTCGTTGCCGCTGGCGCGCACGCCGAGGTTGCGCGCAATCAGGTTTTCAATGCTCAGGATCTGCGTGCTGCGCTGGCGCACGAGTTGGCTGCGCTTGCGCAGCAGGTCGCGTACGGCGCGTTCCTCCCGGGGGTAGATATACCCCACGGGCAGGATGCCCAGCCGCAACAGGTGGGCCAGGTGGCGCGCGTCGCTGAAATCACCTCCGTGCTTCAGCCCGTCGTACTGCTTGACCGCTGCGGTGTTGACCAGATGTACGGTGAAGCCAGCGGCTTGAAGACCGTCAACCAGCCAGTACCAGTTGAATGTGGACTCCACCGCCACGCCGCTCACCTCGCCGGCGCAGGCGCGCAGCGCAGCCACGATGGAGCACAGATCGTTGGGCAGTCGCTTGGCGTACACCGTTCGATCCTGCTCGTCGAGCACGGTCACGACGCTGTTGTTGCTGTGCAAGTCAATCCCCGCATACAGTTCCATGTCGGCCTCCTTTGTGGGCTCCATCGGTTGAATCGCAATCCAAACGATAGGCACGTGAACGGAGGCCGGCAACCCAGGCTAGATGTCTATCAGCTTTTCGGCTTGGAATCTGGAATCGCGAAGGTCGGTAACAGTCGCGAAGAGGCGATCGCCTTGGCGGAGAAGAGTCATTCGACCGCCGTCTGGCCGGGCGCAGTTGAGTGACCGCAGTTAAAGGGATTGACGCGGTAGGGATGGCCATTGCTGAGCACCCCCCGCACAGATCCCGGCGTGCGCGATTCACGCACCGGGCTCCCACCTTGGGTGAGTGACGGCGAAGCGCCGCTCCGGCCACGGGTGAAGAACGCCCGGAGGCGGCAGCCAATGATCGGCCAGCGGCGACAGCACCACCGCCGACAGCAAAGCGATGAATGGTGGGAATGCCATCACCTTTCTTGCCATGTCGCGCGGCTGGACGGGACCGTCGCCAGCGTATAGCGCCGCGGCGCCTATGCCCACGGCACTCAGTGCCAGGTACGAGCCAAATTGGTCGATCACCAGCCCCAGACCCAGGCCGTCGCGGCCGTGCAGTGCCTCGATCATCGGTAGTCCCACGAACGAGGTGCTGCCCAGCCCGCCCACAAGCTGACGGTCAACTGCTCAAGCTACCCTCCCGCGGCTGCGACCTACGAAGACGGTGGGTAAGACATCATCGTTGAAGGGTTCGACTCGCAGACCGACCGCCGGGGCCCGTTACAAGCGCAGCAATCTGCTCAAGCCGCGTAGGCGGCGCGCTCGAAGGCGTCGTACGCGGCCATGAATGGTGGCTCCACGAACGGCAGCGACTGCGTCATGATCAGGCCCGCAACGTCCGTAGTCGGGTCGATCCAGTAATGGGTGTTCAAGACACCGGCCCAACTCTGCGAGCCTGCACGGCGGCGCCCGGGAATGTCTTGTTCGTTGCGCATGAAGCCGAAGCTATGCGTTTTCTTGACGCCTTCGAATGGATCGAAGTCGGCCGTGATCGGCGGCGCCACCGAAACCATCTTTTCGAATGTCAGTGGCCCCATGTGATTCTCGAGCATGCGCGCCACGCCGGCTTCGCTGAGTACACGCTGGCCGTCGAGCGCGCCCCGGTTGAGGAGCATGCGCAGGAAGCGCATGTAGTCCTGCGGCGTCGAGTAAAGCGCATGGCCCATACCGTAGACCTCGGGGTTGGACGGCGGCGCAAGGTCGAAGTCACCGAACCGTCCATCCTCGCCGCGCGCCTTGACGCCCGCCAGACGCGGCGCCATGTGCGGGCGCACCTCGACATTGGTGTCGGTCATGCCGAGCGGGTCGAAGACGTTGGCTTTCAAGAAGGTATCGATGCGCTGGCCGCTGATCTTCTCAACCATCAGGCCGAGCCAGTCGATCGACGGTCCGTAACCCCAACGGGTGCCGGGATCGGTGGTCATCGGATAGAACATCGACGCCTTCAGGCCCGACAGCACCGACGGGTGGCCGGTGCGCGTGAGGTATTCCGCCGGCTCGGCCCGCCAGAACTCGTACTCCAGACCCGAGGTGTGGGTGGCGAGGTGCCGTGCGGTGGCCTTCACCTTTGGCATACGCAGTCGGGGCGTGTCGCCGTCCCAGCCCTCCAGCACCCGCATCTCAGCGAACTCGGGCAGCACCGACTCGACCGGTGTGTCGAAGTCTAGCTCGCTACGGTCGATCAGAATCATCGCGGCCGTAGAGCCGAGGGCTTTGGTCATCGAGAAGATCCGAAACACTGTGTCCGCGGCGGCCGCGCGGCCCGGGGCGGCCTCGCCGGCGGCCCCGGAGAAGGTAACGCCCGCGGCCTTGCCGGTCATGCCCACCACGAAGGGCACCTGGTCCTTCGCGACAGCTTCGTCGAGTGTCTTTTGCAGCGTCATGGTGATCTCCTGAGTGTGGGCATTGGAGTTTCCTTCGGCCTCGGCACCTCCGTCAAGAATGCGCGAAAGCGCCTTCAAACGGCCGCTTCAAGTCTGGCCGATCAGCTCAATAGCCGGGCCGCCGTCGGCCATTAGGAGACTTCGGAAGTCCTGCACTGGCCGCCCGACCACGGTCGCTCGCTCGCCATGCCGGCCCATACCCCCATCAGCGCCGCACCTCACTGACCTGACTGCCCCATCAAGGCATCGTCATTGCCACGTTGACGGCGCACTTTTCGCGTACACCGGGTAATTTCTATGGCGCACGCGACTTATTCAAACAATGATGACCCGCGAGCGGTTGAATTGAATGACTGCCCTCTGTGCGTAAAGGAGACATCCGCGATGACCGACCTTGCATGCCATCCTACGGAACTGGCCAGTGCGTGGCTGGGCGACTTCTCCACGGCGCTTGAAGAACAGGATGTCAATGCTGCCGTGGCCCTTTTCGATGCAGACAGCTACTGGCGCGACCTGGTGGCCTTCACCTGGAACATCTGTACGCAGGAAGGGCCCGACGCCATCCGCGCGATGCTGCAGGCCCGGCTTGCTGACACCCGGCCCAGCGCCTTCGCCGTCGAAGGCCAGGCCACCGAGGCCGATGGTGTGATCGACGCTTGGTTCACCTTCGAAACCGCCGTTGCGCGCGGCCGCGGCCACTTGCGCCTGAAGAACGGTAAGGCCTGGACCTTGCTGACTACGATGACGGAGCTAAAGGGCTTCGAAGAGCACAAGGGCGAGCGTCGCGCCAAGGGCGCGGAGCATGGTGTGCATCCCGGCCGCAAGACGTGGCTCGAGCAGCGCCAGGAAGAAGCCGCCACGCTGGGACATACGGTGCAACCCTACGTCGTCATCGTCGGCGGTGGCCAGGGTGGCATTGCGCTGGGTGCGCGGCTGCGCCGGCTGGGCGTGACGGCGATCATCGTCGAGAAGAACGAGAAGCCGGGCGACTCCTGGCGCAAGCGCTACAAGAGCCTGTGCCTGCACGATCCGGTGTGGTACGACCACCTGCCATACCTGCCGTTCCCCGACGACTGGCCGGTGTTCGCGCCGAAGGACAAGATCGGCGACTGGCTGGAGATGTACACGAAGGTGATGGAGCTCAACTACTGGGGCTCCACCACCGCGAAGAAGGCCAAGTACGACGAGACCCGCCAGCAGTGGGACGTGGTGGTCGAGCGCGGCGGCAAGGAGATCGTGCTGCACCCGAAGGAACTGGTGTTCGCGCTTGGCGTGTCGGGCTATCCCAACGTACCGCAGATTCCCGGCGCTGAATCGTTCGAGGGGGAACAGCACCACTCCAGCAAGCATCCCGGACCCGAGGCCTACAAGGGCAAGAAGTGCGTGGTGCTGGGATCCAACAACTCGGCGCACGACATCTGCGCGGCGCTATGGGAACACGGCGCCGACGTCACCATGGTGCAGCGCAGTTCGACGCACATTGCGCCGTCGGAATCGCTGATGGAACTGGCACTCGGCGGACTCTATTCAGAGCAAGCGGTCAAGGCCGGCGTCACCACCAACATGGCCGACCTGATCTTCGCGTCGATCCCCTACAAGATCATGGCGCCGATGCAGGTGCCCGTGTACGACGAGATGAAGAAGCGCGACGCCGACCTATATGCACGGCTGGAGAAGGCCGGCTTCATGCTCGACTTCGGCGTCGACGGGTCGGGACTGTTCATGAAGTATCTGCGTCGCGGCTCGGGCTATTACATCGACGTCGGCGCGTCGGAACTGGTAGCCAACGGCAGCATCAAGTTGAAGAGTAACGTCTCTATCGAGCACATCAAGCCGCGATCGGTGATGTTGTCTGATGGCACCGAGTTGCCGGCCGACCTAATCGTCTACGCCACTGGCTACGGATCCATGAACGGCTGGCTGGCCGAGCTGATATCACCCGAGGTGGCCGACCGCGTAGGCAAGGTTTGGGGTCTGGGCTCCGACACGCCGAAAGACCCTGGCCCATGGGAAGGTGAACTGCGCAACATGTGGAAGCCGACGCAGGTACCGCACCTGTGGTTCCATGGCGGTAACTTGCACCAGTCTCGACACTACTCAGAGTTCCTGGCGCTGCAATTGAAAGCCCGACAGGAAGACATTCCGACGCCGGTGTATCGCTTGGCTCCGTCGTACCACAAGCGCTGAGCCGCCGTCATCGGCGGCAGACTCAGGGAGACGAGATCCGATCGGCGAGCGCCCGCCGTCGACCCCCGCCGGACGATCCAACGGATTGACCGCCGCATGGCCGCCATTCACCGGCCTCGACGACCTTGCGCAAGCGCACCTCAGACTGATTTCCGAGGCTCTGCAAAGTAGTGCCGCCATTAATCTACGCTGGCTTTGCCGGCAGTGGTCGCGTCACGGACGGTGTTGCCCGACGGTCGTCGATCGACAGCCCCTGAGACCCGCGCGTACCGACGACCCTCAAATCCACGCGGGGCCCTGGTTGGCCAACAGCGGTGTCGCACGCCAATCACCCGAAGCACAATGCATCGCAATGCCAATCAAGGGAAGCCCGAAATGAAGATTCTCGTCCTGGGGGCCGGAGCAATCGGTGGCTACTTTGGCGGCCGTCTGGTGCAGGCAGGTGCCGACGTCAGCTTCGTCGTACGCGAGCGCCGGGCAGCGCAGTTGCGTGAGCGCGGCCTGGTCGTGCGCAGCCCGCACGGCGACTTTACAGTGCCGGTACGCGCACTGACGAAAGAACAGATCGACGGCTCGGTCGACCTGGTGCTGCTGACATGCAAGGCCTACGACCTCGACGCGGCGATCCAGTCCATCGCACGCGCGGTGGGCGCGCATACGACCGTGCTGCCACTGCTGAACGGCCTGGCGCATATCGAGCGGCTGCAGGCGGCATTCGGGCCTGCACGCATCGCCGGCGGCAGTTGCGGTATCCCGGCGACATTGACGCCGGATGGCGAGGTCGTGCAACTCGGCGGTTTCCACCGTGTCGTCTTCGGGATGCTGCCCGGCACGGCGGCACATGCACGCACCCATCTCGCCCAGCTCGAGACGTTGTATCGGGCCACGCCGGTGGACGTGGAGCTATCCGTGGACATGATGCTTGCGCTGTGGGAGAAGTTCGTCGCGCTGGCCACGCTTGCCGCGATGACCTGCTTAATGCGCGGCGCTGTGGGCGACATTCTGGCGGCCGACGACGGTGCAGCCTTGCTCGACGAAGCCTACGCCGCCTGTGAAGGCGCTGCGCGCGCCGCGGGTCATGCCCCGCGCGATGCTGCGATGGCTGGCTTTCGCGCGATGTTCAGCGACCGGCTTTCGACGATGACGGCATCGATGCTGCGCGATCTCGAAGGCGGCGGTCGCACCGAAGGCGCCCACATTGTCGGGGATATGCTGGCGCGAGTCCGCGCGGCCGGGATCGACCCCGGGCCGCTGCGCGCCGCATGGTGCCATCTGCAAGCGGCAGAGCATCGCAAACAGCGCGAGCAGCACTGAGCCTGCCGCAGGCCCACCCCGAAAGCGGAACAAATCGCCGGTCGATCAAGCCCAGGCGCCGGCAGTCAACTTCCCGGCGCCGCTGCGTACCCACGCTCCCTGCTTGTTTCGTTGGCCGGGGAAGGCAACTTTCTGGCACCTCATGTCTTCTTGGGCCTCTGCGTACCGACTTGCGGATCCTCGACGTCCGCTTGTGGCCGGGGATGCCGCCAGCTGACGACCGCTGGTTGGCATCATGAAACCGAATGAAAGTTTCAGGCGCCGAGTTCAGTGAATCGGCTGTCAAGCCGCCACCCACAGCTGTCACTCGCCTCAGCGCAATCCTGGCCGCGAAGCCGACATTGTGACCGCCGCGTCTCTTGATCCCGCGAGCTCCTAGCCTGTTCGGCTTCAATGCAGGGCGGTTCCGGTCGTTCGCGGCCGGCCACTTACCTCACCGTATCGGCTGCATTCCGGTGATCCGACCGGCTCAGGGATCGCTGCCAGCGCAATCGGGGTCAAAGTCAATCAAATGTTCGCCGCCCACAGCGCCAAACTCACGCACTCGGCGTGCGCCTTGGAAAGGCGGCGCTTTGCAGTGGATGCAAGCCCAACCTGGCAACCGCTCCAGCCGAAAACAACCGGAGCAGGCACGGAGGTGACGAAATTGACAGGCAAAGAGACACTCAACTCATCGTGTCGAGCAGTTGTTTTCCCTCGACCTCTTGCCAGTCATGAGCTGCCCTACAACGGGCTGCGGTTCACTGTGCCGGTCAGTTTCGGTTGCCAAAATTGAGCGGCCACCAAGCTGCCGATCACCTGCCCGCGCTTCTAGCTGAGACCGTCGATGGCGATCGCCAGCAAAGCGGCGTCATCAATTCGAATGGCGGGAATCGGGCGGCGACTTCGCCGAATTAGATTTCAGGGGCCGACCCAGAGCCGAAGCTCACCGCCTCGAACTGGTTTACGCAAAGCTGCCCCTCAAGTGCAGGGACTGACACTGCAACGTTTGGCTCCAGCCAACCCACCTTGGATGAGTTGATGGACCGGAAACGATCGTGTGCACGTAAGTGCTATGCGGACACGTTGACGAGCGACAAGGCAGCGTGTCGGCGTCGCCATGACGATGAACTGAAGGCTCAGGTGCTGGCCGAGTGCGAGGCGCCGGGCGCCTCAATGGCTACGGTTGTGTTGGCCTGTGGCATCAATACCAGCGTTGTGCAACAGTGGAGGCAACTAGCTTGCAAGGCGGGGCAAAGGATTGGCGCATCGAAGCGCGAGTTCATGACGGTGATGCTCGCGCCTGCTGGCTCTACTGGTAACAGCGACGCCCGATCATCAAGACCGAGCTGCGCTGCGATGCGGTCACGACGAAAGTGCTCTGGCTAGCATTGGAGACGGTCACCTTCGCGACCTGGTCTAGCGAGCTGATGCGGCAATCCGCATCGATGCTGTCTGGCTGCGTGCAGCCGCTGGACATACGTGCCGGTTCATCGTCCATGCTGTCCCGTTGAGTCAAGCAGGTAACCGCTATCGCACAAGGCCAGCTCGCGCGCGAATTCCAGGTCGGCAGGATAGCGAGCGTGGATGCGGTACAGCGCCTGACCGGCGATGACCGCGTCGCCGACCTTGTGCAACAGGTCCACCCCGGCACCCATGACCTGCGGCGCACCAGCGAGGCGCGCGATACGGGCCAGACGCAGGTTGTCGATAGCACAAACTGTCCCTGCATTCGGCGCCTTCATTTCGTGTGTCAGCTCCCCAAGCGCGGGTAGTTCGCCACGCCGCCCCTGGGCGTCGATGATGGCTTCCATCTGTGCCAGCGCGCGCCCCGATTCGAGAATGTCGCGGGCGATGCGCCAGCCGTCACCGCCACGCACGTCAGGATCGAACTCGATAACGCGGCCGGCCAATCGGAGCGACTTCTCGCGCAGATCAGCTGGGGCGGTCGGGTCGTTGCGCAGCACACGCATCACGTCACGGGCCTCAAGCACCGGACCGATGCCGTTGCCGATGGGCTGGCTGCCATCAGTGATCATCACGTCGAGCTGCAGGTTAAGCAACGAGGCAACGTATTCGAACAGTTTGCGCAGTCGTTGCGCCGCCGGCATCGACCGTACCTTTGCCGTAGGACCCATCGGAATGTCAAGCACCAGGTGGGTGGAGCCAGCAGCGATCTTCTTCGACAGGATGGAGGCCACCATCTGCCCCGGCGAGTCCATACCGAGAGGCCGTTCGACCGAAATCAGGATGTCGTCGGCTGGCGACAAGTCGGCCGCACCACCCCAGGCCAGACATCCATTGGTGCTGCGCACGATCTGCTGCATGCGCTCGACAGGCAACTCGACTTCGGCCAGCACCTCCATGGTGTCAGCGGTGCCGGCCGGAGACGTGATCGCCCGCGACGAGGTCTTCGGACACAACATGCCGTGCGCAGTGACGATCGGCACCACCAGCATCGATGTGCGGTTGCCAGGGATGCCGCCGATGCAGTGCTTGTCCACCACCGGACCGCCGCGAACGGCATGTTGCCAGTCCAGCCTGCGGCCGGCTCCGATCATGGCCTCGGTCAGGTAAAGCACCTCGTCGCGTTCGAGGTCGTTGCCATTGGTCGCCACAACAAAGGCCGCAAGCTCGATCTTAGAGTAACGGGCCTGGGCGATGTCGTTGACGATGGCTTGCATCTCCAGGCGCGACATGCGTTCGCCGTCGATCTTGCGGTGTAAGGCCGCCAATGAAGCTGGCGGCTCGGCGGGCGACACCTTGGCAGCTCGGCCGGACTCGACATCAAGCCGCACGAATGCGTCTTCGGACAGGCCCAGTTCGTCGGGTCGTACGATCGCTTCATCGTCGACCACGTTGAGCACCGCGCTGATGGACCGGGCGTCGGCCCGAACCATCACTTTCGACAGGGCCTGGAAGCCGGCCGCGCGCACCACTGCGCAGTCGCGATGCAGGTAAACCACGTTCTCGCGCCAAGTGTCGATGGCGACTCGGCGGATTCGCAACTCGGACAAGTCCATTTGACCGCACTCTAACGCCTTGATGCGTAATCTCCCGCGTCAGATTGAACCATGTCAACCCTGGTTGCACGGCATTCGACTGCTACTACGTCGATATCTATGTGGCCGTGATCCTGCAGGGCCCGCCGCGCCGGGGACAACTTTGGCGCTGACGCAGCATCTGCCGCGAGATGGCGGATTCATCACATGGGTGGTGGCCGCCGAATCAACGGCGATGGCCGACCGGGTTTGGTCATCGACCAGAGCGACGGTCTGTATGGCCGCCAGCAGCACACATCGCTTTCGGGTCATTTCCTGGATGCTGTGCTGATCTTCCGCTGAAGTCATCGCGCCGGCGATGCGTCTTCACGGGTCGCCCGGCTGAGCTTCTCACAATCTGTTGGCTGCGAGGACGCGTTTATGGTCGGAAAGTCGCGCACCTGGTCAGCTGTATGGCCTGCAGGCCAACGGGCAGGTCTACGGCATCGAGATTGAATCTGCGTAGACCCACCGCCGACCCAATGCTGACTGACAGCGGCCAAAATAGCTTACCCGCGAGCCGTCGTTCATAGTCGGCACTGGAGGTGATTGACGAGCAGCGGGCAACTTGAGAACTCACGAGCGCTCAACCTCGTGAGCCTGGTGTGCAAGGCATCAACCAGCAGCGCCTACAGGGTGGACCTGGTCGCCAGGGGGCGGGTGTCCCGTAGCGAAATGTGTCCAGACGTAAGGCCTCGCGCGCCCTGCCACGTCGCGGGGCAGGGCTGAAGATGCGACCGTGCGAGGCTGCTCGCGCCCACTTCAGCGCGTGCCGAAGTACAGGCGTGCCCGCAGGCCGCCGTCGTCTGCCGTGAGCAACTCGAGCGTGGCTCCGTGACGCGTGGCGATTTCCTGCACGATGGTCAGGCCCAGCCCGCAGCCGTCACCCGGGCTGCCGGGAAGGCGGTAGAAGCGCTCTAGCGCATGCGATCGGTAGGCCTGCGGGATGCCCGGGCCGTTGTCGCGCACCTCGATGAAGGCATGCCCACCTTCGTTTCCGCAATGCACCGTCACGATGCCGCCCCTCGGCGTGTAGCGCAGGGCGTTGTCCACCAGATTGGCCAGGGCCTCCTTGAGCATCCAGCGGCTGCCTCGCACACTGGCCGGTGACAGCTCGAAGCCCAGATCGATGTCGCGGGCCAACGCAGCGTCGATGAACTCCGTAGCAGCCTCCTCGGCCAGCTGGTCCAACCCAATGTTGGTCGCCGCCGGGTCATCGGCCTCGGCGGCTTCGGCTCGCGCGTGCGCGAGCAGCCGGTCAAGAAGGTGGTTCATACGCCCTGTGGCCTCGTCCACCTTGCCCAGCCACGCGGCATCCGGAGGGCGATCGCCCGTCTGCAGCGCCAGATCGACCTGGTTGCGCAGCGCCGCCAGCGGGGTCTTCAACTGATGGGCGGCATCGGCAATGAAGCGCTGCTGCTTCTGCGACGCTTCTCGCACCAGGTCGAAAAGCTCGTTGAGGCGCCGCAACAGCGGGCGAATCTCGCCGGGCACGTCGAACAGCTCGAAGGCGCGCAGGTCGCTCGCGGTGCGGTTGGCGATCTCCGATTCGACCGCGGTGAGCGGTTGCAGGCCGCGGCGCACGCCGAAGACCACCGCCAGCAACGTCAGCAGGACTACCGCTACGTTGGGCCACAGCATCGCGGCCAACAAAGTCCGCTGCACTTCGCGGCGCCGCAGCGTGGTCTGCGCCACGACCATGTCCAGCTTCCGCTCACGCACCGTGGTGCTCATCTGCGCGACTCGGACGGGGTTTCCACGAAACACGCGGTCACTGAAGTCGGGCGCTCCAGGAGACGAACGGCCTTCGCCGGGTTTGAGATCCGGGTCACCGATCACCAGCTGGTTCGCCCCGTCGTACACGGCGTAGTAAAGGGTATCCGGGGAATTGCTGCGCAGCATGGCACTGGCTTCGGAATCGAGTTCCAGGGCCTCCTCGTCCCGGATAGCCTTCAGGTGGGCCTCGATGTCGAACAGGCTGTCGGCCATGGCCTGGTCCAGCGTCCGATTGGCGATGCGCCGGGCCGACACGTAGTCAAATGCCGAGCTGCCCAGCAGGATGGCAAGCAGCGGCACCGCAAGCCACAGCACGAGCCGCTGGCGCAGCCCCAGCGACCGTAGCCGACCGAGCCGCGTCTCAGTCGGCCGCGGGGTCGACACGGTATCCAATGCCGCGTACGGTGCGGATTACGACGCGCGCCACAGCCAGTTTCGTGCGCAGCCGCGACACATGAACCTCGATGGCGTTGGGAGTGATGTCCTTTTCCCATCCGGCCAGGCTTTGCACCAGACGGTCCTTGCTGACCACCGCGGGCGACAGCATCAGCAACTGCTCCAGGATGGCCCACTCGCGGTTGGTCAGTTCCAGTTCTTCGCCGGCGATCTCGGCGCGACGAGAGCGCGTGTCCAGCACCAGCGCGCCGTGCTGCAACCGCGAGGAGGTCAGTGCATGCGATCGGCGCAGTAGCGCACGCATGCGCGCCAGCACCTCGGGCAGCCGGAAAGGCTTGGCCAGATAATCGTCGGCCCCCGCATCCAGTCCGCGTACGGTGTCTTCCATTCCGCCGCGGGCCGTCAGGACCATCGCGGGCAGCCGATTTCCGCTGGCGCGCAAGCGCTGGATCAGCGTCAGCCCATCTGCTCCAGGCAGTCCGATGTCGACCAGAGCGATGTCGAAGGTTTCGTGGTCCACCATGCCCGATGCTTCTTCGGCGCTGCCGGCGACGTCGACCGTGAAGCCGGCCTGGTGAAGGCCCTGCTTCAGGCTCTGGGCCAGCATCGGATCATCCTCGACGATCAGCACTCGCATGGTGGCCCGGGCCCTGGCTAGCGGGTCACGACGTCGCGAGGTTCCACGCCGCCGGCTGGTTCGTGGTGGGCGATGCCGAAGTGGCAATCGATGCACGTGTGCTGGCCGTCGTCCAGCTTCAGGTGCTGCTTCTGGGCAGTCTTGCCTTGCAACTGCGGGTCCATGGCCTTGACGTCGTGGCAGCTGCGGCACTCGCGCGAGTCGGTCTGCTTCATCGTGCGCCAGACCTCCTTCGCCATCTCCAGCCGGCGCGCCTCGTATTTCTGAGGAGTATCGATGGTACCCAGAACATGCTGCAGCACGTCGGTCGACGCGCCCACCTTGCGCACCAGGCTATCAAGGCCGCCGTGCGGAACGTGGCAGTCGGCGCATACGGCCTTGAAGCCGCTGCGGTTGCGTGCGTGGATGGTGTCCTTGTACTCGTTGTAGTTCTGCTCCTTCATCTCGTGGCAAGAAATGCAGAACTCAAGGCTGTTGGTGTATTGCAGCGCCTTTTGCCCGCCTGCCAGCGCCACCGCACCGACCAGCATCAGCAGCGCTGCAAGGCCCCAGCTGAGGCCTCCAAGGCGGAGGGAAGACGGAGATTTAGACATGGGTCGGCGGCAGGTGGAAATGGCGCGATCGTCGTTGCAGCCAGCTTGCGAATGCCTGACGAGGTGCTTCAGGCGAATGCAAGGCGAGGCTGACCAGAATCGCTCGCACTGAGACTGCAATGCACGCCATGACCCGCCACGATTCCCTTGTCCGACCCGATTGCGGCGCTGCGCGCCGTCGAGACTGCCGTCTGCGCGTGGGGTGGCGGGCGGGCATCGCCGGGCTGATGGGCAGCTTGTTCGCCGTCGCGGCGCACGCGCTGCCGAGCTATGCGCGGCAGACCGGTGCCGATTGCGCCGCGTGCCACATCGGGGCCTATGGTCCGCAGCTCACGCCCTACGGCATGCGCTTCAAGATGGGGGGCTATGTCGAGACGGATGGCAAGGACGGGAAGGTACCGCTGTCCGCGATGGTCCTGGGCAACTACACCCGCACCTCCAAGGACGTGGCCACCGCCGATACGGTTGAGCGCTATTCCTCCAACAGCAATCCGGCCATGCAGGAAGCCTCGGTCTTCCTGGCAGGCCGGCTGGCCGCGGAGGTGGGCAGCTTCGTGCAACTGACCTACTCGGGAGTCGAGCGGGTTACGTCACTCGATCAACTGGACCTGCGATGGGCGCGGTCGCTGACACTGAACGGACAGGACTCCATCGTCGGTGTGTCGCTCAACACCAATCCGACCTTGACCGACCCGTTTAACACGCTGGGGCAGTGGCGCTTTCCGTACACCTCGTCGGATTTCGGCGCAGGGTATGGGCCCTCCCCCTTGATCGAGAGTCTGGCCGGCGGTGTCATCGGCATCAACCCCTACCTGCTCTATGACAAGGTCTACGCCGAGTTCGGCCTGTACACCGGTCTGAGCGCAGGCACGACGAATGCGCTGAACACCGACTATCTCGGCAAGGTCAAGGGGCCGATGCCCTATGGCCGGCTGGCGTGGTTCGACGACCGGAAGAGCTACAACTGGATGGTGGGCCTGTCGGCCATGTATGGCGGGCTCTATCCGGATCCGAGCGATAAGAGCGCCAGCGACACCTTTACGAACTTCGGCATTGACGGGCAGTACCAGTTTCTCGGCAACCGGCAGAACATCTTCACCGTCAACGGCAGCTATGTGAGGGAGCGCCAGACGCTCGGCTACACGCAGGGTGTCCTGGGCGAGGCGTCCAGCCGCAGCGGTACGCTGGATCAGTTCCGCTTGGCTGGCAGCTACACGTGGCAGCAGACCTGGGGTGGCACGCTGGGCTGGTTCGAAACCCGCGGCAGCCGGGACGCCCTACGCTTCGGCGACTCGTTCAGTGGCTCGCCCAATACCTCCGGCTATATCGCGCAGATCGATTGGACCCCATGGGGCAAAGAAGCCTCCTGGGGTTCGCCGTGGGCCAACTTGCGCCTGGGCCTGCAGTACACCGGCTACAACCGCTTCATGGGCGGGTCGAGCTACGTCGACGGCGACGGCAATGCCCGCAAGGCCCGCGACAACAACACCACGATGCTTTTCCTCTGGCTGGCGATCTGAGCCATGTGCACAATGCAATCTACAGGGACTGGCGCCTTCGGGCTGCTTCTTGCTCTAGGCCTGCTCGGAAGCACGGCCAGCCATGCCGCCGACGCCGGCAAGGCCGCCGACACCTTCGTCGAGGAATGCGGCGATTGCCACAGCCTGACGCCGGGGAAGAACAAAAAGGGGCCGAGCCTCAGAGGGGTCGTCGGGCGCAGCGCGGGAACGGTCGCCGACTACGCCGGCTATTCCGACGCGATGAAGCAGGCAGGGTTCGTCTGGACGGTCGAAAAGTTGGACCTATACATCGCACAGCCGCGCAAGGCCGTGCCAGGCGGCCGTATGAAGTACGACGGCCTGCCCGATGCCCAGGCGCGGGCGAACCTTATTGCTTACCTGTCGACCATGAAGTAAAGCCAGGCCGGTAACCGGCTCCGCGGGGCAGATGCGTTGTGCCAGCCAGTGGTGTCGGCCAAGTTCGAGCCCCGCGGCACTCAGGGCCCCATGCCGCAGTCCAGGCGACTCAGCACGAGTTGGTAGTGTCCAGAGTTGTGTGCAAGAGCGCTAGCGCGCAGGTGGCGGTCATGGCAAGAGGTTGATTGTCAAGACCAACCTGCCCTGCAAGGGCCTGACTGCCATGACCACCGCTGCCAAGGCTAGATCGTCCGTCGTTTCCATTGAAGCGCTGCTGGGCCAGCAAGGCGAGCAGTTCACGCGGCTGCTCAAGGAGTCGCTGCAGGAAGTTCTGGAAGCCGAGATGACGGAACTCGTCGCTCCCGCGCCCCTATGCCAGAGCCGCGGCGACATCAAACTGGCAGGGCAGCATCCCGCCGTCAGTTGCACGCCTTCGACGGCCGAAAGCGCAAGCTCGGACCCAAGAGCATGGACGGATGCCGCCACAGGCGATCGCCGGCCGAAGTGCCTGCAAGCTGAGCCCGCTCAATGCATCGGCGAAGCACGGCCCCCATATTGGCAATATGGCTGGGTCAAGGTTGGGGAAGGAGACGATGGCCACAAACCACTGGAGTTGCTTTGTTGGCGGTGGCATATCGCGCCGTCGCTGGTTCGCGATCTCTGCGGTATTCGCACTGCGGTCAGGGAGAACGTTGGCGGCCGGTTATCCCATCACGTCTGCCGAGATGCGCGCAGCGCAGGACGCCGAGATGCAGGTCTACTACCGCTACACCGCCTACGGCCGCGCGGCACAGGAAGAGGGGTACCGCGGCATTGCCTACCTGTTCGTCGCTTTCGCGTCGGCCGAGTTGATCCACGCGAGCAACTTCGGGCGCATCCAGGCACGGCTAAACATCGAAGTAGCGCCCACGCCGAAGCCCGAATTCAAGGTGGGCAGCACCAAGGACAACCTGATTGCCGCGGCCGGCATCGAGATGCGTTCTGTCGACGACTACTACCCGGCCATGCTGGAGCGTATCCGGCCTGAAGCGCACGAGGACGCGATGAATGCGGTGCGCTGGGCCTGGGCGACGGAGGAACGCCATCGAGACAAGATCAAGCAGATCCGGCGCTGGTCGCCGACCTTCTTCGAGCAGGTGGCCAAGGTGATCGACGGCAAGACCGGGCAGTACTTCGTCTGCCAGATATGCGGCTGCACGCTCGATGCGGTGCCGGCTGGCGCATGCCCGGTGTGCAAGAACCTGCCGACACACTATCGGCATATCGAACCGCTCGTATGACTCGCTCGCCGGGCTGGCACAGGCACGTCGAGAGCCGCTCATCCTGGCCCGCTTCATCTCGTGCCGATGTGCATTGAATAGCCGCTTTGAGGCAGGCAGACTCGTTAGTTTTAGGGCAGGTTTGGGTTGAAACGACTCAGCAGCAGAAGGCATCTTTCGGGCATCGAACCTTCAACGCCGGCTTTCGGGCAATGAAACCGAAGGGTCGGCCTTCGAAACCCGACGCTGAGTCGTCTGCGGGCAGCCAAGATTCGAGAGCGCAAAGCAGACGGAACCCCGGCTGGCACCGCCGGCTTCTTGAGCAACAACCCTTCAGCTGCCGATGCGCTGCACCGTGGCCGACAACTGCGGCGGGACGCGCAGGGTCTGGAAGATCACACAGTAGCGCTCTGTCAACTTCAGCAGCGTGGCGAGTTGCTCGTCACTGGCGTCAGTGTCGATCTCGAAACGCAGGCGAATATCGGTGATGCCAACTGGCAAGTCCTTCGCCATTCCTAGCGTGCCGCGGAAGTCGCCAGCACCTTCAACCACAACTTGAGCAGATCGAAAGCCGATGCCGATGGCGGTGGCGACCACATTGAACGTGACGCCGGCGCAGGCGACCAACGATTCCAGCAGCAAGTCGCCTGAACAGGCCTCTAAACCGCTGCCACCGGCCTTCTCGTGCAAGCCAGCGTCGTATTGCGCGAACCCTGTCTCGATGCGGACCGACGGTCGGTCGGTCAGCAGCGTGCCGGTCGCACGGAAAGAGTGCGTCGCGGCTTCGGGTTGCTCCTTATAGCGAGCTTTGACCGGGGCCTGAAGTTGGCGCAGTTCGTCAGGGGTCATCTAAACATACTAACGCCGACTCCGTCCCGCCGCCCTCAGCATTCACCGAGGCTGCTGCCGTCTCGGTGGATACTTGCTTCGCGACCGGCAGCCTTCGGCGGCATTGCCATGGCTGCTTCGACCAAAGGTCCGGGCCAGTTTGCTGCAACTCACGGCCAGCGGCTTGCTAGCGATCTGCAGGACGACGCTGCGAATCTGGAAACGCAGGTCATCGAAAGCATCCTGGGCCTCAGCCTATCATCAGTAGCATGGCAGCTTTCAGCGGGAGGACGATCCGATGACCTGGTCGATTCTGGCGCGGGACGACAAGGGTTCCTTCGGTGTCGCGATCGCCAGCAAGTTCTTTTCCGTCGGTGCTTTGTGCGTGCACACCCGGCGCGGTGTCGGCGCGATCTCGACCCAGGCACTGATGAATCCGCTGTACGGGCCAGCCGGCCTTGACCTGCTGGCTCAGGGGCGCTGCGCTGAAGACACGATCGAGGCACTGACCGCCGTGGATGACGGTCATGCGCACCGACAGGTACATCTGCTGCCGGCTGCTGGTGCAGGCGCAGCACACACAGGCGCGGCCTGCATTGACTGGTGTGGCCATGTGGTGCGCGACGGATTCAGCGTGGCTGGCAACATGTTGGTTGGGCCGCGTGTCGTCACCGCCACTGCCGAAACTTATCTGCGAAGCTCGGCTCCGACGCTCGCCGAACGCCTGCTCGACGCGATGGACGCCGGCCAAGCGGCCGGGGGCGATAAGCGGGGCAAGCAATCGGCAGCGCTGCGTATCCACGCCGACGAGGACTATCCGGCGCTGGACCTGCGCGTCGACGATCATGAAGATCCGCTGCTCGAATTGCGCCGCCTGTATCGTGTGAGTTTGGAGCGTTTCCAGCCGTTCCTGAGTTGCCTGCCCGGGCGCGGACGCCCGAGCGGCATTACAGACCGGCCGACCATCGAGGCGACGATCGAGCGCTTTCACGCGCAGCGCCAGGGCGCCACATGACGGTCCTGCTCGAAGTCAAAGATCTGCGCACCGTGTTCGCCGGTGTCGATGGCGAGTTCGTAGTCGTCGACGGGGTCAGCTTTTCGGTCGAAGCGGGACGTACGCTGGCCATCGTTGGCGAGTCGGGGTGCGGCAAGAGTGTCACCTCGCTGTCCATCATGGGCCTGCTGCCGAAGGGTCAGGGTCGGATCGGGGCAGGTTCGATCAAGTTCGAGGGTCAAGAGTTGGTCGATGCGGACGAAAGCACGCTTCAAGACCTGCGCGGCAACGGCATCGCGATGATCTTCCAGGAGCCGATGTCTTCTCTCAACCCGTCCTTCACGATCGGCGAGCAGATCGTCGAGGGGCTGCTTCGACATCGCCACATTGGCCGCGCCGAGGCCCGCAGCAGGGCGATCGAGATGTTGCGCAAGGTGCACATACCCTCGCCGGAGCAGCGGTTCGATGACTACCCGCACAAGCTTAGCGGTGGCATGCGCCAGCGCGTAATGATCGCGATGGGCTTGGCGTGCCAGCCTCGCTTGCTGATCGCCGACGAGCCGACGACCGCGCTCGACGTCACGATCCAGGCACAGATTCTCGAACTGATGCGCGCATTGCAGGAAGAAACAGGTACCGCGATCGTGCTTATCACGCATGACCTCGGGGTGGTCGCTGAGGTCGCAGACGACGTGGTCGTGATGTATGCCGGCCGAGTCGTCGAGCGCGGCCCGGTGCAAGAGATATTCGCCGAGCCCCAACACCCCTACACAGTTGGATTGCTGGGTTCGATCCCGCGCCTGGACACTGAACAGCAGCGTTTGGCTTCGATCGAAGGCCAAGTGCCCAGCCCGATGCAGCTGGGGTCCGGATGCAGCTTTGCCGAGCGTTGTCCGTTCTCCGATGCTGCGTGCCGCGAATCGGTGCCCGCACTTCGAGCGGTCGGCCAGCTGCATTGGTCGGCCTGCTTCAAGGCGCCGCTGGACCCGGCGAAGTTGTTGACGCATAAGCTACTGGAAATGGCGGCGTGAACCAGCCGGGCCAAGCAAGCTCGCAGACTGCGCTGTTGCGCGCCAGCGGCTTGGTCAAGCACTTCCCAGTGCGACGAGGCTTCTTTAACCGCGTCGCGGGTCACGTGCGCGCTGTCGACGGCGTCGATCTGGTGCTGGGCCGTGCTGAAACGCTGGGCGTTGTCGGCGAGTCGGGCTGCGGCAAGTCCACGCTGGGACGTTTGCTGTTGCGGCTGATCGAGCCGACCGACGGCACGCTGCGGCTCGATAACACAGACCTGTTGGATCTTGGTGCGGCCGCATTGCGATCACAGCGTCGCGACATGCAGCTGATATTTCAGGATCCGTACTCGTCGCTCAATCCGCGCAGGACCGTCGGGCAAACCCTGCGTGAGCCACTGCGCGTGCATGGGCTGCACACTGGCCGCGAGGCGGAGAGAGTGACCGAGTTGCTGCACACCGTGGGCATGCCCGCGGATGCAGCACTGCGCTATCCGCACGAGTTTTCCGGCGGCCAGCGCCAGCGCATCGGCATTGCCAGGGCGCTGGCGGTCGAACCGCGATTCATCGTCTGTGACGAGGCGGTGTCGGCACTCGATGTTTCGGTGCAGGCCCAGGTCATCAATCTGCTGCAGGACCTGCAGCACCAACTCGGACTGTCCTACCTGTTCATTGCGCACGACCTGGCGGTGATTAAGCATATTGCCCATCGGGTAGCGGTCATGTATCTGGGGCGCATCGTCGAAATTGGCGAAAGGGCGCGGCTATTCGCGTCGCCGCGCCATCCATATACCCAAGCGTTGTTGCAAGCTATTCCGATTCCCGAGCCGGGGCTTAGGCAACGACCAACATTGCTCGGCGGGGACGTGCCCAGCGCACTCGATCCGCCGAGTGGGTGTCATTTGCATACCCGTTGTCCGCATGCGCAGCAGATTTGCGCTTCGGTCGCTCCGTCACTGACTGGCGATGCGGCGCACTTGGCTGCTTGCCATTTCCCTCTGCCGCTGTCGGCCGCGGCGGATTCCGTGGCGACCGTATTGAGCCCTGCGCGTCGGCGCCTGCAACTGCTGCAGTCGGCTTTCGTGCCGAGTGCGTCGCCATAGCATCAATCGATTCCGTCCACCCTTACTACCAAGGAGCATTGCAATGAAGCCGATCTTTCGCACATTGGCCGGCGCAAGTCTGCTGACCCTGATCTCGTTCGCTGCACAGGGGCAGACCCTGCGCGTGGGACTGGCTGAAGACCCGGACATCCTGGATCCGACACTGGCGCGGACCTTCGTCGGGCGTATCGTCTTTTCCGCGTTGTGCGACAAGCTGCTGGACGTGGACGAGAAGTTGGCCATCGTGCCGCAACTTGCCACCAGCTACCAATGGTCCGCCGACAACAAGTCGTTGACGCTCAAGCTGCGCAGCGGCGTGACTTTCCACGACGGCGAGAAGTTCGACGCCGAAGCCGTTAAGTTCAACATCGAGCGCCACAAGACCATGTCAGGTTCGAACCGCAGCGGCGAACTGCGTCCGGTCACCAGTGTGGACGTGATTGATAACAACACGGTGCGGCTGAACCTGAGCGCGCCGTTTGCGCCGCTGCTTGCGGCACTGGCCGATCGCGCCGGCATGATGGTCTCGCCCAAGGCGGCCAAGGCAGGCGGTGCGAATTTCGGCACCGCTCCGGTCTGTTCCGGGCCTTTCAAGTTCATCGAGCGCGTCGCGCAGGACCGCATGGTGTTCGAGAAGTTCCCGAACTACTGGAACAAGGGCACGATCCACTTCGACCGCATCGTCTACACGCCGATTCCCGATGCTACCGTGCGGCTGGCCAACCTGCGCTCCGGCCAGCTCGACTTCATCGAACGGGTGGCATCAAGCGACATCGCCAAGCTCGCGACCGAACCCAAGTTCAAGGTCAGCAAGATAACCGAGCTTGGCTACCAGGGCGTCACGATCAACACCGGCAAGAGCGACAGAGCGCAAGCCAACCCGCTGGGCAAGGACGCGCGGGTTCGCGAGGCCTTCGAGCTGTCACTTGATCGAGAAGGCATCGTACAGGTCGTGATGGACGGAGAGGCGACGCCTGGCAACCAGTGGGTCGCCCCGAGCAACACTTTCTATGCGAAAAACGTGCCCATCCCGAAGCGCGACGTCGCAAAAGCCAAGGCCTTGCTGAAGGAGGCCGGCGTGCCCAATCCCAGCTTCACGCTGATGACCGCGACGACGAGCGACGCACAGAAGATCGGCCAGGTCGTGCAGGCGATGGCCAAGGAGGCGGGCTTCGACGTGAAGATCCAGTCGACCGAATTCGCCACCTCGTTAAACCTCGCGGACAAGGGCGACTTCGACGCCTATGTGCTGGCCTGGAGCGGTCGCGCCGACCCCGACGGCAATGTTTACAGCTTCCTGGCCTGCAAGCAGCCGCTGAACTATTCCGGCTACTGCAAGCCCGAGGTCGACGAGTGGTTGAAGGAATCGCGCACCAGCCTAAAGACGGACGAGCGGATCAAGGCTTACGAAAAGGTGGCTGCGCAGGAGGCAAAGGACCTACCCATCGTCTATCTGTATCACCGCAACTGGTTGTGGGCCTACACCAACAAGCTCAGCGGCGTGCGCGAAGTACCCGATGGGCTGTTGCGCGTCACCGGTCTAAAGCTTAACTGAAGCGGCGGCCCACGGCGGCGGGCCGATACGATGTTTGCATTCTTCATTCGACGCTTGGTCACGCTGGTGCCCACGCTGTTGTTCGTGTCGATGCTCATCTTCGGCCTGCAGCACCTGCTGCCGGGCGACCCGGCGCAGATGATGGCCGGCGAGGACCAGGACCCGGCCGTCATCGCCCATCTGCGTGAAAAGCTCCATCTGGACAGATCGCTGCCCGTGCAATACGGCTACTGGATGGCCGGTGTGCTGCGCGGCGACCTCGGCGAGTCGGTGCGCACACAGTTGCCCGTGCTCGATCTGATCTTGCAGAAGCTGCCGGTTACAGTGGAACTCGCGATGTTGTCGATGTTGATTGCGTTGGTGATCAGCATCCCCGCCGGCGTGATCTCGGCAGTGCGGCCCGGTAGCCTCTGGGATCACGGCGCCACGGTGTTCGCGTTGTCGGGACTGTCGATGCCCAACTTCTGGCTCGGAATCATGATGATCCTGCTGTTTTCGGTGCAACTGGGTTGGCTGCCGGCTTCGGGCTATGTCAGTCCGTTTGAGGATCTCGGTGCCAATCTGGCGTCCATGATCATGCCGGCCTTCGTACTGGGCACGGGCATCTCTGCGGTGCTGATGCGCCACACCCGCAGTTCGATGCTGCAGGTGCTTTCGGCTGACTACGTGCGCACCGCCCGCGCCAAAGGCCTAAGCGAGCCCGTTGTCGTGCTCAAGCATGCGCTGCGCAATGCACTCACACCCGTCATCACGCTTGGCGCGCTGGAACTGGGTACGCTGTTGTCAGGCGCGGTCTTGACTGAACAGGTATTCACCATCCCGGGTTTTGGCAAGCTCATCATCGATGCAGTGTTCAACCGCGACTATGCCGTCGTGCAAGGTGTCGTGCTGGTCACCGCGACGGCTTACACCCTGCTCAACCTGATGGCCGACATGGCCTATTTCGTCTTCAACCCGAGGCTGAGGCATTGAGGGGATGGGCTCGCTAGCTGCTGCATCCTCGGCTTTTGCGCATTCGCCGCAGGCCGGACCATGGCGACGCGCCGCGCGCAAGCTCTGGCGCAACAAGGTCGCGGTTGCTGGCCTGTGCACGGTGGTGTTTTTCGTGCTGCTGGCGTTGTTTGCACCCTGGATTGCACCGTACGATCCGCTGGCGGCAAGCTGGAGCGCGATCCGCAAGGCGCCTAGCAGCGCCCACTGGTTCGGCACCGACGAACTGGGGCGCGACGTGTTGTCCCGCGTCATCTGGGGCACCCGCGCATCCTTGCTCGCCGGTGTTGTGTCTGTGGCTATCTCGCTCGTGCTGGGCGTATTCATTGGCATGATCGCCGGCTTCGTCGGTGGTGTCGTCGACGGGCTGATCTCGCGCATCACAGATGCGTTTCTGGCCTGCCCCTTCCTGATCCTGGCGATTGCACTGGCCGCCTTTCTTGGCCCGAGCCTGACTAACGCAATGATCGCAATCGGCGTGTCAGCGGCTCCGATCTTCGTGCGCCTGACGCGCGCACAGGTGATCAATGTCAAGGTCGAGGACTACATCGAGGCAGCCCGCGCAGTGGGCTGTTCGCCGCTGCGCATTGCGGTGTCGCATCTGCTGCCCAACATCACCGCTCCGGTGATCGTGCAATCGACGTTGGCCATCGCCGCAGCGGTGATCGCCGAGGCCAGCCTGTCCTTCCTGGGGCTAGGCCAGCAGCCACCGGCGCCGAGCTGGGGCAGCATGCTGAACACTGCGAAGAACTTCATGGACAACGCGCCGTGGATGGCCATTTGGCCGGGCCTGGCGATCTTCTTGCTGGTGCTGGCCTTCAACCTGCTTGGCGACGGCCTGCGCGACGCGTTGGATCCGCGCCACCGATGACAGAAGTGGCCCCTGGGCGAACTAACGCAGCGCCCGCGAGCGTCCGCTCTGGGGCGGCGAAGGGCGTTGGGCGAGCGACCGCTTCTATAGAGGGTCGGGGCGTGCCGGCCGCTGCTCGTAGAAGCTGATGCCCGCGGGGCATACACGATTGGACAGGGTCTTGCACCTCGCGCGTCGCCAATGTGCGGCAGCCTCCGAGGCAAAGCGGTCGGACGCCACCATGGCGGGCGCTCCAGACTCAACCACCGCGTGTTTGGCGGCAAGGGGCCTCAGTTCAAGACAGACGCAATACGTAGCGAGGGACGCAGGAGATTGGGCAACCTATCAACTCCGAAGAGTGTTCAGAAACGGCAGATGGCGTTGCACGCGAAAGCGAAGGCTGAAGCCGGCTACCGCTTCTACGCGCTGTACTACAAGATCAGCAGTGAGGACATCCTGGCGCACGCCTGGGGCCAGTGCCGCTCCAACAGGGGCGCACCGGGAGTGGATGGTCAGGACTTCGCGGATATCGAAGCGTATGGCGTGCAGCGGCGGCTCGGCAAACTGGCGCTTGCGCTCAAGAATGAGGAGTACCGACCGGACCCCCATCAGGAGAGTGTTCATACCGAAGTCCAACTCGACGGCGAAGAGCCCCAAGCTCAGGCCGTTGGGCATCTCGACCTTGCGAGATCGGGTGGCTGAAGGCGGTAGTGACGGGATACTTTGCCTATCATGCTGTGCCCACGAATTTCCGGGCACTCCAGGCGTTCCATCATTGCGTCACGGATCTCTGGCGGCGCACGCTCGCTCGGCGCAGTCAAAAGGCCGGCCTCACGTGGGAACGTATGGCGAAGCTCGCTGTGGCATGGCTACCGACTCCCCATATCCTTCATCCGTGGCCGGAGCGACGATTTGCCGTCAACCACCCAAGGTAGGAGCCGAATGCCCGAATCGGGCACGTTCGGATCTGTGCGGGGGGTGCCAGGTAACGCGCATTCCTAGCGCGATAACGGAGCTACGGCGAGGTTACTCGGGCACCGCCAACCGAAAGGGGCGGCAACAGACAAACCGAACCTACTGCCACCGCGCCAAATCTCGACTCTACCGTTCGGATTGGGTGGACGAATGTCGGTGGCGGCCAATAGCTGCCGGCCAGCGGTCGCTGAGTCGAGCGAAGCTTAACAACGTCGGCCTGGGCCTGACGCTGGGCTACAGCATCAACGACAACATCAACATGACCTTCGGCTACAAGTCGACGGTCAACGACAGCAAGCCCACCGACCTGCGCATGGACGCCTTCCAGATCACGCTGGTCTTCGGCTGGCACCCGCTGATCGAAGGCTCGAAACGGCTGAAGTCTGATTAGCAAGGCGCCCTTCTGCGGTTGGTTCATCCGGTGTCCGATGAACTGCAGTACGTGGACTGCTGCAATGCCAATGGCATCTTCCCTTGTGCAAAGATGCTGCAGTTCCAGGGTGCATGTTCCTTGCGCCTCCAACATCGCGTGGCTACGAATTGCCCTTGCTAAAGCTACAGGGCGTGAGCGCCCGATGGCGAGCTCATGCTTCAGGCCGTCCGGACGGTGAGCAAGAAGCCCATCAAGGTCATCATCTATGGGCACTCGCACACTGTGGCGGGGGCTGGCGTGCTGGCCGAGGGCAACAAGGAGGTCGTGGTGATCGGCCACCAGCGCGGGCCTGAGCGGCAGCTATACGAGGTACAGCTGACCCCGGTTTGCGATTGGGCGGTCTCGCTGCCCCGACGACTGCTTCCCTGCCGTGCGAAATGGCGGTACCGACCCACAGCCGTCGTCGGCCGCCCTGATTTCGTGGCGGCAAAGCCGCCAGTCAGACCACTACCCACGCACCTGACGGGTGGGTTCGCGACGCGGCCTGCGGCAGCATTCCTGGATCTGGAAATGTTCCCTCCAGCGGGCTTGACAACTGTTGTCAGGCCGATCAAGATGCCTGCATGAGCCGCCAAACCATGAGCTTTGCCTTGCCCGAGTCTATGCGCGAGTACATCGACAATCGGGTCGCCGCCGGCAACTACGGCAACACCAGCGAGTACATCCGCGACCTGGTCCGCCGAGATCAGGAAGAGCAGGCCAAGAAGCGGCTTCGCGATCTCATCGAAGTAGGGCTGGCATCTGGGCCCGGTCGGCGTCGCACCAAGGCGGACGAGAAGGAACTGCTGGCGATCGCTCGCGGCGAGATCGATTGAAGCCGGCAGTTCTGCGCCCGCAGGCGCTGCGCGATCAGCAGGGCGAGGTCAGGTACTACCGCAAGGAGGGTGGCACCCGCGTGGCAGTGAAGCTGGCCAACGCCACCAACGCCGCGCTTGACCAGATCGAACTCGACCCTGGCATTGGCTCACCGACACTCGGCAAGCTTCTCGGCATTCCGGGACTTCGGACCTGGCGGGTGGCGAAGTTTCCGCTGCTCTGGTGCTACTTCGAACGCGGAGACCACCTTGATGTGGTCCGGCTGCTTGGCGAGCGCCAGGACATCGCCGCGATCTTGGGCGACGAGTTCGCCTCGAACTGACGGCACCAGGGTCGCGGCGGGCGCAGGTACAGAGCTCGATGACTGGTCTATGGCAGCCTGTTGGCCAAGTTGGCCGGCCGGAACCGACCGATTCTGTTGAAGAACTCGGTTCGAGCGATGTCGATTGAGGGCGCGAGTGCGGTTTGAGCAGGTCTGGCCGATGCCTTTCGGGTTCGAGCCTGCTTTTCAGGCCCAGATTGCAGGTTGATCGGTGGGGTTTCGCCTCAAGCGGGCGCACCTATGCCTTGAAGCGGCGGACCTTGTGCGATCCGTTTGGCCAGACGGCGCAGGTTCTGCACTGCGGCAGCCAGCGTGAACTCGTCGCTGGCGCCGCTGAGTCCTCGCAGCCGCAGCCGATCGATCCTGAGGATGCGCTTCAGGTGCGCAAACAGCATCTCGACCTTCTTGCGCTCATTGCGTGAGCGTTCGTACTGTTCGGTGTTCCTGATCTTGCGGGCCACGTCGAGCGCTGACTCGTGGATGCTGCGCGCGATCTTGCGCGCCGGCGTGTTCGGACAGCAGCGCTGCTTCATCGGGCAGTTCGCACAGTCGTGCTGGCCTGGTGCGGTAGATGATCGTGTCAGCCTGGGTGATGTGAGTGCGCTCGTTCTTGAACAGCCGCCACTGCTTGCGAAGTGCATGCCCTTGATGCGCTGCACGCGCTGTGCCGTGCGGCGGGCTACAACATCCGCTGGCTGATGCGGGCCATCGTCCGCCCGGCCGCAAAGCGGCTCACTTTGGCTTTGTCCGATCTGGCCCTGTATGTGCGAATCAGCGTCGTGCGCGCACCCAGCACCGTGATGGGCACGCTCGGGTCAATGCTGGGGGCCTTCGTCCACCACATCGGCCTCAGCGCGCCACAGCCACGCCTGGCCGTTCATCGCAACTGGGCGCCAAACTGAAATTTGCAGGGCCGACTGCCTAGCTGTTCGGCAACATCCAGCAGGAGATCCCGCCCGTCCGGCCCAACGTCGACAAGATAATCCAGATCGCCGTGCTTCACGGCCAGACGGCCTGCGCCGTGTGGCTCTTTCCGCAGGTCACCAGGCATCGCCCAGATGCTCCACACTGGCCCGCCAACGCACGGGGATGGGACGTCTCCATCTACGGACGGTCGTTCGCGGCGCCACGCTATGTGCAGGTGTGAATGCGCGCTGGTTTCGCACGCCGATGCCGCTTCAGGGCCGCAGGTACATCTTGTTCTTGGTCAGTGTGTAGGTCCAAGGCAGGTTCGCGTTCTTCCATCCATTGACGGCGCGCTGGCCCGCTTGGCGCCCTTCGTGAGCAACGTCGCCTTCGAAGCCGTCGACGACGGTCCAGACATTGCTGAAGCCATGTGACGCCAGCAGGTCGGCGGCCTTCCCGCTCCGGTCGCCAGAGCGGCAGATCAGGATCACCTTGCCCCGCCGGTCCAGCCCCAGTTCGGCCAAGCGCTGGAGGACCGTGGGCACGAACTCGGCATTGGGCTCGAGCTTGAAGTTGCCCTTGTCCTCGTCCCAACCGTAGAAGGCGTCCATCTCCATGTACGGGATGTTGGCGTGCGCAATCGTTGGCATGCCGACGAAGCTGACCTCGGCGCGAGTGCGCACGTCAACGAACAGCACTTTCTCGCGCTGGGCGACCTCGTAGGCCTCCGGCGCGGTCAGGTACAGCCCTAGCGTGGTGCGCTTCTTCGGCGGCACCTGCGCGGAGTCGATGGCCTGCACGCTGCCGGCGGCGAAAGCCAGCAGCGCGGCGGTGGCGATGGTGCGGCCTGGGAACTTCATGGGTCTTTACTCCTTGATGAGGGATGGCCGGATGACGAGAGTCGGCGATGAGGACGGCGAACCTCGCCTGCAATGAAACGCCAACCAACCATCCCGCGCCAGTTCCCATTTGGGAGGGTGCAGCCCATCGGTGCGGTGGTTCCGACCTGCTGGCGACATCGCGGTGCATGCGGAAGTCGATGCGCGCGCGACTCTGCGGTCACGACCTGCCCGGTCTCGCCGCATTCGACCCCCCGGTCCGTTCAGGGCGTGAACATCGGCGTGGGCGCGCCGGACCTCGCGCCATGGAGGTTCCAAGAGGCCGCCGGCCCCTTGCCAAGGAGACCCAAACCAGCCTTCGCCAGCGTTACAGAAGGCGGCAATGGCGCGGGCGCCACTGCGGCTTTCAGGTTGGATTCGGACGGTATTATCTTTTCGACCCTTTTGACTTCGCCGGTGTCGGCGACAGATCGGCGAGGTGAGCATGGGCGATGTACTGGACCTGATCGACGCTATCTACGAATCGGTACTCGACGTGGGCAAGTGGTCCACCGTGCTCGAAAAGGCGGCCAGGCACTTCGAGGCACGCGGAGCGCAGATCGGCAACACCGACCTCGTCAATTCGCGGCTGTCCTTCAGCCTGCTGCATGGCTACGACTGGAGTGTGGAGCACATGCTCCGCTACGAAAGCCTGATGAGCGAGGATCCGCGGCTGAGGCATTTCAGCGCCAATCCCTTCAAGCCCGTGCACTGCAGGATGTCCGTCACCGACGAGGAACTCCACCAGTCGCGCATCTACAAGGAGGTGCTCTCCGTCGGTGGCGTCGAGTACTCGCTCGGCGTGAACTTCACGGATCACGATCGCGCACTCAGCTATTTCTTGGTCTTGCGCGACGCCACCATGCCGCGGTTTACCCAGCAGGACTGCGCGAGGATGGAGGTGCTGATCCCGCATCTGGCGCGTGCGCTCAGGCTCCAGCGGGAACTGGACACCTTGACTCTCGAGCATCAGGCGGGCTTCAGCGCACTCGACAGCATGGCCGTGGGCGTCGTCATCACCGACGAGGACGGCCGCGTGAGCTTCACAAACGCCATGGCAGAGCAAGTGCTGGACCGCAGCGATGGCCTGAGTGTCGACCACGGCCTGCTTCAAGGCGTCGATGAAGACGGTATCGACCTCGTCGACCATATCCGCAGCGCCCATGCAGCCCCGCACGCCGATCCGCGTGTGGCGAACAGGGCCCTCAGGCTCAAGAGGTCAGGAGGCGCAAGTCCGTATCTGGTCGTGCTGTCGTCGGTGGCGACGGCATCGAGCCGACCCTCCTGGCGGGCGAGCGGCGAGAGGTCGGTCGTGCTCTTCGTGCGGGATCCGGATCACGCCCAGGAGACTCGCGTCGAACTCCTGCGGCGACTGTACGGACTGACGGGTAGCGAGGCGCGCCTGACCGACCTCATCGGCTCGGGCATGCCCTTGAAGACCGGCGCGCGAGCCCTCGGCCTGACGGAGGCGACCGCTCGGCAGTACCTCAAGCAGGTCTTCAGGAAGACCGGCGTGTCGGGGCAGCCCGCCCTGGTACGAAAGATCATGAATCTGCCACCGAGCATTAGCGTCGGTGCCCCTCGCTCCGGCGACGCAAGGGACGCGCAGCGCTAGCCCGAGTTCGCCAGCGGGCGTCGGCGCTCAAGGTGCACGACCCGCTGGCACGCCGAGCCCGGCGGGACGTCGTGCCGTGATCCGCCAGCGTCGTCCTACGCAGCGGCGACGCACAGGCTGCCAGATTCGGGCCCGTGGCCAGGCGCCCCGGCACCGCACTGCCCGCCTTGGCGGCAACCGCTGCGGCGGGCAGTGCCGGCGGCGAAGGCGTGGCGTCGGCAGCGCGCTGGCGCATGATGCGCTGCAGCTGCACCAGGCGCCACAGGTTGACCGGGACCAGCACCAGGTGCAGCGCGAGCACGGGCGCGAGGCCCGCCAGCAACCCGTAGCTGATGAAGGTCGCGTTGGCTGCCAGGGCCAGCGCCCGCAGCCGCAGCATGTCGCCGCTGAAGAAGGTCAGCAGCGTCAAGGACGCCGCACTCCAGCCCAGGACGTCGGCGCCGCTCATCGCCCCGGCCCGCTGTCGGCGTTTGTTGCTGCCCGAGCCCCAGGCGCCCTGGCCGGCGGCCAGTGCAAACCGCTTCTGCATGCCTTGCCGAATGTGCTGAGCGTGGCGCGGCCGTCAGCTAACAGCATGATCGCTGCCAACATCGCGACGATGCAAGCGCTCAGGATCGGCGTCATCATGCCGAAGCCCTCGAGGCGCCCGGCGGTCGACTGAAGCAGGGCCGCGCCGAGCGGGATGCCGCAATTCACGCAGGCGATCACCAGTCCGCTCTGCTTTGTCTGGTGTCGCTCAGTCATCACCAGGTAGACCAGGCCGAAAGCACCGGATCCGAATCCGGCTGCGAAGAGCAGGACGGTGGCCGTCGCCGGCGACAGGGGTCCGAGCTCCGTGAAAGTCACCCAGGCGGCGCCGGTCAACGCACAGGCCATGGCGATCAGCCGTTCGCGTGGGGCGCGATCACCCAGCCAACCCCAGCACGCCGCCCCGATCGCATAGCCGCAGACCAGCACCGAGATGACCATGCCCACTTCGATCGACGACCTTCCGCTCAGCGACAACACGCGTGGCCCCACGAAGTTCGCGAAGGCCAAGTAGCTGCCAGCCAGCCCTGCGATGAGCACGATGCCCAGATAAGTGCTCGAAGCACCGAAGATCGACCGCAGTTCTGCAGTGACAGCCGCAGGGCGCACGCCGCCCAGCTTGTCGGCCGGAGCCGCAGGCACCCAGCGCCACAGCGCCATCGCAAGCACCAGCCAGCCGAAAGCGAGCAGGGCCCACAGCTCGCGCCAGTGCAATCGCGTCAGGACAAGTGCCAGCGGGGCGCCCGCGCTGAATGCCCCGAGGTTGCCGATCAAGATACCCCGGCCCGAAATCGTCGCCTTGCGGGTCGGGAACGTGGTGCCGATGAACCGCATCATGCAGACAAACGCGACGGCGCCGCCGGCCGAGATGATGACGCGCGCCACCATCAGCTGCGGCAGGCCACGGGCAGCCGCGAACAGCGCGCAGCCGGCGCTGGACAGCAGGGCCCCGGCGATCGCCATGCTTCGCGGCCCCTGGATGTCGACCAGGATGCCGCAGGGAATCATCAGCACCAGGTAGGCCCAGAAGAACGATGCGCCGAGATCGGCCAGTGCGGCCGCGCCAAGCCCGAGTTCCGCGTCCAACCGCGGTCCCACGCTCTGAAAGGCCAGACGCTGGAACAACGCGCAGCCGTAGCATAGGCTCAGAATGAGCGCCGAGCAGATCGGCCTCGACATGCCGAGCACCGCTACGTGGGGCATTGGCCTCATGCGCGAAGCCCGGTCCGCAGGACATGCCAGTCCGACTCAAGCCAGCCGCGTTCGCCAAGCGACAGCACGCCCCCGCTGACCGGCACGGCGATGTCCGTCCGCCGCAGCGGCGTCGCATGCGGCCCCAGCGGCAGCCCGGCGAGCGGCAGCAACGCAACGGGTTCAATGTACTGGACGGGAGCATCGCAGGCGACGCCCGGCCGCGGCAGACCCTTGGCCGGCATCGTGAACGCCCAGCCGAGACAGAGTCTGGCGATGTCCGCGGAATTCATTTGGCGAGATCAAATGGCAATCCCGATCGCGTGAACAGTTCCCATTTGGGAGGGGAGGTCGTCCCGAGCCGACGAAGGCGCCTGTCGGGGTGGCCTGTTCCCGGTCAGTCCCGAGCCCAACGGCAGGCGCGCGGGGCCGAATAACAGTGGAACAAGCGTCGCGGCCAGAGGGACAAGACGACATGGCGGCGGGCGTTCAAGTTGGCCGCGGAGTGGCTGCCGCGGGCTCGTATCCTTCATCCCTGGCCGAACCAGCGCTTCGACGCCACCCACCCAAGGCAGGAGCCCGGTGCGCGAATCGTGCCCGCCGGGATCTGTGCGGGGGGCGCCCGGTAACGGGTGGCCCTATCGCGATTAGTGAGTTGCAGTGATCACCGCCAGCGTCGGTGCGGGCTGTGTCCCGACAATGCCCGCCATGTCCGATTCCATGGCACTGCCCGCTGCCGGGGCGCCCTTCGCGCCTTCCATGACGGCTTGGACCTATACGGTCTCGGTACGCGAGTTCTGCGAGTTCACCGCCAAGCGCGGCGACCTCGACCGGCGCTTCACGCCGTCGGCCACGGCCCTCGAAGGGCTCATGGGCCAGAGCGCGGTCGCGCAGCGACGAGGCCAGGATTACGAGACCGAGATCGCGCTGCAGACCAGATGCGGCCCGCTGCGCCTGCGAGGCCGTGCCGACGGCTATGACCCGCGGCGCCGTTGCCTGGAAGAGATCAAGACGATCCGCGGCCATCCGGACGAGATCCCCGAAAACCGCCGCCAGTTGCACTGGGCGCAGTTGCAGACCTACGGCGCCATGTTTTGCCGCGCGCGCGACTTGTCCGAGATCGCGCTGGCGCTGGTGTATTTCGATGTCGCGAGCCAGTCCGAGGTCGAACTGAGGCAGGTCTTTGGTGCGGAGGAGCTGGAGGAGGTGCTTGCAGCGCGCTGTGAGGCGTTCCTGGCCTGGGCGCGGCAGGAGGCGACTCACCGCGATGCACGGGACGCGGCACTGAAGGCACTGGCGTTCCCGGAAGAAACCTTCCGCGCCGGCCAGCGCGACCTAGCCGAAGCGGTCTACCGTACGGCCGCCCACGGGCGTTGCCTGCTGGCGCAGGCGCCCACGGGGATCGGCAAGACCATCGGCACCTTGTTCCCGCTGGTGCGGGCCATGCCGGCACAGGGCATCGACAAGATGGCCTATCTGACCTGCAAGGGCACCGGCCGCCTCACGGCCCTGGAGGCCCTGAGCGACTTGCGTTCGGGAACCGCGGGCCAAGCCTTGCGCGTGCTGACGATGGTGCCCAAGGACGAGGGCTGCGAACATCCGGACAAGGCCTGCCACGCTGAGGCCTGTGTCTTGGCCCGCGGCTTCTACGACCGACTGCCTGCCGCCCGGAAGGAAGCGGTGGCCCTGGGCTGGCTGGACACCACCGCACAGCGCCAGGTCGCGCTGCGCCACGGCATTTGCCCCTACTACCTGGGACAGGAACTGGTGCGGTGGGCCGATGTGCTGGTGGGCGACGTTCACCACCTGTTCGACAACAACGGCCTGCTCTGGGGCCTGATGCAGGCGCTGGACTGGAAACTGGCCGTACTGGTCGACGAGGCCCATAACCTGGTAGAGCGCACGCGACGGATGTACAGCGCCGAGCTGCGCATCAGCCAGATCCGCCTCGCTGCGCAGGCGGCGCC
>Ga0316188_10000002_pt1 | contig 67308 bp, 58 predicted proteins | sample Phiworburrow1_MG_FD_204933 | JGI IMG/M metagenome (GOLD analysis project Ga0316188, IMG submission 204933) | Coastal sediment microbial communities from Maine, United States - Phippsburg worm burrow 1 | ecosystem: Environmental > Aquatic > Marine > Coastal > Sediment | place: USA: Maine... | reverse complement strand
GGGCGGAACGCGCGAGCTGGGGATACCCACGGCCGTCGACAGACTGATCCAGCAGGCGCTGTTGCAGGTGCTGCAGCCGCTCATCGACCCGACGTTCAGCGAGCACAGCCACGGCTTCCGGCCGGGGTGAAGCGCGCAAGGCGCGGTGTTGGAGGCGCAACAGTACGTGCAGGCCGGCTACAGGGTCGTGGTGGATCTGGATCTGGAGAAATTCTTCGACCGGGTCAATCACGACATCTTGATGGACCGGCTGGCCAAGCGGATAGCGGACAAGCGGGTGCTGCGGCTGATCCGCCGCTACCTGCAAGCCGGCATCCTGGCACACGGGGTGCACAGCGAGCGGTTCGAAGGCACGCCGTAAGGCGGGCCGCTGAGTCCGATGCTGGCAAACGTGGTGCTGGACGAAGTGGATCGGGCGTTGGAGCGGCGCGGACACAAGTTCGTGCGCTACGCCGACGATTGCAACGTCTACGTCAGGAGCCGCAAGGCAGGTGAGCGGGTGCTGCAAGCGCTGCGCGGCTGCTACGCGAAGCTGGCGCTGAGGGTCAACGAGTCGAAGACCGCGGTGGCGCCGGTGTGGGGACGCAAGTTCCTGGGTTACTGCTTCCGGGCGGCCCCGCAAGGGACGGTCAAACGGGCAGTAGCGGCACAGGCCCTGCAAACGCTGCGCGAGCGCATCCGTCAGCTGACACGCCGCACGCGGGGTCGCAGCCTCGCACAGATCGCCAAGGACCTCAGCGGCTACGTGCCGGGCTGGAAGGCGTACTTCCGGCTGGCGCAGACGCCCACGGTCATGCGCGAACTGGACGAGTGGCTGCGGCACCGGCTGCGAGCGGTGCAGCTCAAGCAATGGCGGCGCGGAACAACGATGTTCCGCGAACTACGCCGGCTGGGTGCGAGCGTGGACTTGGCGGCGCGCATTGCCGGCAACGCGAGGCGCTGGTGGCGCAACAGCCGCATGCGTCTGAACATGCTGATGCCCATCGCCTACTTCGACCGCCTGGGAGTCCCGAGATTCTCCTGACCTCAACTTCTCGAACCGCCCGGTGCGGACCCGCATGCCGGGTGGTGTGGGAGGGGCCCGATCAGCGATGATCGGCCCGTATCCCGATTTGGGCCCCGGGATAATCGACCGCCATGACACAAGACGAATGGTTGAAGGTCGAATCGCTCGACCTCGACGCGCAGGGCGTGGCGCGCAAGAGCGACGGCAAGGTGGTGTTCATCGAGGGCGCGCTGCCGGGCGAGGAGGTCACCTGCAGCAGCGGCCGGCGCAAGAACAACTGGGAGCAGGGCACGATGACCGCGATGCGACGCGAGAGCGCGCAGCGCGTGCGACCGGCTTGCCCGCACTTCGGTCTGCACGCGGGCGCGTGTGGCGGCTGCAAGATGCAGCATCTGCACCCCGCGGCCCAGGTGGCGGTGAAGCAGCGTGTGCTGGAGGACAACCTGTGGCACCTGGCCAAGGTGCGTCCCGAGCAGATGCTGCGGCCGATCGAGGGCCCGGCCTGGGGCTACCGTCACCGGGCCCGCCTGTCGGTGCGCCACGTGGCCAAGAAAGGCACGGTGCTGGTGGGCTTTCACGAACGCAAGTCGCGCTACGTGGCCGACATGCAGGTTTGCCTGGTGCTGCCCAAGGCGATGAGCGAGTTGCTGATGCCGCTGCGCGAACTCATCGGCGCCATGGAGCAGCGCGAGCGGTTGCCGCAGATCGAGGTGGCGGTGGGCGAGGGCATCACCGCGCTGGTGCTGCGCCACCTCGAGCCCGTGAGTGTGGCCGACCAGCAGCGCCTGCGCGATTTCGGCCGGCTGCATGCGGTGCAGTGGTGGCTGCAGCCGAAGGGCCCCGACACGGTGCATCTGCTCGATGAAGGATCACCGGTGCTCGGCTACGGCTTGCCCGAATTCGGCATCCGCATGCCTTTCAAACCCACCGACTTCACACAGGTCAATACGGCCGTGAACGAGGTGCTGGTGAGACGTGCGGTGCGACTGCTCGAGGTGCGCGAGGCCGAGCGGGTGATCGACTGGTTCTGCGGCCTGGGCAACTTCAGTCTGCCGCTGGCCACGCGTGCCGCATCGGTGTTGGGCATCGAAGGCAGTGAAACGCTGGTGCAACGTGCACGCGACAACGCGGCGCTCAACGCCCTGGCGGGCAAGGCGCAGTTTGCGGCGCGGGACCTGTTCACCCTGAGCGCGGCTGATCTGCCGGCACTGGGCGAAGCGCACAAGTGGCTGGTCGACCCGCCGCGCGAAGGCGCCTTCGCACTGGCCAAGGCACTGGCCGAACTGCACGCCGAGCCCTGCGCGGACTGGAATCCGCCACAGCGTATCGTCTACGTAAGCTGCAACCCGGCGACGCTGGCCCGGGATGCGGGCCTGCTGGTGCACCAGGCCGGCTACCGCTGCACTCACGCGGGTGTGGTGAACATGTTTGCCCACACCGCGCACGTGGAAAGCCTGGCGGTCTTCGAACTACAGGCCGCCGCGTAAGAAGGGCGCGTCGCTACAAGAAGCCTGTTCGACTTCGCTCGCAGCATGAAAACAGGGCCCGAAGGCCCTGTCTCGTAGCGGCTGGCGACAGCGCAGGATCAGTCGCTGTTGCCGCCGAAGATGCCGAGCAGCGCCAACAGGCTCTGGAACACGTTGTAGATGCTCAGGTACACACCCAGCGTGGCGGTGATGTAGTTGGTTTCATGGCCGTCCTGCACGCGCTTCAGATCGTGCAGGATGAAGGCCGAGAACACGCCGATGGCCATCACCATCAACGTGATCATCAAAGCGCTCGACTGGATGAAGAAGTTGGCGATGCCGGCCACGAGAATCATGATCGCGCCGATGAACAGCCACTTGCCCATGGCCGACAGGTCGCGCTTGATGATCGTGGACAGCGAAGCCATGCCCAAGAAGATGACGCCAGTACCCGCGAAGGCCGTCATGATCAGGCTGGCACCGTTGCTCATGCCCAGCACCGCGCCGATCAGGCGCGACAGCATCAGGCCCATGAAGAACGTGAAGCCCAGCAGCACCGGCACGCCGGCGGCCGAGTTCTTCGTCTTCTCTATAGCGAACATGAACCCAAAGGCACCGCCGAGGAAGACCATCAGGCTGATACCCGGCGTCATCGCGGACGCGATGCCGGTGCTGACGCCGATCCATGCGCCCAGCACCGTGGGCACCATCGACAGCGCCAACAGCCAGTAAGTGTTTCGCAGTACGCGGTTGCGCTGCTCGGCCAACGCGCCGGAGCCGACATAGCCGGGAGCGGTTTGAAGGCTTGGATTCATGTGATCAATCTCCAGGGTGGTGGTTGAGGACTGCTAATAGACTCTGTGCAAGAATTCTAGTTCCCCACTTATTCCCTCGGGTTTTCACGTTCTTGGGCGGACTGGGTCACCCCTTGCGGCCCGCCCGGCGCACCCGGTCGTCCCCGTAGGCGCAGCGGCTACAATTTGGCGTTAATCCTGCTTAGCCAAAGCGGCCGGCGAATCCCCAGACCTATTTCGGACACTGCAATGCCCTGCTAGGGCTGGCAGAGGGTTTCGCTGAGCCTGCGAAACCCGGAGTTTCGTCCTTGCTGCCCGTCCTGCCTCCCGCTGTTCTCGTGCTTGCAGACGGCACCCGTTTCGTCGGCCATTCGGTAGGCTCACCCGGCCACACAGTCGGTGAGGTGGTGTTCAATACCGCGCTGACCGGCTACCAGGAGATCCTGACCGACCCGAGCTATTGCCGGCAGATCGTGACGCTGACCTACCCGCACATCGGCAGCTATGGGGTCAACGACGAGGATGTCGAGTCCGCCAAGGTGCACGCCGCTGGGCTGGTGATCAAGGACCTGCCGAGGCGTGCGTCGAATTTCCGGCGTTCGCTGGACCTGGCGGAATACCTGCGCAATGAGGGCGTGGTCGCCATCGCCGGCATCGACACGCGCCGCCTGACCCGGGTGCTTCGCAACCGTGGTGCACAAAAAGGGTGCATCACCGCCTTCGAGCCCGGAACGGTCATCGAAACGAGCCACATCGCCGTGGCCCAAGCCCATGCTGTTGCCGCGCCAGAGATGGCCGGGACCGACCTGGCGCAGGTGGTTTCGGTGGCGCATGCCTACCCCTGGACGCAATCCGAATGGGAACTGGGAAGCGGCTACAGCAAGTCTGGTGCCGAGCGGTGGCACGTGGTGGCCTACGACTTCGGCGTCAAGCGCAACATCCTGCGCATGCTGGTCAGCCGAGGGTGTCGCGTTACCGTGGTGCCGGCGCGCACCGCTGCGGCTGACGTGCTGGCCCTGCAACCTGACGGCGTTTTCCTGTCCAACGGGCCGGGCGACCCCGAACCCTGCGACTATGCGATCGAAGCCGCGCGCACGCTGATTGACCTTGGTCTGCCGACCTTCGGCATCTGCCTGGGCCACCAGATCCTGGCGCTGGCCTCGGGTGCGCGCACCTTCAAGATGAAATTCGGCCACCATGGCGCCAATCACCCGGTGAAGGACCTGGACTCTGGCCGCGTGTCGATCACCAGCCAGAACCACGGTTTCGCGGTGGACGAGGCCTCGCTGCCGGCCAACCTGCGCCCCACCCACGTCTCGCTCTTCGACGGTACCCTGCAAGGCCTGGCGCGCACCGACCGTCCGGCGTTCTGCTTCCAGGGGCACCCCGAGGCGAGCCCCGGGCCGCACGACATCGGCTACCTGTTCGACCGTTTCACGGCGCTGATGGCGCAGAAGTCCCATGCCTAAGCGCACCGATCTGAAGAGTGTCCTGATCATCGGCGCCGGGCCGATCGTCATCGGCCAGGCCTGCGAGTTCGACTACTCCGGCGCGCAGGCCTGCAAGGCGTTGCGCGAGGAGGGCTATCGCGTCATCCTCGTCAACAGCAACCCTGCGACGATCATGACCGACCCGGAGATGGCCGATGCCACCTACATCGAGCCGATCACCTGGCCGGTGCTCGAAAAGATCATCGCCAAGGAGCGGCCCGACGCGCTGTTGCCGACGATGGGCGGGCAGACGGCGCTGAATTGCGCGCTCGACCTGCACCGCAACGGCGTGCTGATGAAATACGGCGTGGAGATGATCGGTGCCAACGAGCACGCCATCGAGAAGGCCGAGGACCGACTGAAGTTCAAGGACGCGATGACCGACATCGGTCTGGGCTCGGCCCGCAGCGGCATCGCGCACTCGATGGAAGACGCGCTGGCCGTGCAGCGTCGTATCACGGCCGAGATCGGCGGCACCGGTTTCCCGATGGTCGTCCGGCCGAGCTTCACGCTGGGTGGCACCGGCGGCGGCATCGCCTACAACCCAGAGGAATTCGAGGAAATCTGCAAGCGTGGGCTGGACCTGTCGCCGACCAAGGAACTGCTGATCGAGGAATCGCTGATCGGTTGGAAAGAGTTCGAGATGGAGGTCGTGCGCGACCGGGCGGACAACTGCATCATCGTCTGCGCCATCGAGAACCTCGACCCGATGGGCATCCACACCGGCGACTCGATCACGGTGGCGCCGGCGCAGACGCTGTCGGACAAGGAATACCAGCTGATGCGCAATGCGTCGATCGCGATCCTGCGTGAGATCGGCGTGGACACTGGCGGTTCGAACGTGCAGTTCGCGATCAACCCGGTGGACGGGCGCATGGTGGTCATCGAGATGAACCCGCGCGTTAGCCGCAGTTCGGCGCTGGCGTCCAAGGCCACTGGTTTCCCGATCGCCAAGGTCGCCGCCAAGCTGGCGGTGGGCTACACGCTCGATGAACTGCGCAACGACATCACCGGCGGTGCCACGCCGGCCAGCTTCGAGCCCAGCATCGACTACGTGGTGACGAAGATCCCGCGCTTCGCCTTCGAGAAGTTCCGCGAGGCCGATCCGCACCTGGGCACTCAGATGAAGTCGGTCGGTGAGGTCATGGCTATCGGCCGCACTTTCCAGGAGAGCTTCCAGAAGGCGCTGCGCGGCCTGGAGACCGGCATCGACGGACTGAGCGAGCGCAGCACCGACCGCGACGAGATCATCGAGGAGATCGGCGAGGCCGGACCCGAGCGCATCCTGTTCGTGGCTGACGCCATGCGCATCGGCATGACGCTGGACGAGATCTTCGACGAGACCGCGATCGACCCCTGGTTCCTGGCTCAAATCGAGGAAATCGTGCGCACCGAGCAGGCGCTGGCGGGCCGCACGCTGGTCTCGCTGTCAGTGGCCGAAATGCGCTTTCTGAAGCAGAAGGGCTTTTCCGACAAGCGGCTTGCGAAGCTGCTCGGCACCAACCAGCACGACTTGCGCCGCGCCCGGCAATCGATGGGCGTGCGCCCCGTCTACAAAAGGGTGGATACCTGCGCGGCCGAGTTCGCCACGCCGACGGCCTACATGTACTCCACCTATGACGAGGAATGCGAGGCCGAGCCCACCGAGCGCCGCAAGATCATGGTGCTGGGCGGCGGGCCCAACCGCATCGGCCAGGGCATCGAGTTCGACTACTGCTGCGTGCACGCTGCGCTGGCGATGCGCGAGGACGGCTACGAGACCATCATGGTCAACTGCAACCCGGAGACGGTTTCCACCGACTACGACACCTCGGACCGGCTCTACTTCGAACCGGTGACGCTGGAAGATGTGCTCGAGATCGTCGCCATCGAGAAGCCGCTGGGGGTGATCGTGCAGTACGGCGGTCAGACGCCGCTGAAGCTGGCGCTGGAGCTCGAAGCCAACGGCGTGCCGATCATCGGCACGACGCCCGACAGCATCGACATCGCCGAGGACCGCGAGCGCTTCCAGCAACTGCTGCACCAGTTGGGGTTGAAGCAGCCGCCGAACCGCACCGCGCGCACCGAAGAAGCGGCGCTGGAACTGGCGCACCAGATCGGCTATCCGCTGGTGGTGCGCCCCAGCTATGTGCTGGGCGGCCGCGCGATGGAGATCGTGCACGGCGACAGGGATCTGCAGCGCTACATGCGCGAGGCAGTGAAGGTCTCGGACAAGTCGCCGGTGCTGCTCGACCGCTTTCTGGATGACGCCGTCGAGGTCGACGTCGACTGCATCAGTGACGGCCAGAACGTCATGATCGGCGGCATCATGGAACATATCGAGCAAGCCGGTGTGCACTCTGGCGACTCCGCTTGCTCCTTGCCGCCGTACTCGCTGCCGGTGGCGCTGCAGGATGAGTTGCGCCGGCAGACCGCGCTGATGGCCAAGGCACTCAAGGTCGTCGGGCTGATGAACGTGCAGTTCGCGATCCAGGGCGAGGGCGATGGCGCCACCGTGTTCGTTCTGGAGGTGAACCCGCGAGCCTCGCGCACCGTGCCCTTCGTGTCCAAGGCCACAGGTCAGCCGCTGGCCAAGATCGCCGCACGCTGCATGGCCGGCCAGAGCCTGCGCGACCAGAAGGGAGCCGACGGGCGCGAACCGCGCGAGGTGGTGCCCGGCTACTTCAGCGTCAAGGAGGCGGTGTTCCCGTTCAACAAATTCCCCGGCGTAGACCCGATCCTCGGGCCGGAGATGCGGTCCACCGGTGAAGTGATGGGCGCGGGCGCCACCTTTGGCGAGGCGATGCTGAAGAGCCAACTGGGCGCCGGCTCGCGCCTGCCCGAATCGGGCACGGCCGTGGTCACCGTAAAAAACGCCGACAAGGCTCGTGCCGTCAACGTGGCCGCCGATCTGGTCAAGCTCGGCTTCCAGGTGGTCGCCACCAAGGGCACGGCCGCGGCCATTGCCAGCGCCGGCATCCCGGTGAAGACGGTAAACAAGGTGATGGACGGACGGCCGCACATCGTCGACATGGTCAAGGCCGGCGAGACACAGCTGGTGTTCAGCACCGTGGACGAAACGCGCACTGCGATCACCGATTCGCGCCACATCCGTACCGCGGCGCTTGCCCAGCGCGTCACCTACTACACCACGATGGCGGGTTGTGAGGCGGCCACCGAGGCGATGCAGCACCAGGCCGACCTGAGCGTGCGCTCGCTGCAGGACATGCACGCTGAACTGAATTAAAATCTTCAGTCATTGCACCGCCGCCGCGGTCCGTTTGTCCAGGCAAACCGGTCCGACGCGGCGGTTTCCCTTTTGTTGTGAAGCGAAGTTCCACCATGAGCACCATTCCACTGACACGCCGCGGCAGCGACAAGCTCAAGGAAGAGCTGCAACGTCTGAAGTCCGTCGAGCGCCATGCGGTCATCCAGGCCATCGCCGAAGCCCGGGCGCAAGGCGATCTGTCGGAGAACGCCGAGTACGAGGCCGCCAAGGACAAGCAGGGCTTCATCGAAGGCCGCATTCTCGAGATCGAGGGCAAGCTCGCCGCCGCGCAGGTGATCGATCCGGCGGCGCTCGACGCCGATGGACGGGTGGTTTTCGGCGCCACCGTCGATCTCGAGGAGGAAGCCTCTGCTACACGCGTCACCTATCAGATCGTCGGTGACGACGAGGCCGACCTGAAGCTCGGACTGATCTCGATCAGCAGCCCGATCGCCCGCGCACTGATCGGGCGCACGGCCGGCGACGTTGCGGAGGTGCGTGCCCCGGGTGGGTTGAAGAGCTACGAGATCATCGAGGTGCGTTATGTCTGAGCGGCTGGCTCCGGGCCGACGCCGCGTAGTGCGCTAATGCTGCCACGCTGGGCGCTTTGGCTGCCCGGGGTCTGGCTCGGAATCCTGCTGTGCATCGCGCTGATTGCCGCGCCGGCGGCCTTCGGTGCGTTGCCCGCGGCCGACGCGGGCCGGGTGGTTTCACGCATCTTCGTGCAGGAAGGCTGGCTCAGCCTGGCCCTTGCAGTGCTGTTGCTGTTGTTGCAGCGGCGGCCGCAGCAACGCGGCTTGTTCGCGGTGCGACGCGTCGGCCTTGGCAATGCAACGCTGCTATGGGTGACCGTGCTGTGCACGCTGCTGGGCTACTTTGCGGTCCAGGCGCTGTTGCCCTCGGCCCGCTCCGGACAAGGGCCGTTAAGTTTCGGCCAGCTGCACGCGGTCAGTACGGTCTTCTATGCGGTGAAGACGCTGGCGGTGGCTGCCCTGGCCTGGCGCGCGGCACGCGGCTGAGACCCAGCTTCAGTCGGTGGCCTTCTTCTTCACGCTGGTTACGCGAGGCTTGGCCCGCTTGATCGAGCCACCGGCGGTGACACGCTGGTTGCCGAAGATCTTGACTTTCTGGATCTGCGGCCGGTGATTGCCGCTCTTGGAGAACTTCAGGATCTTCACCACACGCGGCCCGGGCATCTGCGCCTCGCGCACAGGATTGGCTGCAGTCTCCGGTGGACGCCACAGCACCAGCAGTTTGCCGATATGCTGAACCGCGGCGGCATTCAGCTGCTCGGCCATGCTCTGCAGGGCCGCCATGCGCTCGTCGCGCGATTCAGAAAACACTCGCACCTTGATCAGGCCGTGCGCCTTCAACGCCGAATCGGCTTCTTTCAGCACGGCCGGCGTCAGCCCATCGGCACCGATCGTGACGACCGGGTCCAGGTGATGCGCCTGGCCGCGCAGACCTTTGCGTTCGGCGGGGCTCAGTTGCAGTGCAGTCATGCCCCTATTATCCCCGCGCGATGAAAATCAACACCAAGAGCCGCAAGGTCAACAAGGCATGGTTGAACGACCACGTCAACGACCCCTATGTGAAACTGGCGCAGCGCGAGGGCTATCGCGCCCGCGCGGCCTACAAGCTCAAGGAAATCGACGAGGCCCTGCAACTCGTGCGTCCTGGGCAACTCGTGGTGGACCTGGGGGCCGCGCCGGGTGCCTGGAGCCAGTATCTGCGTCGCCGCTTTGCGCCGAAGGCGGCAGGCAGCGGCGGGGCGGCCAGCGGCGAGCTGCATGGCCGAATCATCGCGTTGGACCTGCTGGACTTTGCCGCCGTCGAGGGCGTTCAGTTCATCCAGGGCGACTTCCGCGATGAAGCGGTGCTGGCTCAGCTGGTGGCTGCCATGGGTGGGCGGCGCGCCGAACTGGTGGTGTCGGACATGGCACCGAACCTGTCGGGCATCGCCTCGGCCGATGCGGCGCGAATGGCTGATCTGGTGGAACTGGCGGTGGATTTTGCGATGCGGCATCTCGAGCCCGAAGGTGCGCTGGTGTGCAAGGTGTTTCACGGCAGCGGCTACAGCCAGCTGGCCAAGCTGTTCAAGGACAGCTTCCGGGTCGTGCGTCCGATCAAGCCCAAGGCCTCGCGCGACAAGTCGGCGGAAACCTTTCTGGTCGGCATCGGTCTGAAGAAGGGTTGAGTTGGGGTCGCGCGCAAGACGCAGGCGAGGCGGAATGCACGGGCTGGGCCCAGGGTCGGGCCAGACCGCACGGGCTTGCGTAAGCCTTGTCTGCACTAGAATCAGCCCCATATGCCGTGGAATCCGGCGGGAGGGGTCCGTTCCTTGGCCGGCGGATGCCAAAGTGGAATAGGAGCCCCGGTGAACAATCAATGGTTCTCGAAAGTCGCAGTCTGGCTGGTGATCGCCCTGGTGCTGTTCACGGTCTTCAAGCAGTTCGATCGCGGTGCGACGCAGGGCAACCAGATCGGCTACTCCGACTTCCTGGAAGAAGTGCGCAGCAAGCGCATCAAGGCCGTCACGCTGCAGGAAGGCAATGGCGGCACCGAGATCATCGCGATCACCAATGACGACAAGCGCCTGCGCAGCACGGCAACCTATCTCGACCGCGGGCTGGTCGGTGACCTGATTGCCAGCGGCGTCAAGTTCGACGTCAAGCCTCGCGAGGAGCCCTCGCTGCTGATGAGCATCCTGGTCAGCTGGGGCCCGATGCTGCTGCTGATCGGCGTGTGGATCTACTTCATGCGTCAGATGCAAGGTGGTGGCAAGGGCGGCGCCTTCAGCTTCGGCAAGAGCAAGGCGCGCATGCTCGACGAGGCCAACAACTCCACCACCTTCGCCGATGTCGCCGGCTGCGAAGAGGCCAAGGAAGAGGTCAAGGAGCTGGTCGATTTCCTGAAGGACCCGCAGAAGTTCCAGAAGCTCGGCGGGCGCATCCCGCGCGGCGTGCTGCTGGTCGGGCCCCCGGGCACTGGCAAGACGCTGCTGGCCAAGGCCATCGCGGGCGAAGCCAAGGTGCCATTCTTCACGATCTCAGGCTCCGACTTCGTCGAGATGTTCGTCGGTGTCGGCGCGGCGCGCGTGCGCGACATGTTCGAGCAGGCTAAGAAGAGCGCGCCGTGCATCATCTTCATCGACGAGATCGACGCCGTCGGCCGCCATCGCGGCGCCGGGCTGGGCGGCGGCAACGACGAGCGCGAGCAGACGCTGAACCAGATGCTGGTCGAGATGGACGGTTTCGAGACCAATGTCGGGGTCATCGTCATGGCCGCTACCAACCGGCCCGACATCCTCGACCCGGCGTTGCTGCGGCCGGGCCGCTTCGACCGCCAGGTGTTCGTCTCACTGCCCGACGTGCGCGGCCGTGAGGCGATCCTTGGCGTGCACATGCGCAAGGTGCCGGTGGGGCAGGACATCCGTGCCGACATCCTGGCCCGCGGCACGCCGGGTTTCTCCGGCGCCGACCTGGCCAACCTGGTCAACGAAGCGGCGCTGTTCGCCGCGCGGCGCAATGGCCGCGTCGTCGAGATGGGCGACTTCGAGAAGGCCAAGGACAAGATCATGATGGGCCCGGAGCGCAAGTCGATGACGATGCCCGCCGAAGAGCTTAAGAACACGGCTTATCACGAGTCCGGCCATGCGCTGGTGGCGCGTATGCTGCCCAAGACCGACCCGGTGCACAAGGTGACGATCATCCCGCGCGGCCGCGCGCTGGGCGTGACCATGCAACTGCCCGAGGGCGACCGCTACAGCCTCGACAAGGAACGCATGCTCAGCACCATCAGCGTGCTCTTCGGCGGGCGCATCGCTGAAGAGGTGTTCATGAACCAGATGACCACCGGTGCCAGCAACGACTTCGAACGCGCCACCCAGATCGCGCGCGACATGGTCACACGCTACGGGATGACCGACGAACTCGGGCCGATGGTCTATGCCGAGAACGAGGGCGAGGTCTTCCTCGGCCGCTCGGTCACGAAGCATGTCAATGTCTCCGAGCAGACGATGCAGAAGGTCGACTTCGTCATCCGTCGCATCATCGACGAGCAGTACGCCGTGGCGCGCAAAATCATCGAGGACAATCAGGACAAGATGCATGCGATGGCCAAGGCGCTGCTCGAGTGGGAAACCATCGACGCCGAGCAGATCGACGACATCATGGCCGGCAAGCCGCCGCGGCCGCCGAAGGACTGGTCGGTGACATCGCCGCGGCCGACCGACACAATCCCGCCTGTCAACCCTGATGGAGCGCATGCCACAGCCTGAAGCCGGCAAGCTTGGCCATTGGAAACGCGGGGCTGTGGCCCCGCGTTTTCGTTGCGACGGTTGCCTCGCATGCTGACCGAGCCGGCGCGCCCAGTGGCGGCATCGGTCTGGCAGACGACCCGCCATGCGATCGATCTGTCGCAGCCCCGCGTGATGGGCATCGTCAATGTCACGCCCGATTCCTTCGCCGACGGCGGCGAGCATGCGGAAACCGCCGCCGCGATCGCGCACTGCGAGCGACTGTGCGCTGAGGGAGCCCACATCCTTGACATCGGCGGCGAATCCACCCGTCCGGGTGCCGCGCCGGTGAATCTCGCGGCGGAGCGCGCGCGTGTCATGCCGGTGTTGCGCCACGCGCTACGCCTGGGGGTGCCGGTGTCGCTGGACACGCGTAACGTTTCGCTGATGCGCGAGGCGCTGGACGCCGGCGTGGACATCATCAACGACGTCAACGCGCTGCGCGACGAGGGCGCGGCGCAGCTGCTGGTCCGGCATGGCCGCGCTGGCGTGTGCCTGATGCACATGCAAGGCGAACCGAGATCGATGCAGCAGGCGCCGCGCTACGACGACGTGGTGGGCGTCGTTGCCGGTTTCCTGAGCGCCCGGGCCGGTCTTCTCGAGTCTTTGGGGGTGGCACGCGAGCGCATCGTGCTCGACCCGGGCCTCGGCTTTGGCAAGACGTCCCAGCACAACATCGAACTGCACCGAAACCTGGCTCGCTTGTGCCAGATGGGATATCCGGTACTCGTTGGCTGGTCCCGCAAATCGACCCTAGGCACAATCACGGGTCGGCCTGTGGCACAGCGGCAGGCTGCCAGCGTTGCAGCGGCATTGGCCGCATCGGCGCGTGGTGCCCGCGTGCTGCGCGTGCACGATGTGGCTGCTACCGTCGATGCCTTGAGGGTCTGGCAGGCCCTCGAGGCCGACGCGGCACCGACTTCAACTCAGGATACGCTACCAGCATGAGCAGACGCTACTTCGGAACCGATGGCATTCGCGGCACCGTCGGCATGACGCCGATCACGGCCGACTTCATGTTGCGGCTGGGTCACGCGGTCGGCACGGTGCTGCGCCGCGGGTTCGAGCGCCCCACCGTGCTGATTGGCAAGGACACGCGCATCTCGGGTTACATGATCGAATCGGCGCTGGAAGCAGGCTTTGCCTCGGCCGGCGTCGATGTGCTGCTCAGCGGGCCCTTGCCGACCCCCGGGGTGGCCTACCTGACGCGCGCGCTGCGCCTCGATCTCGGTGTGGTCATAAGCGCGTCCCACAACCCCTTTGCCGACAACGGCATCAAGTTCTTTTCCGCCCGTGGCGAGAAACTCCCCGACGAGTGGGAACTGGCGGTGGAGGCCGCGCTGGAAGAGCCGCCGCGCTGGGTCGATGCCGCCGGCCTGGGGCGCGCGCGCCGGCTGGAGGACGCCTGCGGGCGGTACATCGAGTTCTGCAAGAGCACGGTGGATGCCGAGCTCACGCTCAAGGGCTTGAAACTGGTGGTCGATGCGGCCCATGGCGCGGCCTACCACGTCGCGCCGGATGTGTTCCATGAACTCGGTGCCGAGGTCGTCAGCATGGGCTGCAGCCCCGATGGCTTCAACATCAACCAGGAAGTGGGCGCCACCGCCCCTGCGGCTCTGGTGGAGCGCGTACGCAGCGAGGGTGCCGACTACGGCGTCGCGCTTGACGGCGACGCCGACCGCTTGCTGATGGTCGACAGCGATGGGCGCCTGTATAGCGGCGACGAGTTGCTCTACGTGATGGTGACTGACCGCCTGTCGCAGCGTCTTCCGGTGCCCGGCGTGGTTGGCACCTTGATGACCAACATGGCGGTGGAAGTGGCGCTGCGCCAGCGTGACATACCGCTGGTGCGCGCCAAGGTGGGTGACCGCTACGTGCTGGAGGAGCTGACCGCGCGCGGCTGGCAACTCGGCGGTGAGGGCTCGGGTCACCTGCTGGCGCTGGACCGGCATACCACGGGCGACGGGATCGTCAGTGCGTTGCAGGTGTTGCAGGCGCTGCAACGTAATGGCGCCAGCCTGTCCACTGCGTTGCGGGACGTGACGCTGTTTCCCCAGACGCTGCTCAATGTGCGTCTGGCGGAGGGCTCCGATTGGCGCGCGAACGCCGCCCTGGCGGCGGAGCAACAGGCGGTTGACGCTGAGCTGGGGGACAGCGGCAGGGTCCTGATCCGCCCCTCGGGCACGGAGCCGGTGTTGCGCATCATGGTCGAGGCGCGTGACGCAGCGCTGGGCCGCCGTGCCGCTGAGCGCCTGGCCGCCACCTTGTCGGCCTGACTCCCAGCTTGGCGCCCGGGCGCGCCATATGACAGCGATGTGACGGTCCGTGACAGCCCGCAATGGCCTGTCGGGTTGGGTCGTCGCTTGTCACAAAACAGTCACGGGCGCTGCATACAGTCTCGGCATCGAAACAACCTTGCAAGAGGAGAGTTCATGCTGAAGCGCTTTCTCGGTCCGATGGTGGTGGCCTGCAGCTTCGCGCTGGCCTCGGGTGCTACGCTGGCCCAGGACGTGACGGGCGCTGGCGCGTCCTTTCCCGCACCTGTGTATGCCAAGTGGGCCGATGCCTACAACAAGGCCACCGGCGCGCGCATCAATTACCAGTCGGTGGGGTCGGGCGCCGGCATCAAGCAGATCACCGCGAAGACTGTGGACTTCGGTGCCTCCGACGCACCGTTGACCGACGAGCAACTGGCCAAGGACGGTCTGGTGCAGTTCCCCACCGTCATCGGCGGGGTGGTTCCGGTGGTCAATATCAAGGGCATCATGCCAGGCCAGTTGCGCATGACCGGTGCCGTGCTTGGCGACATCTACCTCGGCAAGATCACCAAGTGGAACGATCCGGCGCTGGTGGCGCTCAATCCGGGCGTGCCGCTGCCCGATGCCGCGATCGCGCCGGTGCGTCGTGCCGACGGCTCGGGTACCAGCTTCCTCTTCACCAACTACCTGTCCAAGGCCAACCCCGAATGGAAGGCCAAGGTGGGTGAAGGCACGGCCGTCAACTGGCCGACCGGCGCCGGCGGCAAAGGCAACGAAGGTGTTTCGGCCTTCGTGCAGCGCCTGCCCAACTCGATCGGCTATGTCGAATACGCCTATGCCAAGCAGAACAAGATGAGCTACGTGCTCATGCAGAACAAGGACGGCGCTTTCGTCAAGCCAGAGGACGACGCCTTCAAGGCAGCTGCCGCAGGGGCGGAGTGGCAGAAGAGCTTCTACCAAGTGCTGACCGACCAGCCGGGCAAGAACAGCTGGCCGATCACCGGTGCCACGTTTATCCTGATGCACAAGGCGCAGGCCAACCCGGCTGTCGCCGGCAGTTCGCTGAAGTTCTTTGACTGGGCCTACGCCAGCGGCGACAAGATGGCTGAAGAGCTCGACTACGTGCCGCTGCCGGCCAGCGTGAAGGAACTGGTGCGCAAACTGTGGGTTGACAACATCAAGGACTCAGGCGGCAAGGCCGTGGCCTACAAGTAAGCGATTTCCGGGCGCCACGTGCGCCCGGCGCGCTGTTCCCCTGCCGTCTCATCTGCCCAGCGGAGGCCGCCGTGGCCGCTACACTCCCTGCGACCCCCTACGACCCCGCCAAAAAGATGGAGCGATCGACCCCCAAAGGCCGTCCGCCCGAGCGTCGACGCATCGCGCCGTGGGCGGACAAGCTCTTCTCGTTCTTGACACACGGCGCGGCCTGGCTGACTCTGTCGCTGCTGGTCGCCATCATCGTGTCGCTGTTCGTGGGCGCTGCGCCGGCGATCAAGGAATTCGGCCTCGGCTTCCTGTGGTCCACCGAATGGGACCCGGTGCAGGAGAAGTTTGGCGGGCTGGTGATGATCTACGGCACGCTGATGACTTCTTTCATCGCGTTGCTGATCGCCGTGCCGGTTAGCTTCGGCATTGCGCTGTTTCTTACCGAACTGTCGCCAGGCTGGCTGAAACGCCCGCTCGGCATCGCCATCGAGTTGCTGGCCGCCGTGCCATCCATCGTCTATGGCATGTGGGGCCTGCTGGTCTTCGGGCCGATTCTGGCGACCTATGTGCAGGGTCCGCTGCAGTCGGTATTCGGTGACACGCCCTACCTGGGCGCGTTGTTCTCCGGTCCGCCGGTGGGCATCGGCATCCTCTCGGCTGGCATCATCCTGGCGATCATGATCATCCCCTTCATCGCCGCTGTGATGCGTGACGTCTTCGACGTGACGCCGCCCATGCTGAAGGAATCGGCCTACGCACTCGGCTCGACCACCTGGGAGGTGGTCTCGGGCGTCGTGCTGCCGTATACCAAGACGGGCGTGGTCGGCGGCATCATGCTCGGCCTGGGCCGCGCGCTGGGCGAGACGATGGCGGTGACTTTCGTCATCGGCAACTTCAACCAGCTCGATTCGCTATCGCTGTTCCAGGCGGCCAACAGCATCACCTCGGCGCTGGCCAACGAGTTCGCCGAGGCCGGAGCCGGACTGCACCAGGCGTCGCTGATCTACCTAGGGCTGGTGCTGTTCTTCATCACCTTCATCGTGCTGGCGCTATCGAAGCTGATGCTGTCGCAACTGAAGAAGAACGAGGGCACCCGTACATGAGCACCGTCGTACCCCCCGCCAGAACTTCGATGCAGATGTCGGCCGGCATGCTGGCCAAGCACCGGTCGCGTAAGCGCATGAACATCATCGCGCTGTCGCTGTCGCTGCTGGCCATGGGCTTCGGCCTGTTCTGGCTGGCCTGGATCCTTCTCGAGACCATCCGCTTGGGTATCGGCGGTCTGGCACTGTCGGTGTTCACCGAGATGACGCCGCCGCCGCTGTCCGAGACCGGCGGACTGGCCAACGCTATCTTCGGATCGACGGTGATGGTGCTTCTGGCCACGCTGCTGGGCACACCGATCGGCATCCTCGCCGGCATCTACCTGGGCGAGTACGGCCAAAAGACCTGGCTGGGCAGTGCGGTACGCTTCATCAACGACATCCTGTTGTCGGCACCGTCGATCGTCATCGGGCTGTTCATCTATGCCGTGGTGGTGGCGCCGCTGAAGGGCTTTTCCGGATTTGCAGGCGTGCTGGCCCTGGCGCTTATCGTGATTCCGGTGGTGATCCGCACCACCGAGAACATGCTGGCGCTGATTCCGAACGCGCTGCGCGAGGCCGCGTATGCGCTGGGCACGCCGAAGTGGAAAGTGATCTACTCGGTGACGCTGAAGGCGGCGCGGGCAGGAGTCGTCACAGGCATCCTGCTGGCGCTGGCACGCATCGCCGGCGAGACCGCACCGCTCCTGTTCACTGCGCTGTCCAACCAGTTCTGGACCAGTGACCTGACGCAGCCGATGGCCAGCCTGCCGGTGACGATCTTCAAGTTCGCGATGAGCCCCTACGAGAACTGGCAGAAGCTGGCCTGGGCCGGCGTCTTCCTCATCACCTTGGGCGTGCTGCTGCTGAACATTCTTGCGCGTGTGCTCTTCAAGAACAAGCACTGAACGAGGGGTCGATCCCATGGACGTCAAAGTCGAATTGCGCGCCGGTGAGAAGGTCAAGCTCGCGATCCGAAACCTGAATTTCTTCTACGGTGGTTTCCAGGCGCTGAAGAACATCAACCTCGACATTCCCGAGCGCAAGGTCACCGCGTTCATCGGGCCGTCGGGCTGTGGCAAGAGCACGCTGCTGCGCACCTTCAACCGCATGTTCGAGCTCTACCCGGACCAGCGCGCCGAAGGCGAGATCAACTTGGATGGGCAGAACATCCTGACCAGCAAGGACGACGTTACGCTGATTCGCGCCAAGATCGGCATGGTCTTCCAGAAGCCCACGCCCTTTCCGATGTCGATCTACGACAACATAGCCTTTGGCGTACGGCTGTTCGAGACGCTGCCGCGCGACGAGATGGACGAGCGTGTCGAATGGGCTCTGAAGAAGGCGGCGCTGTGGAACGAAGTCAAGGACAAGCTGGCGCAGAGTGGCGCCGGATTGTCCGGCGGACAGCAGCAGCGGCTGTGCATCGCGAGGGGCATCGCCATCAAGCCCGAAGTGCTGCTTCTCGACGAGCCGTGCTCTGCGCTGGACCCGATATCTACGGGCAAGATCGAGGAACTGATCCACGAGCTGAAGAGCGACTACACCGTGGCCATCGTCACCCACAACATGCAGCAGGCGGCGCGCTGTTCGGATTACACGGCCTACATGTATCTGGGCGATCTGGTGGAGTTCGGGCCGACGAACGAGTTGTTCATGAGCCCGAAGAAGAAGGACACTGAGGACTACATCACCGGCCGGTTCGGCTGAGAGGCCAGTTATGAGCGACAAACACATCTCATCCCAGTTCGACGCCGAGCTCAGCGGCATTTCCACGCGTGTGCTCGAGATGGGCGGGCTGGTGGAGTCCCAGGTTGGCCAGGCGGTCCATGCGCTGACGCACCTCAGCCACGAGACGGCGGCGCAGGTGCTGGTGGCAGAGGAGCGAGTCAACTCGATGGAAGTCGAGATCGACAACGAGCTGTGGACCATCATTGCGAGACGCCAGCCGGCTGCGCGCGATCTGCGCCTGCTGGTGGCCGTCTCGAAGGCCATCGCCAATCTCGAGCGTGCCGGCGACGAGGCCGCCCGCATCGCACGCACGGTGCAGCGGTTGATCAACGCCGGCGTGTCAAGCCGCCTGCGCCTGCCGCTGGGCGACCTGAGCTACGAGTCGAACCTGGCGGTCGCGCAACTGCGCAAGGCACTCGACGCTTTTGCCCGGTTGGACGTTGACAAGGCGCTGGACGTGCTGAAGTCCGACGACCAGATCGACCAGGAGTTCGAGGGCTTGATCCGCAAGCTCATCACCTACATGATGGAAGACCCTCGCACCATCTCGGCCAGCATCGACTTGGTGTTCGTCGCCAAGGCGATCGAGCGTGTCGGCGACCACGCCAAGAACCTGGCCGAGGCGGTGATCTACGTGGTCCGGGGCACCGACGTGCGCCACAACAGCATCGACTCGGTCGAATCCAAGCTGAGGTAATTCGCGAACATGGCGCGCATCCTGGTTGTCGAGGACGAGTCGGCCATAGCCGAGTTGGTGGCCATCAACCTGCGCCATGCCGGTCACGCCGTGATCGTGGCCTCCGACGCTGCGCAGGCGCAGCTGGAAGTGGACGCGGTGCTGCCTGATCTGGTTGTGCTGGATTGGATGCTTCCCGGCCAGTCGGGGCTGGCACTGGCACGCCAGTGGCGCACCATGCCGCGTACCAAAGCCATGCCGGTGATCATGCTGACCGCGCGGGCCGAGGAGTCGGACAAGATCGCCGGCCTCGATGCCGGTGCCGACGACTACGTGGCCAAGCCGTTTTCCACGCACGAACTGATGGCCCGCATTCGCGCGGTGCTGCGGCGCAGGGCCCCGGAGTCGCTGGACACCCCGGTCGAGGTCGGCGAGTTGAGTCTGGACCCCGGCACGCGGCGCGTCGTGCGCACCCTGCGTGAAGGTACCCAGGAGGTGCGCGTCGGTCCCACCGAGTTCAAGCTGCTGCACTTCCTGATGACCCACCCGGAGCGTGTGCACAGTCGCGCACAATTGCTCGATCGTGTCTGGGGCGACCATGTATTCATCGAGGAACGCACCGTCGACGTGCATGTCAAGCGACTTCGCGATGCACTGGGTGCGGTGCAGTGTGCTCATCTGATCGAGACGGTACGCGGTGCCGGCTACCGTATCAGCGAGAGGGCCGCGCTTGCCTCCTCCTGAGGCAGGAGTCGGGTCGTGAGCCTGCGCCTCAGCCTGGCGGGGGCCCTCGTGACGCTGGTTTGTGTCGCGATGGGTGTGCTCGTCGCATCGTTGTCGCAATCGGCGTTGGCTGGATTGCTGAGCACTCTGGGGCTTCTTCTGGGCGCGATCCTGCTGGTCGATGCGAGGAAGATCGCGCGCCTGCTGACCTGGCTGCGTGCCGATGCTGAGGGCGAGCGGCCCGCGCAGGTCGGCACCTGGGGCGACATCGCCTACCAGATTGAGCGTGCGCTACAGCGTCGCGAACGCAAGATCGATGCCGAGCGCGAGCGGCTGACGCAGTTCCTGACCGCGGTGGAGGCCTCGCCGATCGGTGTGCTGCTGCTCGACGCCGACCACCAGATCACCTGGTGCAGCCGCGTCGCGGCGGACCATCTGGGACTCGACCCGAAGCGCGACCTGGGGCAGCCGGTGACGAACCTGGTGCGGGCGCCGGCCTTTGTCGAGCATCTGAGCGCCCCCAGGGACGGGCCACGCATAGCGCACTCGCCATGGGGCTCGCGCGAGGTGTCGGCGCCAGAGGCGCAGGGCGGCGGCGAACCGGCGCAGGCGCCGGTCAGCTTTGCAGGACAGGGCGGCGCGCGGCTGTCAGCGTTGGTGCAACCCTACGGAGAGGGGTTGAAACTGATCCTCACTCAGGACATCACCGAGCGTGAACGCGCGGAAGCGATGCGGCGCAGCTTCGTGGCGAACGTGTCGCACGAAATTCGCACGCCGTTGACGGTGCTGGCGGGTTTCGTCGAGACCATGAGCCAGTTGCCGCTGAGCGAGGTCGAGCGCAAGCGGGTTCTGACCCTGATGGGCGAACAGGCGCAGCGCATGCAGGCGCTGGTGGCCGACCTGCTGACGCTGGCCCAGCTCGAAGGCAGCCCGCGACCGGTAGCCGACCATTGGCTAAAGGTCACCGAGCTGATGCAGCGTGCCCGCGTCGACGCGCTGTCGCTTTCAGCGGGGCGCCACGGGTTGAGCTTCGAAGGCGGCGACGATGCACAGATCGCCGGCAACGAGACCGAGTTGCACAGCGCCCTGGGCAACCTCGTCGCCAATGCCGTGCGCTATACGCCCGAGGGTGGCCATATCGACGTGCGCTGGATCTGGCTGCACGACGGCTGGGGCGTGTTCGAGGTGCGCGACACCGGCATCGGAATCGAGCGTGAACACCTGCCGCGCCTGACCGAGCGCTTCTATCGTGTCGATGGCAGCCGCTCGCGCGACACCGGCGGCACCGGGCTGGGCTTGTCGATTGTCAAGCACGTGTTGCAGCGGCATGGCGGAGCGATCGATGTGCAAAGCGAGCCGGGCAAGGGCTCCACCTTCAGGTTGCTGCTGCCGCCGTCGCGGGTGCGCAGCGTCGCAACTCGTCCGGCGAGCCAGACCGGCGTCGCGACTCCGGGCTGATCGAGGCTCAGGGCCCTGCGGTGCGGCGGTAGATCGCGCTGACGCTGTTGCGCTCGGTGGGCCGTCGCTCGCTGGCGATGCGTGTCCAGCCCTCGAGCGGGCGGTGCTCACGGTCCAGCGTCTCCACTCGCAACAGATAGCGACATGGCGTGTGCTGCGCGTCATTGACCGCATCAACCACGAAATCGCCATGAAATTCGAGCGCGGCGATCAGCCAGCGTACCTGCTTCGGCGCAGCGATGCACTCTCCGGCCGGCACATGCGTGGCGATGCGCTCGACCAGCGGGCGGTTGCTACGTGCGTAGTCCAGCATCGGCAGACCCAGCGTCATCAACAGCATCCAGCACAAGGCCACGCCCGAGGCGGGCAGCACCAGGCTCTTCCACAGGGCGGCGCGGTGGCGGGCGGTGCGCCAGCGCAGCAGCCACAGCCAGCAGCATGTGGCCGCAAGTGCGAAACCGAGGGCGACGGCGGAGAAGGTCGGCTCGAAGCCAGGCCCCAGGCGCTGGATGTTCGCCGCGGGCTTGGCCGGCACACCGGTCTGCACCGAAAGGTAGATGACCCAGATGGCGATCGCCCCCGCGGTGAACAGGAGCATCGAGAACCAGTCGATCGCCGCCGTAGTGCTGCGGTTCAAAGTCGGCAACGCGAAGGCCGCGAGCACGGCGAGGCCGGGCAGGCCCAGCAGCAGCGCCCGTTCCGACGAGCCCATCACGATGCTCGCGGCAAGCGCCACCAGCACGGTCAGCAAGGGCACCGACACATGCCGATTCTGCAGGTACTTGCGCCAGCGCCACAGCGTCCACAGCGCCAGCACCCACGCGGGCCACATGAACCACAGCCACATGCGGCCGATCTGCAGCAGTTGCGGCAGATCGAAGCTGAAATCGACGCGCCACGCCCAGGCACCCAGCCACCAGGCAACTGCAGCGCCGGTCAAGGTCGCCAGTGCAAGCCATGGCACCTGGGCGCGCACCTGTTCGTAGCTCGAAAACGCACATACGAGTACTCCCGCCAGGCCCATCGCAAGGGCCATGGCCGGCGCGTTGCTGCCCGAGACGACGACCAGGGCCGCAAGCGCGGCGATGCGCACGCGCCATGTGCGATAGGGCGCGGCGGCCAGCGCCCACAGATACATGCCGACGCCGAACAGTTGCGCCAGCTCGGGCGTGGTCTCGTGGCCGAGTTGCAGCAAGCCCAGGCTGGCGATCAGGGCGAGTACCGACGCGTCGGCGATGGCACGTGCGTAGTCGACGGTGCCGGCCTCGCCGCCGAAAGCCAGGGCCACCGGCTGGGCCGCCTCGGTGCGCGCCAGCTGGAAGGTGGTGTACCACGTCAGCGCCAACACCAGGCCCAGCAGTGCGGCGAAGGGAAGTCTTGCCGCCAGTGACGGGTCGATCGCGGGTGAAAGCAGCTTGATGAAGACTGCACCCAGCCAGTGAGGCAGGAGCGCCGCGTGCGCCGGAATGCCACCGAGCGCAGGCGTTAGCCAGTCGCTGCGCCCTTCGGCCAGGCTGAGCATGTAGCCAAAGGCCGTGATGTCCTCTTGGCGCCAAGGGTCGCGTCCGAACACCCCCGGCAGCACATAGGCGGCACAGAGCAGCAGCAGCGCCACGCGCGGCAATGGCCGCGCGGCCTGATGCGTCACCAGTGCAGGCGTGGGTGTGTTCACCGGGTGATGATGCCCGATCCGCAAGGCATGGCGTTCCGCGGCGCCCCGTCAAGCGGCAATAAAAAAAGGCAGCCGGAGCTGCCTCTTATTGAGCCCTGCGTGGATCACTTGCTCAGTCCGACGCGCGCGAACTTGTTGCGGAACTTCTCTACGCGCCCGCCCAAGCTGTCCACGCTCTTCTGCGTGCCGGTGTAGAAGGGATGGGTCTCGCTGGTGGTTTCGAGCTTCACCAGGGGCAGTTCGCGACCGTCGTCCATCTTCACGGTCTCCTTGCTGCTCATGCACGAGCGCGTAACGAACTTGAACCCGTTGGAAAGGTCCACGAAGCACACTTCGCGGTACTGGGGGTGAATGCCTTCTTTCATGTGGAACCTCTGCGCAATGCGCTTGCAATTTTGCTGCGGCAGCCACGCCGAACCTTTCGACGCACTTGCCACTTGCGGACAACCCGTGATTCTATCCTAGCCGCCGCGACGCATCATGTCGAAGAAGTCGAGGTTGGTCTTGGTGGCCTTCATCTTCTCGAGGATGAACTCCATTGCCTCGATCTCGTCCATCGGATAGAGCAGCTTGCGCAGGATCCAGGTCTTTTGCAGGATCTCGGGCTTGAGAAGCAGTTCCTCGCGTCGCGTGCCGCTCTTGTTCAGCAGGATCGACGGGTAGACGCGTTTCTCGGACATGCGGCGATCGAGGTAGATCTCGCAGTTGCCTGTGCCCTTGAACTCTTCGTAGATTACCTCGTCCATGCGGCTGCCGGTGTCGATCAGCGCGGTGCCGATGATCGTCAGGCTGCCGCCTTCCTCGATGTTGCGCGCTGCACCGAAGAAGCGCTTCGGCCGCTGCAGCGCGTTGGCGTCGACGCCGCCGGTCAGCACCTTGCCCGAGCTGGGCAGCACGTTGTTGTAGGCCCGCGCCAGCCGGGTGATCGAATCGAGCAGGATGACCACGTCCTTCTTCATCTCGACCAGGCGCTTGGCGCGCTCGATCACCATCTCGGCCACCTGCACGTGGCGCGCCGCGGGCTCGTCGAAGGTCGAGCTGATGACCTCGCCGCGCACCGTGCGCTGCATCTCGGTCACTTCCTCGGGCCGTTCGTCCACCAGCAGCACCATCAGGTGCACTTCCGGGTAGTTGGCGACGATGGCGTGCGCGAAGTGCTGCATCATCACCGTCTTGCCGCTCTTCGGCTGCGACACCAGCAGCGCGCGCTGGCCCTTGCCCAGCGGCGCGATCAGATCAATGATGCGGCTAGTGATGTTCTCTTCGCTCTTGATGTCGCGTTCGAGCTTGAACTGTTCCTTCGGGAACAGCGGCGTCAAGTTCTCGAACATGATCTTGTGCTTGCTCTCCTCCGGCGGCACGCCGTTGACCCGGTCGACCTTGACCAGCGCGAAGTAGCGTTCACCGTCCTTGGGCACCCGCACCTCGCCTTCGACCATGTCGCCGGTGTGCAGATTGAAGCGGCGGATCTGGCTCGGCGACAAGTAGATGTCGTCGGTGCTGGCCATGTAGCTGGCCTCGATCGAGCGCAGGAAGCCGAAGCCATCGGGCAGCACCTCGAGCACGCCGTCGCCGAACACCTGCTCGCCGCCCTTGGCGCGCTTCTTCATGATCGCGAACATCAACTCCTGCTTGCGCAGGCGGCTGACGTTCTCGATCTCCAGCGCCTCACCCATGGTGATCAGCTGCGAGACGTGCTGGGCCTTCAGTTCGGACAAGTGCATGCGTGGGATTCCCTGCAACACAAGGCGCGCCTGCCAAAGGCTGCGCCGGTCGATCGGCATGTAGCGCTGCGGCGCTTCATCCGGCCCCTGCCGTCAAGGCATGTCGGCTGAGGCGAGATATAACGCTGAAGAGTCAGGCCGAATCCACGATCTTCCCGATACACAAGCCGCTACATGCGGCCGTCCGGGGCGTGGTGGCGATGCGAACGTCAGGGCTACCAGGCGCGCCGCCCAATAAGCAGCCCCAACGAACATTTGCGATTATAGATGCCCGTCGAGGAAGGCCGTCAACTGCGCCTTGTTCAGCGCGCCCACCTTGGTGGCTGCCAACTCGCCGCCCTTGAACAACATCAGTGTCGGAATCCCGCGGATGCCGAACTTCGCCGGCACCTCGCGGTTCTCGTCGACGTTGATCTTGGCGATCTGCAAACGGCCATCGTAGGCCTTCGAGGCTTCATCGAGGATAGGCGCGATGCTCTTGCAAGGGCCGCACCATTCCGCCCAGAAATCGACCAGCACCGGCTTGTCGGACTGAACGACATCGGTGTCGAAGGATGCGTCGGATACGTGCTTGATCAGTTCGCTGCTCATGGTGAGAACCCTTGAAGCCTGCGGCGTGTTGCCGCCGAATGGGCCTAGATTTTGACACATCACCCGCTTTTGGTTGCCGGGGCGGGGTCAGCTTGCCCCGCGGCAGCTGCGACCCGGGAAGTGCGGCTGCTTCGCTGCCCTTTTCGGCCAAAGGGCGTGTGCGCCAGGCGTTCCAATCAGGCGCTGCAAGCCAAGCCGCGCCGTGACGCCGACCGAAGTCCCACCTGCTGCTGCCCACCGAAGCGAGACCGTCGCGCCGCGGACGCTGGGGCGTTTTCGATTGCTTCAGCTGGTCGGCAAGAGCCGGCTCAGCATGGTCTGGCGCGCGCTCAAGCCCGCAAGCGCTGGCGCGGGGAATCCTAGAACCGTCTTTCTGCTGCTGCCGCGGGAGCAGCCGATCGACCGCGGCTCAGCCGAGCGTTGGCACGAAGGCGTTCAACGTGGTGCGCGGCTGAATCATCCGAACCTGGCCAGTCTGCTCGAATCGGGCGAGACCGAACGCTGGCCCTACGCGGTATACGACGCCACGGGCAAGGAGACCCTGCCGGAGCGGCTGCAGGCTCAGGCCATGGCGGCATCCGACGCAGCCAGGCTGTTCAGCGCGGCGCTTTCCGGACTGGCCTTCGCCCATGAGGGTGGTGTTGCGCACCGAGATCTCCAGCCAAGCATGCTGCTGCTCGACGAACAGGGCGAGGTGCGTCTGATGGGGTTGGAAGTGGCAACGCTCGATGTCCCCGCCACGTTGGCCTCGGCGTCACTCGGCAGCAGGGCGCACACACATATCGACGCGCTGGCGTTGCAGGCGCATCGCGCCGCGGCGCGGCACGATGTGCTTTGCATGGGCTTGCTGTTTCATCGGGCGCTGAGTGGCAAGCCGGTGCTCGACGAGCCCGACATCGGTGCCCTGGCGGCGCGTTTGCCGCCGCGGGGGCGAGAACTTGTGCGCCTGCCGTGGGACATGCCGCTGCCGGTGCCCGAGGCGCTGCGCGCCATCGCCAACCGCAGCACTGACCGGCAGGAGCGTCAGCGCTATCGCAGCGCTCGCGGCCTGTTGCGCGCATTGGAAGGTTGGCTGCAGGCCGAAGGCGGCGACGGTGCAGGACTGCTGCCGTTGCTGCTCGACCGCTTGCACAGTGTCGGTTCGTTGCCGGCCTCGCCGGGCAGTGCCGCGCGAAGCGCGCGGCTGGCCACGATGGACCGGCATCGCACCTTCGAATTGGCTCAGGTCGTGCTGCAGGACCTGGGCCTGGCCTTTGAACTGCTGCGTGCGGTGAACAGCGCCCAGGTTCGCGGCGCGCAGGTTTCGGGCAGCGGGCCGGTGTTGACCGTGCGGCGCGCGATCGCGATGCTCGGCATCGACGGCGTGCGCCGCGCCGCGACCGCCTTGCGTGACTGGCCCGGTCCGCTTTCGCAGCCGGCTGCGAAAGCCATGCGCGAGATGATGGACCAGGCCAAGCGCGCCGCGCGCGTCGCGCAGGCCCTTCGCCCAGCGGGTTACGACGCCGAGGCGGTATCGATGATCTGCCTGTTGCAGAACCTGGGCCGCCTGATCGCCGCATACCACTTCCCCGACGAGTGGCAGCAAATCAGGCGCCTGATGGAGTCCGCCGCGCCGCAGCAGGCCAGCGAGCCGCGGGAGCCGGGTATGAGCGAGCAGGTGGCGTCCTTTGCGGTCCTTGGCGCGGATATCGAGGCGATCGGCACCACCGTCGCCCGCCACTGGGGCCTGGACGACTCCGTGCTGCACCTGATCCGCCGGCTGCCGCTGGCCACCGCACCGCGCAGCATCGGCAACGATGCCGACATGCTGCGTGCCGTAGCGAGTTGTGCAAACGAGGCCGTCGATGCTGCCAACCTGGGCCCGGCACAGCGCGATGCAGCGTTGCGCCGCGTGGCCCAACGTTATGCACGGCCCTTGCGCATCGACTTGCTCGACCTGCAGGATGCGCTGAACCTGCCGGCGAGTGCCGCGACGGGCCCCGAGCCGAACTCGGCTGCGACGGCGGACGCCGAGTCGGCAGATCAGGTTGAGCTGGGGGAAGGGTGACGAGCCTGACCCCGGCACTGGTTGCAACGCTTGGGGCTGCTTCGTTCCCGACCTGACCCGGTTGGGCGCGCTTCCATGCGGGGAGGCCCGTCACCACAGATTGTAGGGGACGCGTTCCGGCGCGCCCGGTCGGTTCAGCGCAGCTGCAACTCGTCAGCGGCGTAGTGCAGGCCCAGTGGCTCGACGTGCAGGCCCTTGGCGCCGGCTTCGACGGTGCCGGCTAGCGTCGCAGCGATGCCCTGGGCGTGTGCCACCTCGAGCGTAGCCTGTGCCTGATCGGCCCGCACGAACAGCGCGAAGCCCGCCCCCATGTTGAGGGTGCCGTAGGCTTCGTGATCGTCCATTCGCGACTGCTGCTGAATGAAGCGCAGCACCGTCGGCACCTCGGGCAGCGTGTGCACGCGATAGCTCAGCGGCTTGGGGTGGCGCAGCAGCTTGCGCCAGCCGTGCCCGGTGATGTTTGAGGCGTAGTGGGGCGTGATCCCGGCCCGGTACAGGGCCTCGGTCACCGGTGAATACAGGCTCGTCGGCGCCAGCAGCGCCTCGCCGAAGGTCTTCCCATCGGCGAGCGTTGTCAGATAACCCTGCGGTAGCCGCTCGGCCAGCTTGCGCGCCAGGCTCAGGCCGTTGGCGTGGATGCCGCTGGAAGCCAGCAGCACGATGGCGTCGCCTGGCCCGAGACGCTCGCCGAGCGTCAGCCGCTCCTTCGGCTGGACCCACCCGGTGCACGAGGCCGCCAGGTCGATGCGGCCGGCCTCGACGATGCCGGCCAGCGCCGGCGTCTCGCCGCCGCCCCAGGCCACGCCGCAGACCTCGCAGGCACGCTGCCAGCCTTCGACCAGCGCCTGGGCACGCAACGCGTCGCCGAACCATTCAGACCCGCCGGCGGCCCAGTAGGCTTGCACGACCAGCGGGGTGGCGCCGACAGTGATCAGGTCATTGACGGCCATCGCGATCGTGTCCTGGGCGATGGCGTGGTAATGACTGAGACCAGTCAGGCGCGCCATCTCGTCGGCCACCAGCGCCTTGGAGCCGAGGCATTCGACGATGCTCGCCAGGTAGAAAGGGCCGACGTCCACCACGTAGGCCGATTCGCCCCGCGACGCAGCCACCTCGCTGCATCCGTGCGTCTTCAGCTGCGTGGCCGTGGCTGCCGCGGCGCGCTGCGCCGCCACTTTCAGAGGGTCGATAAGCTCGTAGTCGACGCCCGATTGGCGATAGCTGAGCGGGGCCGGGTCGCTGGCGCGGGTGTTCATGCGGGCGGATTATCCGGCAGCACCTACAAGGCAGCCCAGGCCACAGAGGGCGAAGCCGGCCCGTAGAATGAATTGCATGTCCTATGTCGTGCTCGCCCGCAAATACCGGCCTCGCAGCTTCGAGCAGATGGTGGGCCAGGAGCATGTCGTGCGCGCGCTGGGCAATGCACTGCAGCAGCAGCGCTTGCACCATGCCTACCTGTTCACCGGCACGCGCGGCATCGGCAAGACGACGGTCTCGCGCATCCTGGCCAAGAGCCTGAATTGCACCGGGCCGGACGGGCAGGGCGGCATCACCGCATCACCCTGCGGCGTGTGCGGCGCCTGCGTCGAGATCGACGAAGACCGCTACATGGACTACATCGAGCTCGACGCGGCCTCCAACCGGGGCATTGACGAGGCGCGCGACCTGCTCGAACGTGCCGCCTACAAGCCCAGCATCGGCCGCTTCAAGGTGTTCATGATCGACGAGGCGCACCAACTGACGAAGGACGCGTTCAGCGCATTGCTGAAGACACTGGAAGAGCCGCCGGAATACCTCAAGTTCGTGCTCGCCACGACGGACCCGGAAAAGATGCTGCCCACGGTGCTGAGCCGCTGCCTGCAGTTCAACCTGCGTCCAATGCCGCCCGAGGTGGTGCTTGAACATCTGCAGCATGTGCTGCGCGCCGAAGGCGTCGTCAGTGACGAGGCGGCGCTGCGGCTGCTGGCGCGCGCGGCGCGCGGTTCGATGCGTGACGCACTGTCGCTCACCGACCAGGCCATCGCCTACGGCGGTGGCGTGCTGCGCGACGATGCGGTGCGCAGCATGCTTGGCGCGGTGGACCAGGGGCATGCCGCAGCGCTGGTGCGCGCCCTGGCGCAACGCGACGGGCCGGGACTGCTCGAACGCATTGGTCAGCTGCGCAACCTGGGCCTTTCGGCCGACGGCACGCTGGAAGCAATGGCCGTGCTGCTACAGCAAATGGCGGTGCAGCAGGCGGTGCCGGGCACGCTCGATGCCAGCGACCCCGAACAGGCAGATGCCTGCGCGCTGGCCCCGTTGATGCCTGCCGACGAGACCCAACTGCTCTACAGCATCGTGCTGCAGGGGCGCGGCGAACTGCAGCTGATGGCCGACCCCCATGCGGCGATGACGATGGTGCTGCTGCGCCTGCTGGCCTTTGCCCCTGGCGTCCCGGCAAAGCATGCGTCGGCGCCGATGCCGTCTGTGCCTGTCGCCGCGCCCGCTACTGTGAAGCCAATGGACGCGTTGGGGGCTCCGCCTACCCCGCCGGCGCGCGCACCGGTGGCACGTGAGACCGAAGCAGCGCGCGCGCCGGCGGCGCGTTCGGACGAACCGCCACCGTGGCTGGACGCGCCACCGCCCGAAGAGGATGCGCTGCCGTCGCCGAGCCGCGCCGCGCTGCGGACGACCTCCGCACCGACCCTGGTCGTGGCGTCGCCGGCGCCGGCAACGCCGCGCCAGCTTGTACCCACGGCCCTGGGCGAGCGCTGGGCTGCGCTGGTGGGGCGGCTGTCCGAGACCGGCAGCATCGCTGCACTCGTGCGCGAGCTCGCCTGGCAGGCCGAACTGTTGACCATCGACGAGCAGACACAGCCGCCCAGCTGGCGTCTTGCGGTGGAACGGGACTCGCTGCGCACCGATGCGCTGCGCGACAAGCTGTGTGCCGCATTGCAAGCCGAACTTGGCCAACCGCTGCGGTTGTTGCTCGACAATGCAGTGCCGCAGGACTCCCCGGCGCGTCGCGACGCCGCTGAGCGCGAGCGCCGCCAGCAGCAAGCCGAGGCTGCAATACGCAGCGACCCGCTGGTGGTGGACCTGATGTCCCAGTTCAAGGGCGCGCGCATCGTGCCCGGCTCGATCAAACCGCTGTGAAACCCGGAGGAAACCCTCGATGATGAAGAACCAACTGGCCGGTCTGATGAAGCAGGCCCAGGCCATGCAGGAGACCATGAAGCGGGCGCAGGAGGAACTGGCCAGCGTCGAGGTCGAAGGCCAGTCGGGAGCCGGCTTGGTGAAAGTGGTGATGACCTGCAAGCACGACGTGCGGCGCGTGGCCATCGATCCCAGCCTGCTCGGCGAGGACAAGGACATGCTCGAGGACCTGGTGGCCGCGGCCTTCAACGATGCCGTACGCCGCGCCGAGACGGTCAGCCAGGAGAAGATGGGTGCGCTTACCGCCGGCCTGCCACTGCCGCCCGGCATGAAGTTGCCCTTCTGAAGGAGCTCGGGTGGCCGAGACCAGCCTCGACGGCTTGATCGACGCATTGCGCCGATTGCCCGGGGTGGGGCAGAAGTCGGCTCAGCGCATGGCCTTCCACCTGCTACAGCACGACCGCGACGCTGCATCCCGGCTCTCAGCGGCCTTGCAGCAGGCGCTGGCGCAGATGCGCCACTGCGCGCGCTGCCATACCTTCACCGAGCACGACACCTGTGCCACCTGTGCCGACACGCAGCGTGATGGGCGTTTGTTGTGCGTGGTGGAAACGCCGGCGGACCAAGCCGCGCTGGAGCGCAGCGCAAGCTATCGCGGTTTGTATTTTGTTCTGATGGGTCGGATCAGCCCGCTCGATGGTGTCGGCGTGAACGACATTGGCGCAAGGCAATTGCTCGACCGGGCCGACAACGGCGTGGTCGAAGAGGTCATCCTGGCCACCGGCTTCAGCGCCGAAGGTGAAGCCACGGCGCATGTGCTCGGCGAGGCGCTGCGCTCGCGCGGACTGAAAGTCACGCGCCTGGCCCGTGGCGTGCCCGCCGGCAGCGAACTCGAGTACGTGGACCTGAGCACGATCGCCCACGCCCTGGTGGACCGGCGCTGACAGCCCGAGGCTACAGCTTGGCGTCGGCCTTGCCGCCGGCTACCGTCGGTGACGACTTGCCCTTTGACTTGCTGGCGGTGGTGCGCTTGGACGGTTTGGCTGCGCTGCGCTTGCTGCTGCTTGCCGCCTGCACCTTCATCACAACCACTGTCTGCCCCGGTGCGAAGCGCGCATTGCTGGCCACCGAGTTCCACTCCGCCACTTGTGCGGGGCTGACCTTGTAGCGCCTGGCGACCGCCGCCACCGAATCGCCCTTGCGCCCGACCTTGAAGCTGATGCGCCGCACCACTTGCTCCGGCGCCAGCGTGATGCTGGCGTTGTCGGCGATTTGCACCGACACGTCGGCCGAGCGGTTGGGGCCGCGCGGCACCACCAGCGTCGAGCCGGCCTTGATCAGCATGCCCGGCGGGATGCGATTGACAGTGCGAAGGTCGGCTTCACTCATGCCGACCTGTCGCGCGGCATCAGCGGGCTTCAAAGTCTTCGGTGCGACCCAGGCGGTCCAGGTCGCCAGCGGCGCGTGGTGGGCACGCAGATTGCGCACGAAAAGTGTGGCGTTGTCATAGGGCAGCAGTACCTGCGGCGTGCCCGCGGCCAGGATCACCGGCTTGTTCATCTGAGGGTTCAGGCTCTGGAACTCCTCGAGCGAGACACCTGCCAGCCGCGCAGCCACATCGACGTCGATGTCGTTTGTGATCGGCACGCCCAGGAAGTACGGGTGGTTCTGCAGCGCCGGCAAGCTGATGGCGAAATCCTGCGGCCGCAAAACTATGTTCTTCACGGCCTGCAGCTTGGGCACGTAGTTGCGCGTTTCGTCGGGCATGCGCAGGCCGACGTAGCTGGCGTCGGTGCCCGCCTTTTGTGCTCGATCGACGCCACGCTGCACATTGCCCTGGCCCCAGTTGTAGGCCGCAAGCGCGAGCTGCCAATCGTTGAACTGGCGATAGAGCATCTCCAGATAGTCCAGCGCCGCGCGCGTCGACGCCAGCACGTCGCGCCGGTCGTCGCGGAAGATGTTCTGCGTCAGATCGAAGTCCTTGCCTGTGGCCGGCATGAATTGCCACATGCCGGAGGCGCGCGCCACCGACATCGCCTGCGGGTTGAAGGCGCTTTCGATGAAGGGAAGCAAGGCCAGTTCGGTGGGCATGCCGCGCTTCTCGATTTCCTCGACCACATAGAACAGATAGCGCCCGCCACGCTCGGTCATGCGCTGCACATAGTCGGGTCGCGACGCATACCAGCGTTCCCACTTGAGTACCAGGTCGCCTTGCAGGTCGGGCATTGCGAAGCCGGCGCGCACGCGAATCCAAAGGTCGGTGCGAACACTGGGGTCATCAGGGTCGATCACCACCAACGGGCGCAGTGGGTCGACAACGAAGACATGGGCCCGCCCGTTGGCTTGCAGCGTGTCGGGGGCAGCAGTCGGGCCGACGATCGGCAGGCTGTCGCTGGCAGTCGCCGGCGCGGCGGCCACGCTCGGGGAAGCAGTGCTAGCCGCTGTCGCCACGACCGGCGTCGGAGGTGCGGGGTCCAGTGTGGTTGCGCAGCCGGCCAGGCCCAGGGCCGATGCCACGCACAGCGCTGCAATGGCGCGGGACCAGGCCTGCGGGTCGCGGTTTGCCACGTTGCGCGGTGTCACCGGCACGGGCAATGCAGCAAGAGGGGAGGACGGAGGTCGGCCACTAGAATCGAACGCAATGACGCTGAGTGTTTGCCTTGGCGTACGGACCCAGGTTTCGTGGCCAGCAGCGACGCTGCCTCTCCCGGAGCACGGACACCGGCCCGAGCCAGGCGGTGCGGCAACCGGATGAATTGAGATTTCAAGGCGGTGAGCGCTGTCGTTGACATGGTGGACGAGGCTTCGATTATAGAGTTGTCACACTGGCTGCGGACACCGCCGGGCCAGTGTTTGCTGCATTGGGAACAGGAGCAACTCGACATGCTGGTAGCCGACGTCTTCGGCTACCACGCATTGCAGCTGGGCCTGGGCGAACTTCAGGGCTTGCGCAGCAACCGCATGCCCCACCGCTGGCTGGCCACCGACGCATCGCTCCCCTTCGAGACGCTGCCGCTGCCCGATCCAGCGCCAGGCTTTGCCAACAGCCTGCCCTTCGTGGCAGACGCCGCATTGCATTGCGACTTCGACGCGTTGCCGTTTCCGAATCACAGCCTGGACCTGGTGGTGCTGCCGCATGCGCTGGAACTGTCGCGCGACCCACATCTGACCTTGCGCGAGGTCGAGCGAGTGCTCGTGCCCGAAGGGCGCGTAGTCATTCTCGGCTTCAACCCGGCCAGCCTGTGGGGCCTGCGTCAGCGCATCGGCCATGCGCGCCGCGCGGTCGGCCTGGCGCGCCACGCACCACTTTTCCTGCCGCGCGCCGGGGAGTTCCTAGGTTACTGGCGCCTGCGCGACTGGTTGCGCTTGCTCAGCTTCGAGGTCGATGGCGGCGGCTTCGGTTGCTATCGGCCGCCTTGCCGGACCGCGCGCTGGCTCGAGCGGGCCGCATGGATGGAGCGACTGGGCGAACGCTGGTGGCCAGTGCTGGGCGCCGTGTACGTGCTGACGGCCGTCAAGCGCGTGCGCGGCATGCGCCTGGTTGGGCTGGTGCGTAACGAGGCTCGGCGCACACGCAGCGCACCGGCCGTGGCCACGAATCGACAACACCGACGCACCGAGGAGATGTGTGAATGAGCACAGCACAAGGCCACCCCCCAGACAGGCTCACTGTGCTGGGCCACAGTCGCGCCGTGGTTCGGGCGCACGCGCCATGAGCGAGGTGTCGATCTATACCGATGGCGCCTGCAAGGGCAACCCAGGCCCGGGCGGTTGGGGCGCATGGCTGAGATCCGGCGACCATAGCGTCGAACTCTTCGGCGGAGAGGCGCTGACGACCAACAACCGCATGGAGCTGACCGCGCCGATCGAGGCACTGAGCTCGTTGAAGCGCCCATGCAAGGTCGACATCTACACCGACAGCCAGTACCTGCGCAACGGCATCGGCACGTGGATCCACGCCTGGAAGGAGCGCGGCTGGAAGACCGCCGACAACAAGCCGGTGAAGAACATCGACCTGTGGCTGCGGCTCGATGCACTGGTGCAAAAACACCAAGTGCGCTGGCACTGGGTGAAGGCGCATGCCGGCGATCCCGGCAACGAGCGCGCCGACGCGCTGGCCAATCGCGGCGTCGCAAGGTCTGCGGGCTGAGTTTCGGCAGCCCCGGCACGAGTGTCCGGCAAAGGCTACAGTGCGCCGTGGCGGAGCGGACATGAAGTTCAAGAAGACGAATTCCGGGTTGGCCCTGCTGGGGCTGGTGGCCCTGGTGGTGGCTGCTTGGTGGTGGCAAACGCATGGTGTGCCGGGGCCTGGCGGCGTGGCCGGCACCGCAGCGTCGAACGCCGCTGCGAGCCGGGCAGGCGGGGGAGGAGCATCCGGCGGGCCGGTCATGGTCGAGGTCGGCAGGGTCGAGAAGCTGACGCTGGAGGATGATGCTCAGGCAGTCGGCTCGCTGCGCGCGCGCCAGGCGGTGGTGCTGCGCCCCGAGGTCAGTGGCCGGATCGCCCGCCTGGGCTTCGAAGACGGACAGCGCGTGCGCAGTGGGCAACTGCTGGTGCAATTGGACGACACGCTGCAGCAGGCACAGCTAAAGCAGAGCCTGGCCCAGGCCGGCATCGCGCGCACCAACGTGCAGCGCAACCGCGAGCTGGTGGCGCAGAACTTCGTCAGCCAGAGCGCGCTGGACCAGAGCGTTGCCTCGCTCGAGGTGGCCGAGGCGCAGGTTGCGCTTGCGCAGGCGCAACTCGCGCGCATGCGCATCGTCGCGCCCTTCGACGGTGTCGTCGGCATCCGCAGCGTCAACCTTGGTGATTACGTCAAGGACGGTGCCGATCTCGTCAACATCGAAGATCGATCGCAGATGTGGGTGGACTTCCGCCTGCCGGAGCGCTTCGTCGCCAACGTCAAGCCCGGCCAGGTGGTTGAAGTGCGGCTCGATGCGATCGCCGGTCAGCGTTTTGCCGGGCGCATTGAGGCACTGGACTCGCTGGTCGACGCCAACGGCCGTTCGCTGCTGGTGCGCGCGCGCTTGGACAACCCGGGCGGCGTCTTGAAGTCGGGCCTGTTCGCGCGCACCCGCATCGTCTTCGCGCGGCGCGAGAACGCCCTCGTCGTGCCCGAGGAGGCGTTGGTGCCGCAGGGTGGCAAACAGTTCCTGGTGAAGGTGGTCGATGGGCCGCAGGGGCAGCGCTCGCAGCGTATCGACGCGCGCATCGGCGTGCGACTGCCCGGCAAGGTCGAAGTGCTTGAAGGGCTTTCGGCAGGTGACCTGGTGGTCACGGCCGGCCAGGCGCGGCTGATGCGCGGCGACGCGTTGCCGGTCAAGGTGATCGATCTGGCGCGCGCCGCGGAGGACCGCACGCCGGGCGCGGCGCGGCCGGCCGCCAGCGCGGCGTCGGGCGCGCGCACGCCGCCGGTCTGAGACGGGCACCATGCGCATCTCGGAAATCTCGATCCGCAGGCCGGTTTTCGCGACGGTGCTGTCGTTGATGATCATGCTCGTCGGCTGGGTCTCCTTCGACCGCCTGTCGGTGCGCGAATACCCGCGCATCGACGAACCAGTAGTGACTGTGAGCACGCGCCTGGTCGGCGCTTCGTCCGAGGTCATCGAGTCGCAGGTCACCAAGCCGTTGGAGGACTCGATCTCCGGCATCGAGGGGCTGGACATCATCACCTCGATCTCGCGCTCCGAGCAAAGCCAGATCACGGTGCGTTTCAAGCTCGAGAAGAACCCCGACGACGCTGCCGCCGACGTGCGCGACAAGGTCTCGCGCGTGCGCGGCAAGTTGCCCGACGCGGCCGACGAGCCGGTGATCTCCAAGGTCGAGGCCGATGCCACCCCAACCATCTGGCTGGCATACACCAGTGACCTGCTCAGCCCGCTGGAGGTCACCGACCTGGTCAACCGCATCGTCAAGCCGCGCCTGCAGACGGTGCCGGGCGTGTCCGACGTGCGCATCTACGGCGACCGCCAGTTCTCGATGCGGATCTGGCTCGACCCGGACAAACTGGCCGCCTATCGCATCACCGTGCAGGACGTGGAGGACGCGATCCGCCGGCAGAACCTGGAGGTGCCGGCCGGGCGCATCGAGAGCCAGCAGCGCGAGTTCAGCGTCACAGCGCGCACCGACCTGAACACGGCGGCGCAGTTTGCCGAGGTAGCGTTGAAGACGGTCAACGGCTACACGGTGCGGCTGCGCGACGTGGCGCGCATCGAGCAGGCGCCGGCCAGCGAACGCACCAGCGTGCGGCTGAACGGGTTGCCGGCGATCTCCAGCGGCATCATCCGCAATGCCACCGCCAACCCGCTGGAGATATCGAAGGCAGTGCGTGCCATCGTGCCGCAGATCCAGGATAGCCTGCCGCCGTCGGTGAAGGTGGTGGTGGCCAACGACAACGCGGTGTTCATCGATCGTTCGGTCAAGTCGGTCTACACGACCATCGCCGAGGCGATGGTCCTGGTCGCGCTGGTGGTTTTCGTATTCCTGCGCACGCTGCGTGCCTCGATCATCCCGCTGGTGACCATCCCAGTCAGCCTGATCGGCTCGTTCGCGATCATGGCCGTGGCCGGCTTCACGATCAACACACTGACGCTTTTGGCGCTTGTGCTGGCCATCGGGTTGGTGGTCGACGACGCGATCGTCGTGCTGGAGAACATCTACCGCCACATCGAGGAGGGCCTCAGTCCCTTCCAGGCGGCTCTGAAGGGCGCGCGGGAGATCAGCTTCGCGGTGGTCGCGATGACGCTGACGCTGGCCGCGGTATACGCGCCGCTGGCTTTCACGCCTGGGCGCACCGGGCGGCTGTTCGCCGAATTCGCGCTGACGCTTGCCGGTGCGGTGATCGTGTCGGGCGTGGTCGCGTTGACGCTGACGCCGATGATGTGCAGCAAGCTGCTGCGCCACAACCCGAACCCGAACCGCTTCGACCGCGGCATGGAGGCGCTGCTCGTGCGCCTGACGGCCGCCTACGGCCGCAGCCTTCGCTGGGTGCTGGGGCAGCGCTGGATCGTGCTGCTGCTGATGCTGGCCGCCGGCGGCGGCAGCGCGTGGCTGTACAGCCAAGCAAAGAGCGAGTTGGCGCCGCTGGAAGACCGTGGGGTGATCCTGGCCACGGTGAACGCACCCGACGGCGCCACGCTCGACTACACCGCCCGCTACCTGCGCGCAATGGAAGGCGTGGGCCGGCGCTATCCGGAGTTCGACCGCGTCTTCGTCATCGCCGGCAACCCGACGGTGTCGCAGGGCATTGCAATCCTTCGCACGGTGGACTGGAGCGAACGCGAGCGCACGACGCTGACGCTGGCCGAACTGCTGCGTCCACAGTTCCAGGGCTTGCCGGGCGTCAGCGCCTTCCCGGTGACGCCGCCAAGCCTCGGCCAGGGCTTTCGCGAGCGTTCGCTGAACTACGTTCTCGTCACCAACGACAGCTATGACCAGTTGTCTCGTGTGGCGCAGCAGTTCATGGCAGAGATCGCGAAGAACCCGGGCATCGTGCAACCGGACACCGACTTGCGGCTCAACAAGCCGGAGGTCTTCATCGAGGTCGATCGCGAGCGCGCGGCCGACATCGGTGTCAGCGTCGATTCGGTGGCGCGCACGGTCGAGACGATGCTCGGCGGCCGTGCCGTGACGCGCTACAAGCGCGACGCCGACCAGTACGACGTGATCGTGCAGACCGAAGGGCGCGGGCGCGCCCGGCCGGAGGACATCGAGAAGCTGTTCGTGCGAGGGCGCGGCGACACGATGGTGCCGCTGTCGTCGCTGATCAAGGTGCGCGAGGCGGTCAGCCCGCGCGAGCTGAACCACTTCAACCAGCGGCGTTCCGTGGCTATCACCGCCAACCTGGCGCCTGGGTATTCGCTGGGCGAAGCGCTGGCCTTCATGGACGAGACTGCGCGCAGGCTGCTGCCCTCCGGCTATGCGACCGAGCTCAATGGCGTGAGCCGCGAGTTCAAGTCTTCGTCGGGCGCGCTGGGGGTGGTCTTCGTGCTGGCGCTGATGTTCATCTTCCTGGTGTTGGCAGCGCAGTTCGAGAGCTTCGTCGATCCCTTCGTCATCCTGCTGGCGGTGCCACTGTCCACCGTCGGGGCACTGCTGGCGCTGCAGTTGGCCGGCGGCACGCTGAATGTCTATTCGCAGATCGGTTTGATCACGCTGGTCGGCCTGATCAGCAAGCATGGCATCCTGATCGTCGAGTTCAGCAACCAGTTGCGCCAGCAGGGACGTACGGTGCTGGACGCGGTGGTCGAGGCCTCGAGTCTGCGGCTGCGACCGATCCTTATGACCACCGGTGCAATGGTGCTGGGTGCCTTGCCGCTGGCCCTGGCCAGCGGTGCAGGCGCCGAGAGCCGCCAGCAGATCGGTTGGGTCATCGTCGGCGGCATGTCGCTAGGTACGGTGCTGACGCTGCTGGTGGTGCCCACCGTGTACACGTTTTTCGCGCGCCGCGGCGTGCCAGGCGAGATCACCACGCCGGAGTCGGCGGTGCCGGTGACCGTGCAACAAGCGCATTGACCGGTGTCGGCTGAAGCAAGGAGGCCCATCATGAGAGCGGCGATCAAGCACCTGTCCTTGGCGGCCGCCGCGCTGCTCGCCGGCTGTGGCGGCGGCGGCGAGATCACCGGCACGGTCACCGGCTTGACGGCAACGGGCCTGAGCCTGTCCAACGGCTTCGAGACCATCGACGTGGCCAAAGACGCGACCCGCTTTGCCTTTCCCACCAAGGTCGAAGACGGCAGCGGTTACGCGGTGGTCGTGGTGACTCAGCCGACGGGCTTGCGCTGCACGGTCAGCAACGGCAGCGGCACCGTGTCGGGGGGGCTCGCACCGCCCACGGTGACCGTGACCTGCGTGGCCGCGTGGAGCATCAGCGGTCGGGTCAACGGCCTGTCGCGAAGCGGGTTGGTACTGGCCAACGGCAGCGAGGACATCGCCATTGCGGCCAATGCGACCAGCTTCGCCTTTGCGACGCAATGGCCCAGCGGGGCAAGCTACAGCGTCACCGTCAAGACCCAGCCGGGCCTGCAGCGCTGCACCGTCAGCAACGGCGACGGCGTGGTCGGCCAGCAGGCGGTGAGCGACGTGGTGGTGTCCTGCTTCTGAATGCTGCGTGGCACGTAGCGCCGTTGGCGGCGCGCGCTGGCGCCTTGAAACGGTGCACGCTGCGGCGCGGCTACAGCAGCGCGTCGAAAGGGATCACGTCCACGCTCTCGCCGGCCTTGACCGAACCCTGCCCGTGGTGCAGCAGCACCATGCCGTTGGCCTGGCTCATGCTGCGCAGGATGCCCGAGCCCTGCGCGCCAGTGATGCGCACCTGCCACTGCCCGTCGACCGCTCGCGTTACGATGCCACGCTGGTACTCGGTGCGCCCCGGCTTCTTTCGCAGCGGCTCGACGCTGGAGGCGCGCAGCAGTGGCATGGGTTCGAGGGAAGCGCCGGCCATGCGCAGCAGCGCCTCGCGCACAAAGGCGTAAAAGGTCACCATCACAGCCACCGGGTTGCCGGGCAGGCCGAACAGGATCGCCTGGTGGCCGGCTCCGCCGACGAGGCCGTCGGCGCCCGGTCGGGTGCCGATGCGGCCAATCGCCATCGGCCGTCCCGGGCGCATTGCAATGCGCCAGAACAGCACCTCGCCCAGCTCGGCCATGATCTTCTTGGTGTGGTCCGCCTCGCCGACGCTGACCCCCCCCGACGTGATGACCGCATCGGCGCAGCCCGCCGCCTGGGTGAAGGCTTCGGCCAGAGCGGCCGGTTCGTCGCGCACCACGCCCAGATCGATGGCCTCGACGCCCAAGCGCTGCAGCATGGCCCAGATCGTGTAGCGGTTGCTGTCGTAGACACAGCCGGCGTCTAGCGGCTCGCCGATCGAGCGCAGCTCATCGCCGGTGGAGAAGAAGGCCACGCGCAGCCGGCGCAGGACCGGTACCTCGGCCTGCCCCAGCGAGGCCAGCAGCCCCAGGTCGGCGGGCCGCAGCAGCCGGCCCGCGGCCAGTGCCGGCTCGCCGCGGGCCAGGTCCTCGCCGGCCAGGCGTCGGTTGTCGCCGCTGCGCAGTACGCCAGACGGTACCACCAGCGTGTCGCCCTCGGTCTGCGTGAACTCCTGCGGCAAGACGGTGTCCAGCTCAGCAGGCATGACCGCGCCGGTGGTGATTCGTATGCACCCGAGCGGAGGCACCGTGCCTGCGTAGTTCTGGCCGGCCAAGCCGCTGCCGACGATGCGCAGGCGCGTCGGCCCATCGGTCTGCAGCTCGCTGCCGCGCAGCGCGAAGCCATCCATCGCGGAGTTGTCGTGCGCGGGCACGTCGATCGGCGAGATGATGTCGCGCGCCAGCACGCGTCCCAGAACGTCGCGAATCGGTTTCATTTCCACCGCGGTGACGCGAGGCACGAGCCGGGCGATGAACTCCTGCGCCTGTGCCACCGGCAGCGCGTTCGGGTCATAGCCGCTGACGCAGGAGGCGATCTGTTCGAGGCTGGGGGCGGATTTCATCGCTGCGGGAAACTCAATCGTCGTGCATCGGCGTGCCCTGGCCTGCAGGAAATGCGTCGCCGTCGCGGCGCGGACCGTGCATCACTGCGGTGATCCAGCAGCCGATGGCGTAGGTCAGCACCATCGTCAGGGCGAAAAGAATGCTGCCTGCGACGATGAAGTCGATCAGCATCTGGCTGCGCTGCGGCTGGTCGTGCAGGCCCGGCTGGAAGAAGGTCTTGATGAACTCGCCGGTCACCCACGGTAGCAGCACGCTGGCAATGCTGGCGCACAGCAGCCGCCACCGGGTGGGCGAGGTCTTCCAGTTCGGCCACATGCTGCGTCAGCCACCGATGTAATGCATCTCGACGCGCTTGGCGCCACTCGCTGCTTCAGGCGACATCGCGCCTCGAAGCTCCGAATAGCGGTCATCGCGCTGCGCCCAGATTGCGGCGATGGCGGCGCTGATCTGCTCGTCGCTTGCGCCGCCGCGCAGCAGGGCGCGCAGGTCGTGGCCCGCAGTGGCGAACAGGCACAGGTACAACCGTCCCTCGGTGGACAGCCTGGCGCGGTTGCAGTCGCGGCAGAAGGCCCGTGTGACGCTGGAGATGACGCCGATCTCGCCGCCGCCGTCGGTATAGCGCCAGCGCGCGGCCGTCTCGCCGCTTTCGCTCGCTTCGATCGGCTCCAGCGCATGGGTCTGTCCGATCTGCTGCACGACCTGCGCCGACGGCAGCACCTCGTCCATGCGCCAGCCATTGGTGGCGCCGACGTCCATGTATTCGATGAAACGCAGCACGATGCCGCTGTGGCGGAAATGCTCGGCCATCGCTAGGATCTGCTGCTCGTTGGTGCCGCGCTTGACTACCATGTTGACCTTGATCGGCGCCAGGCCGACGCGCCGCGCGGCTTCGATGCCGCGCAGCACCTCGGCCACAGGGAAGTCCACATCGTTCATGCGCCGGAAGATGGCGTCGTCGAGCGCGTCCAGGCTGACGGTGACGCGCTTCAGTCCGGCGTCCTTCAGCGCCTGGGCCTTGCGGGCCAGGACCGAGCCGTTGGTGGTCAGCGTGATGTCCAGTGGCCGGCCTTCGGGCGTGCGCAACTCGGCCAGCATCGCTACCAGGGTTTCCAGGTTCTTGCGCAGCAGCGGTTCGCCGCCGGTCAGGCGCAGCTTGTGCACCCCGTGCGCGACGAACAGCCGCGCGGTGCGTGTGATCTCCTCGAAGCTGAGCAGCGCGCTGTGCGGCAAGAAGGCGTGCGCCTTGTCGAACACCTCCTTGGGCATGCAGTAGCTGCAGCGGAAATTGCAGCGGTCGGTGACCGAGATGCGCAGGTCGCGCAGCAAACGGCCCCGCGCGTCGGCCAGCAGGCCGGACGGCGCGGCGGCAGCGGTGATTGGCGGCAGCGGCTTGCTGCGCCGCAGGTCGGTCAACGGGATCACGCTCTTGCCCATCGTCGCTATTGTGCCCGCCGCCGTGCGTCAGGGTGGTGCAAGCGCGGCCGCGAGAATGGTCTTCGAGGTTGGCGCGAATTGTGATGTGTCAACACCGGGCCGTGCGATTTGCGCCAAGCTGTCGCGCTGACGACAAATCGCCACGCCGCACCTGAGGAGACAAGCATGAATTACGCCGATTTCCACCGCCGTTCCATCGAGCAGCCCGACGCCTTCTGGGCCGAACAGGCCCGGTTGATCGACTGGCACAAGCCGTTCGACAAGGTCTGCGACTACAGCAACCCGCCCTTCGTCACTTGGTTCGCCGGCGGGCAGACGAACCTGTGTCACAACGCGGTCGATCGGCACCTGGCCAAGCGCCCCGACGACAACGCGCTGATATGGGTCTCCACCGAGGTGGACAAGGAGGTGGTCTACAACTTCCGCGAACTGCACGCCGAGGTTCAGCGCATGGCCGCCATCCTGCGGGAGATGGGCGTGAAAAAGGGCGACCGCGTGCTGATCTACATGCCGATGGTCGCCGAGGCCGCCTTCGCGATGCTGGCCTGCGCGCGCATCGGTGCGATCCACTCGGTGGTCTTCGGCGGCTTTGCCAGCGTCAGCCTGGCCAGCCGCATCGACAATGCCGCTCCAAAACTGATCGTCAGCGCCGACGCCGGCAGCCGCGGCGGCAAGGTGGTGCCTTACAAGGGGCTGCTGGACGAAGCCATCAGGCTGGCGAAGAACAAGCCGGCCAAGGTGCTGATGGTCGACCGCGGCCTGGCCAAGTTCGAAGTTGTGGCCGGCCGCGACGAGGACTATGCCGCGCAGCGCGACAAGCACATGAACACGCTGGTGCCCTGCGAGTGGGTCGATGCCACGCACCCCAGCTACACGCTGTACACCAGCGGCACGACCGGCACGCCCAAGGGCGTGCAGCGCGACACTGGCGGCTACTGCGTAGCGCTGGCCGCGAGCATGAAGCACATCTACCTGGGCAAGCCTGGCGAGGCCTATTTCTCCACCAGCGACATTGGCTGGGTGGTGGGCCACAGCTACATCGTCTATGGGCCGCTGATTGCCGGCATGGCGACGATCATGTACGAGGGCCTGCCGATCCGCCCCGACGCCGGCATCTGGTGGAGCCTTGTGGAGAAGTACAAGGTTACCTCGATGTTCAGCGCGCCCACTGCGGTGCGGGTGCTGAAGAAGCAGGACCCAGCCTATCTGAAGAAGTATGACCTGAGCTCGCTGCGCGCGCTGTTCCTGGCCGGCGAGCCACTGGACGAGCCGACGGCGACGTGGATCTCCGAGTCGCTGGGCCGGCCGATCATCGACAACTACTGGCAGACCGAGACCGGCTGGCCGATCCTGAGCCTGTGTAACGGCGTGGAGCAACTGCCCAGCAAGTTCGGCTCGCCGGGCCTTGCGGTGTACGGCTACAACGTCAAGCTGGTCGACGAGTCCACCGGCCAGGAGATGACACACGCCGACGAGAAGGGCGTGGTCATGATCGAAGGCCCGCTGCCGCCCGGTTGCATGCAGACCGTGTGGCAGGACGATGAGCGCTTCGTCAAGACCTACTGGACCCAGCTGAACGGCAAGTACATGTACAGCACCTTCGACTGGGGCGTGCGCGACAAGGACGGCTACTACTTCATCCTCGGCCGCACCGACGACGTCATCAACGTCGCCGGCCACCGGCTGGGCACGCGCGAGATCGAGGAGAGCATCTCCAGCCACCCCAACGTCGCCGAGGTCGCAGTGGTGGGCGTGGCCGACCAGCTCAAGGGCCAGGTGGCGATGGCGTTCGTCATCGCCAAAGACGCCAGTGCCCTGGGCGAAAGCGCCGCGCGCCTCAAGCTCGAGGGCGACATCATGAAGGTCGTGGACAGCCAGCTCGGCGCCGTGGCGCGGCCGGCGCGTGTGCACTTCGTCACGGCGCTTCCGAAGACACGATCGGGCAAGCTGCTGCGCCGTGCGCTGCAGGCGGTGGCCGAGCACCGCGACCCGGGCGACATGTCCACCATCGAGGATCCGACGGCGCTGCAACAGGTGAAGACGCTGGTCGGCGGCTGAGCGGCACAGCGGCCCCGGCCAGCGCGTAGCGCCGCGCCGGGTCTGCTACAGCACCTCGGACGCGAAGTCAGCCAACCGCGACCGCTCGCCGCGCGCCAGCATGATGTGTCCGCCGTGCGGCCAGCCCTTGAATCGGTCCACGGCGAAGGTCAGCCCGGAGCTGCCCTCGGTAAGGTAGGGCGTATCGATCTGCGCCAGGTTGCCCAGGCACACGATCTTGGTGCCCGGGCCAGCGCGCGTGATCAGCGTCTTCATCTGCTTGGGCGACAGGTTCTGCGCCTCGTCAATGATGACGAACTTGTTCAGGAAGGTGCGCCCGCGCATGAAGTTCAGGCTCTTGATCTTGATCTTGCTGCGCACCAGATCGTTGGTGGCGGCGCGGCCCCATTCGCCCGCGGCCGTGTCGGTGCGGGCCAGCACTTCCAGGTTGTCGTCCAGCGCGCCCATCCATGGGCCCATCTTCTCCTGCTCGTCACCGGGCAGGAAGCCGATGTCCTCGCCCACCGGAACCGTCACGCGGGTGACGATGATCTCGGTGTAGCGGCGGTCGTCGAGCACCTGGCTCAAGCCCGCGGCCAGCGTCATCAGCGTCTTGCCCGAACCGGCCGTGCCGGTCAGGGTGATGAAGTCACACTCCGGGTCCATCAGCAGGTTGAGCGCGAAGTTCTGCTCGCGGTTGCGCGAGGTCACGCCCCACACCGCGTTCTTGGCATGGCTGTAGTCGCGCACGGTCTTAAGCACCGCGGTCTTGCCGGTGATCTCGGTGACACGCGCATAGAGCGGCGCGGCGCCCGGTGTTTCCAGGAAGACGAACTGGTTGACCATCAGCGCCGGCACTAGCGGGCCGGCAATGCGGTAATAGGTGTGGCCGCCTTGCTGCCAGCTCTCCATCGTCTTGCCGTGGCGCTCCCAGAAGTCGGAGGGCAGTGCCAGCACGCCGGTGTAGAGCAGGTCGCCGTCGTCGAGCGTCTTGTCGTTGAAGTAGTCCTCGGCCGGCAGGCCCAGCGCGCGCGCCTTGACGCGCATGTTGATGTCCTTGGACACCAGCACCACGTCGCGTTCTGGCTTTTGCTCGCGCAAGGCGCGCACCACCCCCAGGATCTGGTTGTCCGCCTTGCCCTGTGGCAGGCCGTCGGGCAGCTTGATGTCCAGCAGCGTGGTCTGGAAAAACAGCTTGCCCAGCGCGTCTTTGTGGCCGGTCTTGGACAGCGCGATGCCGGCGCTGGCATCGACCGTGCCTTTGGCGTCGGTGAACGAGGCCAGCGCATCGAGGTTGCGGCTGACCTGACGCGCATTGCGCGCCACCTCGCTCAGGCCCTTCTTGTTGTTGTCTAACTCTTCCAGCGTGATCATCGGCAGGAAGACATCGTGTTCGTCGAAGCGGAACAGCGACATAGGGTCGTGCATCAGAACGTTGGTGTCGAGCACGAAGAGCTTGGCCGGGCCGGTGCCGCGCGGCTTGCGCGTGCGTGCGCGCTCGGCGGGCACCGGCGGCGCTGCTCGTGCGACCATCGGCGCAGGCGCAGGCGCAGGCGCAGGCGCGGTCGCTGGCCGGGCCGCCGGCGCCGGGCGTTCGTCGAACAGGTCGAGGTCATCGCCGCCAGTTGTGTCGGCGTTGGCGGCGTGTTTCAGGTTTCGCCTTTCGGGCTTCGGGGCGGCCTGCGCGTCGAAATCGGCGGCTGCGAGGAGGGCGGCTTTCTGGGCAGGGGGCTTGGGCAGCGGCATTGGCGGCGGGTATCGGAGTTCGGTCGGTACGGTCAACAAAAACGCCGGCACGTGGCCGGCGTCGTGCGGGGAGATGCTACAACGCGGTCACTCAGGCGGCCTTCTTCAGCAGCTTGACGGACTTGAGCACTTCGTCCACGTGGCCGGCAACCTTGATGCCGCGCCATTCGGCGCGCAGAACCCCTTGCGGGTCGATCAGGAAGGTGCTGCGCTCGATGCCCTTGACCTTCTTGCCGTACATGATCTTGTTCTTGACCACGCCGAACATGTGGCACAGCTTTTCCTCGGTGTCGGCGATCAACTCGAAAGGCAGTTCGAGGTTGGCCTTGAACCTCTCGTGCGAACTCATGTTGTCGCGCGACACGCCGAACACCACCGCGCCGGCCTTGACGAAGTCCTTGTGGCGGTCGCGGAACTGCATCGCTTCGGTTGTGCAGCCCGGCGTCGCGTCCTTCGGATAGAAATAGAGCACCACGGTGCGGCCCAGGTAGGCCTGCGGCGTGAACTTCACGCCGCTGGTGGCGACGGCTTCGAATTCCGGAAGGGTCTTGTTGACGGCTGGGGTCATGTGCGGCGGCTCTCGAAGGCTGGTGCCCGTGACGGCATAACCCGTAATTATAAAGTCAAGCCAAGGGTTGTTCGGCCTGGATGCCTGCCGCCGGGCTTGTCAGGCGCTTGGCGCCAGAAGCAACGCCGCCAGCACCTTGCGGCCTTCGCCCGCCAGCACGTTGTAGGTGCGACACGCGGCGGCGGTGTCCATCGTTTCGACGCCGATTCGCCGCTCGATCAGGCAACGGTGCAGCGCCGGCGACACGAACTGCAACCTGGCACCGCTGCCGAAGATCACCAGTTCGGGCTCCAGCCCCAAGGCCTGCTCGAAGTGCGCGGCCGTCAGTTGGCCGATCTCGCGCGGCGGCCAGGTCAACACCGAACCCTGACTGGGCACGAGAAGGCTGTCGTTGAAACAGTTGCTACCCACCCAGATGCTCGACGCATCGTGCCGCGTGATGATGTTGACGCCTTCGGCGCGATCGGGTTGGAACTTCAATTTGCTGGCCTGTCGCTGTGTCGGTACGGCCGCTGTGCCTGGGGCTAAAATTATAGGTTTTTGCAGCGCAGCAAGCGCGCTGCGCCGCCCGCATCGTCGGCCCAAGGAGCCTGTGTGCCAAAGCCTATCCGCAAGTCCAGCAAGCTCCTCGACGTGTGCTACGACATCCGCGGCCCGGTGCTCGACAAGGCCCGCGAGATGGAGGACGAGGGCCACAAGATCATCAAGCTGAACATCGGCAACCTGGCGGTGTTTGGCCTGGAGCCGCCGGAGGAGATCGTCCAGGACATCATCCGCAACCTGCCGCACTCGGCCGGTTACACCGACAGCAAGGGCTTGTTTGCGCCGCGCAAGTCGGTCGTGCACTACACCCAGGAAAAGCTGATTGCCGGCGTTGGCGTGGACGACGTCTATCTGGGCAACGGCGCATCTGAGCTGATCGTCATGAGCCTGAACGCGCTGCTCGACAGCGGCGACGAGGTGCTGGTGCCGGCGCCGGACTATCCGCTGTGGACCGCGGCCGTGTCGCTGTCGGGCGGGCGGCCCGTGCACTACCTGTGCGACGAGGGCAGCGACTGGTTCCCGGACATCGCCGACATCCGCGCCAAGATCACGCCGCGCACACGCGGCATCGTCGTGATTAACCCGAACAACCCGACTGGCGCGCTGTATCCGCCGGCCCTGCTGCAGGAGATCGTCGAACTGGCGCGCCAGCACCAGCTGATTGTCTTCGCCGACGAGATCTACGACAAGACGCTGTACGACGGCAACGAGCACACCTCGATCGCTTCGCTTGCCGACGACGTGCTGTTCGTCACCTTCAACGGGCTAAGCAAGAACTACCGTTCCTGTGGTTACCGTGCCGGCTGGATGATCGTCTCGGGTGACAAGCGCCATGCCGGCGATTACATCGAAGGCCTGAACATGCTGGCGTCGATGCGGCTGTGCTCGAACACGCCGGGGCAACTCGCGATCCAGACCGCGCTCGGTGGCTACCAGAGCATCAAGGACCTGGTGGCGCCGGAAGGCCGGCTTTGCAAGCAGCGCGACCTGGCCTATGAGCTGCTGACGCAGATCCCAGGCGTCAGCGTGGTCAAGCCCAAGGCGGCGCTGTACATGTTCCCGCGCCTTGACCCGAAGGTCTACCCGATCGCCGACGACCAGCAGTTCGCCTACGAGCTGCTGGCCGAGGAGAAGGTGCTGGTGGTGCAGGGCACCGGCTTCAACTGGCCGACGCCCGATCACCTGCGGTTGGTCTTCCTGCCCAACTCCGACGACCTGAGCGAGGCCGTCGGCCGCATCGCCCGCTTTCTCGACCATTACCGCAAACGGCACACGCAGTGAACAATTTCAAACCCATCCAGGTCGGCCTGCTCGGCATCGGCACCGTCGGCAGCGGAACCTTCAAGGTGCTGCAGCGCAACCAGGCCGAAATCCGCCGCCGTGCCGGGCGCGGCATCCAGATCACGATGGTCGCCGACCTCGACGTGGCGCGCGCGCGTGGCATCGTCGGCCCGGATGTGACGGTGGTGAACGACGCGCGCCAGGTCATCGCCAATCCGGACATCGATATCGTCATCGAGCTGATCGGCGGCTACGGTGTCGCGCGCACGCTGGTGCTGGAGGCTATCGCTGCGGGCAAGCACGTGGTCACCGCGAACAAGGCCTTGCTGGCGGTGCACGGCAGCGAGATCTTCCATGCCGCCAGCGAGAAAGGCGTGGTCGTGGCCTTCGAGGCCGCTGTGGCGGGCGGCATTCCGATCATCAAGGCATTGCGCGAGGGCTTGAGCGCCAACCGCATCGAGTGGATCGCCGGCATCATCAACGGCACCACGAACTTCATCCTGTCGGAGATGCGGTCGAAGGGTTTGGACTTCGCCAGCGTGCTGAAGGAGGCACAGGCACTGGGTTATGCCGAAGCCGACCCTAGCTTCGACATCGAGGGCGTCGATGCCGCCCACAAGGCGACGATCATGAGCGCGCTGGCCTTCGGCATCCCGGTGCAGTTCGACAAGGCGCATGTCGAGGGCATCAGCACACTGCAGGCGGCGGACATCCGTTATGCCGAAAAGCTCGGCTACCGAATCAAGCTGCTCGGCATCACCAAACGTCGTGACGATCTGTCGACTGCATCCGGCGGTGCGGGCGGCATCGAACTGCGCGTGCACCCCACGCTGATTCCCGCGAACCGGCTGATCGCCAATGTCGAGGGCGCGATGAACGCGGTGGTGGTGCAAGCTGATGCCGTGGGCACGACGCTGTATTACGGCAAGGGTGCCGGTGCCGAACCCACGGCTTCGGCGGTGGTGGCCGATCTGGTGGACATCACGCGGCTGCACACCGCCGACCCCGACCATCGCGTGCCGCACCTGGCTTTCCAGCGCGGCGCGATGCACGACACTCCGGTGCTGCCGATCGACGAGGTCGTGACGGCCTTCTACTTGCGATTGCAGGTGGCCGACCGGGCCGGTGTGCTGGCCGACATCACGCGCATCCTGGCCGACCACAGGATCTCGATCGACGCGGTGCTTCAGCGCGAAAGCGCCGAGGGCGAACAGCAGACCGACCTGATCATCCTGACGCACGACACCGTCGAAGGCCGCATGAAGGCCGCACTGGCGCAGATGCAGGCGCTTGCGACGGTGCTGGCGCCGATCGTGCGCATCCGCAAGGAAGAGTTGAATTGACTGCCCGCCGCAGCTCCTGCGATGCTCCCCACCAGGGGGGAGCCGCTTGCGGCCCTGCGAAGTCGGTTGCGCGAAGGACGTTTGACCGCTGGCCGGTTCGCAGCTGCCGTGTCGTTGGAGAAACGAGTTGAAGTACATCAGCACTCGCGGCGACGCCACACACAGGCCGTTCTGCGACATCCTGCTCGAGGGCTTGGCGCCGGACGGCGGGCTGTACCTGCCGCAGTCCTACCCGCAGGTCGATGTTGCGACGCTGGCGCGCTGGCGCCCGCTGGGCTATGCGCAACTGGCCTTCGAGATCCTGTCGCTGTACATCGACGATATCCCTCCCGCTGAGCTCAGGCGACTGGTCGAGGCCACCTACACGGCGGAGGTTTTCGGCACGCCGCAGATCACTCCGCTGAAGAAGTTGGAAGATGGCGTGTGGCTGCAGGCGCTGTCCAACGGGCCGACGCTGGCCTTCAAGGACATGGCGATGCAACTGCTGGGGGCGCTGTTCGAGTACCAACTCGCTCGCACCGGGCAGCAACTGAACATCCTGGGTGCCACCTCGGGTGATACCGGCAGTGCCGCCGAATACGCGATGCGCGGCAAGCGCGGCGTGCGCGTGTTTATGCTCAGCCCGCATGGGCGAATGAGCCGTTTCCAGCAGGCGCAGATGTTCAGCCTGATGGATCCCAATATCCATAATCTGGCGATAGAGGGTGTTTTCGACGACTGCCAGGACATCGTCAAGGCGGTGTCGGGCGACCTCGCTTTCAAGCAGCGTCACGCGATCGGCACCGTCAACTCGATCAACTGGGCCCGTTTGCTCGCGCAGGTGGTGTACTACTTCGCGGGTTACTTCCAGGCCACACGCGGCGACGGCGAAACGGTCGACTTCGCCGTGCCATCCGGCAACTTCGGCAACATCTGCGCCGGCCATGTGGCGCGCTCGATGGGGCTGCCGATCGGCCTGCTGGTGGCCGCAACCAACGAGAACGACGTGCTCGACGAGTTCTTTCGCAGCGGCCGTTACCGCGTGCGCAAGAGCAGCGAGACCTTCGAGACCTCGAGCCCGTCGATGGACATCAGCAAGGCGTCGAACTTCGAGCGCTTCGTGTTCGACCTGGTGGGGCGCGACGCAGCGCGCACCGCCGCGCTGTTCGGCGAGGCCATCGCACGCGACGGGGGATTCACCGTCACATCCGAGGAGTTCGCGCGCATCTCGCGCTTCGGCTTTGTCTCCGGCAGCAGCCGGCATGCTGACCGGCTGGCGACGATCCGCGATACCTGGCAGCGTTTCGGCACGCTGATCGACACGCACACCGCCGATGGCCTGAAGGTGGCGCGCGAGCACCGCAGGCCCGGCGTGCCGATGCTGGTGCTGGAGACGGCACTGCCGGCCAAGTTCGCGGAAACGATCCAGGAGGCCCTGGGATTCGAGCCGCCGCGGCCGGCCGCGATGGTGGGCATCGAAAGCCTGCCCAAGCGCTGCACTGTGCTGCCGCCGGATGTCCAGGCGGTCAAGCGCTACATCGAGCAGCACGTCGCCGAATGAGCGCGTTGGACCAGTCCCAGGTGTTCGTGCCGCAGCGTGCAGCGTGCAGGGTAGCCCGGTGAGCGGCCAGATCGGCGCACGCCCACCGCTGCTCAGCCTGGACGAGGCGCTGGAGCGACTGCAACGCGTGGCCGTTGCCCACGCGATCGCTGATGTCGAGCAGGTCTCCACCTTCGATGCCCTGGGCCGTGTGCTGGCGGCCGAGGTGCGCTCGGGCCTGGACGTGCCGCCAGCCGACAACAGTTCGATGGATGGTTATGCGCTGCGGGCCGATGAAGCGGCCACCCCCGGCACGGTGCTGCCGGTGTCGCAGCGCATCGCCGCCGGCCAGACCGGCCAGCCGCTGGCGCATGGCAGCGCGGCGCGCATCTTCACTGGCGCGCAGATCCCGCCCGGCGCCGACACGGTGCTGATGCAGGAGCAGGGCGAGGCCATCGCCGGCGAGGGCCTGGGCCGGCTGCGCGTGCTGACGCCGCCGCGCCCTGGCGAGTGGATCCGGCGCCGCGGCGAGGACGTGCGCCTGGGTGACGTGGTGCTGGCACGGGGCGCGCGCCTGACGCCGCAGGCGCTGGGCCTGGCGGCCAGCGTCGGCGCGGCAGACCTGCCGGTGGTCCGCCGCCCGCGCGTGGCGCTGTTTTCCACCGGTGACGAACTGGTGATGCCTGGCGAGCCGCTGACCCCGGGCGCGATTTACAACTCCAACCGATATCTGCTGCGCGCGCTGCTGCAGGGCTCAGGCTGCGATGTCAGCGACCTGGGCATCGTGCCCGACCGGCTGCAGGCCACGCGCGACGCGCTGCGCCACGCGGCTGCAGCGCATGACCTGATCCTCACGTCCGGCGGGGTGTCGGTGGGCGAGGAAGACCACCTGAAGCCGGCGGTCACGGCCGAGGGGCGGCTCGAGCTGTGGCAGATCGCGATCAAGCCGGGCAAGCCGCTGGCCTTTGGCGAGGTGCGGCCCGGCGCGTTGTTCATCGGCCTGCCCGGCAACCCGGTGTCCAGTTTTGTCACCTTCTTGCTGTGTGTGGCGCCGGTACTCAAGGCGCTGACCGGCGGCAATCCGAGGATGCCGCTTGGATTGCCGCTGCGCGCCGATTTCGACTGGCCGAAGGCCGACAAGCGCCGCGAGTTCCTCCGTGTGCGCCTGAACGAGCAGGGCGGGCTCGACCTGTTCGGCAACCAGAGCTCGGGCGTGCTGACCTCGACCGTCTGGGCCGACGGGCTGGTCGACAACCCGCCCGGCCAGGTCGTGAAGCGTGGCGATGCGGTACGCTTCCTGCCTCTTTCGGAACTGATCGCGCGATGAAGGTCCAGGTGCGCTACTTTGCGTCGCTGCGCGAGGCGCTCGGTGCCGCCGAGGCGGTCGAGGTGCCCGAGGGCAGCACCCTGCGCGGCCTGCGCGATCTGCTGCGTCAACGCAGCCCGCAGCACGCCAGCGCACTGGGGAGCGAGCGGGCGGTGCGCTGTGCGCTCGATCAGCGTCTGTGCAGCGAAGACGTACCGCTATCCGAAGGCGCCGAGGTGGCCTTTTTCCCGCCCGTGACAGGGGGCTGAACTTGGCAGCACGCGTCAGCATCCGCCATGCCGACTTCGACCTGTCGGCCGAGCTGGCTGAGTTGCGCGCCGGCGACGGCGGGGTGGGTGCGGTGGCCGCCTTCGTCGGCACGGTTCGCGACCACAGTCAGGGCCAGGCGATCCAGCGCATGGAACTGGAGCATTATCCCGGCATGACCGAAGCAGCGATCGAGACCATGATCGACGCGGCGATGGCGCGCTTCGACATCCGTGCCGCGCGTGTGGTGCACCGTGTCGGTGTGCTCGAGCCGCTGGACCAGATCGTGCTGGTGGCGGTGGCTTCGGCGCATCGCGGCCAAGCCTTCCAGGCCTGCGAATTCCTGATGGACTACCTGAAGACCCAGGCGCCATTCTGGAAGAAGGAAGGCACGGGCGACGGTGCGCGCTGGGTCGATGCGCGCGCCAGCGACGATGCCGCGCTCCAGCGCTGGGGTATCGCTTCCGGCAACGCCGGATGAGCACGAGCTTCCCCTGGATCACGATGCTGGCCGTGGCACTGGGCGCGGCGGTCGGCGCGGTGCTGCGCTGGGTGGCGGCACTGTGGATGAATCCGGCCTGGCATGGTTTTCCGCTCGGCACCTTGCTCGTCAATTGCGCTGGCGGCTTCATGATCGGCGGCGCGCTCCTCGGCTTCGAGCGCTGGCCTTCCGAACTGGTGCGTGCGCTGTTCGTCACCGGCTTCCTTGGCGGGTTGACGACCTTCTCTGCGTTTTCCGGCGAATCGATGCTGCTGCTGCAGCGCGGCCAGTGGCTGTTGTCGGTGCTGCATGCGGCGGCCCACGTGTTCGGCGCGCTGGCCTTTACGGCGCTGGGCTACGGGCTGGCCCGCGCCCTACTGGAAGGCCCGGGCGGATGAACCGTCCCGCCGCCGACACCGGCCTGGACACGTTGGCGCTTCGTGCCGCGCTCGGGCGCTTTGCCACGGGCGTGACCATCGTCAGTTGCCGCGCACCGGACGGCACACCCGTTGGGCTGACCGCCAACTCCTTCAATTCGCTGTCGCTGCATCCGCCCCTGGTGCTGTGGTCGCTGCGCAGCGCCAGCCCCAACCTCGACGATTTTGTGGCTGCGTCGCATTTCGCCGTCAATGTGCTGGCCGAGAACCAGGTCGATCTCTCGCGGCGCTTTGCCTCGCCCATCGCGGACAAGTTCGCCGAGGGCTCCTGGACCCCCGGGCTGGGCGGTGCTCCGGTGCTGGCGGGCTGCGCGGCCGTATTCCAATGCGAACGGGTCTCCTTCCAGACCGCAGGCGACCATGTGCTGTTCATTGGCCAAGTGCGTCTGGCCAGCGAATCGGCAGTGACGCCGCTGGTGTTCCAGTCCGGGCACTATCGCATGCTGGGCGAGATTCTCTGAACCGTCTAGGGAGCAGCCGATGGCCGTCCATGTGGAGTCCAGCAACGCGTCGACCTATCGCCCCGGCCACATCGCGGGCGATGCTGCCGCGCTGACAGCTCGTCAGCGCGAACTGGTCGGTCTGGCGGAGCGACTGGGCCGCGAGCGCTTCGCGCCGCGTGCCGCCCGGCATGATCGAGAGGCAAGCTTCCCGCGTGAGAACTTCGACGACTTGCGCCAGGCCGGCCTGCTAGGGCTGTGCGTGCCGCAGGCCTATGGTGGCCTGGATGGCGACTTCGCCACCTATGCGCTGGTCGTCGCCGAACTTGGCCGCCACTGCGGCGCCACCGCACTGTCGTTCAACATGCACGCTTCGGCCTGCATGGGCGCCGGGCTGATCGCCGACGGTCTGAGCATGAGCGATGCCCAGCGCAGCGAGCATGAGCAGCACCGCGCGCTGCACTTCGCGCAGGTCGTCGACGGCGGCAGGCTCTACGCCCAGCCTTTTTCCGAGGGGGGCGCCGCCGCTGCCGGGAAGGCGGCCTGGTCCACGGTGGCGCATAAGGTGGGCGGCGGCTACCGCATCAACGGCCGCAAGATCTTCGCGTCGCTGTCTGGCGAGGCCGACTTCTACGGGGTGCTGTGCACGCTCGACTTGCCCGGTGCCGGGCCGCGCGACACGCTGTATCTGGCGGTGCCGGCCGAAGCCGAAGGCCTGAGCGTCGCCGGTGACTGGGACCCGTTGGGCATGCGCGGCACCGTCAGCCGCAACCTGCTGCTGAACGACGTGTTCGTCCCCGAGCGCGCGCGGCTGATGCCCGAAGGCCTTTACCACCAGGCCACGCAGCGCTTCCCGTACATGTTCGCCACGCTGTCGCCCACCTACATGGGCATCGCCCAGGCGGCCTTCGACTTCACCGTGATGTACCTGCGGGCCGAATTGCCCGGCATGACGCCGGTGAAGCGCCGCATGTACCCGACCAAGCAGGCGGCGGTCGCCGAGATGTGCATCAAGCTCGAGCAGACGCGTGCGCTGTTCCTGCAGTGCGCGCGCGAGGCGCGCTTCGATCCGGACGAGAGCGCGCGCCACCGCCTGTACGCGGCGCACTACACGGTGATGGAAAACGCCAATGCCATCTGCACGCTGGCGCTGCGCACCTGTGGCGGGCAGGCGATGCTGAAGTCGCTGCCGCTGGAGCGGATGTACCGCGACTCGCGCTGCGGCTCGCTGATGCTGCCCTGGACGGCCGAGCTGTGCCTGGACCGGCTGGGCCGCGAGTGCCTGTACGACGACGGCGAGCGCGACGAAGCCATCGACTGAGGCGCCACGTACCCATTTCGTGGGGGTTCACAGGGCCGGTGTCCGAACCTAAGATCTCGTTCACTGCGCCAGTCGCGGCGCCTCAGCGAGGAGTCTCGAATGCATCCGTCGATCGTCGTTGCCCCCGTCAAGCCGCTTTGGTGGACTCTTGTGCTGGCCGGCCTGGCGCTTGGCCTTTTTGGTGCGGCGGCCGCCCAGGAAGTGGGCGGTGGCAGCAAAGGCGCGGTCACCGGTGCGGCCGGTGGCGCGACCGCCGAGGGCGCTAGCAGCGTTCTGGAGCGCTGCGACCAGGCACTCGGCACGATCGGCGTCGTCGAGGACCAGAGCGCGCCGTGGTACCAGACGCTGCGCCAGTACCAGCTTGGCTCGACGGTGCCGGTGCTGCGCATGATGATCCAGCAGTCGAATTGTTTCGTCGTCGTGGAGCGCGGCGCGGCGATGCAGAACATGCAGATGGAGCGCCAGCTGCAGCAGTCCGGTGAGATGCGCCAGGGCAGCAACTTCGGCGCGGGCCAGATGGTCGCGGCCGACTACACCATGAGCCCAAGCATCCAGTTCAGCCAGAACACCGGTGGCATGGGCGGCGCGCTGGGCGGGCTGTCACGCAGCCTGGGGGTGTTGGGCGCCATAGCCGGTGGCATCAAGACCAACGAGGCCTCGACCACGCTGCTGATGATCGACAACCGCTCGGGCGTGCAATTGGCAGCAGCGGAAGGCTCGGCCAAGAACACCGACTTCTCGCTCTTCGGCGGCGCCTACGGCTGGGCTGCCGGCGGTGCTGCCGGGGGCTACACCAAGACGCCGGAAGGCAAGATCATCATCGCCGCCTTCACCGACAGCTACAACCAGCTGGTCAAGGTGGTGCGCAACTATCGGGCGCAGACCGTCAAGGGTGGCCTGGGTACAGGTGGCGCACTCGGCGTGCAGGGCGGCAGTACGCCGGCGTCCAAGCAGTAGCAGTTGCGCGCGGCGGTCAGCGCAACAGCGCCGGCGGCCCGCCCTCAGCCTGCGGCGCAGCAGGCCCAGACCGCTTCAATTCGCCTTTCTCCAGCTCCCTTCCTACCGGCGCAGGAGCGCCGGTTGGAGTTCCGTCCACCGGCAAGGACGGAAGTCGGCCCTCTGCGTCGTGCACCATCATCGGCGGCTGCGCAGCCGGCGCGTCTCACCTGTTCTGAACGCGACGAATCGCGATGACGGGTTGCAGGAATTCGCATCACCTTGAAAAAGGCGCGCGACTGCCCCAGATGACCTTGAAGCCAAAGGAGTCTTTGTGATGCGTCTCGACAAACTGACCACTGCCTTCCAGCAGGCCCTGGGCGATGCCCAGAGCCTGGCGCTAGCGCGCGACAACCCCTACATCGAACCGGCCCACCTACTGGCGGCGATGCTGGATCAGGCCGACGGGCCCAAGACCTTGCTCGACCGGGCCGGTGCCAACACCGCCGCGCTGAAGGGCGCGATGGACAGCCTGATCAGCGGATTTCCCAGCGTCCAGGGCGGCGGGCAGGTGCAGCCCGGGCGCGACCTGGTGCAACTGTTGCAGGCGGCCGAGAAGGAAGCCGGCAAGCGCGGCGACCAGTTCGTCGCCAGCGAGATGTTCCTGCTCGCTCTGGCCGATGCCAAGAGCGACATCGGCGGCGTGGTGCGTGGCCACGGCCTGACGCGCAAGGCATTGGAAGCCGCGGTGACGGCCGTGCGCGGCGGGCAGAAGGTCGATTCGGCCGAAGCGGAAGGTCAGCGCGAGGCGCTGAAGAAGTACACGCTCGACCTGACGGAACGCGCACGCAGCGGCAAGCTCGACCCGGTGATCGGCCGCGACGACGAGATCCGCCGTTCGATCCAGGTGCTGCAGCGGCGCACCAAGAACAACCCGGTGCTGATCGGCGAGCCCGGCGTCGGCAAGACGGCCATCGTCGAAGGCCTGGCGCAGCGCATCGTCAATGGCGAGGTGCCCGAGACGCTGAAGGACAAGCGCGTACTGTCGCTGGACATGGCCGGTCTGCTGGCGGGCGCCAAGTACCGTGGCGAGTTCGAGGAGCGGCTGAAGGCGGTGCTGAAGGAGGTCTCGGCCGACGAGGGCCGCATCATCCTGTTCATCGACGAGTTGCACACGATGGTCGGCGCCGGCAAGGCCGAAGGTGCGATCGATGCCGGCAACATGCTCAAGCCCGCGCTGGCGCGCGGCGAATTGCACTGCATCGGCGCCACCACGCTCGACGAGTACCGCAAGTACGTCGAGAAGGACGCCGCGCTGGAGCGCCGCTTCCAGAAAGTGCTGGTCGACGAGCCCAGCGTCGAGGCCACGGTTGCCATCCTGCGCGGCCTGCAGGAGAAGTACGAGGTGCACCACGGCGTGCAGATCACCGACCCGGCGATCGTCGCCGCGGCCGAACTGAGCCACCGCTACATCACCGACCGCTTCCTGCCCGACAAGGCGATCGACCTGATCGACGAGGCCGCGGCCAAGATCAAGATCGAGATGGACTCCAAGCCGGAGGTGATGGACAAGCTCGACCGGCGCACGATCCAGCTGAAGATCGAACGCGAGGCACTGAAGAAGGAGAAGGACGAGGGCTCGAAGAAGCGCCTCGGCCTGATCGAGGACGAATTGCTCAAGCTGCAGCGCGAGTACGCCGACCTGGAGGAGATCTGGAAATCCGAAAAGGCGGCGGCGCAAGGCTCGAAGCAGGTGATGGAAGACATCGAGCAGATCAAGCACCAGATCGAGGAGCTCAAGCGCAAGGGAGACTTCAACAAGGTGGCCGAACTGCAGTACGGCAAGCTGCCTGAACTGGAGAAGACGCTGAAGGAAGCGCAGGCCAAGGAGTCCGGCAAGGCCAAGGGCGCAAAGGAGGGCAAGGGCCCGCAATTGCTGCGCACGATGGTCGGCGCCGAGGAGATCGCCGAGGTGGTGTCACGCGCCACCGGGATCCCCGTGTCCAAGCTGATGCAGGGCGAGCGCGACAAGTTGCTGCAGATGGAGGCCAAGCTGCACGAACGCGTGGTCGGCCAGGACGAGGCCATCGTCGCGGTGGCCGATGCCATCCGCCGCAGTCGTGCCGGCCTGTCGGACCCGAACCGGCCGACCGGCTCGTTCCTGTTCCTCGGCCCTACCGGCGTCGGCAAGACCGAGTTGTGCAAAGCGCTGGCCGGCTTCCTGTTCGACAGCGAGGACCACATGATCCGCGTCGACATGAGCGAATTCATGGAGAAGCACAGCGTCAGCCGCCTGATCGGCGCGCCGCCGGGTTACGTCGGCTACGAGGAGGGCGGAGCGCTGACCGAGGCCGTTCGCCGCAAACCCTACTGTGTGCTGCTGCTCGACGAGGTCGAAAAGGCGCACCCGGACGTGTTCAACGTGCTGCTGCAGGTGCTGGACGACGGCCGCCTGACCGACGGCCAGGGCCGCACCGTGGACTTCAAGAACGCCGTCATCGTGATGACCAGCAACCTGGGCAGTCACATGATCATGCAGATGGCCGGGCAGGAGAGCGAACTGATCCGCGAGGCGGTGATGGCTGAGGTCAAGGGTCACTTCCGACCCGAGTTCCTCAACCGCATCGACGAAACCGTGGTCTTCCACGCCCTCGACCGCGACAACATCGCGGCGATCGCGAAGATCCAGCTCAAGGTGCTGGAAGCGCGGCTCGAGAAGCTGGAGATGAAGCTCGACGTGTCGCCGGCCGCGCTGGCGGAACTGGCGAAGGTCGGTTTCGACCCGGTGTTCGGCGCGCGCCCGCTCAAGCGCGCGATCCAGCATCGCATCGAGAACCCGGTATCGAAGCTGATCCTGCAGGGCCGCTTCGGTCCGAAGGACGTGATTCCGGTGAACGTCGAGAACGGCGAGTTCAGCTTCGAGCGGGTCGTGCACTGAAGCGCGGCCGGCGCGCGCTCAGCGCGCGCCGGTCAGCAGTTCCTGGTCGATCTGCTGCAATTGTTGCCGTATCTGCACGATGTTGCCGTACGCGCGCTCGATCACCAGATGCAACGCGATGCGCGGGTTGTGAGGCATCGGTCGCAGCAGTAGCATGTGCTGCGATAGCGTGACCACCGCATCGGGGCTGGCCGAGCCCAGACCCAGCACATTGGCCGTGTCGGCCATCACCGCATGCAGCATCGCACCCTTGGCGGCCAGGCGCTCGGTGATGCGCGGCGTGCCCACATGTGCCAGTGAACGTTGCAGGTCGATGTCGAAGACACAGCATTGCGTGACGCCTTTGATCGCCGCGCAGCGACGCACGTAGTCGCTCCATAGTGCGACGCTGCTGGACGTCTGCGGGAGCGCGGCGTGGTGCGCCGTGCTCGGCATCGGGCTCAGTTCCAGCGGCTGGGTCGTGGCCGCGGCGGTGGCCGGTGGCGGCGCATTGACTGTCTGCCCGGCGCGTGCAGCCGGCGCGGTACCGACCGGGTACGCCGGGGCCGGCGCAGCCGGGCGCGGCGTCGTGCCTTCATCGGCGTTCTGGCTGATCCGGTTCCAGGCCCCACTGATGAAGGACCAGGCATCGGCGGGCCGGCCCACCTGAGGCGTGGTGCGCACCATCACGCCGCTGTGGCCGGCCAGGGTCGCGGCCTGTGCCGGCAGCGTGGCGGCCGGGGCCAGCGGCACCAGCAGCATTTGCCGGTTCGGCCACGGGCCCTTGGCGATCGCGTCACGCAGCGGCTGCAGGCTGCTGCCCAGCGCGTGCGGCGGCAGTTCGCCCAGCATGACCACGGCCAGGCGGCTATGCGCCATCAGCACCTGGGCCAGCTGATGCCGGGATTGCATGTCCCCGTCGATCTGCGTGGTGTAGATGCGCAGATTGCGCCCGGGCGCCAGCGGAAGTTCGACGAACTGCAAGGTCGCCAGCGCGACCCCGTAACCCTGCCTGCGGATGACGAGCTTCTGCACCTTGCGCGATGCGGCGGCGGCCACGGCAGTAAGCAGTCGCAGTGAGGCAGCCGCGCCGATGTCGTGCAGCACGAGGAAGTCCGATGCGCGCTGCGCAAATTGCTGCTGCATGGCCTCGGCTGGCTGGCATACGACGAACAGCTCCAACTGAGCGTCGGACACCCGCTGGCCGATCTCGGCGTGGGACTGGCCGAGGTAGGCGGCCTCGTCGCCCATCACCTGCGTGGCTGGCGACAGCAGTTCGGTGTCGTCGCCGACGCGGCGCGTGTCGGGGAACTCGTTGGCGTTGCCGGCGGGGGGGCGGCGGCCTTGCAGCGTGTCTTGCATTGCGGTGCCTGGTGGTGCGCGGCGCTGGCAACGGCCGCGGAAGAAGGGGCGCTGTCGGCGACTAAGCCCAGTGTACGGTCGGCAGCCTGTGGCGGGTTGTGAGATCGACCACATGGCGCGGTGCGTGTGTGCATCTGTTGGCACAAGCCGCCTCGGGCGCGCCGCTCCGTAGAATGCGCGTTCCGCCTCAACGGACCTGCGCCATGGCTTCAACCTCTTCCCGCACGAGCGTGCCGCCGGTGGTCGTGGTCGGTGCTGGGCTCGCTGGCCTGACGGCAGCCTTGATGGCCGCACAGGACCGGGAAGTCGTCGTGCTGGCCAAGCGCGAACTCGAGGAGGGCGCGACTTCATGGGCGCAGGGCGGGATCGTCGGCGTGCTGGCCGATGACGACAGCGTCGATTCGCATGTCCGCGACACGCAGGATGCCGGGGCCGGCCTGGTGGACGAGCACACGGCGCGTTTCATTGCTTCGCGCAGCGCCGAGGCCGTGTCCTGGCTGGTCGGGCAGGGCGTGCCGTTTTCAGCGGACCCCGGCGGCCCGCTGGGCCTGCACCTTACCCGCGAGGGCGGTCACACGGTGCGGCGCATTGCCCACGCGGCCGACGCCACCGGCAAGGCGATCCACGACGCCCTGCTCGCCAAGGCGCGCGCACACCCCAACATCAGCCTGCGCGAACGCTGGATGGCGGTCGATCTGATCACCACGCGGCACCTGCAGCAGGCAACGCAAACCGAAGCGCCGCGTTGCCACGGCGTCTATGCGCTGGACATGGACCGGCAACGCGTCGAGACGCTGCGCGCTTCGGCGGTAGTGCTGGCCACCGGCGGGGTCGGCAAGGTCTATCGATATACCAGCAACCCTGACACCGCAACCGGCGACGGCATCGCGATGGCATGGCGCGCCGGTTGCCGCGTCGGCAACATGGAGTTCATCCAGTTCCATCCGACCTGCCTGTACCACCCGCAAGAGCGCAGCTTCCTGATCACCGAAGCGCTGCGCGGCGAGGGCGCCACGCTGAAGCTGCCAAACGTGGCGGGCGAGGATGCGCGCTTCATGCCCCAGCACGATGCGCGCGGCGAACTGGCGCCGCGCGACATCGTGGCCCGTGCCATCGACTTCGAGATGAAGAAGCACGGCCTGGACCACGTGTGGCTCGACGCGACGCACCTCGGCGAGGACTTCCTGAAGTCGCACTTCCCGACGATTCATGCGCGCTGCCTGCAACTGGGCATCGACATCGCACGCGCGCCGATACCGGTGGTGCCGGCAGCCCACTACACCTGTGGCGGCGTCGTCACCGACCTGGATGGCCGCACCGACCTGGACGGCCTGTATGCGGTCGGCGAGACCACCTACACCGGGCTGCACGGTGCCAACCGGCTGGCCAGCAATTCGCTGCTCGAATGCGTGGTGCTGGGCAAGAGCTGCGCCGAGCGCATCCTGGGCACGCCGCTGCCGCCCAGTGCTGCGCTGCGCGACTGGGACGAAAGCCAGGTCGAGGATGCCGACGAGCAGGTGGTCATTGCGCACAACTGGGACGAGTTGCGGCTGATGATGTGGAACTACGTTGGCATCGTGCGCACCACGCGCCGGCTCGAACGAGCCCTGCACCGCATCAAGCTGCTGAAGGGCGAGATCGACGACTACTACGCCAACTTCCGCGTCAACCGCGACCTCCTGGAACTGCGCAACCTGGTGGTCTGCGCCGAGCTGATCGTGCGCTCGGCGCTGATGCGCCACGAAAGCCGCGGGCTGCACTACAGCCGCGATTTCCCGCAGCCGCTGCCGGTGAGTTTTCCGACCGTGCTGACACGGCGGGCGCGCAGCATTCAGCGCAGCAGCTGAAGCCGGCTCAGCCTTGCACGCGCATCGAGTAGTCGATCGCGCGTATGTCCTTGGTCAGGCTGCCAATCGAGATGCGGTCAACCCCGGTGGCCGCGATCTCGCGCAGCCGCTCCAGCGTGACGCCGCCGGACACCTCGAGCAGCGCGCGCCCGGCGGTCAGCGCTACCGCCTCGCGCACGCGCGGCAGCTGGAAGTTGTCGAGCAACACGCTGGTGGCGCCGGCGTCTAGCGCCTGCTGCAGCTGATCCAGCGTTTCCACCTCGATCTGGATCTCCACGCCGGATTGCAGCGCCAGCGACTGGTGCATCACCTGCGCCACGCCGCCGGCCGCGGCGATGTGGTTCTCCTTGATCAGGATGCCGTGCCACAGCGCCAGCCGCTGGTTCTGGCCGCCGCCGACGCGCACCGCGTACTTCTGTGCCTGGCGCAGCCCCGGGATGGTCTTGCGCGTGTCGAGGATCGCGCAGCCGCGCGGGTTGGGCGACGCGCCTTCGATCGCGCGCACGTGGCGCCGCGTGCTGCCGGCCGTGGCGCTGAGCAGTTGCAGGAAGTTCAGCGCCGGCCGCTCCGCCGACAGCAGCGCGCGGCCATCGGCCTCGATGTGGCAGACGATGCTGTCGGACGGCATGTCGGCACCTTCGTCGAAGTGCCACTTCACGCGGGCGGTTGGGTCCAGAGCGTGCATCACGCCGTCGAACCAGTCGCGGCCACACAGCACGGCGTCCTCGCGCACGCGCACCGTGGCGGCGACTCGCCGCGCCGCCGGCACGAGCAGCCCGGTCCAGTCGCCGGTGCCTAGGTCCTCAAGCAGCGCGTCCCGAATGTTGCGCTCGCGCGCCTGTTCCAGCGTCTCGTCGTGATCGAACATCATGCGACTCCGATGTCCGGCACAAAGCCGCGCTGCGGCTGCGCGACGCTGGAAGGGTTGCGGGCCACGAAGTCGAGCATGCGCTCGATGCAGCCCAGCGCGCGCGCACGCACCGGCTCGTCGACCTGTATCTCGCCGCTGCCGTTTTCCAGGCACGCGACCACGCCCTGCAGCGCGTTCATCGCCATCCAGGGGCAATGCGCGCAGCTCTTGCAAGTGGCGCTGTTGCCGGCGGTGGGCGCCTCGATCAGCACCTTGTCGGGGGCAAGCTGGCGCATCCGGTGCAGCAGGCCGTTGTCGGTGGCCACGATGTACTCGGGCGCTTCGCCATCGGTCACCGCCTTCAGCAACTGCGTGGTCGAGCCGACCACGTGCGCCTGACGCACCACGCCTTCGGGCGACTCGGGGTGCACCAGCACCATCGCCTGCGGATGGCGTTCGCGCAGCAACTGCAGTTCCAGCGCCTTGAACTCGTCGTGCACGATGCACTCGCCGTGCCACAGCAGCATGTCGGCGCCGGTGTGCTCCTGGATGTAGCGCCCCAGATGGCGGTCGGGCGCCCAGACGATCTTCTCGCCCTGGTCCTTGAGGTGCTTGACGATGGCCAGTGCGCAGGAACTGGTCACCATCCAGTCGGCGCGCGCCTTGACGGCCGCACTGGTGTTGGCATAGACCACCACCTTGCGATCGGGGTGGGCGTCGCAGAAGGCGCCGAAGGCATCGGCCGGACAGCCCAGGTCGAGCGAGCAGGTGGCGTCCAGGTCGGGCATCAGCACGCGCTTGTGGGGCGACAGGATCTTCGCACTCTCGCCCATGAAGCGCACGCCGGCGACGATCAGCGTCTGCGCCGGGTGGTCGCGGCCGAAGCGCGCCATCTCCAGCGAATCGGCGACGCAGCCGCCGCTTTGCTGCGCCAGGTCCTGCAGGTCGCCGTCAACGTAATAGTGTGCGACCAGCACCGCGTCCTTCGCCTTCAGCAGTGTCGCAGCGCGCGCCATGTACTCGGCGCGCTGCACCGGGCTCAGCGGCTCGGGCACCTTGGCCCACGCATGCGCGGTGCACGAGGCGCCACTCGCGTCCTGCTTGGTAAAGTCGTAAAGCACCGCACTCATCGGTTCACTCCCATCGATGCAAGATCGTAGCCCAGGCATGGATATCAAGTGGCGCCTGTGCGACGCTCGGCGGCCGCGCGTGGCGGACAATGTCGGCATACGACGCCTGACGCACGACGCGCCCGCTGAATGACTGCCACGACCTTGCCGCCGCCCCCGTTGCGCCAGGACGCCACCTTGATCGGCCTGGTAGGGCTGGCGCATTGCATCAGCCATTTCAGCCAGCTACTGCTGGCGCCGTTGTTTCCCTGGCTCAGGGACGCGTTCGAGGTCAGCTACGCGCAACTGGGCTTCCTGCTCACGATCTTCTTCGTCGTGTCCTGCGCGGTGCAGGCCTTGTCGGGTTTTTGGGTGGATCGCTACGGGCCGCGGCCTATCCTGTTTGTGGGGCTGGCGCTGCTGGCCGTCGCCGCGCTGGGATTCGCCGCCAGCCGCAGCTACGCAATGCTGGCCCTGTTCTCGGTGGTGGCCGGCACTGGCAACGGCGTGTTCCACCCTGTGGACTACAGCTTGCTGAACCGCAAGGTGGCCAAGCACCGGCTGGGCCATGCGTACAGCGTGCACGGCATCACCGGTAGCCTGGGTTGGGCGCTGGCACCGGCGGTGCTGGTGCCGATTACGCTGGCGACGTCGTGGCGCTTCGCACTGGTGTGCGCGGCAGCGCTGATCGTGGGTGTGATCGTCGTGCTCTGGTTCAAGCGCGCGCAGTTGACGCTGCCGGCCAGCGCGGCACCCGCGCAGGCCTTGTCGGCCGGTGCGCCGGCCGAGGGGTCGCTGGACTTCCTGAAGCTGCCTGCGGTGTGGATGTGCTTCGCCTTCTTCTTCTTCTACGCCGGGGCGCTGTCCATCGTGCAGAGCTTTGCGCCGGAATCGGCGCGGCTGCTGCACCAGGTGCCGGTGCACCTGGCCGCCATCTGCCTGACGGTGTACATGGTCTGTGCGGCTGCCGGCATGGTGCTGGGCGGCTTCCTGGCCTCAAACCCCGCACGCTGCGAGCGCGTTGTCGGTGTCGCCTTCGGTCTGGCGGCCTGCATCGCGCTGGCCATCGGCTTCACCGACGTGCCCGGCTGGTCGGTGCCGGTGCTGTTCGGCGCAATGGGCTTCGCCTCGGGCATGGCGGGGCCATCACGCGACCTGCTGGTCAAGGCCAGCGCGCCGGACAACGCCACCGGCCGCGTCTATGGCGTGGTGTATGCGGGGTTGGACATCGGCCAGGCGGTGGTGCCGCTGGTCATCGGCACCTTGATGGACCACGGCGCCTATCGCAGTGTGTGGCTGGCGCTGGCATTGCTGCAGGGCGTGCTGATCGTCAATGCCTTCAACGTGCGCAAGGCGCGGCGCACCGCGCTGTCGCCGGCTGTCGCCTGAGCGCTCGAATCCCTGACCGGTGCATGGCGTCGAGGTCCGACGGCCGCGGTGTCAGTACAGCCGGATCGCGGTGTCGAAGTACCAGGTACGGCGGATCTCGACCACGTCGAATTCGCGCGCCAGGGCCGGCGAGAACGCCTGGTACGGCGCCTGGCTGTGCACGATGCGTCGAATCGCTTCGTCGATGGCCGGTACGCCACTGGTCAGCACGAAGGTCACCGACTCCACCGAACCGTCGCTGCGGATGGCCACCGTGACGAGAGGGTTGGTATACGGCTGTCTCAGCGCTTCGCGGACCATGTCGAAGGTCATGTTCAGCTGGATCTTGCGGCTCCAGGCTTCCGCGTAGAGAACGAGCTCCGCATTCGCGTCGCTGCGACCGAAGAGCCGGCCGCGGCGGATGCCGCTCGACGAGGGTGACCGCATTGTCGACGGCGGCGTTGCTGCCAACGCTGCATTGCGACGTGCGGCTTCCTCGTCCAGTTGCCGTCCGATCGCCCGCAGCCTGGCCTCGCGCCGTTCGGCGGCGTCGTTGACGCCTTCGACGGGCGCGGGCGTCGGCTGTGTTGCCGCCTGTTGCGCGGCGCGCAGGCGCTCTGAATCCTGCCGCGCGGCTTCGGCCTGTTGCGCCGCCGCGCGCGCGGCCTCCTGGCGGGCCCCCTCCTGCTGTGCAGCCTGCCGACGCTCAGCCTCCTTGCGCAAGGCTTCAGCTCGCTGGGCTTCCACGCGAGTGGCTTCCAGCCGCGTCGCCTCCTGACGGTCCGCCTCCTGCTGCGCTGCTTGCCGGCGTTCCGCCTCCCGCTGCGCAGCCTCCTGACGCATCGCTTCCTGGCGGGACAACTCCTGCTGCGCGCTGCGCAGACTTTCGGCCTCGCGGCGTGCGGCTTCGGCCCGCTGCGAATCCATGCGGGCGGCTTCCAGGCGCGCCGCTTCCTGTCGCGCCGCCTCCTTCACAACAGCCTGCTGGCGTTCAGCCTCCACGCGCGCCGCTTCGGCGCGCTGCGCCTGCGCACGCTCGGCCTCTTGCTGCGCCGCCTGCTGTCGCGCTGCAGCCAATAAGGCGGCCTGCTGGCGTTCGGCCT
>Ga0316188_10000001_pt1 | contig 73834 bp, 67 predicted proteins | sample Phiworburrow1_MG_FD_204933 | JGI IMG/M metagenome (GOLD analysis project Ga0316188, IMG submission 204933) | Coastal sediment microbial communities from Maine, United States - Phippsburg worm burrow 1 | ecosystem: Environmental > Aquatic > Marine > Coastal > Sediment | place: USA: Maine... | reverse complement strand
ATTAGTACTGTTCAACCAAACGCTTGCCAAGGGATTTGAAGGTCATCATTTTATCAATGGTCTGGCCTCCCATTTCAGGGATCTTTTGGTTTGCAGACACGAAGACACTATTGCCCTTTTAGAGGTTGGTGAAAAGGCCAAAAAACAATACCTGGAACAATCCAAAAAAACCTCTGAATCCTTTTTGCTAAAGGGCATAACTATAGCAAATGAGTGTGACCTGAATTACAAAGCCAGTAAAAACCATAGATTATTGGTTGAATTAACCTTAATGAAATTAGCCTCCATTGATTTTGATGGTGAAAAAAAAAATCTTGAAAACTTCTACGCCACATACAATGGTGAAATTCAATTAATACCCACTTCATATTTTATTGATAATCTGCAAACCGATAAATCTACCGCGGGTTTGAAACCTGAGATGCGACCGGAACAAATGAAATCGGCCATACCCATGGAACAGAAAGTCGAAATCCGGGAACCGGAAGAATCTTCAATTACAGAAGCGATTGCTCCACAGTCCTTTACGGAAATGGATTCGGAAGAAATATTGGTAACCGATCCCACCAGGCACATAAAGATTAAGGAACGACCTAAAAGAGTTTCGGGATTATCATTATCCAGTTTAAAGGCAAAAAAAGAACATCAGCTTAAGAAAATAGAAGTAATAATAGATGAAGATGACCTGCCTAAGGAAAACTTTACAGAAGAGGAATTATTAAAGCAATGGGAAGCATATATTCAAAAGTTAGACGATGCTGGCAAAAAAATTATGGCTTCCAATTTAGGTTCCGATCAACCAAAAATAGTTGACAATAGGAATATATGGATTGAACTTCCAAATGATACCATGAAAAAGGAAATTGAAAGGGAACAATACCAACTTTTAATTTTCCTGAGAGAGCAACTCAACAATTATAGCATTGAACTGAAAATAACGGTCAATGAAGAAATTGCCAAAAAATTTGCCTATACTCCTGAAGAAAAGTATCAAAAACTAAGGGAAAAAAACCCCGCAATTGACCTGCTAAGAAAAGAATTTGATCTAGACCTTTGATGATGTATTTATCCATCGTAACCTAAGGGCATAAATAAGCATAACAATTGCAGCTATAAGCAATCCCAAAGATTCCCTTGCCCTTTCAATATTCACAATATCACCGTTACCAATGGTTACCCCTTCAAACTTTTCAGGCCATATTACAAATGTGCCAACCAAATATATTCCGCTTAAAATAATTGCGCCTGTTAGGTTAAATTTACCCAGATAGAAAAATAAAGAAGCTGCCGCTGCAACACCATAAATAGCATACCACAACAGGGCATCGGGATCATTGTATTGAACATAAGCCGCCCATATAAACAGCAATGTAAATATCAGGGAAAGAAATTTAAAGAATTTATTCATACTATAAATTTTTACTGGTTAACAGTTTGGAAATAAGTTGATAAACCATTGTGGATTGAATCTGTTCCTGTTCTAATAGCCCATTACTATTGGTGATAAAAATAGGATAATCCAAATTATCTTCCGGAATTCTCCCATGCGAACCCTTTATCAGGTTAGCTTTTAAAGGAATAATGTTCATTACAGTTCTCAATCCCAGTTTCTTTTTTAAAAGTTTCCATATGACTTTGAGCATTACCAATTTGTCTCCGGGGTCTGTGCACATTTCTACCGGGTCATAGCCTGGCTTTTTATGGATATCCACCATTCTTGCATAATCCGGTGCTTTTGCATCATTCAACCAGAAATAGTAAGTAAACCATGAGTTTTTATCAGCTATCAATAGGAAATCACCACACCGTTCATGATTTAAATGTACTTCTTCCAATTCATCGCCTGATAATACCCTTTCAATACCATCAATACCTTCCAATAACTCCTTTACTTTACTTTTAATTTTAGTGTCATTTACATAAATGTGGGCTATCTGATGATCGGCTACGGCAAAAGCTTTACTGGCACCGGCATCCAAAAGCTCCAATCCTCTTTCTTCCCTGATACTAATTAATCCCTCAGATCGAAGAATTCGGTTTATATGTATTGGATTGTTCACATTGGTAATACCGTATTCCGAGAGTAAAACAATATTTGTATTATTAGGGTCATAATAATTTACGATCTTTTTCACAACTTCATCAATCTCTTTCAAATCTTTATTGATTTTAGTGAAGTCAATACCATATCTCTGCAAATTGTAATCTAAATGAGGTAGATAAACAAAAGTAAGGGTAGGATCATACAATTGGTCCGTATTGATAGCGGCATTCGCTATCCATTGACTGGACTTTACGGATGTTTTGGGGCCCCAAAAATTGAATAAAGGAAAAGTACCCAAATCTTTTTGCAATTGGTCTCTTAATCCGGGAGGATGCGAATACACGTCCGGTATTTTACGACCGTCTGCGAGATAGTTCGGGCGTGGGGTAACGCTGTAATCTGCGGAGGAATACATATTATACCACCAGAAAAGATTAGCACAGGTAAAATTACTATCCAATTCCTTCATCTCATCCCATATCTTGTCGCTTTGTATCAATTTATTTGATTGCTTCCAGAATTTCACCTCGCACTCATCCTTAAAATACCATCCATTTCCGACAATACCATGTTCTGCCGGCCATTTACCTGTAAGATAAGTTGTCTGGGAAGTACAGGTTACTGCAGGAAGCACAGGTTCAATGAAGGCAGACTCCCCTTTTTCCAGAAATGACTTAATAAAAGGTGTATGTTCACCAATAAGTCTTTTGGTTAGCCCAACAACATTTATAATCACGGTTTTATTCATGCCAGTAATTTATCCCTTAACCAGTTCATTTCTCTGATAATAGATGCCGAAAGTTCTTTTTTAAGAGAATTTGGCAGTACATCCCAGGTATAAGTTTCAACTTCAAGGTGCTCTGAAATAATATTTTCCCGGAGAATAGAAATCACCTTCAATATATGATCCTGAGTTGAAAATAAATCGTCAAAAGATTCGAGAAAAATAGGAACATGAAAATGCGCCCTTAATTCGTCAACATTAGTTTTATTCTTTAAAACTATTGGGAGATCATTATAAGTTATAACTCCATCTGTCGTATTTTCAGTAACCTGGTGCAGGTAAGTGGGCTCATCAAATTGCGCAAGTGAATTCCATATTTTTTCATTATTGGCAGATCTATCAAATTTTATTTTCAAAGCTGCACTTACTTGTATTTTGCCAATTTTTATTCCAGCCTCCCTTAATTTTTCAAAAGTATAGGCAGGCTCCTCATAGGCCAGTGAAAAGTGACAAATGTCATAACAAAGTGTACAATAGCGCAGGACGATATCACGGGCCTCTTCTTCATTCACCTTAAGGTTTTTAACTATTTCCATTTTTGCTATAGGTAAAAGGAAGTTTCTGTAGAACGCCAAAACATCTTCAGTATTCTCAATCATCCCGTCCGGCTCCGGTTCAATGTCCAGATGAAGATACTTGGATGTAGATTCTTCAATTTGACGGAGCTTTAAAATAACCTCGGCCAAATGAACTGCACCCTTTTCCATGACTGTTTTTTTCCTATCACCACTTTGATGCCAATGTTTGTAACTGATTGGTGAAGTAGAAATGCCGCCAGAAATACCATCAGGCAATAAGTAAGCCAATTGCTCAAATAATCTTATGGTATAATTAACTCTATCCCTGGTGGTCCAGTCTGGTTCATGAACTTTGTCCTTGACAACTTCATCATGAAAATTTCCATAGGGAAATCCATTCATGGTGAAGACATAAAGGCCGTTTTTTATGAGCCATGTTTTAAACCGGGAAAGATTATCATTCATGGCTAGTTCCTCACTGGCCTTGTTAGACAGTCGTAATCCTACACCAAAAGGTTCTTCTTTAGATAGCTTATCCTTGATGACAGGCAGGTATTCCTTTAAACTTTCAAAAGTATTTGACCAATTCTGCCCCGGATGGATATTGGTGCAATAAGTCAGATGGTATTTAGAATTGATCAGCATAGTTTATGCCATATTAATTTTATATTTTTTATTAAGGAATTTTACCGCATTCTTCATTAATTGCATATCTATTTCATGGACATCCATTTTCCGGCCTATCCCGCTTATTAATGTTATGGTTAATTCCCCTCCCAAATGTTCACGAAACTCCTGTATCCCATTCAATAATTCCCGTATTTCTTTGTCTCCTGAAACAGGAATAGACAAATCAAATCCAATTTCCTCCATGACTGCTAACACTTCATCCAAAAGTTCCGAAGATATAAAACCTGAGATATGGGCATATGTTAAATCGAGGGCTATCCCTTTTGCCACAGCTTCACCATGTCTCAAAGAATAATTGCTTATCTGTTCTAACTTATGTGCGGACCAATGTCCAAAGTCCAATGGCCTGGAAGAACCGCTTTCAAATGGATCACCTCCTTTGGCAATGTGCTCCATATGCATTTCGGCACACCTGTAAATAGTCTTAAGCATTGCCTCCATATTGCGTTCTTTCAATTTGATCGCATTTTCTTTTATGGTATTAAAGAAAGTTTCATCTTTAATAAGAGCAACCTTTATTGCCTCCGCAACACCTGCAATCCAGTCGCGTTGTTCCAGGCTTGTCAAAAATTTACTATCGTTAATGATAGCATAGGGTGGTGCAAAAGTACCAATGAAATTCTTTTTATTATGCGCATTGATCCCATTCTTAACCCCTATTGCGGCATCATTCTGTGAAAGGACTGTGCTTGGTATACGAATGAGTTTTACTCCCCTATGAGCAACCGAAGCGGCATAACCGGCCATATCTATTACCGCTCCACCTCCAATAACGACTACAAATGAGTGCCTGCAAATAGCATTCTTGTTGATAGCAGCTATTATCCTATCTACATAATCGTAATTGTTTTTGGAGGTTTCTCCACCTGCTGTAACAAGGCAGTCTGTAAATATCATTTGATTGCTATGTGCAATGCAATAATTTTTAATGCTCTCAACTAACCTGGGATGATTTCTAAGTACTCCATCATCTAAAACAAAAAGCAGTTTTACCGCCTCATTCGGTTTATATGACCCTATGACCTCTGAGAACAAGCTATTGTCACTCTCAAATACCCCATGCGTAAAATATAAACTATATTTAAAGTTTACAGCAAAAGACTGTTCTATGGGTTTTAATTGCATGCTGTTAATTTAAGTTACCGCAAATATCTTTGCGAGTATATATGATAATGGCAACAATAGTAAAACAATCAAACCAAACTGCCAACTATCAAATGCTACAGCGAGCGAAGCATCCAAAACGATTATTGAAAGCACTCCACTAACCACTGCCTTTTTAATATTTTCCGGTGAATTTATTCTATATGCCCTAATTAGTGATCTATAAATCAGAAATATAAATAACCCAAGGAAAGGAAATATACTGATCCACCGTTCCTGTTTATCCGGTATAATCAACAAAACCATAAAAATAACTATAGCGTATAATATTCCGGCCCAAATTATGTGCTTTCTGTTTTGTCCAAAAACTTCACCCCTGCTTATCAATGTAATCGCATAAATATAAATCAGCGGAATTACTGCATATATCCAGTGCGTAATTTCACCAAGTAATGACACCCCTAAAACCAGATTAAAAGCTCTGCAAAGACCCATGTTTAAAGGTCCCAGTATTTGATTCTTTTTCGAAACGGAATCATAAAACAAGATGGATACAGCAAGTATTAAGGCAATTATACCACTTAGGTAATTGGTATAAAAAGCTAAGATAATTCCTGATACTAATAAACTGCCACCAAATATTGCAGCTCCTTTTAGAGATACATCACCTTTGGGAATAGGCCTTTCGGGTCGTTCTATCTGATCAATTTTATAATCAAATACATCATTTAATACAACGCCGCCAGCATATAGAAAAACTGAAGCAAAAATAAGCGTGATTAAACTGAAATAAATTGGCCCTATCAAAAAGGATTCCGAGGTAATTAACACTGTAAAACCAGCTATACTGGAGCCGGCCATAATATCGGCTATAGCGGTAGGCAAGTTTGCGGGCCTTGTAAGCTTTGCATAACCCAGGAGAACAACGTTCATTCTATTTTATTTGATCTGAATCTATCCGTGGCTCCTGTCCCCTTAAAATACTATTGTCATTGAAAAGTATTGATTGATTAATCCCCTTAGAATTTAACCAGTCAGATTCTTTCATTTTGCCATTTTTACCAAATGCATCCAATGCATTTTGATAACAGGTTTTTATAACATCTTCCCGGGCTATTCCTCGTTTTAACATGAGGGCTGCCGTTTTTGGCACTGCCAGGGGGTCACTTACACCCCAATCTGCAGAACTATCTACTATAATATTGGAACTTCCATATTTACGCACAACTTCCACCATACGTTCATTACCCATTTTTGTTTTTGGATAAATGGTAAAAGCAGCTATAAATCCTCTGTCTAAAACTTCTTTAACTGTTTCCTCGTTATTGTGATCGATAACGACATTGCCGGGATCAAGTTGATGTTCCACACATACTTCCATGCTCCTGATGGTTCCTGCCTTTTTATCTCTGTGCGGGGTGTGAACCTGTACTGTCATATTCAGTTCTTTCGCCAATTCCAACTGTTCCCGGAAATATTTATCCTCAGCCGGAGTTTGATCGTCATAACCTATTTCACCAATGGCAACCACATTTTCTTTATGAAGGTATAAGGGAAGAAGCTCCATGACCTGTTCGGCCAGTGCTTCATTATTGGCTTCTTTGGAATTCAAACCAATTGTACAATAATGTTTAATCCCAAACTGACTGGCCCTGAAAGGCTCCCAGCCCACTAGACTACTATAGTAATCCTGAAATGACCCCACCTGAGTTCGCGGCTGACCTAACCAAAAAGAAGGTTCAATTATAGCCACAATCCCTGCTGCTGCCATAGCTTCATAGTCATCCGTTGTTCTGGATGTCATGTGCACATGCGGGTCAATTATCATCATTTTATCTTCCATAACTTATTTTATTAAATTTTCCCAGGTAACGGACTTATTTGCAACTTTTTCAATCAAATCCGGATACTTCTCCAATAGTTTGGTTGCTTCCGGTTCCTGGGAGTAAAAACAACAAAGTGCCGCCGCCAGATTTTCAATTTGATCTTTACTCTTAAACAAATGATCCATATCCTTCAATAATTCACCTTTCAAAAACCCTGTAACAGGGCGCCAGAACATAGGATCAATACTCCTTGAAGCTGCCCAGCGTTCATGGGCATAATCTGAAATAATTCTTGCCAAATCACTGTTGGCTCTCTTTTCAACATCTAAAATCTCTGCCAAATTAAGTTGCATAAATGCTGCTTTCAAATACATCTGATTCCATTGCTGATCATTGAAATATTCCGAGGGATACGGATTGTTTAATGCTATGGCTTCAAAAATAGTCCCAATATTTGTTCGCAATGCTTCAACTCCTACCTGTCTATAGTCTTCGGCATTTGGTAAAAGAATTAAATATTTCAAAAAAGTTGCCAGCTCACTTGTATCTGCAACCTGTATAAGATTTGCCACCTTAGCTGAAAAATAGGCCATGTCCGATTCCAGGGCCCTTATAAGAAGGTAAATCCTGGCGATTTCCAGCAGCTTTGCATTCTGAGCAATCAGATAATCTTTTAATTCCGGATTTATCCCCGTGATAATGGGCTTTTTTGAAGGGTCAATTTTTCCGGAAATCAAACTGTACGTGAGGTATAGATCTTTGGTCGATTTGGATTTAATAATTAAATCTAATCTGTTCTCTATCCAGATATGTGTTTCTTCAGATACACTATCCTTTAGTATTTTAGATAACTGTACACAAGTATCCAAATGCCGCATATATTCTTATTACAAAATAAACAAGGAGTTAAACAATACAAAAACCTTTGGTATCACAAATATATTAAGATAACATCAAACCCCCCCTACTAAAAAGTGTATATAGTTCTATAAAACTCTCTGCAAGTTTGGCTGGTTCTTTTTAAATTAGCAAAAACTTGAAATATGTTAGGGCTAAAACTGCCAACAGATCCCCGATGGGTAAATATCGTAGAAAAAAATATAGATGAAATTCTGACTGATCATGCTTATTGCGAGCAAAAAGCAGCCAGTACTGCTATCTCATTGATTGTCACTTTTCCGGAATATCCTGAACTGGTCCAGGAGATGATCGCCTTATCAAGGGAGGAAATGGGACATTTTAAAATGGTACACGACAAGATCCTTGCCCGCGGTCAAACCCTGGGAAGGTATCGCAAAGATGAATATGCCATTCAACTATTGAAATTTTTTCCGAAAGGAGGTAGCAGGGTCACACAGCTGGTTCATCGGCTCTTATACGCGGCATTAATTGAGGCAAGAAGTTGCGAGCGGTTCAGGTTGCTTTCAGAAGAACTGCAGGATAAGGAACTGGCACATTTTTATCATAACCTTATGGTTAGTGAGGCCGGACATTATACCATGTTTCTGAAATTTGCAAGGAAATATGGCGAAAAGGAAGAAGTAGATACGAAGTGGCAGAAGCTTTTGGAATATGAAGCAGAGATTATGAAAGACCTCAGCAGAAAAGAAACTATTCACGGTTAAGGGGTTGTCTTGGTGCAGCCCTATTTATAATGGGGCTTCAGGCGATATTTACCGACTATTAAGCTACCTTAATTTTAGACCTTTTCATAATACAAGGTTTTTATAATGCCGTCTGAAAGACCAATTTTAGGCACGTGTATTTTTCTTGCCCCGCTCCATTTTGCTGAAGACAAAAATATTCTGGTTGCCGGGATGATTACGTCTGCCCTATCCGGATTAAGGCCAAGTTCATAAATACGATCCTCATAAGTCATACTGTTTAAAAAATTATATTGGGCATTCAGCCAAATACGGGAAAGGGGTTCCCCCTCCCTTCGCCCGGATAATTTATGTAATTTATTGATATTCCCGCCGGAGCCAATTATTGATATTTGTGATATGCCTTTAGTTTTTTTCTTGATCCATGTCTCAATCTCATCCCATACATTTTCCTTTACCATATTATTGAGCAGGCGTACTGTGCCTATCCTGAAAGACCTTGATTCTTTAATACTCCCTTCAGTAAACAAGGTAAATTCTGTACTGCCCCCGCCTACATCTATATAAAGGTAGGAATGGTCTGTTTGAATAAGTTTCTTCAGATCTGTAGATGCAATTATCGCCGCTTCTTCTTTGCCATTTATTAATTCAATGGGAATACCCGATTCTTTTAAGATCTTGGCAATAACACTTTTCCCGTTACGCGCCTCCCGCATGGCAGAGGTAGCACAAGCCTTATATTTTTCCACACCAATTACTTCCATTAATAGTCTAAAAGACTTCATGGTATTTATGATCCTCTCTGTATTAAATTCGGAGATTGTTCCTTTGGTAAAAGAATCTTCTCCAAGACGCACAGGAACCCTGATTAGTATGTTTTTCCGGAACCTTGTTTCTTTATCCTTTTCCTCAACAATATTAAGAACCAATAGCCTGATAGCATTGGAACCAACATCAATTCCCGCAAATTTTCGGATTTTCAATTGGATGTATTTTTGGCATTCAGTTTATTTAGGTAATAGTCATAAATTGCAACTTGAGAACGTAATTTCGGCAGGTCATTCTTCCGGTAAACATTGTTCTGTTCCTGATTAAAAATGCGTGCTTTTACGTTGTCTCTCCAGGAGATTTCAAAGATGTCTATCAATTCCTGCTTTATTTCCGGATTGTAAATAGGGGTGCCAACTTCCACCCTATTATCGAGATTACGGGTCATCCAGTCTGCAGAAGAAATATAGATTTTAGGATCGCCCCCATTGCAAAATATAAATACCCTCGGATGTTCTAAAAATTTGTCAACAATGCTGATCGCCTCAATATTTTCACTCATTCCTTCTACACCAGGAATAAGACAGCATACCCCTCTAATAATCATTTGAACTTTAACCCCTGCCCTACTAGCTTCATACAATTTATCCACCATTTCATATGACGTAAAACTGTTCATCTTTATTTTTATATACGCTTCTCTTCCCAGTTTTGCAGATTGTATTTCTTTATCAATCAATTTAATAAACAAACTCTTGGTATAATGTGGAGAAATTACCAGATGCTTATATTTATAGATTTTATAAGTGGTTTCAAAAAAGTCAAAGACTATTTTCGTTTCTTTTAAAATAGCTTCATCTGCCGTAAATAGCGTATAATCTGTATATATTTTGGCTGTTGCTTCATTGAAATTTCCAGTGCTTATAAATCCGTATCGCTTTATTGAATCGCCCTCTTTCCTTTCTATCAGGCAAATTTTACTATGTACTTTCAGGCCCGGGACACCAAAGATCAGTTTTACCCCTTCGGCCTGTAATTCCTCCGCATAATTGATATTGGCCTGCTCATCAAAACGAGCTCTTAATTCTATTTGCATGGTAACCTGCTTCCCGTTTTTGACTGCGTTTATTAAGGAAGCTGCCACCTGTGAATCCTTCGCCAACCTATATACAGTGATTTTAATGCTTTTTACTTTTGGGTCAAGTGCAGCTTCCCTAAGGAATTTAATGACGTATGAAAATGTATGGTAAGGTGCGTACATTAAATAATCCTTTTCAGCAATACGTTCGAGTAAGCTTCCTTCCAAACTAAGACCTTTAACCGGGAGCGGTGTGATTTTTTCGTACATAAGATCTTTTCTGCCCAGGCTTGGAAAATCCATATAGTCACGCCTGTTGTGGTAACGGCCTCCCGGAATTAAACTGTCCGTATCCTCAATTTGCATTTTCTCTTTTAGAAATTCCAAAGTATCCATGCCTATACTCTTATCATATACAAAACGAACAGGATCACTAATTTTTCTTCCTTCAACACTCGACGATATTTTTTCAATAAATGTCTTACTCAGGTCATTGTCTATATCCAATTCCGCATCTCTGGTAATTTTAATCATATGTGCAGAAATAGAATCATAGTCAAACATAGGAAATATCCGATCCAGGCAATACCTGATCAGGTCATCCAGTATAATTATGTAATTTTTTTCTCCTTCGGGAGGTAGCACTATAAAACGATTTATGCCCTTTGGAATTTCTATTAGTGCAAATCGTATTTCATTTCTTTCTTTGTTCTTATGATCCTTTTCGGATTTAGGCAAAACCATTTTCACAGCCAGATAAGCTTCAGTATCCTTCAGTAGTGGGAATTGATTAAGATCATTTAAAACAATGGTCATAAGCTGTGGGCTAACCTTTTCCAGGAAATAATTTTTAACAAACTCTTCCTGGCTCTGGGGCACCTCGGTTTCGTCAATAAGGAAAATACCCTCCGCTTCTAATTCTTCTTCAATTTCACCATGAATTTCCAGGCTTTTGCTTTGCTGATTGATTACGATGTCCGTAATTTCGGCAAGTAAGTCCTTTGCTTTTTCACCTCCCAATACACTTTTCCCATTTTTACCTGCCAGGACAATCCTTTTTACAGTAGCATACCTCACCTTAAAAAACTCATCCAGATTGTTTGAAAAAATACCTAAAAACCTAAGTCGCTCAAGTAATGGAACATTTTTATCGGCACTCTCCTGTAATACGCGTTCATTGAACATCAACCAGCTTATTTCCCTGTTAATGTATTGATTTTTAGTCTTAATCATTATTTAAGTAATTTTGGGATAAGAAAATGTTCGGTAACACCATTATGAATCATTTGCCAATCGGAGACATCAAAACTTATTTGCACCAAACCCGAAGTTGGAACGTTTTCAATAGCCTGATTCCCCCACTGATTAGCTATATTGGTCAGTGCATAATTGTGTCCAAAAATCATGATTTTATTAAGGTCAGTATTGAGTTGCTTTACAAATGATATTACCCCTTCGCCTGAAAAATCATAAAGTTGATCAGATATTGTTAATTTTTCCAGGGGATAATGAAGAGTCCTTAAAAATATCATACAGGTATGCAAAGCCCTGTTAGCAGGGCTAGAATATACTGAATCTATGTCCCTGGACAGGCTTTTAAATTCCGTACTTACCAGGTGAGCATCACTTATTCCCCTTTCCTGCAGAGGCCTGTCCTGGTCACCTACTCCGTATTCCCAGGAAGATTTCCCATGTCTGACAAGAATAACCGTTTTCATAAATAAATAAGATTTAAGGAGCTAGTCGCTCAATTTTCCAATTATAATCTGCCTGCAATGTGTATCTGATCCTATCGTGTAACCTGTTATCCCTACCCTGCCAAAACTCAATAGAAACGGGCCTTACAAGGTAGCCCCCCCAATATTCCGGACGTTCAATTTCTTTGCCTTTATATTTTTCTTCCAGCTTCTTTAATTCAATTTCCAAAAACTCTCTGGAGGCAATTACACTACTTTGGTCAGATACTATAGCTCCCAATTTACTACCTTCAGGCCTGGACTCAAAATAACCGTCAGAAAGATTTTCTGCTATTTTCTCAGCCTTTCCTTTAATAATTATCTGGCGTTCCAGATGGTGCCAAAAAAATGACAGGCAAACTCTTGGGTCAGCCTGGATTGCTTTTCCTTTTTCGCTTTGATAGTTCGTATAAAAAATAAAACCCTCAAATGTATATTTTTTGAGCAGGACCATCCTACTCTTTGGATATCCATCTAATCCCAATGTCGATATTGACATTGCGTTCGGTTCATCTATACCTTCTGTCGCTTCAACTTCATAATACCATTTCTGAAAAAGTTCCATCGGATTATCCGATATAGCATCCTCAGTTAAAGCACTTTTGTTATATGATTTCCGATGATTTCCTAAATCTCTATGCATTTTAAACGTCGAACATTTGTTCCACAAAGTTGGGGAAAAGATGTATAAAAGTGAAGTGTTATTGAATTTTTATAACAATACATCAAAGTATCAGAATACGGCTCAGTAATATTAACAGATTCAATCTCTATTTTCTAAAAGCCGATAGTGTCAAACATCAAATGATTTGCCGTCATCAGCCAGATCAACATTAATAAAAACTTCCTTCGCTTCATCCATGAATGGGTTTATTGATTTATACCTCGTAGAAAAATGCCCAAGAATTAAACGGTTTACTTTTGCTTCTTTAGCCACAATTGCGGCCTGTCTGGCAGTAGAATGCTTTGTTTTTTTTGCTAAACCCGCTTCAGTTTCCAAAAAAGTGGCTTCATGATAAAGCAAATCAACCCCGCTTATAAGCGGTATTACATCCCGGTTAAAGACGGTATCACTGCAGTAGGCATATTGCTTTGTCTGGGGGGGATCCAGACTGAGTTCTGAATTGGCTATAACAGAACCATCTTCCATTATTATGTCCTTTCCTTGTTTTATTCTTTTAAAATAAGCTTTATCAATATTATATTTCTCCACAGCCAAAACATCTAATTTACGTTCTCCGGGTAATTCACTAAATAAAAATCCGTTGGTATAAATTCTATGATCCATTGGAATAGTATTCACCTTTACTTTGGAATCCTCGAAGATTAACTCAGACTCTTTTGAGGTCAATTCATGAAAGATAAGATTAAAATTAGTCCAGGAATTACCAAGTTTAAGAAATAAGGTGATGCCTTCTTTAATTCCTTCCGGACCATAAATATGAAGGTCTTTTTCTCTGCCTAACAATCTAAATGTTGAAATAAGCCCGGGCAAGCCAAAAAAATGATCCCCGTGCAAGTGTGAAATAAAAATATGGGAAATCCTTGAAAATTTTATTTTATTCTTTCGCAACTGTACCTGGGTTCCTTCTCCACAATCAATAAGGAACATGTGGTTCCTGATTTCCAGTACCTGAGAGGTTGGATTAGTCAATGTTCTCGGAGTAGCTGCATAGCAACCCAGGATATGTAACTTCATTATTGTTTCCAGGTTTGCCGATTATATTCGCTTGCCTGTTGCGATGTAAAAGAGTTTTTTAAGGTAAAAGCAAAAGGGCTTTCTCCAAATTTATTTAGATATTCAAGCCTTTTCCTCGCCTCATGCGGAGTGGGATATGTATCTTGTGGTATATACCAGCAGGCCATGTGCATTTCTTTCATAGTTGAAAACCATTCTTTTCTCCTTTTGAATATATTTTTGTGTTCAGACCTGTATGTAAAGTCGAAAAGTGCTTTTCTTGAATTCCATACAGACATATTAACCACTATAAAACTATCCTGGAACACCTCAATCCCTGTCAATTCATCGGGGTCCTCTATTAAACGCCATACAAAGCCCTCACTTGTCTCGGCCAGGCGGTTAATGCTATCCAGGTTATTCACGAAATCGACCATTATTTCACTGTCCAGAGGAGCCAGCATCCGGGCAATATTTATTTGTGCAAGGTGATAATTCATTAGAGTTCCAGGTCTCGTTCAATTTCTTCCATTTCAATAATATCCTTTGCCTCCTGGATCGTTGGAACCAAACATATTTCATCGGGAACCTCACTAAAGTCGAGTTTATTTGTGACCAATACAAATGATTTATTGTCTGAGCGGTGGGTATTTGATAGCTCAAGAAACTCCAGAACATCATCTGAAGAAATTCTAGAGAACGAAAACAAGTTAATAATCAAATGGTCGTTTTTTATTTTCCCATATGAGCCGTTTAAGTTCTCGATAAATCTTTTCAGGGATATATTTTCCTGGAAAACGATGGTGGTATTACCTATTTTGTCAAAAATCATAATTCCTTATTTTATTTTTGAAGCTAATAAATATATTACGGCCATGCGTATAGCAACTCCGTTCTCTACCTGGTTGAGAATAATAGATTGTTTGGAATCAGCCACATCACTGGTTATTTCAACTCCCCTGTTTATTGGTCCCGGGTGCATAATTACGATTTCCTTATCCAGGCTATCCAGGATTGCTTTATTAACACCGTATTGTTGGGTATATTCCCTGGTTGTTGGAAAATAGCTTATATCCAAACGTTCATTTTGAATCCTGAGCATATTGGCCACATCACACCAATTCAATGCCTTCAAAAGATTGGTCTCTACCTGTATCCCTAAGGATTCTATATATTTTGGAAGCAAAGTTCGAGGGCCACACACTTTCACATTGGCACCTTGCAACTTCAGCGCAAAAATATTTGACAATGCCACTCTTGAATGCAGAATATCGCCAACTATTACGACATTTTTTCCCGAGACATCGCCCAATTTTTCACGAATGGAATAAGAATCCAAAAGGGCTTGCGTAGGATGTTCATGAGCCCCGTCACCTGCATTAACTATAGCTGCATTCACGTGCTGCGCCAGAAAAATACCTGCTCCCGGACTGGGATGCCGCATTACAACCATATCCACTTTCATAGAAAGGATATTATTTACGGTATCTATTAATGTTTCGCCCTTCTTTACAGAAGATTGGGCAGCAGAAAAATTAATTACATCAGCGGATAATCGTTTTTCAGCCAATTCAAAAGACAGTTTGGTTCTTGTACTGCTTTCGAAAAATATATTTGCAATAGTAATATCGCGAAGAGAAGGGACTTTTTTGATCGATCTGTTAATAACCTCTTTGAAGTGATCAGCGGTTTCAAAAATGAGTTGAATATCTTTTTCTTTAAGATATTTAATGCCCAATAAGTGTTTAACACTCAATTCGCTCATATGTTGCTTATTTACTTACCAAATAAATAATATCCTTGCCGTCATTTTCCTTCCACATAACCTTTACTTTCTCTTCATTGATTGCATCTACCTGCCTTCCCCGATAGTTGGGCTGTATGGGTAAATGTCTGCTAAAACGCCTGTCGATGAGAGTTAATAATTCTATTTCCTTTGGTCTCCCAAATGATTGAATAGCGGTTAAGGCAGCACGAATACTTCGTCCGGTATAAAGTACGTCGTCTATAAGGACCACTTTTTTACCCTCCACTAAAAAATCAATTTTAGTGCTGCTTGCCTCAAGGGTTTTATCTCCCCTTCTAAAATCATCGCGATAGAAAGTAATGTCCAGGAAACCCAGATCTATTTTTTTTACTCCATAGTCTTCCTTAAGAATTTTGGCAAGACGCTCCGCTACATAAATTCCACGAGGTTGTAATCCTATTAAAGCAGTCTCAGTAAAATCTAAATGATGTTCTAAAAGTTGACAAGCCAGGCGGTGCAGTATAATGTTTATTTCTTTAGAAGAAAGCAATACTTTTTGACTCATGGGCTAGATAACCTACTCTTTTCAACTACAAAAGTAGGGATTTCTACTTAATAAATATGATGGATTGAAATATTGTATGGGTGTTCCAGGCCAATATATTGGAATATGGAATACAAATAAAAAAGTCCTGACTATTTTGTCAGGACTTTTTGAAAGCTCCGGACGGAGCAGACTTATTAAAAACCTACTTCTTTTTAGCGGCTTCCATCTTGTCTTTCAACGCTTGTAACTGCTCGTTGGCATCACCAAGTGTTGGTTTGGCCTCTTCGGCAGAAGCAGCTGCTTTCTTTTTAGCTACTTTCACATTGCGTTGTTCTTCCTCCCTGAAAATGGCGGTATGGCTCGCTACTACACGTTTGAATTCTTTATTGAATTCAATAATCTTGAATTCGGCCTCTTCACCTTTATTCAATTTTTTGCCATCCTCTTTTTCCATATGACGTTGAGGTACAAAAGCAGTGATGTCATCATTGAAGTCAATAACAGCTCCTTTATCAACTATTTCAGAGATTGAAGCTTTATGTACGGTGTCAACAGCAAATTCCTTTTCATATTTATCCCATGGATTTTCCGTGGTCTGCTTATGCCCCAAACTTAATTTACGGCCTTCCACGTCAAGTTCCAATACTTCAACTTCTAAAGTATCACCTACAGTAACAAATTCTGACGGATGTTTTATTTTCTTAGTCCAGGAAAGGTCGGATATATAAATCAAGCCATCAATACCTTCTTCCAGTTCTACAAAAACCCCAAAATTGGTAAAGTTTCTGACGATTCCTTTGTGTCTTGATCCAACAGGATACTTGGATGTAATATCAGTCCATGGATCTGGCGAAAGTTGCTTAATGCCCAATGACATTTTCCGGTCTTCCCTGTCAAGGGTTAGAACAACCGCTTCCAATTCATCTCCAACCTTTACAAAGTCCTGAGCCGATCTCAAATGAGTTGACCATGACATTTCAGAAACATGTATCAATCCTTCCACTCCTTCAGCAACTTCTAAAAAGGCACCATAATCTGCAATTACTACAACCTTCCCTTTTACTTTATCACCAATTTTAATTTCATCTCCAAGAGCATCCCAGGGATGTTTTTCCAATTGCTTAAGACCTAACTGAATTCTGGATTTATTATCATCGAAATCAAGGATAACCACATTGAGTTTCTGATCCAATTCTACTACTTCATTAGGATGATTTATTCTACTCCAGGAGAGATCTGTTATATGAACTAAACCATCAACACCACCAAGGTCAATAAATACTCCATAAGAAGTAATGTTCTTAACAACACCTTCCAGCACCTGTCCTTTTTCCAGCTGACCGATAATCTCTTTCTTCTGTTCTTCAATATCGGCTTCAATCAATGCCTTATGCGAAACTACTACGTTTTTGAACTCGTGGTTGATCTTTACTACCTTGAATTCCATGGTCTTGCCAACATACTGATCATAATCCCGAATAGGTTTAACATCAATCTGTGAACCAGGCAGGAATGCTTCAATTCCGAAAACATCCACAATCATTCCTCCTTTGGTTCTGCATTTAACAAAACCAGTTACTACTTCTTCCTTATCGTGTGCGGCATTAACCCTATCCCAGGCCATTATCGTTCTGGCCTTTCTATGCGATAATACCAACTGCCCGCTTTTGTCCTCACGGATATCAATAAGAACCTCGACTTTATCGCCGATCTTCAAACCTGGATTATATCGAAACTCATTGAGGGAAATAACACCTTCCGACTTGGCATTAATGTCGATAATGGCTTCACGGTCTGTTAAATGAGTAACAACACCCTCAACTACTTCTTCATCGGCAGTATCTACAAAGTTTTCTGCAACTAATTTTTCAAATTCTTCCAGTTTGGAATCTTCAACACGCTCTATTCCTTCTTCGTATTTTTCCCAATTAAAATTCTCCAAAAATTCTTTAGGATCCTGTTTTGGAGTCTCTGGTTTTTGTTCTTCTTTTACTTCGGCAGTCTCTACTGCCTCTGTTATTGCTTTTTCTTCAGCCATTTGCTGATTAAATTTGTATTCCGTAGTACTTTCAGGAGTCAAACAATTCCTACAGAAGTTGTTATTTGATTTTTTTGTCTTCCTTTTCCTCCTGATTATTTGTGAAAAAGGAGTGCAAAAGTACAACTAAAAAGTTGTTTTACAAAGTAGTGCAGGGAAAGGTTTAAAATAAGGAGTAAGATTAACCCATTTCCCCCAAAAATAGCTGAGATTTTTGTAACTTAGATTTCTTAAATTAACTATTAAAACAATTAAAAATGAGCGTTAAAACTAAATATCAGGCAGTCCTTAATTTAGGAGAGCAATTGGGAATAAAAGGCGGTGATGTAGTGGAGGCAGAAGGCGTTTTAAAGATAAAAGGAGAAGCCAGAACCCAATATGAAAAAAATCTGATTTGGGATAAAATTAAAGAAATTGGTGGTGAAAACCCTTCGGATATAAAAGCAAATATTACTGTTGCAGACAGTTCGGTTTATCATCGTCATGTTGTAAAAAGCGGGGAATCCTTAAGTAAAATTGCGAAGCACTATTATGGTGATGCCATGAAATACAAGCAGATCTTTAATGCGAATACTAATATTCTCAGTAACCCGGATGTTATTCATCCAGATCAGGTTTTGATCATCCCTAATCCATAGTTATTTTTTTTACTACATAAAAAAGAACGCTTAAAGAGCGTTCTTTTTTTGTTTTTCAATTACGTTCAGGGCATAATGATGGATTCGTTCAAACTGTTCCTGTAAGCCCATGTCACTATTGTCAAATTCTATAGCATCCTCAGCCTTCATCAATGGTGAAGAAGCCCTGTTTGAATCAATATAGTCTCGCTCCCGAACATTTTTAAGCACCTCCTCGTATGTTACATTTTCCCCTTTTGAAATCAGTTCTTTATAGCGCCTTGATGCCCTTATATCTGGTGAGGCCGTCATAAATATTTTAAATTCCGCATTGGGAAAAACCACGGTTCCGATATCCCTGCCATCCATTACTATTCCTTTGTTCTTTCCCATTTCTTTCTGCATACTTACCAGTTTTTCCCTCACCTCAGGGATTGTTGCAATTTTACTTACTAGCTTGGAAACTCGCATAGTCCTAATTTCATGCTCCACATTTTTCCCGTTCAGAAACATTTGCGAGCAGTCCAATTCCTTGTTAAATTGAAATTTTAGTTTCGCTTTTGGAAGCAGGCGGACGAGCCTCTCAAGGTTAATTTTGTTATCAACGATGCAATTATTATCCAAAGCAAACAGCGTTATCGCCCTGTACATGGCCCCGGTATCTACATAAACATAATTCAAAGCTCTGGCCAAATCTTTAGCTATGGTGCTTTTACCTGTTGAAGAGTAACCGTCAATTGCTATTGTAATTTTTCCCATTTGTTAAAAATAGAGAGATATAATTTAAAGCCAAACAAAAAACTTTTTTTACCTAATTGCGATAGCAAGAAGGCACTTTTTTTCTTTCTTTAGTTACAATGTTTTCGCGTTTTTTACTTTTTGATTAGTAATGGCCATATCTATTACCTCACTCATATCAGTGACATAGTGAAATGTTAGCCCTTTCAGGTACTCCTCTTTTATTTCGAGGATATCCTTTCTGTTCTCCTCCGAGAGTATAATCTCCTTTATTCTTGCCCTTTTGGCAGCCAGTATTTTTTCTTTTATCCCACCTACGGGTAAAACCTTACCTCTTAAAGTTATCTCACCTGTCATAGCCAGGCTTTTTTTGACCTTTTTTTGCGCGAATAACGACACCAGAGAAGTAAGCATGGTAATGCCTGCACTTGGACCGTCTTTGGGCGTGGCACCTTCCGGCACATGAATATGAACGTTATATTTATCAAATACATCAGGGTCTATGCCAAAACTTTCCGCATTGGATTTAATGTATTCCATGGCAATTGTTGCAGATTCCTTCATTACTTTACCCAGGTTTCCCGTTATATTGAGATTGCCTTTTCCTTTAGAGAGGATAGATTCTATAAAAAGAATATCACCCCCAACACTGGTCCAGGCCAATCCGGTTACTACCCCGGCTATATCATTATTTTCATACTTATCACGTTCCATACGTGCCGGGCCTAATACTTTTTCGACATCACTACTCGTGATTTTCACATCATATGACTCGCCAATGGCAATTGATTTAGCTGCATATCGGACCATTTTCGCGATCTGTTTTTCCAAGCTACGAACCCCGGATTCACGTGTATATCCCTCTACAATTTTTTCCAACTGAGGTTTCCCAATTTTCAAATCTTTGGCAGTAAGTCCATGTTCTTTAAGTTGTTTGGGCAATAAATGCCGTTTGGCAATTTCTACTTTTTCTTCAATGGTATACCCCGTAACATTTATGATCTCCATTCTGTCGAGTAATGCTGGCTGGAGGTTAGAAAGGTTATTGGCTGTAGCAATAAACATCACCTTTGAAAGGTCATATCCTATTTCAAGGAAATTATCGTGAAAATCGCTGTTTTGCTCAGGATCTAAAACTTCCAGCATTGCAGATGAAGGATCTCCCTGGTGACTGGCACCTAACTTATCTATTTCATCCAATATGAAAACCGGGTTGGATGTCCCCGCTTTCTTAATGCTTTGTAAAATTCTACCCGGCATGGCGCCAATATAAGTTTTACGATGTCCTCTGATCTCCGCCTCGTCCCGCATGCCACCTAAAGACATTCGCACATATTCTCTCCCCAATGCTTCAGCCACGGATTTACCGAGGGAAGTTTTTCCAACACCGGGAGGACCATAAAGACAGAGAATTGGAGATTTCATATCATTTCGGAGCTTAAGTACCGCCAAATATTCTATTATCCTTTGCTTTACATCCTCCAACCCATAGTGATCCCTGTCTAAAATTTTCTGAGCCCTTTTGAGATCAAATTTATCTTTAGAATATTCATCCCATGGCAGTTCCAGAAATAAGTCCAAATAGTTCCTTTGTATAGAATACTCAGCCACCTGAGGGTTCATCCGCTGGATCTTGGCTAATTCCTTTTCAAAATGTTCAGCCACCTTTTTATCCCATTTTTTTTTCTTGGACCTGGCCTGCATTTCATGTATTTCCTCATCATAAGATACTCCTCCCAGTTCTTCCTGAATAGTTTTCATTTGCTGATGTAAAAAATACTCACGCTGCTGCTGATCCATGTCACTCCGCACCTTAGATTGAATATCTTTTTGAAGTTCTAGTTTCTGAAGTTCCACATTCATATATTTTAATGTGGCAAGTGCCCTGTCCTGAAGATTCCCAATCTCCAATAATTCCTGTTTATCTTTTACATCAAGATTAAGGTTGGAGGATACAAAGTTTATCAGGAATGAATCACTTTGTATATTCTTTATGGCAAAGGAAGCCTCACTCGGTATATTAGGGTTGTTTTTAATGATTTTTAACGCCAGTTCCTTTATGGAATCAATGATAGCTATGAACTCCTGATCTCCAGGCAGGGGCCTTTCTTCATCAGCTTCCCGAATGGTCGCCGTCATATAAGGGCTCTCAGTGAGAACTTCGGCAATCTCAAATCTCTTTTTACCTTGTAATATTACTGTGGTATTACCATCAGGCATTTTTAATACCCTTAAAATTCTGGCTACTGTCCCTAAAACATTAATATCCTTAATACTCGGTGTTTCAGTTTCCTCGTCCTTTTGAGATACGACACCTATGACTTTCGATCCTTTATTCGCATCCTTTATCAAGTTTATTGAAGCATCCCTTCCTGCGGTAATAGGTATTACTACCCCAGGAAACAATACTGTATTTCGAAGAGGTAAAATTGGTAAAATCTCTGGTAAGCTTTCATTATTCATCTCCTCTTCATCTTCCGGAGTTAATAATGGTATAAATTCAGAATCTTCATCAATTCCTTGTAACGTCATATTGTCAAATTTTGAATAATTGAAATATCCCATATTGTGTTAATTCGGTCATTCTGTCATTCACCGACAGGTTTTTTTATAATTGCATTCCACACATTCTTTATTAAACTACAAATTATAAGTCTAAAAGCGCCGTAGATACAAGCTTTTCAAAACTATAAAGACAATTGTTATGCCAACAGGTAGATATTTTTTCAAAAAAAGTGTAACATTCCTTAAATTAATAAATCTATTATACAAAGCATTTACTTTTTGAGCCAAAATAAAGTACATACTGAAGCCTTGTTACAATTGTGTCTGGATGGTAACCAAAGTGCACAAATGGAAATTTACAATCGCTATTACAAAGCTATGTTTAACACAGCAGTTAGAATTGTAAAAGACAGTGCGGAAGCCGAAGATGTGATGCAGGAATCGTTTTTAAATGCTTTCACTAAACTGCACACGTTTAAGGGAGATGTTACTTTCGGTGCCTGGTTAAAGCGCATTGTAATTAACAAAAGTATTTACTATTACAGAAAGAAACAGAAAATGAAACAGGTAGGGTTAGATGAAGTATTGTACAAGGTCGAAGATAATGACGGAATTGACAAGGATCATGGGAGTACAGAACGAATGGCTCAAAAAGTACTGGAAACTATGAATCAATTAAAAGACAATTACAGAATTTCTTTGACCTTACATCTAATTGAAGGCTATGATTATGAAGAGGTAAGTTCAATTATGAATATAAGTTATGCGAATTGCAGGACTACAATATCAAGAGCAAAGGAAAGTTTGAGAAAAAAAATGATAAATGCCTAGTTATGAAAGAAGATCGAATAGAAGAAATGTTTAAAAACCTGCAAGGCTCTTTTGATACCAGAGAACCAGCGGAAGGTCATGAACAAAGATTCCTGGAGAAGTTGAGCAAGCCTAATGGTGTAGTAAGATTAGAGCCTAAAAAGCAATTCTGGTGGAGACCTTTGTCGATAGCGGCTTCCATAATAGTACTTTTTGCAGTTAGCGCTTTACTCTTTACCAATCCACCATCCATTGATGAACAGCTGGCTAAAATTTCCCCGGAAGTTTCTCAAACACAATTTTACTTTGCCAACCTGATTGAGGAACAAGTAAAAGAATTGCAGGGCGAAATCACACCTGAAACTAAAAAATTAGTAGAGGACACCATGCAGCAGTTAAATAAACTAGAACAAAACTATAAGAAACTTGAACAAGATCTGATTAATGGGGGAAACAGCAAACTGATCCTGAGTGCCATGATCACCAATTTTCAGACCCGAATAGATTTACTACAGGAAGTTATGAACCAAATAGAAAATATTAAAACCTTTAAAAATTACGATGATGAAAACATTACTATTTAAATATATATTAATTGTACTGCTGGTCGTTCCGGTTGCAGCCCAGGCAAACAACGGAAATATGAAAGGGCAGTATACCAAAGAGAAAACCATTAAGAAGGAATATGATGTCAATGCAGATGCTTTGCTCAAAGTTACCAATAGCTATGGAAATCTTACTTTGACTTCCTGGAATGAGAATAGGGTGGTCATCGAAGTTCATATTAAAACCAATGGAAACAACGAGTCAAAAGTTCAACAGAAGTTAGATGAAATTACAGTGGATTTTGATGCCAGTAGTACTATGGTTACCGCAAAAACCATCTTTAATAAAGACAAGGGCAGCTGGGGCTGGAATTGGGGGAAAAATAACAATGTGAATATGCAAATCAATTACACTATAAAACTTCCCGTAAAAAACAGTGTCCATCTGAATAATGACTATGGGAACATTATGCTGGACCGGGTTGATGGGCATGCTAAAATTAGTTGTGATTACGGAAGATTAGAAATTGGTGAACTCCGTGGAAGAAATAATGAACTAAAATTCGATTACACATCGAAGTCCACTATAGCTTATGTCAACAGCGCAAATATCTCCGCGGATTACTCGGGATTTACAATACAAAAAGCAGGGAATTTAAACATCAATGCTGATTATACAAATACTACTATAAAGCAAATGGAAAACCTGGAATACACCAGTGATTATGGCAAATTAGAAGTAGAGGAAGCTAACAATGTGAATGGAAACGGCGATTATATCAACGTTAGTTTGGGTACCATTCATGGCAATGTAGACATTAATGCCGATTATGGATCGGTGGGAATAGCTAAAATGGCCCAGGATGCAGGAAATGTTTCTATCAGAACAGATTATACGGGCATAAAAATTGGATATGACCCTATGTATAATTTTAATTTTGAAATTTCAACCGAATATGCCCGTGTCAGCGGTAAAGATGATTTTGAAATTAGCATAAGTAAAGAGAAATCCAGCGAAAGGTATTACAAGGGATTTTATGGCAGCGCAGACAGTGAAAATATGATCTCAATAACAAGCGATTATGGTGATATCACTTTTTCCAAAAATTAAACAAACATTTTAAATAAACACTATTAACTAAAAAACACTATCATGATTAAAGGAATAACACTCGGAATTGCATTGTGTATGGTTGCGGTAACCAATGGGCAGTGGGGTAAGAAAATAAAGGGAAACGGCAATGTTGTAACCATTGAGAGATCTACAGAAGAATATGATGCCATTTCTGTAGCAGGATGGTTTGATGTTATTCTTGTTGAAGGACAAGAGGGAAAACTTAGTATCAAGGGAGAGGAAAATTTGCTTGAGTATATTAAAACTGAGGTAAAGGACGGTAAATTGGTGATTAAGACAGAAAAAGGGTATAACCTTCAGCCTTCTTCCTGGAAAAAGGATGGTGGAATTTATGTGACGGTTCCTGTAGAAAGCGTTAATGAGGTATCATTATCAGGATCCGGGGATATAGTGGGTAAAAAAACCATAACCGCTTCAGAATTTAGCACAAGCATGTCGGGCTCCGGAGATATTACACTGGATCTCCAATCTAAAACCGTCACTGCGGCAATGTCGGGTTCCGGGGACATCAATTTAAGTGGCTCTACCGAGTTATTCGATGTTCAGATTTCTGGCTCAGGCGACATAAAGGCTTATGACCTCATAGCGGATACCGTTGATGCCAGAATTTCAGGATCTGCTGACATCCAGGTAACGGCTAATGAAATGCTAAAAGCAAGGGTGTCTGGCTCCGGAGATATTCATTATCGAGGGGATCCAAAAAAAATTGACAGTAAATCTTCAGGCTCCGGAGATATTACCAAGGGCTAGTATCATATCAAAAAACGAACAAAAATCATCCCCTGGCGGAAACGTCAGGGTTTTTATTTACCCTGGCCAATAAAAACAATCCAATAAGGAAAAATAGTCCAAGGAATATGGTTGCGCTTCTCATACTTCCTGTATACTGCGCAATAAACCCATATAAGAAGGTGCCGATCACTATTCCCAGTTTTTCTGCAACATCATAAAAACTGAAAAAGGAAGCAGTATCCGTTGTTTCCGGTATGAATTTGGAATAGGTTGATCTTGACAATGCCTGTATGCCCCCCATGACAATTCCCACACAACCCGCTGCGATGTAGAAATCCATTGGTGTAATTAAGAAATAAGCATATATGCAGATAAATACCCAAAGAATATTGATCACCATAAGTGTCTTTATATTACCAAATCTTTTTGAGGCTCTTGCCGTCATTGTCGCCCCAATAATGGCAACCAGCTGAATCACCAGAATACTCACAATTAACCCGGTGGTGCGTTCACTGTCTGAACCCCAGTCAATCTCCTGTTCTCCAAAATAAGTAGCAATCAACATAACCGTCTGTACTGCCATGCTGTAAACAAAAAAGGCAACCAGATATCGTTTTAACCTAATCTCATCTCCTAATTGATACCAGACGCCTTTTAACTCCTTGAATCCATTGAAAATAATATTCTTGCGCACTCCGGTGCGCTTCACACCTTTAGGAAGGTAATAAAAAGTGTACTGACTAAATAAAATCCACCAGATGCCCACTGAAACGAATGAATATTTCATGGCTTTAATCTCCGCTCCTTCTGCAATATCACTTTCAATTCCAAAAATGTCTGGCTTCATTACCATAGCAAGGTTTAATAGCAGTAAAATAACACTGCCCAGATAACCCATGGAGAATCCTTTGGCACTTATATGATCCTGTTGCTCCGGGAAAGCAATATCAGGCAGGTATGAATTATTGATTGCAAAACTTATCCAGAAGCCAACCAGGCCAAAGAAATAACAAACCAGGCCTAAATAAATATTTTCCAATGAAAACCAGTACAGCCCTATACAGGAAATCCCGCCCAGGTAGCAAAAAAATTTCATGAAGATTTTTTTATTGCCCAAATAATCTGCTATACCCGATATAAGTGGTGTGAGGAATGCAATGAATAAAAACGCAGCCGAAGTTAGATAGCTTATCAATGGTGCTCTGGCAATTTCCCCACCAAATACAGATACTTTTTCAATATCCGCTATTCTGAAAAGGGCTCCATAAAAAATAGGAAATATGGCAGAAGCAATTACCAGGCTATATACAGAATTAGCCCAATCATAAAATGCCCATGCATTTAATAATTTTTTACTTCCCTTTATTGCAAAAGTTCTGGTCATAAATAACAAAAAGCCGTTCTAACAGAACAGCTTCGAATATACAACTATTGAGGAAATCTCATTTTGAATTTGCTTCATTGAAATGAAGTTACCCCAAACTTCTCAGCTTCCTGTTTTGCCAAAGGAGCCCATTCGGTTAAATTCGCGATTCTGGTCTCATTGGAAGGGTGCGTACTTAAAAATTCCGGTGGTGCATTACCTCCTGCCCTGGCCTGCATACGTTTCCATAATTCTGCTGCTTCATATGGATTATAACCTGCTATAGCCATTATTTGAAGCCCTATTCTATCTGCCTCTGTTTCATGACTACGACTAAAAGGCAGCATAATACCCACAGAGGAACCAATACCATAGGCCTGGTTAAACATATTTCTGGATTTAGAGTCCTGGATGGCAATATTTCCGGCTACAGCCCCAAGTTGCTGCAAAGTACCTGCACTCATACGCTGTGCACCATGATCGGCTAAAGCATGAGCAACCTCATGGCCCATCACTACAGCAACACCGGTTTCTCCTTTGCAAATTGGGAGTATCCCCGTATAAAAAACAATTTTTCCGCCAGGCATACACCAGGCATTTACAGTAGAGTCCTTTACCAGATTATACTCCCAGCGATAATCCTTCAGGTATCCGGGATATCCATTCGAGGACAACCATCTTTCGGCAGCCGAAGAGATCCGTTGCCCTACCTTGCTAATCATTTTTGCGTCTGAAGTATCTTCCAGAACGCTGTTTTGTCCAAGAAATTCATCATACTGTGCGAATGCCATTGGAAAAATCTGACTGTTGGGATAGAAATTTAAGACCTTCTGACCGGTAAACGGGTTTACTTTACAAGAGGCAATACCCAGTAATAATATCCATACCAGAATTAATTTTTTATTCCTCATTTTGTCAATTATTTATGTATACCAAACAAAATATTTATCCCCCTATTATATGTAATTCTGTAAAATTCTTTGTGACATGTATTATATTATTTCCATTTAGCTTTACATCTTTCAACGGAACTATTTCATTATCTATCTCTATCTCCTTTATTTTAAATGGCAAACCAATCAGATTCAATTTAAAAGTATCGTAAGATGTAATAAATGTACCATTTTTAAACTGTTGGATAATCAATTCATTTTCCTTGCCATTCAATTTAAAATTTCTTAAGCTATAACCGCCTTTGGTATAATCATAGCCATCCTGGTTATCTTCATAAACTGTGGAACTTTCAATACCATATTTAAAATATACTTCCAGAATCAATTCCTTAATATCTATTTCCCCTACATATTGCTGGACAGGATATTTAGGAATTATAGCACCTTCTTTTATAAAAATAGGAATTTTATCAATATCGGCTGCAACCCATTTCTCCATTCCTCCTGCTATAACTTCTCCACTCCAAAAGTTATACCAATTCCCTTTAGGGATATACATTCTTCTTCCTTGGGCATTGGGTTCCTGTACCGGGCAAACTAATATTTGATCGCCAAATATAAACTCATCTGTTCTAAAATGAGTTTGTGAATCTTCCTGGTCGTAATACACCAATGGCTTAAGCATAGGTATATTTTCAGCAGTATATTTCCAAAACATGGTATAGAGATAAGGAAGAAGCTGATACCTTAATTCAATAAACTTCCTGACTATATTAGTCACCTCTTTATCAAATGACCATGGTTCCTGGTCCCCGTGGTCACCACTGGAGTGAACCCTGAAAAATGGATGAAAGACTCCGAGTTGTATCCATCTTGCAAAAAGTTCCCCATTTGGTTGTTCCGCAAACCCACCTATGTCCGATCCAACAAAAGACATACCGCTCATGTTCATTCTCTGTACCTGCACATTTGCAATCCACAGGTGTTCCCAGGTAGCAACATTGTCGCCTGTCCAAGTGGAACAAAAACGCTGTGCTCCCGCATATGCAGCCCTGGTTATAACAAAAGGACGTTTGGGGTAAACATATTTCTTTACTCCTTCATATGTAGCCCTGACCATTTGGGTGCCATAAATATTATGGGCCTTTCTATGACTACAAGGATGACCATCATAATCATGTCTGGTATCCAATGGAGCTGTTTTGGTTGGCACTTCCATTACTGCAGGTTCATTCATATCATTCCATACAGCATGAGCCCCGGTTTCGGCCATAAGTTCTTTATAGAGTCCGGCCCACCATTGCCTTACCTTTGGATTGGTAAAATCAGGAAAACTACACTCCCCGGGCCAGACCTTACCTTTCATTAACGGACCATCTCCCCTCTTACAGAAATAATCATTTTTCATAGCCTCCTGATAAACCCAATAGTCCATATCCACTTTAATTCCGGGATCTATCATAACCACAGTCTTAAAACCGTCCTTATATAAATCCTGAATCATCCGTTTTGGATCAGGAAACTTTTTCTTATCCCAGGTAAAACATCGAAATCCATCCATATAATCTATATCGAGATAGATTGCATCACAGGGGATTTTAAGTGATCTGAATTTGGAAGCGATTTTCTTTACATTACTTTCAGGAAAGTAGCTCCATTTAGATTGATGAAATCCGAGGGCCCAGAGTGGCGGCATTTCCGGTGTTCCCGTTAAATCTGTATAATCTTTGACTACTTTTGACATTTCCGGGCCATAGAAAAAGTAATAATTCATTTCTCCTCCGTCTGCCCAAAAACTAGTTATATTTCTGCGTTCATGGGCAAAATCGAAATGAGTTTCGAATGTATTGTCAAAGAATATACCATAGGATATATTATTATGAAGGCCAATATAAAAGGGAATTGCCTTATACAAGGGATCCTGATCTTTACTGTAAGCATATGAATCCGTAACCCAATTTCTTACCCTTTTACCTTTTAGGTTTGAGTGCGTAGCTTTATCCCCCATTCCATAGAAGCTTTCAGCAGATTGGGTAATCTTACTCATCTTTACGGAATTACCACCATATTCATGATTCTCCTCCCAATGAAATCCAACTTCATCCTCAACTACAATATTCCCCTCAATATCTGAAATCTGTGTGCGCAAAGTTTTTTTATCAACCAGGACAGTGATCTTTGAAGTAATAATCAAATAATCCGTTTTAGTTTCTTTTAAATCAAGCTTATTATAGCCCCTGCTTGCATCTTCACTTATGGCGTATGAAAAATCCGGTTGAAAAACCAATTCGGTGGCATATCTGAAACGAATAGCACTATTGCGCAATACAGTTATTTCAAGTATTACGCCATTCTCTGTGGTAAAGTAAAATTTATCCGTATCCCGCTTAAAATCTATTATGCGATTGGGGTATAAATTACCTTTGTATTCTAATTCGGTATTCGTAATCATAAAGGGTGATTTTAAAGACGCACAAAAAAAAGACTTTAACTTTTAAAATTAAAACGATATTACATGCAATATTTAACTACAACGTTATAGTTTGACATATTTATTGAAAAATAACTATTCCAAGAGGCGGAATTGTTATTTCAATAGAAGTTTTGTGACCATGCCATGGCGTTTTGGAAATTTTTATGCCAGTATTTTTACTGCCACTTCCTCCATACTTTTTCGCATCACTGTTAAAAACTTCCTTCAATGTTCCTGTTTTTGGAATTCCTATCCGGTAACCTTCTCTTGGTACGGGCGTGAAATTACAGGCTACTATCAGGTCATTTTTAGGGTCGTGACCCCGCCGAATAAAAGTAAGTACAGAATTGGTGCTATCCCCGTAATCGATCCACTGAAAGCCTTCAGAACTGAATTGTTTTTCATATAATGCAGGTGATGAACGATAGAATTTGTTGAGATCCTTGACCAATTCCTGAATTCCCGAGTGAAAATCATATTGTAACAAATGCCAATCCAGGCTTTGTTGAAAATTCCATTCTGAAGACTGTCCAAACTCTCCCCCCATAAAAATAAGGTTCGTACCGGGGTGTGTAAACATATAACCATAGAGCAATCTCAAATTAGCGAATTTTTGCCATTCATCGCCCGGCATTTTATACAATAAGGATTGCTTCCCATAAACCACCTCATCATGGGAAAAAGGAAGCATAAAGTTTTCGGTAAAGGCATAAGTCATACTAAATGTAAGATCATTCTGATGATGTCTCCTGTAAATAGGCTCTTTTTTAAAATATTCCAGGATATCATGCATCCAGCCCATCATCCATTTCATTCCAAAGCCAAGTCCCCCGATACTTACAGGCCTGGACACCATAGAAAAGGAAGTTGATTCCTCAGCAATAGTTTGAATTCCCTTAAAACTGCGGTATACCTCTTCATTGAGTTCCCGTATAAATGATATTGCTTCAAGATTTTCATTATTTCCATAAATATTTGGCTCCCACTCCCCTTCTTCACGGGAATAATCCAAATACAGCATGGAAGCAACGGCATCAACACGAAGGCCATCTGCGTGGTACTGATCTAACCAAAAATTAGCGTTACTAATCAGAAATGCACGAACCTCGTTTCTGCCATAATTAAATATCAAACTTTTCCAATCCGGATGATACCCTCTTCGCTTGTCTGGGTTCTCATATAGGGAGGAACCATCAAAAAAACCCAAGCCATGGGCATCCTCAGGGAAATGAGAAGGTACCCAGTCCAGAATAACCCCAATGTCATTTTGATGTAATTTATCTACCAGGAGTTTAAAATCTTCCGGTTTTCCAAATCTTGATGTGGGTGCAAAATAGCCCGTTAGCTGGTAACCCCATGAAGGGTCATATGGATATTCCATTACAGGCATAAATTCTACATGTGTAAAATTCATTTCCTTTAGGTAATTAACCAGATCTTCCGCCAGATCCACATAAGACATGAATTCATTGTCTTTGGTACGTTTCCAGGATCCCAGATGTACCTCATACACAGAATAAGGTTTGTCTAAACTATTCTTGGTCTCACGGGTATCCATCCATTTCTTATCCTTCCATTTATAAGAATTATCCCATACGACAGAGGCTGTATTTGGCGGATGTTCACAAAATCTCGCAAAGGGATCTGCTTTTTCAGTTTTGATATTGTTATTATGTGAAAGTATTTTATACTTATAGAGAGCACCTTGTTCCACTCCCGGGATAAATCCTTCCCATATTCCACTTGCATCCCATCTGACATTGAGTTTATGCTCCCCTTCTACCCAATAATTAAAATCGCCTATTACAGATACGGACTTGGCTGAAGGCGCCCAAACCGCAAAATATGTCCCCTTCTGTCCCTTGTATTCTACAAGGTGAGATCCCAAATGATTATAAAGTCGATAATGCTTGCCTGACTTAAACAGATTAATATCAAACTCAGATAATAAGCTATAGGGTATTACATTGCCCATATTTTTGTTGTTAGTTGTTTTCGTTAATAATACTCATAATTCCCTGCAAGGGAATCACGGCCCACCTGGGTCTGGAATTCATTTCATATCCCAATTCATATACAGCCTTTTCCAGCATACAATACTTTAAAAGAAATATTCGTTCCTGGCTGTAACCAATATTTATGTTATGTTCCTGTATAAGGCTGGTATAGGTTTCAAGAAAGACCCCAATAAAATATCTATACAGGATCTCGCCTGCGAGAAAAAGATCTTCTTGGGAATAACCATATTCCTCTATATGGTTGAATATAGTTGCATAAACTGCGTAATGAAATGACCTGAAAAGACCTGCAATATCCTTTAAAGGTGGTTGTTTTACTTTCCTGTCTCTTATGGTACTTTCCGGTTCTCCTTCAAAATCGAGTAAATAAAAATCATCTTCCTTAACCAATATTTGTCCCAGGTGATAATCGCCGTGAACGCGAATCCTTTCCCCTTTAAGTTTAGTCCAGTCAAATGTTACAAAACGTTTTCGGATTTCATTTTTACGCTCCAAAAACTCCTTGGCCAATTCGAGGGATAAGCCTTCCAAACGATGCAGGTTATTTTCAACCGTATTTAATCTATTTTGAAATTGGTAAAGTAATCTGTTTTTTAACCACACCTCGTAATCTCCGTTAAAATGGGTGGGTGTAAATGCGGTGTCTTCAAACTCTGAACCCAGGGCAATATGCATCTCTGCGGTCCTCTGTGCAAGCACCTGAAGCTTTAAGAAAATATTTAATCCCGCCCAATCTATAATTTCGGGAGGTACGTCCCTGATATTTAACCTCTCGAACAATTCGGTTTTTGGTAACTGATGCACATTTATCCCCTTATATTCCAGGTTGCTGAATATCTTATGTAATTCTTTCAGCATAAATTCCCATGCATCACCCTGATTGGGGACCAATTCCTGCATTAATGCAATGGTGACATTAACATTATCTGCATCCATGATACTTATGCTTCCCTGATAGGCCGGAGTATTTTTGTAACCCTTGCGTTCAGAAAGAAACTGACTCATTTCAAAATCGGGGTTTTTATCATTATAAATCCTTCTAAAGAATTTAATGACCGATTTATCATTGATAATTATTGATGTATTACTCTGCTCAAGACCCATAAAACGGGATGATTCATAAACAGTATCATTAAACTCGAGGCTTTTATGGTACCTCACCCGGGTGGTATCATTGGGTTCTGCATTTACAATACGTTCAAAAACCAACTTTCTAAAAGCTTCCAGATTTATGGCATCTATAATAAACCCGGGTTGTCCGTTAATACTTAGTGGCAAAATCCTGTCCTTCTCAGCAAAATCCTCATCGGTAACAAACGCAATAGGTAAAAAATAGTGCTGGTAAAAAGCTTCTTCAAAGTTCACCTCCAGCAACAAACCATAATACACTTCTCCCTTCTGCTGTATTTTGAAGTATTCCCGAAGTTCAATATATTTGAGTTTACTTGCTTTGCCCCCATACCACCGTTGTTTAACAACATAAGTTTCAAGTACATCGGAAAGGAATACCTTGATAAAGTTCTTGTCATCCAATAAATTTTCCCAGGCCACATTAAATGAGTAAGGAGGCTGTAGGATGGAGTCCTGCTTTTTCTTCGACATTATGACTTTTTAATTTGAAACAAATGAAATGGCAATGCAGGGTGTAATTCTACAAAATTCCATTCATCATACCAAAGATAACTATTGTCTGTGACAAGATCATGCATGGTGACCCCATGTGCAATATCCATGGATAATTCTCCAATTGGCAGCTGCAACATTCCCCTCTGTGCATAGTGGGAGTCCAGGTTAATTATTACCAATACTTCATCTGATTTATCATCATTCCATTTATAAAATGCTATAAGATTATAGTTGTCTATCTGGCAGAACCTTATATTGTTAGTTTGCTGTAACGCCCTGTGATTTTTCCTTGCCTGGTTAAGTCGGGTAATGATGAGCGTAAGTTTGTTTTTAACAGACCAATCCCAAAACTTCACTTCATATTTTTCTGAATTCAAATACTCTTCTTTTCCCGGCATTGCATCAGAAATCATATATTCAAAAACAGGTCCGTATATCCCAATATTGCCACATAAAGTTGCTGCCAGGGCATAACGTGTTATATGCATGGCCTCATTGGCTCCTTGCAAATGATATGGATTAATATCGGGGGTATTCGGCCAAAAATTAGGGCGGTAATACTCTTTCATCTCCGTTTGGGTGAGCTCCTGCATATATTCTATAAGCTCATGTTTGTGTACGCGCCAGGTAAAATAGGTATATGACTGTGAAAATCCCTGTTTGGCCAACTGCTGCATTACCTTGGGCCTGGAAAAGGCTTCGGCTAGAAAAAGCACGTCAGGATGTTTCTTTTTGACCTCCAAAATTAACCAATTCCAAAAGTAATAGGGTTTGGTATGAGGATTATCAACCCGAAAAATTTGTATCCCAAGGCCAACCCATTTTAAAGTTACAGCTAACAATTCTGACCACAGTTCCTTAAACGCACTGGATTCAAAATAGAAGTTAACAATATCCTGATATTTCTTGGGAGGATTCTCTGCATATTGCATAGTCCCGTCCGGTCTTTTTCTGAACCATTCAGGGTTACTGCTTATATATGGATGATCGGGAGCCGCCTGAAATGCCAAATCCAACGCAATTTCCAAATCCAACTCTTTAGCTTTTTTTATTAGATTTTTAAGATCCTGTTCGGTCCCTAACTCCGGGTGAATTTCCTTATGCCCTCCAAGCCTGGAGCCAATTGCCCAGGGTACTCCGGAATCGCCTTCCTCCGCATTTGTAGCATTGTTTTTTCCCTTCCTGTTTACTTCACCAATAGGGTGTATTGGAGGAAAATATATTACATCAAAGCCCATCCCGGCTATTTTTGGCAGTATCCGCTCACAATCACTAAAAGTACCGTGCTTTCCATTCACAGGGGAAGACGACCTTGGAAAAAATTCGTACCAGGTGCTGAAATTTGCCTTATCCCTGTCCACATACACCTGAAGTTCCTCGCTGGTATTCGCTAATACGCGATTTGGATTGCTAACAAATAGTTTATGCAATTTATCTGAAATCGCCTGCTTAATGGCATTTTCATATAATTCTTTATTTTGAAAAGATTCAATCAAATCATTTATATACGGGCTATCAGCAGAACTAATTTTATTGGCCAGGGCCTTTAAATGTTGAACCCCGTCTAAAAGTTCACTACTCACATGCTGCTTGTCCTTTAATTTAGCTACAATACCATGCTGCCAGTTTTGCGCATGATCTACCCAGGCAGCAATTCGGTAATCATAAAAGCCCTGCTTAAGTACTTTAAAGGTAGCGCTATGCACATCATCGCCCAGATGATCCATACGTATGGCACTGAAAGATTTCTCCCCTGAGTGCTTGAATTGAAGCTCTGCCTGTATGATATCGTGCCCGTCTCCTAAAACATCTGCGTAAACCGTCACGGTATCTCCAACCACTCGCTTAATAAAAAAAGCTCCACAGTGGAGCTGGGGAGTAATATTTTCAATTACAACACGCTGTTGTCTTAACTTCATAATTACTTATTTGGGTTTCGTTAAAAATAGGAAATTATCTGAAATACAATAGCCCAAAGTTCCAAATATTGCGGAATTACAGAATAATCCAATGGACTTTGTCTATTTTTGGAACGCTTTTTGTTTCATTGCTTATAGCATCTGTAAAATTCTTAATAATAATAATAAAACAAACTTAATATAATAATCATTAAACATTTACTATTATGAAACAAATCAAACTACTATTTGGCGCAATTTTAGCCTTGATTATCTTGTCCTGTGAAGGACCTACAGGACCCCCGGGACCTCCTGGATTTGATGGGTTTGACGGCCAGGACGGGATTAATATTCTGGGGCAGGTCCTGGAGATTGAAGGCACATTTACTCCCGGAAATTTTTACTCCCTATTATATGAATTCCCGCAGACTGTGGAGGTTTTTGAATCAGATGTAGTTTTGGTTTACCTCCTTTGGGATGTCGTGGAAGACAGTAATGGTGACCCTTTAGATATCTGGCGTTTATTACCCCAAACCCGTATTTTAGATCAGGGGTTACTACAATATAATTATGACTTTACATTCCTGGATGTAAGTATCTTTTTAGAATCTGATTTTGACCTTGGCACCCTGAATCCGGCAGATACAGATAATCAAGTGTTCAGGATTGCAATTGTACCGGCAGAGTTTGCCCAAACTTCTAAAATAGATACTTCCAATATTCAGGCGGTTATGAGTAGTTTAAATATACGGGAAATAGATGTTAACAGAATTCAACTGGATTAGCATTATCCAACGAAAGAAAATTATCCCTGCAATATTATATATTATAGCAGGGATTTTTTTTATGAAGTTATTCTTAACTTTGAAAGGCCTATAAGTCAAACCCGTTAAAAAAAATTGAAAATGACAAGAATATTAAGTTTGAAAACCTATGTCTGCATGCTGCTTTTAATGGCTGTCGGATGTAAAGGGGCTTCACAGGAAAAAGAAGAAGTAACCGTAAATGGGGAAGAACAGGGCGAGACCTTTCAGGTTGTTAAGTCTGATGAAGAATGGCATAAGGAACTTACGGATATTCAATATTACGTTCTTAGAAAAGCAGGTACCGAAAACCCTGGATCCAGCGACTTATTAAATAATAAAATGGCAGGCACTTATGTCTGTGCCGGTTGTGGAACAGCTTTATTTAGCAGTGAATACAAATTTGATTCGGGCACAGGCTGGCCAAGTTTCGACAGGGAAATTGAGGGCAACGTTGCCTTTGACGTAGATTATAAAATTGGGTATAAAAGAACAGAAGAACATTGTGCAGTTTGTGGGGGGCATCTTGGCCATGTCTTTGATGATGGTCCCAGAGAAACCACCGGGCAAAGACATTGCATAAATGGAGCCGCTTTGCGTTTTGTGCCCTCCGAGCAATAGACCTCAGCAGGTTGATAAATGTATAACTTAAGGTTTTATTTCAAGTGAAGTACCATATGGATGTGCAGGCAGACTACCTGAAAAGTGCATTATATGAATCCTGTCGCTATAAATCTCTTGGCGACAAAACCTTTGAACAACTCGAAGACTCAGACATTCATTGGAGCTTAAATAATAGCGGAAACAGTATTGCAGTACTAGTAAAGCATCTATCGGGAAATATGCTCAGCAGGTGGACCAACTTCCTTACCGAAGATGGTGAAAAAACCTGGAGGGACAGGGATTCTGAATTTGAAACCTCATACAGGACAAAAAAGGAAATGATATTAGCCTGGGAAAAAGGATGGAATTGCTATTTTAATGCTATTCAAGAGATACATCCGAGGAATCTAAAGAATACCATCAAAATCAGGAGTGAACAGCACACTCTTACACAGGCCATCAACAGGCAGTTAACCCATTATTCCTACCATATAGGACAAATAGTACTGCTCGGCAAGGCTGTAAAAGGCGGAAAATGGATATCTCTTTCTATTCCCAAAGGACAATCAAAGGCCTTTAATAAGGCAAAATTCAAGGATTAATTTAAGAAATTTTATTAAGTTCCAAAGCTTTCCATTTGGTTTTGTAACTTTGCGTCCTCATAAATTTGAATCACAAAAAATACTGGAATGGGCAAATTTGATATTATTGTTTTAGGGAGTGGACCCGGTGGTTATGTAACCGCAATTAGAGCGTCACAACTTGGATTTAAAACCGCTATTATAGAAAAAGAGAATCTGGGTGGCGTATGTTTAAATTGGGGATGTATCCCAACTAAAGCTTTATTAAAATCAGCCCAGGTATTTGAATATTTACAACATGCAGCCGACTATGGCCTTAAAGCAGATGGTGTGGATAAAGATTTTGATGCGGTTGTAAAACGAAGCAGAAACGTCGCCGATGGAATGAGTAAAGGGGTTCAGTTTCTGATGAAGAAAAATAAAATTGAAGTCATTAATGGTTTTGGAAAATTGGCTCCCGGAAAGAAGGTAGTAGTTACAGATGCCGAAGGTAAAGATACAGAGTATAGCGCAGAGCATATTATTATTGCCACAGGTGCCAGAAGCAGAGAATTACCTGCTTTGCCACAGGATGGAAAAAAAATCATTGGTTACAGGGAGGCAATGACTCTGGAGAAACAGCCTGAGAAGATGATAGTTGTTGGCAGCGGTGCAATAGGAATTGAATTTGCCTATTTCTATAATGCTATGGGGACTGAAGTAACGGTAGTAGAATTTTTACCCAATATTGTGCCGGTAGAAGATGAAGACGTTTCAAAACAACTTGAACGCAGTTTCAAAAAAGCAGGTGTCAAAATTAAAACATCAGCAGAGGTCACTCATGTTGATACCTCAGGGGATATTGTAAAAGCTACTGTGAAAACAGCTAAAGGAGAAGAAATTCTGGAGGCAGATATTGTACTTTCAGCAGTTGGAATTAAAACGAATATTGAGAATATAGGACTGGAAGAAGTTGGTATTGCAACCGACCGGGATAAAATACTGGTAAATGATTTTTATTTAACAAACATACCAGGTTATTATGCTATTGGCGATGTTACCGCAGGACAGGCCCTGGCACATGTTGCTTCTGCCGAAGGCATACTTTGTGTGGAAAAAATAGCAGGAATGCATGTTGAGCCTTTGGATTATGGGAATATTCCGGGTTGCACCTACTGCATGCCGGAAATAGCTTCAGTTGGCCTCACCGAGAAACAAGCTATAGAAAAAGGATATGAGCTAAAAATTGGAAAATTCCCTTTCTCTGCAAGTGGCAAGGCAAAAGCATCAGGAAATGCCGATGGTTTTGTGAAAGTAATTTTTGATGCCAAATACGGTGAATGGCTGGGATGCCATATGATTGGTGCAGGAGTCACAGATATGATAGCCGAGGCTGTGGTTGCGCGTAAATTGGAGACAACAGGACACGAAATACTTAAGGCTGTACACCCGCACCCTACAATGAGTGAAGCTGTAATGGAGGCGGTTGCAGATGCGTATGGTGAAGTGATACACCTCTAACCTCATAAATTAAATTATAATGCTTAAAATTTTTCGACTTACTTCAATTCTGGAAGGTATCTCCTATTTGCTTTTATTTAGTTTTAGTATGCCCCTGAAGTATTGGGCGAATATTACCGAACCTAATGTTTATATTGGTTATGTACATGGTTTTTTATTCATAGCCTATATGGTTTTAACCATTATGTTTTCAATGGAACGAAAAATAGCTCCAAAAAAAACCACCATGCTGGTTCTGGCTTCACTTCTGCCTTTTGGCACTTTCTATTTGGACAGGAAATACCTTAAACCACTTTCAGCTTTATAAAAAACTACGGATTGCCAACTCATAGCTTTGCAAACCAAAACCCAGTATAACGCCTTTGGCCCCGGACGAGATAAAGGAAACATGCCTAAAATCTTCACGTTTATGAGTGTTGGAAATATGAACCTCTACAACCGGAGTATTAATGGCCTTAACAACATCACCCAATCCTACGGAAGTGTGCGTATAGCTTGCGGCATTTAAGACTATCCCGTCATAAGAAAAGCCCACCTCCTGAATTTTATCTATTAGTTCTCCTTCAATATTGGACTGGTAATACTCCAATTCCAGCTCCTTGAATTTAGATTGCAAATCAGAAAAGTAAGATTCAAAAGATTTACCTCCATAAATCTCAGGCTCTCTTTTCCCCAAAAGGTTTAGATTTGGCCCATTTATAATTATAATTTTCATAGGGATAAAAGTAATAAAATGTGAATTGCAAAAAAAGTGACAGGTTTTCCCCCATTTTTGAAAAATATCTTGGCCAATTCATCCGATTAATCATTGTCCCATCGGAAATCAATGCCAGGATCAACAAGCCCTCTTTTACCAATAGGCATTGAAAATAAAGACAGAAAAAACCAAGAAAACAAATTAGTAAAGTCATTTTTTTTCATATTTGAGGTATCCGGGAAAATCAAACATCCGAAGACAAAAATATTTGATTACACTACTATTCCAAGTAATATATTTTGTTTAATAATAGGTCACAGCTTAAAATTACAACAAACAAGCAATATCTTTATAGTATGAATTGGAATCAGGCCCAAACAGATTTTGAATATTATTTAAAGATAGAACGCGGTTTAGCGTACAATTCAATTACTAATTATATAGGCGATGTAGAAAAACTAAGATTATTCCTGGAAAATAAGGGAATAGATAAAACCCCTGTATCACTGGATCGTGAAACACTACAGCTTTTTATATATGAAGTATCCAAGGAGGTAAGTCCAAGGTCTCAGGCCCGGATAATATCCGGGCTCAAAAGCTTTTTTAATTATCTGGTTTTTGAAGATTACCGAAAAGACACTCCTTTGGATTTGATTGAATCTCCTAAAATAGGTCGGAAACTGCCCGACACCCTCTCTACAGATGAAATCAACAGCCTTATTAAAGCCATAGATTTATCCAGGCCCGAAGGGGAACGCAACAGGGCCATGCTGGAAACACTCTATGGATGCGGACTGCGGGTCTCAGAATTAATTGGACTCAGAATATCCGATCTGTTTTTTGAAGAAGATTTTATCAAAGTTACAGGAAAGGGAGATAAACAGCGCTTTGTTCCTATTAGTGATGTAAACAAAAAATATATTACTATCTATTATAAAGAAGTACGAAGTCATCAAAAAATTCAAAAGGGTTTTGAAGATATATTATTTCTCAACCGAAGAGGAAAACAATTAACCAGGGCCATGCTCTTTACAATCATCAAACAACTTGCCGCCAAAATTGATCTGTCCAAAAATATTAGTCCGCATACTTTCAGACATTCATTTGCGACTCATTTACTGGAAAATGGTGCTGACCTGCGTGCCATACAGCAAATGTTAGGGCACGAAAGCATTACCACAACGGAAGTATATATGCACCTGGACCGTACACATCTTGCGGAAGTTGTGAACAAATTTCATCCAAGACACTAGTAGTTTTTGCATTTTCTCTTGCTTTTCGGAGTTGAGGCTAGTTTTGTATCCGGTTATTGAATTAAATTATCGGATTCAGAACAAAATGACATCAATTTCGGAATTATATCTATAAAATAGCGGACGAATGTTTTTTTCAAATCAAATACGTACGAAGTAAGACGTTTGATTATATTTATCTCGAAAACCAAATTTAAAGATCATGCGAAAATTTGAACTCCTGATTACATTACTATTAATCTGCTTGCCTTCTGTGAAGGCTCAGCAAACAAAAAATGACGTCCTCACTGAATTAGATAATAAATCAGAACTTTATGGCAATGTGGCCCAGACCATTTGGGGTTTTGCAGAAATGGGATATCTAGAAGAAAAAAGTTCTGCTTTGCTTCAAAAAACAATGAGTGATGAAGGTTTTAGCATTAAAAAAGGTGTCGCGGGCATTCCTACTGCTTTTATTGCCGAGTACGGCAGTGGTACACCAATAATAGCAATACTGGGCGAATATGATGCGCTTCCTGGGCTTTCTCAAAAAGCAGTTCCGGAAAAGTCATCAGCTGGTGAAGCAGCCGGTCATGGGTGTGGTCACCATCTTTTTGGAACTGCTTCTGCTGCAGCAGCGATTGCAGTTAAAGATTGGATGAAAGCCAGTAATGTAAAAGGTACTATCCGTTTTTATGGTTGTCCTGCAGAAGAAGGTGGATCAGGTAAGGTATATATGGTAAGAGAAGGATTATTTAACGATGTAGATGCAGCTTTACATTGGCATCCGGGAGCTGAAAATAAGGCTAGTGCAGGTGCTGCACTGGCTAATAAATCCGCCAAATTCAGATTTTATGGAATTTCAGCCCATGCCGCAGCTTCACCTGAAAAGGGGCGTTCTGCACTTGATGGAGTAGAATCTATGAATGCAATGGTAAATATGATGAGGGAACATATTCCTGAAAAAGCCAGAATTCACTACGTCATCACAGATGGTGGAAAAGCCCCCAATGTAGTACCCGATTTTGCTGAAGTATACTATTATGCCCGCCATAATAAAAGAGATGTTGTTCTTGAAATATTTGATCGTATTGTTAAAGCAGCTGAAGGAGCCGCTTTGGGTACCGGCACTACCATGGATTATGAACTCATAGGAGGTACGCATGAACTTTTGCCAAATCTGACCTTGCAAAAATTAATGCACGATAATCTCACCAAAGTTGAGGGTATTACCTATACAGCGGAGGAAATAGTATTTGCAGATAAGATAGCACAGGGTATGGGGTATGACAAAGCTGATTTAGAGACGGCTAAAAATATTCAACCCTACCAAACAGAAGCTAAGGCCTTTGGTTCTACCGATGTAGGAGATGTAAGTTTTACAGTGCCTACCGCAGGTATGAGTTCTGCAACCTGGGTTCCCGGAACTCCCGCCCATAGCTGGCAGGCTGTTGCCGCAGGTGGCACCTCAATTGGCAAAAAAGGAATGATGGTAGCGGCAAAAACCCTTACATTAACTGCCATAGACCTGTTTACAAACAAGGAGCTTATTACCCAGGCAAAAACTGAATTATTAGAACGGAGGGGGGCAGATTTTGTATACATCCCATTATTAGGAGACAGACCTCCTGCCCTGGACTATCGAAAATAGCAGTCTTTATTTGATATGGCATCCTGAATTTTTTAATGTCCTGAAAAAATGTTTGCATTTTATTGCCATGTATGTAACAATAGAGTGATAATACCTACTAATAGATAATTTACCACCAACCCTAAGCGTGAACAAAGAACTGGAGCACAAATTTGTTACGGAACTTGAGAACAATCAGAATATTGTTCATAAGGTGTGCACATTGTACACCACGAACAGAGAAGCTCATAACGATCTTTTTCAGGAAATAACCATTCAGCTATGGAAAGCATACCCAAAATTCAGAGGGGATTCAAAATTCAGTACCTGGATGTATAGAGTGTCTTTAAATACGGCTATAACACTGTATAGAAAATCTAAGAAAAGTATAAAAACCCAGGATTTTGATTCCGTTATTTTCAAAATTAAAACAGACGAATATGATGCCACCGAGGAACAACAATTACATCTAATGTACAAGGCTGTGCGGCAGTTGGGAGATATAGAAAAAGCGCTTGTTTTTCTTTATCTGGAAGACAAAGATTACAGTGAAATTTCAGAGACACTTGGTATTAGCGAAGTGAATGCAAGGGTGAAAATGAACCGTATTAAAAATAAACTTAGAACCATACTCAATCCTTAAGGTTATGATGGATGAATTAGAATTACTTAAGAAGGATTGGCAAAAAAAGGAAGAACACCATCCTAAATTGTCATATAACGATATCTACGGGATGATTAAAAAGAAATCGTCATCTACCGTAAAATGGATTTTTTATATAAGTATAATTGAATTTGTCTTTTGGGCGGTTCTTAACTTAATTTCCTATAATAAAGAATCATTAGAGCTTGAAAAGACATGGCATATCTATGAAATTACCACCGCACTGACAATAATTAATTATCTGGTATTAATTTATTTCATTTATAAATTCTATACCAATTACAAACTCATTTCCTTAACGGAATCTTCAAAAAAATTGATGAAGACTATTTTAAATGTCAAAAGAACAGTCACACAATACGTCTGGTTCAATATAGGAATCTTTGTTGCCTACCTGGTTGTAAGTCTCTATGGCAATCTGAACTATGGCGTGAGCAGCGAAAAAATATCGGAAGCTGCTTCACGGGCAGGGAATGAAACACTTTTTTGGGTAATGCTTATTGGGATTGTCATTGTGGCCATCACCATTGCATTGATATTCATATGGTTGTTTTATAGGCTCCTATATGGAATACTCTTAAAAAGGCTTCGAAAAAATTATAACGAATTAAAGAAGCTGGAAGTTTAACTCCTCCATTTACGCTGTTTGTTTTTTTCCTCGTAGGCCAGCAATTCCTTTTCAGGAATTACTTTCAGGAATGAGGGATGTTGTTCAATGGCATATTCCAATTTTTCGATGATAGAATCAACAGATTCATTGTCATAATCTATCTCCAAAGGTTCTTTGATAACCAATGATTGAAGAATCCCCTTTTTCTTAATAAGCAATCCTTTTTTATCAAATGATCTTCTGAAACCATCTATAACCACGGGTACCACCACAGGTTTGTACCTTTTAATAATATGTGCGGTTCCTTTTCTTAAGGGTTTCCATGGGGTAGTTGTTCCCTGAGGAAAAGTGATCACCCAGCCATCATTCAAAGCCATTCCAATATTGGTAATATCGCTCATTTTAACCTGTCTGTTCACATCCTTTCCTTCCGCACGCCAAGTCCTTTCTATACTCACAGAACCTACATATGCCAAAATTTTGGTTAGAAGACTCTTTCTCATTGTCTCTGCGGCGGCAACATAATAGATGTTCAATTTGGGGTTCCATAAATACCCTATATTCTTAATGGAATCATCCCGGCCATGTAAACTGGCATTAAAGACGTGGAACATGGCAACCACATCAGCAAAATAAGTCTGGTGATTACTCACAAACAATACGTTCTTTTCGGGAAGTTGACGTATTATTTCCGAACCTTCTATTTCAAGTGTATTAAACCCCTTATAGCGTTGATGAGTAAGCAGTCCTAAGCTGCGGATTAACCACTTCTTTAAAAATAAAATATGTCCAAATGGATTTTCCTTAAATATGCTCATAGAGTACAAAACTACAAAATATGGCTTATAACACCTGTTTGAAAAGTTCTTTGATTTCACTTAACATCATAGCCGTTGCCCCCCAAACGGTATAACCCATTAATTTAAAGGCAGGTACCTCAATGTTTTTTGCATAGGAAGTTGATAAAATCTGAGTTGTCATTTTAGAATCATCCATAAAATCAATCAGAGGAACCTCAACCAATTCTTCTATTTCTTTTTCCTGTTTTACAAAAGGTTGTCTTTTATCGTACAAACCAATATAAGGCCGTACTTCAAAATTACTGGGTGGAATGTAAATTTCGCTTAAAGACCTGATAATCTGAATATCACTTGGATTTACACCTACTTCTTCATGAGTTTCCCTCAAGGCCGTTGCCAGCAGGTCTTTATCTGTCTTTTCAGCCTTCCCTCCGGGAAATCCAATCTGATTGGAATGTACCCCCGGGTAAGTATTTCTTAAAATGAGCAATAAATTTGTCAACTGCCTTTCATCTGGATAAAATAAGGCTACAACACCGGCCTTTTTGGGATTAGTATTCTGCCCTGCCCTAGCCTTTAACTCCTGAATTCGAATTTGCGGAACCATTTTATAGTGTGAAGACGTCCCCGGAAGAGGTAGATTTTTTATTTTTGCTACCTGAAGTGAAAAATCAGTATAGTTCATGTCACATTTAAGAGTTACCTGCCTTGCAATATTACCACTATTTTTTTTTGGTTCATGCAGGCAATCCCCTACTTCAAAGTCAAATACCGAAAATCCGGCAGTAACTAAAACAGAGCCCATCACAAAAGATTCAATAACTGAAATTAAAGATGAAGAAGAGGCTTTTGTTCTCACTGAGGATAATGCAATAGAATTCTTTTTTGACTACCAAAAAAATCTTAAAACAACCAAAGTAAAACTGACGACCAGTATGGGCAGTTTTACGGTGCAGTTATATGATAATGTTCCCTATCACAAGGCAAACTTTATCTACCTGACCAAAAAAGGCTATTTTGACAATACCATGTTCCACAGAGTTGTAAAAGATTTTATCATTCAGGGGGGGAATGCTGACAATGCAGAAACCGCTCGAAAAAGGAAAGAAATTGGCCGATATCTTTTGCCGCCGGATACTAGAAAAGGTTACAAACATCACAGGGGAACTATCTCCATGCCAAGTAGTGAAATAGATAATCCGCATATGCTGGCTTCACCCTATGAATTTTTTATCGTGGTGGCAAAACCTGGTTCCTACCATTTAGATGGTGATTTTACACCTTTTGGTATGGTTGTAAGTGGTATGGAGGTGGTTGATAAAATTAATCAGCAACCTGTGGATAATGGGGACTGGCCTATGAAGAACATTACCATCCTCAAGGCAGAAATTGTTGAGTGATCAAGGAGATTTGTAAATACTCGGAAGCGCAATTTTATATTTTACAGCTACCAAACGGATGCCTATGACGATTAGGATAGAAGCCAGGTAGACATATTCATCCCCTAACGGTAATTTTCTGAGCAGGAAGTAGCTAAGCCCCCCCAGTACGCAGGCCGTAGCATATATTTCTTTTCGAAAAATAACCGGAATTTCATTACATAGGATATCTCTGATAACACCTCCAAAACTTGCGGTAATCGTACCTAAAACAATACACATAACCGGAAGTAAGTTGGCATTTAAACCCTTTTCAATTCCAACCATGGTATACAATCCTATTCCTATGGTATCAAAAAGGAAAAGTGATTTTCTTAAATACCTCAGTTTTTCCCTAAAAATAATAGCAAGAATAACTGCCCCTAAAATGGTAAAAATATAAGTGGACTGGAGCATCCAGGCTACAGGAGTATTTCCAATAAGTAAATCCCTCAATGTTCCGCCTCCCACCGATGTAACAAATGCAATAATGAAAACTCCAAACAGATCAAGACGTTTATCCATGGCCACAAGTACACCAGAAATAGCAAAGGCCACTGTACCCAATAAATCCATTAAAAAATAAAACATAATTCCGATTCTTTTAATTAAAACGTAAAATGTGTGCTAAAACTATAAAATTAAACTGGCCAACCCATTAGACTATAAAAGATATAACAATGTAAATTGTAAATATGACAATAAAATTGTAAGATTACTGTGCTATAGCTTATTAAGCTGTGATCGTATCATTTCATAAAAATTTCATTAGGTTCATTGTATGGATTTTAAAAAGGGACGCATTAACACAGGCTATTTCTTTCTGGGGTTATTTGCCATTTTCATAGGATTATATCCACTTCATTTTATTGGACTCCCTTATGAACAAGGCCTTTTAGGCTCCAAATCCGACACCCTATTAAACAGTTCATTGTACCTTACCGCGTTCTACACCCATATATTTTTGGGTGGATTGGCCCTAATCAGCGGTTTTTCACAATTTTATAAAAAACTGAGAAAAAAAAGATTAGCCCTGCATAGGGTATTGGGTAAAATTTATATTGGCTGTGTTTTTTTAAGCGGCACTGCCGGCCTGGCCATAGCTTTTTTTGCAACAGGCGGACTAGTACCTGCTCTTGGATTTGCAGGCTTGGCCATATTATGGCTTTATACCACCTATAATGCTTATACAAGTATTAAAAAAAGAGAGATTGCTGACCATCAGCGATGGATGATACGAAGTTATTCATTGTGTTTTGCCGCTGTGACACTCCGGATTTACTTGCCCTTGTTCCTTGGGGTTATGCATATGGAGTTTGTTCCGGCATATAAGATTATTGCCTGGTTGGCATGGGTGCCCAACCTAATTGTTGCCGAGGTATTTATAGTTAGAAAGCTTTCCTAAAGCTCTGGTTATTTATGACAAGGGTTATTAGCTTATTTATAAAGCACAAACCGGATAGGGTTAATTAGTCATAAAATTGAGTATATTTTAAAAATGTAAGACATAAAATAGTCCTAAAGGCGCTTAATTTAATATGATAAACTCATTGGTGGAAAAGGTTCACTTGAAGAGTTCATCATACATCAGTTAATTTTATCTGAAGAGCCGGGTTATGCAATCTACAACCGAGAATTTAACGGAAGCAGGCACACTAAAGTGACAAATGACTGTGCATATCTTAAAGGATAAGGATATATCTTTAGTTGAGTTTAGAAAGTAATAATGCTGAAATCTGATATTTATGAGATTCTTTTTGCTAATTATTTATTGAGTATGCCTAAACCTATTATTTTGTTTGATTTCTCCGGAGAAAGTGATTTGCAAAACTGGACAGTGGTGAACGACGGTGTTATGGGAGGTTTGTCGAAGGGAAATTTCACATTGAACAAGGAAGGACATGCTCTTTTTAAGGGGAATATTTCCCTTGAAAATTATGGCGGCTTCTCTTCAGTACAATACAAATTCGAATCTAAACTGATAAAGGGATTCAAGAAATTGATTTTGCGCCTTAAAGGCGATGGCAAGCAATATCAGGTACGTGTAAAATCCAGGAATTCAGATGATTATTCCTATGTCGCTTATATAACCACTAATGGTAAATGGCAGACATTGGAAATTCCATTAACCGAAATGGTTCCCTGGTTTCGGGGAAATAAGCTCAATATTCCTAATTACCCGGCGGAATACATGGAGCAATTTGCAATTTTAATCGGAAACAAAAAAAAGGAAAATTTTGAATTATATATGGACAAGATTGTCTTAGAATAGAAGCTTTAAACTGCATATATTTGAGAATCCTAACCATATAGCCTGTTTGACTAAAAATGAATCATTAATAAAAACCGTATGAATAAATATTTGCTTGCCTTCCTGTCAATCTTTTTAGTTGTGACCGCGAATGCACAAAACATCACAGGATTTAAATCTGAAAATGTAAAAAAACAGTTGGATCTGGAAACAGCTTTCGAATCCCAGATAACTGCTGCTAATCTGGATTCCTGGATGAAGCGAATGGCTGCCCGCCCACATTATGTGGGTACCGAATATGGGAAGGAAAATGCAGAATGGATGTTAAAGCAATTTAAATCCTGGGGGTATGATGCTAAAATTGAGACCTACCAGGTGCTTTTTCCTTATCCAAAAATTCGAATTCTGGAATTGACTGAACCTTCTGTCTATAAGGCAAAATTAAAGTCTGTCCCGGTTTCCGGCGATCCTTATACGGAACAGGGCGAAGAATTATTGCCTAGCTATAATGCATTTTCCAGGGATGGTGACGTTGAGGCTGAACTGGTATTTGTAAATTACGGGATTCCTAAAGATTATGAAGAACTGGAAAAACTTGGAATAGATGTAAAAGGGAAAATAGTTATCGCCAAATATTATGGATCCTGGCGTGGAATTAAACCTAAACTGGCTGCAGAAAAAGGAGCTATAGGATGCATCATATATTCCGATCCTGAAGACGATGGCTATGTACGTGGAGATGTTTATCCGAAAGGGGCATTTAAAAATAACACCGGAGTCCAACGAGGATCTGTAATGGATATGCCGCTTTATCCGGGAGATGTTCTTACACCGGGTTATGGAGCCACAGAAGACGCAGATAGATTGGACAGAGAAGATGCACCCACCATTACAAAAATACCTGTATTACCTATTTCCTATGAAGATGCAACACCTTTACTGGAGGCTCTTCAAGGCCCGGTTGCTCCGGTTTCATGGCGGGGGGGATTACCCCTAACCTATCATATTGGGCCCGGACCCGCAAAAGTTCATTTGAAACTGGAATTTGACTGGCAATTAAAGCCGGCATACAATGTCATAGCCACCCTTGCAGGTGCTGAATTTCCGGATGAATGGGTGTTGCGTGGTAACCATCACGATGCATGGGTGCACGGTGCTGCCGATCCTGTAAGTGGTATGGTAGCCTTAATGGAAGAAGCCCGGGTAGTTGGTGCACTCGCTAAAAAAGGTCAGCGACCAAAAAGAACAATAGTATTCTGTGCATGGGATGCCGAGGAACCGGGATTAATTGGCTCTACGGAATGGGTGGAACATCACAAAGCAGAACTTCAGAAGAAAGCCGTAGCCTATGTTAATACCGACGGGAACGGTAGAGGATTTTTTAATGCCGGTGGTTCACATACACTTCAAACCATGGTTGGCGAGGTAGCGGATGTAGTAATGGATCCGCAGAAGGGTGTTTCCATTAAGGAAAGAAGAATAGCAAAAGATCGAATTGATGGCGGGAACGACAAATTTGAACTTTATGCTTTGGGGTCGGGATCTGATTACACCCCATTTATACAGCATGCGGGTATTGCTTCATTAAATTTAGGGTTTGGAGGGGAAAGCGCCGGTGGAGAATATCATACTATTTATGACACGTATTCCCATTATAAACGTTTTAAGGATCCTGATTTTGCCTATGGTGCGACCTTGGCGAAAACAGCAGGTAGAATTGTATTACGCCTGGCCAATGCCGATGTTCTGCCCTTCTCTTTTGACCCCTGGTACAAGACGGTGTCAACCTACCTTGATGAGGTAATGAAATCTTCCGAAAATATGAGGCTGGAAGTGGAAAAACATAATAAATTAATTGCTGATAATGCTTTCTACCTGGCCGCGGATCCAACTGAACCCTTTATTGAACCTCGGAAAAAAGAAAGTATTCCTTATTTGGATTTTACACCCTTACAAAATAGTATGATGACCCTGGAAAACACAATTGCCAGATTTGACTCGATAAATTTTTATTCACTTCCGGACAGCAAACTCAAAGCATTGAATGAGTTACTGATGCATACAGAACTTGCCTTGACAGATTCTTCCGGATTACCCAGAAGATCGTGGTACAAACATCAGATTTATGCGCCGGGTTTCTATACTGGTTATGGCGTTAAAACATTGCCAGGTGTGCGTGAAGCCCTGGAGCAGAAAGAGTGGACTGAAGCCCGTGAGCAAATCAAAAAGTTAGCGCTTACCCTTGACAAATTAAATAATCATATTGTAGCACTCTGTAACATTGCAAAGAAGTGATAACTATATTAAAATCTAAACAAATAATTTTATAACAATGATTCCAAGAAGGTACCTCTTTTATTTTATCGCCCTCATTACCATAGGTTTAATGTCACACTCATGCAATCAAAAGTCCAAAATACCTTTGGAAACCCCATTGACTTATGAACTGGATTCCATTTCTGCGATGACCATAGTCGATGCAAGTCAGGAGTATATTTCGCCTAATTTGGCAGATGGGCTTAAATTGGACCTGTGGGCATCAGATTCGTTGGCTCCGGATCCAATTGCCATTGACATAGACGATGAAGGCAATATATATCTTACAAGAACTAACAGGCAAAAAAATTCTGAATTTGATATTCGGGGACATCAGGACTGGATGACGGCTTCCATTAGTTTGCAAACAGTTGAAGACAGACGGGCTTTTTTGCATAAAACATTTGCCCCTGAATTAAGCGCGGAGAATGAATGGTTTCCTGATCTCAACAATGACAGTATTCACGACTGGAAGGATTTGACTGTTGAAAAAGATGAAATATGGAAACTGGAAGACACCAACAAGGATGGAGTTGCAGATGTTTCCACACGTATTCTGGAAGATTTTAACGAAGAAATTTCGGACGTTGCCGGGGCTTTATTGGTAAGGGATGAAGATATTTTTGTAGGGATAGGTCCTGATATGTGGCGGGTAGAAGATACCAACGGGGATGGCGTCATGGATAAAAAAACTTCCATTGCACATGGTTTCGCTGTACATATTGGATTTGGAGCTCATGGAATGTCCGGTGCAATAGAGGGCCCAGATGGCAAAATATATTGGGGTATTGGTGATATTGGAGCCAGTATTACTACTGTAGAGGGTGAAACCCATCATCTGCCCAATCAGGGTATGATCGTCCGCTGCAATCCTGACGGCACAAACTTTGAGGTATTTGCCAGGGGGCTTCGCAATACACACGAATTTGTTTTTGATGCTTATGGAAATTTAATTTCTTCTGATAATGACGGGGACCACAGGGGAGAAAGTGAGCGGCTTGTGCATATAGTAGAAGGTTCAGATGCCGGTTGGCGATCCAATTGGCAATATGGGAAATATACAGATCCCAAGAACAATAGTTATAAAGTATGGATGGATGAGAAGCTATATCTGCCCCGATGGGAAGGGCAGGCAGCCTACATAATCCCTCCAATTTCCAATTACCACAATGGCCCTACTGGTATGGTCTATAACCCGGGAACCGCCCTTGGGAAGGATTGGCTGAATCAATTCTTTTTGGTAGAATTTGTGGGAGATCCGGCACTTTCACATATTTGGTCTTTTAGCCTAAAGCCCAAAGGCGCTTCCTTTGATCTGGAAAAAGAATTGGATGTCTTAAGTGGTGTCCTGCCAACCGGTTTACAATTCGGGCCGGATGGCGCCTTATACCTGGCTGATTGGATTAATGGCTGGGGTACAAAAAATTATGGACGGGTCTGGAAATTGGATGTAGAGGATTCAAAAAACGATTTAGCGGAACAAAGGCAAGAGACGCAACGGTTAATGACCTTAAAATATAAGGATCTTAGTGCTGATGAGCTGGTTGAATTATTGGCTTATGCTGATATGCGTATCAGAAAAAAAGCCCAATTTGAGTTGGCAAGGCGTACTTTTTGGGGGTACAGGGCCATGAAAGATGTGATTCTGAAAAATGAAAACCAATTCGCCCGAATACATGCAATTTGGGGAATTGGTCAGATTGCATCTGATAATAACAAAAAGGCCGAACCCTTATTGGCTTTATTGGATGATGCTGATCCCGAAATCATAGCCCAGGCGGCAAAAGTCATTGGAGATGTAAAATATAAAGCAGCCGGAGATAAACTCATTCCTTTATTGGAACATGAAAACTACAGAGTACGATTCTTCGCAGCACAGGCATTGGGAAGGATAGAGTATACAGAGGCTGTTCAGCCTTTAATCAATTTATTGTCGGTTAACAATGATGAAGATGTCTACCTGCGCCATGCTGCCGTATTGGCATTAAGCCGTATTGGGGAGACAGCACCTCTAGTAGCCTTATCTGAGAGCCCCGAGAGAAGTCTTCGTATTGCTGCTGTATTGGTTTTAAGAAGGCTGCAAAATGCGGAAGTTGCGGTGTTTTTGAATGACGAAGATGAATATATTGTTACAGAGGCAGCCAGGGCAATTAATGATGATTGGTCTATACCAGAAGCCATGCCAGCACTGGCGGGTCTTTTAATGGAAGATCGATTCACTTCAGAGCCCTTACTGCGTAGAAGTATCAATGCAGCCCTAAGAGTTGGCGGGGAAAAAGAATTAGACATGCTCATTTCATTTGCCAAAAGAACTGATGTTTCAGGTGATCTTCGAGGCGAGGCACTGGCTACTATAGGTACATGGGCCTCCCCTTCTGTACTGGACAGGGTGGATGGGCGCTTCAGAGGAGAAATTAGTCGGGATTCAAATGTTGTAAAACAAAAAATTCAAGGAGATATTCCAATATTCTTGAGAGACAGTAACCCGGATATTCTCATAGGCACCTCTAAAATTCTGGGATCCCTTGGAATACATACCTACAATGGTCAACTAAAATCCATTCTGAGCAAGGATAAGAGACCGGAAGTCAGAGGGGCTATGATAGAAACTTTAGGAGTATTGCACGATGATGGAATTGCGGCAATCGTTAAAATGGGGATGCGGGACAAAGATGAGAATGTTCGGGCCTCTGCGATTGGCCTGATCCCCGAATTAAATATTCCCAAAAATGAATTACCGGGTGTTATAGGTCCGATTTTCAAAAATGGGTCCATCAGGGAACAACAACGAATGATTAATGCCCTGGCCGAAATGCCTTTGGATCAAAGTGGAGATGCATTAAAGGAACTAATTGTAAAAGCAGGGTACAAACAACTGAATCCAGGAGTCATCCTGGATCTTATTGAAGCTGTTGAATCTACACATTCCGAAGATCTTATTGCAAGTTTAAGCAAAATCAAAAAAAGCGGGTATTCTGTGGATTCCTATATGGACGCTCTTTACGGAGGGAGTAATTGGCCGGGGGCAAATGTCTTTAAAAATAATTCTGCAGCACAATGCGTAAGATGCCATTCCCTGGATGGCGCAGGTGGTAAAGTAGGCCCGCCTTTGGACAACATTGCAAATACTCTTAGCAGGGAGAAGATTTTAGAATCACTTATTGAACCAGGTGCGCGCTTAGCTCCGGGATATGGTTCCGTTGTATTGACACTGAAAGATGGCCAGGTAGCAGCCGGTATCCTGGCAGCTGAAAACAACAGAGAGATTATTTTAAAAACCTCAGATGCAGAACCTATGGTAATTGCGGTATCCAGAATAAGGAAAAGGGAAAATATGCCATCAGCAATGCCGCCTATGGGTTCAGTATTATCCAAAAGGGAACTTAGGGATTTGGTAGAGTTTTTATCCAATTTAAAAGGAAAATAGTTTGATTAGTTCCCGGTGAACTGAATGGATACGGGGTTATTGACGGCTGCCTATTTAGTAGTCCGAAATTAATTGTTACCTTACGGGAGGACATATTTGTTTATGTGGTTGAGAATTGGAATGAGAATTCGGATGTTCCTTAAGTAATTTGACTTAATTAAAAATAGAATTAATTCGAGCATAATGGATTTGGTAAATATGTATACCAGCTTTTAACCAACCCAAAAAACCAAACAAATATGAAAGTTAAACTTATCACCCTTTTATTATGCCTTTTTTACCTTAATGCCGGGGCACAAGAATCTAAAAAGGACTATTCTGAAGCTTTTAAAATCATTGAAGTCTGGCTGGATGCACAAAAAGATTACGAAAAACTTCCGGGCATCTCCGCGGCTATTGTGAAAGACCAGGAAATAATCTGGTCCGGTGCATTTGGAAAAGCAAATGTTGAAGGCGATGTACCTACTGAAATAAACACCATTTGCAGCATATGTTCCATTTCAAAATTGTTTACAGCAACTGCAATCATGAAATTATACGATGAAGGAAAACTTCGTTTGGACGATAATGTAAATGATCTGTTGCCCTGGTATAACCTGGATCAAAAATATCCCGATAGTGGTCCTATTACGGTGCGGACTTTATTAACCCATTCTTCCGGATTGCCCAGAGAGGCAAATTTTCCTTATTGGACCGGCCCGGATTTTCCATTTCCTACCCGGGAGGAAATTAAAAAGGAATTAGGCGAACAGGAGACTTTGTACCCGGCATCAACTTATTTTCAGTATAGCAATCTGGGTCTTACTCTTTTAGGAGAAATTGTGGAACAGGTTTCAGGAATATCCTACACCGCGTATATAGAAGAAAATATACTAAAACCCTTGCGGCTCAATGATACGCGCACGCAGCTTCCGGAATCATTATATGGTAGTCAGCTGGCCATAGGCTATTCTTCATTGAACAGGATGGGGCAGCGGAATAAAGTGAAGCTATTCCAGGCAAACGGAATTACCCCTGCAGCAGGATTCTCTTCCAACGTGCTGGATCTGGGTAAATTTGCTGCCTGGCAATTTCGGGTAATGGATTCAACCATCACAGAAATATTAAAGCCCTCTACACTAAAATATATGCAACAGGTACACTGGACAGATCCCGACTGGAAAACAACATGGGGATTAGGATTTGCTGTATCTAAAGGGAGTGATGGAACAACGTGGGTTTCCCACGGGGGCAGCTGCCCAGGCTATAGGTCCGGCATACAGTTAAATCCAAAATCTAAAATGGCTTATACTGTCATGATTAATGCCAATGGTACAAATCCCCATAAATATGCAAGAGAGATGCATGAAATTCTCAACAAGGTAAAAGATACCTCCAATAAAAGTAAAGGAGATGAAACTTCCAAAAAAGACCTGACTGAATATACCGGTTATTTTAGTAATCAGCCATGGGGAAGTGAAAGTTATATTTCTACCTGGGAAGGCAAACTGGTGATTTTAAACCTGCCATCACAAACTCCTTCTAAATCCATGATCTTTTTTAAGCATGTGAAGGGAGATAGTTTTCAAAAAATAAGGGATGACGAGGAACCCGGAGAGATGATCGTTTTTGAGCGCGACCCTTCCGGAAATATTACCAAATATAGCCAACATGGAAATTATTCAACTAAAATAAAAAACCCATGAAACTAAGATCAATCATTTTACTGTTTGGATGCAGCTTATATGTAGTAATTGCATCCTCACAGGAACTCAATACTCTGGCGACCGAATTTTTGAACACCCTGGATCCGGAATTAAAGTCAAAGACCATTTTTGCTTTGGATGATGAAGAACGGTTAAATTTTCATTTTGTGCCAATTATAAGAAAAGGACCAACTTTTCACGACTTCAATGAGGAACAAAAACAGGCTGCACTGGCTCTGCTAAGAGCATCTTTAAGTGCCGATGGATATCGAAAAACACAAGAGATCATAGCACTGGAAAATGTTTTGCTGGAAATTGAAGGCGGCAAATTCAAAATGCAGGATGGATCTCGTCGTGATGAACTAAATTATCATTTTTCCATATTCAATGATCCCGCAAATCAGGAATTTTGGGGTTGGCGATTTGAAGGCCATCATATCTCCTTTAATTTTGTGGGCTCAAAAGGCAAGATCATTGCCTCTACCCCTTCTTTCCTTGGATCCAACCCGGCTATTGTCCTTGAAGGGAAGGATAAAGGAAAGGAAGTTTTAAAAATGGAAACCCAACTGGGCTTTGCCATGGTAAATTCCCTTTCAAAAGAACAGTTGGCCATGGCGCTGTTTTCCACAGAAGCGCCCAGAGAAATTTATACCAGTAATAATAAAGAAGTGACAAATCTGGATCCTTTGGGTATTTCTTATGCAGATTTAAATCAGGATCAACAAAAAGCTTTGGAAAAGCTACTAATGGTTTATCTTGGTAATTATGAATCCGGTTTTTCCAAATCCCTGTTGGATAAAATAAAGGCTTCAGGGATGGATAAGCTTTCATTTTCCTGGGCGGGCAGTTTAACGCCTGGCAAAGGTCATTACTATAGAATTCAAAGCCCTGTGATTTTAATAGAATACGACAATACCCAAAATAATGCCAACCATGTTCATACAGCAGTTCGGGATCTTACAAATGATTTTGGGCGTGATCTTTTGAAAGAACATTATACGGAAAGTCACAAACATTAATAGAGTTAACTCCGGCAAATGAAGATCTAAGACTGTAAAGTGTGAATGGTGACCATACCGCTGGTCCATTGAGGCTGATCAATCAGGACAGTGATACTATAGCCAGTCCTAAAATTTATTTAGAATATTATGAAAAAAATAATCTGCCTAAGCATTTTAGTCGTGAACGCAGTACTATTTGTACAATGTAAAACCGAAAAAAAAGAGAATTTAGATACGGATCAGACTAAACCGGATGTTGCTGTAATCTTCAAAGAAGGGGAAATTGAAGCTTATGATGAAAGTCTGTGGCTAATAATTCCAAAAGAATCAAAAATTGAAGTAATCGCGGAAGGACATGACTGGACGGAAGGACCACTTTGGCTCCCGGATCAAGAGATGTTATTGTACACAGATATTCCAAGAAATGCGATTTATAGCTGGAAGGAAGGGGAAGAAGCAAAATTGTATCTACAGCCTTCTGGGTTTATGGGTGAAAATTTTGAAGGATCAGAACCCGGGGCTAACGGATTGCTTTTAAATGCTGAAGGAAAGTTGGTATTATGCCAACATGGAGCAAGACAGATAGCACTAATGAAAACCCCCATTCTGGAACCATCAGCGGACTTTGTGACATTAGCAAGCAACTTCGAAGGCAAAAAATTCAATAGCCCTAATGATGCAGTATTCAAAAGTAACGGGGATCTCTATTTTACAGACCCTCCTTATGGTTTGCCGCAACAAATGGATGATCCAAACAAAGAACTGGACTATCAGGGGGTATACAGGCTCAGTCAGGAAGGAGAGTTAACCCTTTTAACCAACGAATTTACAAGACCTAACGGTATTGCCTTCTCTCCTGATGAAAAGAAACTTTATGTGGCAAATTCTGATCCCGAACTTGCTATATGGAAAGTATTTGAAGTTATGGAAGATGGTTCCATTGGCAATGGAAAGGCCTTTTTTGATGCCACAGATCTTGTTAGCCGGGAAAAAGGTCTGCCCGATGGCTTAAAAGTCGATAATCAGGGGAATTTGTTTGCCACTGGTCCCGGAGGGGTTTTTATTTTCTCTCCCGAAGGAAAAGAGTTGGGAAAAATAAAAACAGGACAGGCCACATCGAACTGCGCTTTTAATAAAGACAAGTCGATGCTTTATATTACTGCTGATAGTTATGTACTTAGGGTACCATTAAGGTCCTAACCAACTATTTCCTTAACATTGGAGATTGCTGCCAAGCCGGAAGGAGTACTTTGGCTGCTTAGTTATTTCTATAATTCTGCCAATATCTTTTTGGCATTATTAAACTCCTGCATCATATCAGCGACTATTTTGGCTGCGGGTTTAATATCATGAATAAGGGCAGAGACCTGCCCTATTTCCAACTCACCCTCTTCCAGATCACCTTCAAACATGCCGCGTTTTGCCCTCGCCCTACCCAATAAGTTCTTTAGCGCCTCAACTGTATACCCTTGCTCATAAGCCTTCTGGATATCATCGTAAAATTTGTTTTTAAGAAGTCTTACCGGAGCAAGTTCTTTCAGTGTTAATTGGGTATCCCCCTCTCCTGCTTCCACAACTTTCTCTTTAAATAATGGGTGGGAAGATGCTTCTTCACTTGCCACAAATCTGCTCCCTACCTGTACGCCGTCTGCCCCTAAAATCATGACGGCAAGCATTGCACTTCCGGTGGCAATACCTCCAGCCGCTATGAGGGGAATACTTATTTTTTCACGAACAGCCGGAATCAGGGTAAGCGTGGTAGTTTCATCCCGCCCATTGTGCCCCCCTGCTTCGAATCCTTCGGCAACTACAGCATCAACACCTGCTTCCTGTGCTTTTAAAGCAAATTTTACACTACTTACCACATGTACCACGGTAATACCGTTTTCTTTTAAAGTCTGGGTCCAGGTCCTGGGATTCCCGGCTGAGGTAAATACTATTTTAACTTTTAATTTTATAATAATTTCTATCAACTTATCAATGTCCGGGTACAACATAGGCACGTTAACGCCGAACGGTTTATCCGTTGCCTGCTGGCACTTTTGAATATGTTCCCTGAGGACTTCAGGGTACATACTACCCGCACCAATAAGTCCGAGACCACCGGCATTGGAAACAGCCGAAGCTAGTCGCCACCCACTTGCCCAAATCATACCAGCCTGTATGATGGGATACTCTATACCAAAAAGTGTGGTTATTCTATTTTGCATACTTTTTATTAATTCAAATAAAGGGTGCTAAAATATTGTGGTTAAATCCTCATCATTTTTGAGAAAAATCAGGATATTACTCCGGAACCTATTAGCTCATTATCAATGTACCAGGCCACGAACTGCCCTTCAGTTATGGCCACCTGCATTTCTTCAAAATCAACATAAAGTCCGGAATTCACTTTGTATAATGTAGCTTTTTGAAGTGGTTGCCTGTATCGAATCCTGGCCAAAACCTCCATAGCATCATCCACTTCAAGACTCAGGTCAGGTCTTACCCAATGCATTTCATCATTGGTAATAAATAATGTCCGCCTGAACAGGCCCGGGTGCGTTTTTCCCTGCCCTGTAAAAATGATGTTTTCGGAAACATCGGTTTCTATAACAAATAAAGGTTCCGGGGTGCCTCCTACATCAAGGCCCTTGCGCTGTCCCTTGGTAAAATAATGTGCCCCCTGATGCTGGCCTACCACTTTTCCATCCGAAATATCATATACCGGCTTTTGGGCATAATAGGCCAGTTCCTCAAATTTATTATTAAAAACAGGAGTAGTTCGCTGGTATTGAGACACGTCATTGGGTACTTCTACAATAGGCCCTTTTTTCGGTTTTAACTTTTGCTGTAAAAAATCTGGCAGGCGGACTTTTCCAATAAAACAAAGTCCCTGGGAATCTTTTTTATCTGCAGTGATTAATTCATTTTCAAAGGCTATTTTCCTAACTTCAGGTTTGGTTAATTCCCCGATTGGGAAAAGAGTTTTCGATATTTGCTCCTGTGAAAGCTGGCACAAAAAGTAGGATTGATCCTTGTTTTCATCTACACCAGCCAATAACCTATAAGTCGTGTTTCCATCAGGATTTGCGATCTCCACTTTCCTGCAATAGTGCCCGGTCGCCACATAATCGGCCCCTAGTTGCATTGCAATCTTAAGGAAAACATCAAACTTAATTTCGCGGTTGCACAGCACATCAGGGTTAGGTGTTCTACCTTTTTCATACTCCCTGAACATATAATCAACAATACGCTCCTTGTATTCTTTACTCAAATCTACCGTTTGAAAAGGGATCCCCAACTTCTCGGCCACGATCAATGCATCATTACTATCTTCTAACCACGGACATTCCTTGGATATGGTCACAGAATCATCATGCCAGTTTTTCATAAAAAGGCCAATTACCTCATATCCTTGTTTCTGCAACAGATATGCCGCCACACTGGAGTCTACCCCTCCCGAAAGTCCTACTACTACTTTTTTCATGATGCTCAAGAGCTGCAAAATTACAAAATTTGATTATCATTTAGTCATAGATCAGGAAGCCATACACTAGAGTCCATAAAGAAAGCGTTAGTGTATCAATTTGATAACAATGGTGAACAATAATTTTGAATTCATAAGAATATTAAAATTATCCTAAAGTTCATTGAGCGAAAAAAAAACGAACAAAAAAAGTTGCATTTTTATACAACATTTAAAAAAACGAATTATGAAAAAAATCCATAGCCTCCACCATTACCTTATTGTCTCCATTTTCGCATTATCGGTACTTTCTTGTAATAATGATGACAATGGCGGTTCTCAATCCGGAGAAAACATTGTTGAATTAGCAATTGCCAATCCAAATTTATCCACTTTGGTTGAAGCACTGGAACTAACAGATTTAATAACTACGCTGGAAGGTCCTGGTCCTTTTACAGTTCTGGCACCTACTAATGCGGCATTTGATCTGTTTTTAGCAACCGGAAATTTTCCAAGTATCAATGATGTTCCTGTAGCTGTTTTAAGACAACTACTTCTTAACCATGTCATAAGTGGACAAATAAATGCGGCTAATTTTGTAACTCTTTCCCGCAACTACGCAGAGACCCTGGCAGACGGACCAACGAGCGAAACAAAGCTTTCGCTGTATTTCAATGCCACCGGTGCTGCTATTGAATTTAATGGAGCATCTAAAGTTATTGATGAGGATGTACTTGCTTCCAATGGTGTTATTCATACCGTTGACACCGTTATCGATTTTCCAACGGTGATGACATTTATAACCAATGATATAAATTTTCAACAATTAACGACTGCTCTAACGACTGCAACACCGGGTACGGATTTCTCAGCACTTCTTTCCGGTACAGGACCATTTACGGTATTTGCACCGGCAGAAATAGCCTTCGACGCTTTATTGGCGACCAACGACAACTGGGATACTGTAAGTGATATTGATGAGGATTTGTTAACCGCTGTGCTCCAGCATCATATAAGCAATGGCAATCTTCGCTCTGAGGGTTTTACAGATGCATCAACTGTTACTACTCTGGAAGGTGACGACATTACATTTTCATTATCACTTGGTCTAATTACAATTACTGACGGTTCCGGTAATTCGGAAATCGTATTAGCGGTCGCTGATATACAAGCCGCGAATGGTGTTATTCATCTTATTACAGAAGTAATGATCCCGGATACAACCAATTAGATTTGTAGTATACCAAATATTTAAAGCTTCTAACTGCCGTCTTTACGGCAGTTTTTTTGTGCCAAAAATGAATTTTGTGATTACTTTATTAATTTACTGTTAAACTTTATCTGCTTTTATTTAAACATAAGCAACCTTTTACTTAACTCCACATCTTTGTTTTGATTGTATCAAACACGGATATTTTATCCATTTATAATGGTTTTTCTTGTGTTTTTCGATTTTTTGTTAGTGTTAAACAAATAATAAAAAACTATTATTGTTTAATTTTTATGATACTTTTGTTAAACATTTTAATTTTAACCTTAATCCTTTAAAAAATGAAATCTAGTCCAAATTTTATTAAGACGATTCTAGCTGGTCTCATATTAGTTATTTCGTTTTCATGTTCCAATGACGATAATGGTTCTGAACCAGTAGCTCCGGAAACGGAACAAAACATTGTGGAAATCGCATTAGCCACTCCAGAACTTACTATCCTCGTTTCCGCGCTTCAGGCTGCAGACGGAGACTTGGTAAATGTCCTTCAGGGTGATGGCCCTTTTACAGTCCTTGCCCCCACTAATGCAGCTTTTACAGCTTTTTTAGCATCCAATAATTTTGCTTCACTTGACGATGTACCTTCAGATGTATTGGCAGAAATTTTATTAAACCATGTAATTTCAGCTGATATTACTTCAGGTGATTTAGTAGCGGCAGGTGCCGGTTATGCAAGCACTAATGCATCAGGCGCTGGCGGAAATAACATCAGTATTTATTTTAATACTACCAACGGAGTGCGCTTTAATAATGTTTCAGCCGTGACAGAAGGGGGTGCAGATATTGATGCTTCCAATGGAACCATTCATATTGTTGACGCAGTAATACCAATACCTTCTATTCTTGCACATGCTGGGGCTAACTCAGATTTTAACAGCTTAGCGGTGGCCTTAGGCGCTGCAGATGGAAACCTGATCGATGTATTAAGCGGTGAAGGACCATTTACTGTTCTTGCGCCTGATAATGCGGCGTTTGAAACATTTCTTGACGGAACTCCTTTAGGCAATGTGAATACTGCTGTTCTTTCACAGATTTTACTCAATCATGTGATTGGTGGTGTTGTCACCTCTTCAGACCTGGTTGGTGGCGGAGCTGGATATACCAATACCAGCGCTACAGGACCTGGAATGAATCCTCTAAGCTTATATTACAATACCTCCGACGGAGTAAAATTTAACGGAATTTCAACAGTAACTACTGCCGACATTGTTGGAACCAACGGAATCATACATGCAGTAAATACGGTAATTGATATTCCAACTGTGGTAACTTTTGCCGCTGCAGATCCAAATTTCAGTACTTTGGTGGAGGCCCTAACCACATTGACACCGGGAACTGATTTTGTGAATATCTTATCCAGGACAGAAGGCAGCAATGCGGATGGAATAAACCCTGATTTTACAGTTTTTGCGCCAACTAACGATGCTTTTACCGCCTTGGGAGACCTTCCGGGAGAAGTTGCATTGACACAAGTATTATTGCACCACGTAGTAAGTGAGGCAAACCTCGCATCGTCTGCTCTGAATCAGGGCGATAATGTTGCCCCTACCCTTGAGGGAGATGACATAACCGTAACTGTTATAGGAAACCCTGTTATTGTGACAGATGGTTCCGGAAATGAAGCGGGAATCATTGCTACGGATGTCCAGGCCGGAAACGGAGTTATCCATGTACTAGATTCAGTACTTCTACCCGATACTACAAACTAATCATATAAATGCTTTGTTTGACTAATTCAATTATTTGATAGCTAAAACTCCCTTATTAATTTAAGGGAGTTTTTTTGTAGGAAAAATGTCGTGAATTCTACCTGAAAATTAAAGACATCATGATAGAAACTGTTAGCATACAAAAAATGGCACTTTACAACTATTCTTTTTTTCTTGATAAAGTATAGTGCATCTTTGAAATCCCAAATCTTACCAAACTAAACCTACTTAAAGCTAGAAGCCCTGACAGAACTGCCAGGGCTTTTTGATTTTATAGTATAACACCAAATGTTATTTGCTTTTTTTCTGCTGTTCTGCCTGCTCCATCATCTCACGCATTTTACGCTGGAACTTATTTTCCTTTTTAGGCTTCAGCTTATTCACTTGTATCTGTGCATGAATTTTATCCTCATCAAGAATAAATTTCTTTATAGCCAACATGATAAAGATGGTAATAAGGTTGGAAACAAAATAATACAAACTTAAGCCACTGGCATAATTATTAAAGAAAAACAACATCATCAACGGCGACAGGTACATGATAAATTTCATATTTGGCATTCCCGGTTGCGTTTGCATATTCTGCCCTGTGGTCATCATCATGTAAAAGAAGATTGCCACAGAAGCCAATATTGGGAACAAACTCACATGATCTCCATAAAAAGGAATTGTAAAAGGCAAATTTGCAATAGTATCATAGGAAGATAAATCTTCTGCCCACAAAAAAGCTTTCTGTCGCAATGCGAAAGAAGTTGGGAAGAACATAAATAAGGCGTAAAAAATAGGCAGCTGCAACAGGGCCGGCACACAGCCGCTCATAGGACTTACCCCGGCCTTATTATAAAGCTTCATGGTTTCCTGCTGTTTTTTCATCGCATTATCCTTGTACTTTTCATTGAGCTCCGTGATTTCCGGTTTCAATACCTTCATTTTGGCCTGAGATAAATACGACTTGTATGTAACAGGAGACATGACCAATCTTACCAGGATAGTCATAACTACTATAGCGATACCAAAGGGTAAAAAGGAGCTTAAAAATCCATAAAAAGGCGTAAAAACGTATCGGTTTATCCAACCAAATATCCCCCATCCGTATGGAATGGAATCTGCCAGCCCAAGGTCTTTATATTCAGACAGGACCTTAATATCTGTTGGTCCGAAATACCAATTCATATCATAGGACAGCTCACCGCCCTGAATTTTTAAAGGTGCTATAGTTACAAATTCTTTGGTTGCAGTTGCTTCATGGCTTTCCTCTGTAACCAGATTCTTTGAACTTAAATCTGCAGTCTCAAAAGGAGTCTTTGTCGCCAGGATAGTACTAAAAAAATGTTGCCTGTAAGAAAGCCAGCTAACCCCATTTTCAATTTCCTCGTCATCACTGCTCTCAGACAATTTGCTTATTTTTCCTTCCTCATGCTTATAGGTAAGTCTTGTATACCTGTTTTCATATTGAATACTTTTATTATGTCTTATACCCCTGAGTTTCCAATTAAGGTTAATGGGCTGCGCATCATTGATTACAGTACTTAATCCCTGAGACCGAACCGTATAATCTACAAGGTATTCATCAGGTTTTATCTCATAGCGAAATTCCAGAAACTGATCTGCAGAAACCTTTGCCTTCATGGAAAGCACCTGATTATTTCCGTTTTGTGACAACGATGGTTCAAAAAACAAATCCCCGGAATCCAATACGCGATTATCCCTCGTTGAAAAATTTATCCCAAAAGAGGAGTTGCCATCTTTAACTAAATATATAGGTATGGAATCGAAGGTGACAAATTTTTTCATCCTCGCCTCAATCACCTGGCCACCTTTATTGTTTACCTCCAAAAAGAGGACCTCATTTTCCAGGATAGTAGTGCCTTCCTTAGCCGAAGTAAATCCAAATCCCCCAATAGCGTTTTTATAATCAGCAATGGCAACAGAGTCCTGTAGATCAATTTTAGTTTCTGTTAAAACAGGCTTATCCACAACCGCGGTATCCTCTTCAATTACCTGGGATTCTACTTTTGCCCGCTCCGCTTTTTGAGCCTCTAATTCCTCAGGCGTAGGTTGATTTTGGTAAAACCAAAAAATGAGAATCCCAAATATCAGCACGAAGCCAATGATGGAATTTATGTCTAGTTTCTTTTCTTCCATTTAACTTAATTTAAATACCAATCCATTATGAATTTAGCTTATGCCTGTGAACAGATAATCCCAAATGGTTTGCAAATATATATCCAAATGTGGAGTTTATGCCAAACTGGCATTAGTTTGTTGTCTTTTGTGCAGCAAAACGGCCTTAACGAAGCCCACAAAAAGTGGGTGTGGACTAGCGACGGTACTCTTATACTCCGGATGATATTGCACGCCTATAAACCAAGGATGTGAAGGCAATTCTATTATTTCGACCAAACCGGTATCCTTATTTATGCCTGAAGCCAGCATACCTGCTTTCTCTAATGCTTCTTTATAGTCATTGTTTAATTCATATCGATGGCGGTGTCTCTCTGAAATAGAAGTTTTTCCATGATATACCTGATGAACGAGAGTGCCTTCCAATATATCACAATCCCAGGCTCCAAGACGCATTGTCCCACCTTTATTGGTCACAGATTTTTGAGCTTCCATTAAACTAATGACAGGATAAGGTGTATTTTCATCCATCTCGGTCGAATTGGCATCCTTTAATCCCAAGACATTTCTCGCAAACTCAATTACTGCCATTTGCATCCCCAAACATATTCCCAAAAAAGGAATATTGTTTTCCCTTGCATAGCGAACAGCTTTGATTTTCCCTTCAATCCCTCTTTCGCCAAAACCAGGTGCTACCAGAATACCCTGGAGTCCCTTCATTTTTTCTTCAAAATTCTTGGCTGTTATGTGCTCCGAGTGAATAGATCTTATATTCACTTTAACCTCATTCATTGCACCGGCATGAATAAATGATTCCAGTATGGACTTGTAGGAATCCTGCAATTCAACATATTTACCTATAAGTCCAATGGTTACTTCGGATTTGGGGTGTTTATGCCTGTCCAGGAATTCCATCCACTGATCCAGATCCGGTTCTGTATTATCGGGTAAACCAAGTTTTTTAAGCGCCACAGTATCCAGGCCCTCCTCCTGCATCATTACCGGCACATCATATATAGTTGATGCATCTATAGACTGTATTACCGCCTCTTTTTTAACATTACAAAACAATGCCAGTTTTTCCCTGATGTCATCGGAGATTTCATGCTCCGTTCGGCACACCAGGATATCTGCCATTATTCCGCTCTCCATCAAAGTTTTTACAGAGTGCTGGGTTGGCTTGGTTTTTAATTCACCCGCTGCCGAAAGGTACGGGACCAACGTAAGATGAACGACAATAGCATTGTTATCACCCAGTTCCCAAAGTAATTGCCTAACTGCTTCTATATAGGGCAGTGATTCAATATCCCCTACTGTACCCCCTATTTCAGTAATAACAATATCATATTCACCGCTGTTCCCAAGTATTTGAATCCGCTCCTTAATTTCATTGGTAATATGCGGGACGACCTGTACTGTTTTGCCTAAAAATTCACCACGGCGTTCTTTTTCTATAACGCTTTGATATATTCTCCCTGTTGTAACATTATTGGCCTGAGAGGTCTTTACATTTAAAAAACGTTCATAGTGCCCAAGATCCAGGTCGGTTTCGGCACCATCATCGGTAACATAGCATTCACCGTGTTCATAAGGGTTCAGAGTGCCTGGATCCACGTTAATATATGGATCTAATTTTTGTATGGTTGTTTTATAACCCCTTGCTTGCAGAAGCTTAGCTAAGGAAGCTGCAATGATTCCTTTTCCAAGTGAAGAAGTAACTCCCCCCGTAACGAAAACATATTTAGTATCTGGCATATTGCACTTCTATGTTACGGGATTCAAAGATACAAAATGCATCTAGAAATCATTGGGTATCCGGAGGAAATTCTTGCCTAATTTTTCTGATCAGCCCTTCCATCCCGTTTATTTTAATCTCAAGAATGGCTTTCATTTGGTCACCCAGTTTACCTTCAGGAAATCCATTTCGCTGAAACCAGATTAAATAAGCTTCTGGTAATTCATGCAGATAACGTCCCTTATACCGCCCATAAGGCATTTTATAATGTGCCAGTTCTATAAGTTTTTTTCTATCGGGAAACTGTTCCATTTTTAAATCTAAATAAATTATCTTTAGTAGCCTATAAATGAAATAAAATGAAACGAAGAACATTCATCGGCTCATCTGTTGCGGCATCTGCTGGTTTACTTGCCACTTCTACCGCAAAAGCCATGACAACCCAGAAAACGGAATCCGCTGAGCTTAAAGGAAATATCAACCACAGCGTCTGTTACTGGTGCTACAATTCAATTCCTTTAGAGACTTTTTTACAAAATTTACAATCTTTGGGAATTAAGGCTATTGACCTGGTAGGCCCCGATGAATGGCCCCTGCTTAAAAAATATAATATCCATGCGTCTATGTGTTGGGGTGCCGGATTAGGCATTGAAGATGGCTGGTGCGAACCAAAATTTCATGAAGCACTTATTAAAGATTATGTGGAAATGATTCCAAAAGTTGCAGAGGCGGGTTATACCAACCTCATTTGTTTTAGTGGAAACAGAAGGGGTATGGATGACATGGTAGGTCTTAAAAATTGCGCGGAAGGATTAAAACAAATTATACCCATCGCCGAAAAACATGGCGTAATTATTCAAATGGAATTACTCAATTCCAAGGTGAACCACAAAGATTATATGTGTGACCATGCCGAATGGGGGGTAACATTGTGCAAGGAAATAGGCTCTGATAATTTTAAACTTCTTTATGACATTTACCATATGCAGATTATGGAGGGTGATATAATCCGTACGATCAGAGATTATAATGAATATTTCGGACACTATCATACAGGAGGTAACCCCGGCAGACATGAAATTAATGAAACACAGGAATTATTTTATCCGGCTATTATGCAGGCTATATTAGATACAGGATTTAAGGGTCATGTGGCGCAGGAGTTTATCCCCACCTGGGAGGACAAAATAGCCGCGCTAAAAGAGGGGGTTACAATTTGTGACGTATAGACATCATAAAACAAATGAAGGCCCATTCTTAATTTCTCAGGGCATCCTTTATTTTTTGATTCCAGGATAACTGCTGTTCAACATTCCTGGAGTAATTGGTTTCCTGGTCATACAGTTGTTGAAATTCTGCAAGTTCCTTGTTTACCTGGCGATAGATGGCTTTCACCTCCGCTTTTACATTTTTGGTAAAATTGGTAGTGTCCATAATTTTGCGCATTTTTCTCGCAAACAATTCGGAAATGTCAAAATGTAACTGTTCGTGACTGAGAATTACCTCATCACATATTTTTGGCTGATACCAGGATCTATTCGGGTAAAAATAAGTGCTTACCACATAATCCAATACATATTTTCCATTGGTTTCGGTCGTAGAAAACTGATAGGTCAATCCACTTGCCGTAGTGGCAGCTACCATAGATCGCTCAATAGGTTTGGCTTTAAAATTAGCCCAGCTCAGTCTTCCTTTTGGTTGCCACAGGATAGACTCTTCTTCCTGAGAGAAGGAGGTTAAGCACCACAGGAATACCGTCAGGAGGAATATGGATCTCAGATATCCCAATAAAATGCTATTTCCTTTTTAATATCTGCATGAAGACTCAACAATACCGGGCAGGTTCTTGCAGTATGTTCCAGAATCTTTTTCTGCTTTTCCGTAATCAGGGTCGGCAAGTGCAGATCAATATCAATCTGAGATATCCTTCTTGGAGCCGCCGCCATATGCTTGGTCACCTCTGCCACAGAATTTGTAAGATCAACTTCAATATCCCTGGCCTTGATGCCCATCATTGTCAGCATACAACTAGCCAGGGCGGTAGCCACAGTATCTGTGGGCGAAAAGGCCTGTCCAAGTCCATTATTATCAACAGGTGCATCTGTTATGATTTCAACTCCTGAACGCAGGTGTACACACCTGGTCCTCAATTCTCCGGTATAGGTGACTTTTGATGTCATGGCTCTGGTGACACTTGTGTTATTCGCATATCCTGGTACATCATAATATAGGAGGCCGTGTTGTAATAACCGGAAGAAAGTTCATTTTCATAATCAAATTTATTCCCACAATACTCGGTAACCCCAATGATATTGGAGACCTCAAATAAATTAAGCTTATAGGCCAATTTTAAAAGAAGATCAAAAGTAAGGTCGAAACCACGCACCGCGTACCGGTCCGGGTCTGCCCCGAAACGCTCCCTGTATCTCCTTACAAAAGCATTATTTGTAATTTCCTTATACACTGAGGGATACGTAAAATTGAGGTTAGACAAATGTGCCCCGGAGATGACATCATTTTCGAATGCCTTATTTTTATTTGTAGTGAACATCCGGACTTTGGTGGTATCTGAATTAGAAGAATTAAGAATAGAACTTACACTGGAAACCACTTTGAAATTATCTGTTTCTACAAAAACCCAATTCTCCGCTTCAATTGATAAAAGGTTAGCAAACACTTCTAAATCCAATGAAATATTTTCTTCGTCTTCCTGAAGTTCAACAGATTTGGCCACCGGGAATTTTTCCCTGATCTGCTCACTAACGGGCTTATTCTTTGCATCAGAAATAATAATAATGTTCTGATCAGTCATGGTTTCCTCTACATAACCGAGCATGCGTTCGCGCAATACCTGATCAGACGGTATAGAAAAGAAAACATTCTCAAGTTCAAAATCACTGGAAGATGCCAGGGGTGCAATTACAGGCACATTGGAATTGGCCGCTTTAACAGCTACTTCTTTTAAGGAATTTAATTGCAATGGCCCTACAATAGCACTAACTCCCTGAAGATCCTCTCTCTGAAGTATTTGCCTTGTTTTATCCGGACTTAATTGTGTGTCAAATGTCTTTACATCCACAGAAATACCCAACTCCGAAATAGAATCCAGGGCAACAAGTGCCCCACTGTACAAACCAAGGCTATAACTTATCGCATTACTTCTGGCAATAGCATCAGTGGCGCTCTCAATATCATCCAGGTCCAACTTATCTGTGCGAAAAGGCAGTAAATAAATCAGTTTTGGTTTGTTTGTGCTCTGGATACTATCCAAAAGGTTTATTTTATCGAGTATCAATGAATTTTTCACTTCTAAACTACCCGTTTTATCCTTAGGCAGTTTTAACACCATCCCGGCCTTTAGTCCTTTTGAAAGATCCGGATTGAGTTCCAGCAACTGATTATAATCAATTCCCAAATTCCTTGTTAAGGAATATACTGTTTGCTTGGGTTTAACTTCATAAAATATAAAATTATCTGTATTAACTTCATTGTCAGCAGCTTTGGTTTGTGGCAACCGTATAACCATCCCTTCCTTCAAGCCACCATTCTCGCTAATCTCAGGATTTAACCTTACGATATCCTGTGAACTTATTTTATATTCCTGAGAAAGGCTATACAAGGTTTTTTTTGGAGGAACGGTGTAGGAAATGTACAATTGAACGTTTTGATCTTCAAGACTACTGCCTGCAATTTTAGGGAGTTTTAATTGTTGCCCTTCAGCGAGGAAACTCGTGCCATCAGATAATTCCGGATTTAAAGCAAGAAGGCTGTCTATTGTAATTCCGTATTTATGAGCGATACTCCATCTTGTTTCTTTTGGCAGTACTGTGTAAGTTTCCAATTCCTCCGGTAAAATACTGTCTTTAACAACTTCCCCTTTCCGGTATTCGGGGATTCTTAAACGCATTCCTTTTTTTAATTGATCAGCATACAATTCCGTATTATAGCGCTTAATATCTTCTTCAGAAACATTGTACCGTTGTGCAATACTAAAAATAGTTTCCTTTTTCTTTACCTTGTGCATGGTAAAAGTTACCGGCTTCTCCTGATTTTCAAGGGCAGCTTTTTCTTGTAGGGCAATTGAATCATTTGCGCTTAGCACTTTGGCATCCAAAGGAATTACAAGTATGGTATTAGGCCTAAGCACATCACCCTCTGCGATCTCCTTGTTATACTTAAGGATATCTGCAGGGTTTACTTTGTATAGCCTTGCTATACTATAAACGGTTTCTCCAACTTTTACCGCATGCGAGCTAAACTGTTGTGCCATGGCCTGGCATGAAAAAAGAATGATCGCAGCAGTTGTAATTAAAAATCTCATTGACATGCTTGTAGGTTTTATTCCCATTCTATGGTTGCGGGGGGTTTTGAGGAGATATCATAAACCACTCTGTTTACCCCCGGAACTTTATTTATTATTTCATTTGAGGTTTTTTGCAAAAATTCATAGGGTAAATTAACCCAATCTGCCGTCATACCATCTGTACTTTCGACTGCCCGCAAAGCTACGCATTTTTCATAAGTTCGTTCATCTCCCATAACCCCTACACTATTTACGGGTAAAAGCATGGCTCCGGCCTGCCAAACCTCATTATAAAGCCCCCATTCCTTCAATCCATTAATAAATATTGCATCTACTTCCTGTAAAATACTTACTTTTTCTGCTGTGACATCACCTAAAATCCGGATAGCTAAACCGGGCCCCGGAAACGGATGACGCCCCAGACGTTCCTCTTCTATTCCAAGAGTTGCACCTACCCTCCTCACTTCATCTTTAAACAACATTTTGAGGGGTTCCACCACCTTTAACATCATATAATCCGGCAAACCACCCACATTATGATGACTCTTAATAGTGGCCGAAGGACCTCCCGTTGCGGATACCGACTCAATTACATCTGGGTAAATAGTTCCCTGCGCAAGCCATTTGGCATCTTTAATTTTATGTGATTCATCATCAAAAACATCAATAAAAATGCCGCCAATAATTTTTCTTTTCTTTTCAGGATCCGATTCTCCGGCTAGTGCATTCAAAAAACGTGCCGAAGCATCAACGCCCTTTACATTTAGCCCCATATGTTCATATTGGTCCAGCACTTCCTGAAATTCATTCTTCCTGAGCAATCCGTTATTTACAAAAATACAGTGCAAATGGTCCCCTATTGCTTTGTGCAATAAAACAGCGGCCACTGTAGAATCTACACCTCCTGATAAGCCCAGGATAACTTTTTCATTGCCTATCTTTTGCTTTAGTTCAGCCACGGTGGTCTCTACAAATGCATCCGGGGTCCACGTTTGTGATAAACCGCTAATATGCACCAAAAAATTTTCTAAAAGCAGCTTACCTTGTTTGGTATGGTACACTTCGGGGTGAAACTGAATGCCATAAGTTAATTCGCCTTCTATTTTAAACGCCGCATTTTCAACATCATTAGTGCTCGCCAGCCTCACCGCATTTTCTGGTAATTTTTTTATGGTATCGCTATGACTCATCCACACCTGGGAACCTTCCCTGATCTCATAAAAAAATGGCTCATCACCATCAATTGATGTAAGCCTTGCCCTTCCGTATTCACGGGTATTGGATGGCGCTACATTTCCGCCATGGAAATGAGCCAGATACTGGGCTCCATAACAAATAGCCAACAGGGGTTTCACACCCTTTATCCCTGACAGGTCCGGGTGAGGTGCATCATCGGCGCGTACAGAGAAAGGAGAACCTGAAAGAATAACTGCTTTATACTCAGATAAGTCTTTCGGGACATTGTTATAGGGTTTAATTTCACAGAAAATATTAAGTTCCCTCACGCGTCTGGCTATGAGTTGGGTATACTGGGAACCAAAATCTAAAATAAGGACATTGTTTTGCATGGGCAAAAATAGTAATTCAAGGGATTTTCAAAAGCAAGTTTTAGGTATATTTATAACATCTTTATTAACGCCATAAAAATGAAACATTTAAATGCCATAATTTTTGGGGTTGCCATAGTGATATCCGCATATTTTCTGGGCAATGCATATGTAAAAAGGTCAAACCCGGTACAGTTGATTGCCATTACCGGCCTGGGTAATGAAAACTTTACCTCAGACCTTATCGTATGGGAAGGGCGATTTGTAGCCTTTAATACTGTTCTTAAAACAGCTTTTGAGCAATTAAACAATGATAAGGAAATTGTACGGGATTATCTGGTATCTAAAGGTATAAAGGAAGGCAATATTATTTTCAATGCTGTACAGACCATGGAACAGCGTGACAACAAATATGAAAACGGAAATTTTGTAGGTACCATTTTCCGCGGATACGAGCTATCTCAATCTGTCCAGATTGAATCAAATGATGTTGCTCTGGTCGAAAATGTATCAAGGGAAATCACGGAGCTTTTAAATAAAGGGGTTCAATTTAATTCTTCACCCCCCAGATATTATTACACTAAATTGGCTGACCTTAAGATAAAAATGATTTCGAAAGCAACAGAAGATGCCCGTATCCGTGCCGAAAAAATTGCCGAGAATTCCGGTGGTACTTTGGGCGATCTTATTTCTGCTCGAATGGGTGTTTTTCAGATAACCGGGCAAAACTCAGACGAGGACTACAGCTGGGGAGGAGCCTATAATACAATGGCCAAAAAGAAGACTGCTTCCATTACAATGCGGCTTGAATACAAAGTCAAATAAGACAATTTCCAGCTTTTCACTAAATGAATACTAACCTTCAGTAATGATTAATATAAGCTCACATAATGAAATGGTTTTTAAGTATTTAATTTAATTCCTACAAATTTGATTTTAACCAAATATTCCCAATTTTTAACTAC